>Ga0315277_10000139_pt1 | contig 120731 bp, 68 predicted proteins | sample YL17G05_15_MG_FD_203695 | JGI IMG/M metagenome (GOLD analysis project Ga0315277, IMG submission 203695) | Sediment microbial communities from Yellowstone Lake, YNP, Wyoming, USA - YL17G05_15 | ecosystem: Environmental > Aquatic > Freshwater > Lake > Sediment | place: USA: Wyoming | collected...
CGCACCATAGGTATCCGACATCTGCACGTCGACCAACTCGATCGTCCCTTCACCCGCAGTCGGGATCGAGACAATCTCATTGGTGCCGGCGCTCACTGACGCCAGCTTGGCCGCATCCGGATACACCAGGACACGCAGCTCACCATTCCGCGCCGAAGACTGGACCTTCAGGCCGGAAGCAGCCGCCGAGAGAACCGGCTCACCCAGACCCATACCGTTGTAGCGGAACACAAACGCGGCGCCACCCAGATCCACCGGCGAGGCGGTCGAGATGTGCAACGCGCCGTTCTCCACCCGGTAGGTGGCGGTCGCACTGTTGACGTACGGCGACAGCTTGGGATTGCCACCTTTCGGGAACGGTTCGGCATCGCCGGTGATGATGCGGATCATGTAGATCAGGTCCGCAACCGTCAACACGATACCGTCGTCGTTCACGTCCGAGGCCAGGATCTGGATGTCCTTGTAGCACCGATGGGGGTTCTCGAGGCAGACGTCAGACCAGACCACGTCGCCATAGATAAAGTAGTTGGTGAATAGAACTGCGTCGCCGACCTCGTTGGCGATGGCATTCAAGTTCATGTCACCACGGTCATCCTTCGGCTCATCTATGCAGATCAACCCGCTGAAGAAGCAGATCCCCGGAATGGGATTGACCTTCGGATTGGACTGGCAGGTGTCGTATTGGAGGTTGCGCTCCACGAAAGTGGTGTCGCCCTCGCGGTCGGCGACAGTGTTGTCGGTGCAGTCAAGCCAGCAGAACCTGATCGGCGCGCACTGGCCGATGAAGTTGCGATCGGTCGTGGCCTGGAAGAGGAGATTGGCGATCACACCGATCGGATGATAAGCGTCGGCCGGTGGGGTGACGCCGTTGTCGAGGTTGGCGATCCCAACCAGCCGGATGTAACCGGAGGGGCAGCCGCCGCCGCAGTTGCTGAAGGGACCGTGGCGGTATGTGAAGTACTCCCAGCGCAGCGAATCGAGGAGCGCCCCCGAATGCGCCCCCAGGAAGGAGACAACCGTGGGATCATAGCACAAGAGCAGGTCGAATCCGCCGATCTCGGCGGAGAGACTATCGATGCGGACAGGCACCTCCATCTGCGTGCCGTTGAGGACGTGCGTGGCGCCGTCATCGCCGCCGACCGAGATCATCAGGCGGCAGCCGCAGTTGTCCTCATCGACCGTGATATGGACACAGAACTGTTTCTGGCAGGACGCGCCACAGGCATCGGTACAGGCGAACGTCACGCAGACCGTCTCGTCACCGCTCGGCGTGTACGTCCAGCGGCCATTGACCAACTCGCCGGGGCCGCTGATCAACTCGCAGCCGACCAGGTTCTGTTCCTCGTCGGTGGCGGTCACGGGCAGGAAGATGGTCTGGGGCACACAATTCTGGCGGATCAGCGTGTCGCTCGGCACGACGCAAACCGGGGGATCGTTCACGTCGAACGTGATGGTGAATGACCTCTCGCAGAACGCCCCACAGGCATCGGTGCACCGGATCGTCACCTGGGCCACCTCATCGCCAGCGGGCGTATAGCACCAATTGCCGTTGATCAGTTGGCCGGGGCCGCTGATCTTCTGGCAGCTTGTGAGGTTGTTGTCCGCGTCGGTCGCCGAGACTGGGAAGCACACTGTGGCCGGAGTGCATTGGAAGAGTGTCGTGTCGCGCGGCAACTGGCAGACCGGCGCGGCGTTCAGGCCGATGGTGACGTTCACGGTGTCGAAATCCGTCCCGCCATAGGGGTCGGCCACCTTGGCTATGATCGCAAAGGTGCCGGACGCCGCCGGCGTGAAGCAGATCTTGTTGAGGGCGGTGTCGATCGTCGTGCCAGCCGGACCGGATACGAGCGTCTCGGTCAATCCTGCCAGCCCGTTGGGATCGGACACTGTGTAGTTGACGCAGGCCGGCTGGGGGTTGCACTGGAACAGGTTCAGATCACCGCCGAGACTGATCGTCGGCGGCGAGTTGATGGTCACGGTGAAGACGATCGTGTCCAGATCGCAGGACGTGCAGGGGCTGGAGCCCTTGGCACCGCCGGTGTTGCACGGATCAGTGACCTCGGCGATGATCGTGTAGACTCCCGACGACGGTGGTGTGAAGCAGACCTTGTTCTGCGCTGTATCGATGGTGGCGCCGGCGGGGCCGGAGATGAGCGTCTCGACCAGACCGGCCAGGCCATCGGGATCAGATACCACGTAGGGAGCACAGATCGGGGCCGGCGCGCCTTGGAAGACGGTTTGGTCAGAGCCGAAGGCGATCGTCGGCGGCGAGTTGAGCGCCACATTGTAGACGATCGTGTCGAGGTCGTTCGCGCCGCAGGAGTCGGTGACCCGGGCGATGATCGTGTACGTGCCCGCCGCGGACGGCGTGAAGCAGACCTTGTTGCCCGCCGTGTCGATGGCCGCACCGGCAGGTCCGGCGACCAGCGTCTCCACCAGTTTGGCCAGACCGTTGGGGTCGGAGACTGTGTATGATGCGCACATCTGCGACGGTGTGCACTGGAAGATCGTCTGGTCGTTGCCGAAGGCGATCGTGGGCGGGGAGTTCAGCGTGACGTTGACGTAGACAGCCCGCAGATCACTCAAGCCACAGGAATCCGTGGCCCGGACGTCGATTCTGTATTGGTTTGACGTGGTCGGTGTGAAACAGACCTTGTTGGCGGCGGTGTCGATGGTAGCGCCGGGTGGACCGTAGCTCAGTCCTTCAATCACGCCGCGGAGACCGTCCGGGTCGGACACGGTGTAGTTGACGCAAATCGATGCCGGTGAGCATTGGAAGACCGTGAGGTCGGGGCCAAAGTCGACATACGGGCCCCGGTTGAAGGTGACGGTCCCTTCGACGACGTCGGCGCTGCCCGTACCACAGGGATCCTTGACCAGGGCTATGATAAAGAAGTGGCCGTCATCGGTTGGGGTGAAGCAGACCTTGTGACCCACGCTGTCAATCGTGGCGCCGGCCGGGGCCGAGAGGAGGGTCACATGCAACCCCCCCGGGCCTTGCGGGTCAGTGAGAGTATAGGGGATGCAGACCTGCTCCCCGTGAGTGCAGAGGAAGACCGACGTATCACTGCCGAAGGCGATGACCGGCGGATCGTTGATCACAAACGTGGCGTGGAAGGTCTTCTCGCAATAAACCCCACAGGAGTCGGTGCAGCGGACGGTCACCGTCACCGAGGTGTCGCCGGGCGGGGTATAGCACCAGTCATAGTACCAGCCGGCGCTGATCAACTGACCCGGTCCGCTGACAAGCTGGCAGCCGACCAGGTTCCCGTTCGGATCGTCCGCCCAAACGTGGAGGCGCTCCTCGTGAGCGATGCACTGGAAGACTGTCGTGTCGCTCTGGCCGTGACACACCGGCGGGGTATTGGCGGCAAACGTGACCGCAAAGGACTTCTCACAATAGGCGCCGCAGGCGTCGGTGCAGCGGATGGTGACATTCGCCGTCTGATCGCCGGTCGGTGTGTAGCACCAGTTGCCGCCGTTGAGTGTGCCCGGTCCGTTCGTGATCTGACATCCGGTCAGATTGCCGTCCGCATCGGTGGCATAGGCCGGGAGACAAACCTGCGCCGGTGTACACTGGAAGATCGTGGTGTCATTCGGCAGGTGGCAGACCGGCGGATCGTTGATGACAAAGGTGACATGGAACGTCTTCTCGCAATAGACGCCACAGCCGTCAGTGCAGCGGATTGTCACGGTGACGGTCTCGTCGCCGGCGGGCGTGTAGCACCAGTTGCCGCCATTGAGTGAGCCCGGACCGTTCGTGATCTGACACCCGGTCAGATTACCGTCCGCATCGGTGGCATAGGCCGGGAGACAAACCTGCGCGGCCGTGCACCGGAAGATCGTGCTGTCATTCGGCAGGTGGCAGACCGGCGGATCATTGATGATGAAGGTGGCGTGGAACGTCTTCTCACAGTAGGCGCCGCAGGAATCGGTGCAGCGGATTGTCACGGTGACTGTCTCGTCGCCGGCGGGCGTGTAGCACCAGTTGCCGCCATTGAGTGCGCCCGGACCGCTGGTCTTCTGGCAGCCGTTTAAGTTGCCATCAGGGTCGGTGGCATAGGCCGGGAGACAGACCTGCGCCGGTGTGCACTGAAAGATCGTCGTGTCATTTGGCAGGTGGCAGACCGGCGGATCATTGATGATGAAGGTGACGTGGAACGTCTTCTCACAGTAGGCGCCGCAGGAATCGGTGCAGCGGATCGTCACGGTAACTGTCTCGTCGCCGGCGGGTGTATAGCACCAGCCGCCGTTGAGCGAACCGGGGCCGCTGGTCTTCTGGCAGCCAACAAGGTTGCCATCAGGATCGGTCGCGGACGCGGGCAGGCAGACTTGAGTCGGCGTGCACTGGAAGATCGTGGTGTCGCCCGGCAGGTTGCAGACCGGCGGATTGTTGATTGTGAACGTGACGGTGAAGGATCCCTCGCAAGAAATCCCGAGCGCGTCGGTGCAGCGGATGGTCACCTGGGCCACTTCATTGCCGGCGGGCGTGTAGCACCAGTTGCCGCCCTGCACTTGGCCCGGGCCGGAGACCACCGCGCAGACTATCGGCGGATGGTCGCCGGTGGCGGAAGCCGGGAGGCAAACCTGGACCGGTGTACATTGGAATATCGTGGTGTCATTCGGCAGGTGGCAGGACGGTGGGGGCGAGCCGACCACATGCACGATGACGGTGTCACGATCGGACAGGCCGCAGGAATCGGTGACCTGGGCGATGACGGTGTAGTCGCCGACGTCCGGGGGCGTGAAGCAGACGCTGTTGGCGGCGGTATCGATTGTTGCCCCCGCCGGACCGGAGATGAGTGTCTCGGTCAGGTGGGACGGTCCGTTCGGATCGGAGACCGCGTAGATGAGGCAGATCGGCTCGGGTGGAACACGGCGATAAAGCGAGCTGTCATTCCCAAAAGCCAGCTCCGGGCTGTCGTTAACGATATACGTGAAGTCGAAGCTATCCTCGCAGTACAGGCCGCAGGCATCAGTGCAGCGAATCGTCACAGTCGCTGTCTCATCGCCGGACGGAGTGTAACACCAGTTCCCGCCCACCACTGTTCCCGGGCCGCCCGTGACCGCACAGGCCACCGGCGGATTGATGCTCGTCCCCGACACCGGGAGGCAGACTTGTGTGGGCGCGCAGTGGAAGATCGTTGTGTCGCGCGGGATATTGCAGGTCGGCGGCTGCTTCACGGGGAAGGTCACGCTGAAGGCGATTGTGCACGAGTCCTGGCAGTCGTCATAAGAGCGGATGATGACATTGATCGTTTCACCGCCGGTCGGGATGTAGGAGTACACATGGTCGCTCAGCGTGCCGGGACCATAGAGGATGCAGGTGTCGAGGTTGTTGTCTCCATCGGTCACCGTGAACGGGAGAACAAATACCGGCGGAGTGCACTGCGGTGGACTGGGTGTCTGGTACTGGCACACCGGCGCGTCATTGATCTGGAAGGTTACGTGGAACGTCTTCTCGCAGTAGGCGCCGCACACGTCGGTGCAACGGATAGTTACCGTGACCGTCTGGTCACCAGTGGGGGTATAGCACCAGTTGCCGCCGTTGAGTGCCCCCGGTCCGCTTGTCTTCTGGCATCCCGTCAGGTTGCCATTCGGGTCCGTGGCGGAGACGGGGAGACAGACCTGCGCCGGGTCGCACTGGAAGATGGTTGTGTCGTTCGGCACATTGCAGACCGGCGGGTCATTGATCACGAAGGTGATATGGAAGGTCTTCTCACAATACGCGCCGCAGGCGTCCGTGCAGCGAACGGTGACAGTCACAGTCTCGTCGCCGCTTGGCGTGTAGCACCAGTTGCCGCCGTTGAGTGTCCCCGGTCCGCTTGTCTTCTGGCAGCCGGTCAGGTTGCCGTTGGGATCGGTCGCGGAGGCGGGTAGACAGACCTGTGTGGGCGTGCACTGGAAGATCGTGGTATCGTTCGGCAGATTGCAGACCGGCGGGTCGTTGATGACGAAGGTGACATGGAACGTCTTCTCACAGTACGCGCCACAGGCGTCGGTACAACGGATGGTCACCGCGACCGTCTGGTTACCGGTGGGCGTGTAGCACCAGTTGCCGCCGTTGAGAGTCCCCGGTCCGCTTGTTTTCTGGCAGCCGGTCAGATTGCCGTCGGGATCAGTAGCATAGGCCGGGAGACAGACCTGCGCCGGCACGCATTGGAAGATCGTAGTGTCGTTCGGGAGGTGGCAGACCGGCGGGTGGTTGATGACGAAGGTGACATGGAACGTCTTCTCACAGTAGGCGCCACACGCATCGGTGCAACGGACTGTTACCGTGACCGTCTGATCCCCGGTGGGGGTGTAGCACCAGTTGCCACCATTGAGCGCGCCCGGTCCGACGGTGATCTGGCAGCCAGTGAGGTTGCCATCTGCGTCAGTGGCAGAGACGGGGAGACAAACCTGCACCGGCGTGCATTGGAAGATGGTGGTGTCGTTCGGTACAGTGCAAACCGGTGGGTCGTTGATGAGGAATGTCACATGGAACGTCTTCTCGCAATAGGCGCCACAGGCGTCCGTGCAGCGGATGGTGACATTCGCCGTCTGATCGCCGGTCGGTGTGTAGCACCAGTTGCCGCCGTTGAGTGTGCCCGGCCCGTTCGTGATCTGACATCCCGTCAGATTGCCGTCCGGGTCGGTAGCGTAGGCCGGGAGACAGACCTGCGCGGGCGTGCACTGGAAGATCGTGGTGTCATTCGGCAGGTGGCAGACCGGCGGATCGTTGATGACAAAGGTGACATGGAACGTCTTCTCGCAATAGACGCCGCAAGCGTCGGTGCAACGAACCGTCACCGTGACTGCTTCGTCGCCTGAGGGCGTGTAGCACCAGTTGCCGCCATTGAGTGAGCCCGGACCGCTGGTCTTCTGGCAAGCGGTCAGATTGCCATCCGGGTCGGTAGCATAGGCCGGGAGACAGACCTGCGCCGGTGTGCACTGGAAAATCGTGGTGTCATTCGGCAGGTGGCAGACCGGCGGATCATTGATCTGGAAGGTCACGTGGAATGTCTTCTCGCAGTACGCGCCGCAGACATCGGTGCACCGAATCGTCACGGTGACTGTCTCGTCGCCGGCGGGCGTGTAGCACCAGTTGCCGCCATTGAGTGAACCGGGACCGCTGGTCTTCTGGCAACCGGTCAGATTGCCGTCGGGGTCAGTTGCCGAAGCGGGGAGGCAGACTTGAATCGGCGTGCACTGAAAGATCGTGGTGTCGTTGGGCAAGTTGCAGACCGGCGGATCATTGATGATGAAGGTGACGCTGAAGGTCTTCTCACAGGACGCCCCGCAGGCGTCGCTGCAGCGGATCGTGACATTCACCGTCTGATCGCCGGTCGGTGTGTAGCACCAGTTGCCGCCGTTGAGTGTCCCCGGTCCGTTAGTAATCTGGCATCCCGTCAGGTTGCCATTGGGATCGGTCGCGGACGCGGGTAGGCAGACTTGAGTCGGCGTGCACTGGAAGATCGTGGTGTCGTTCGGCAGGTTGCAGACCGGCGGATCGTTGATCACAAAGGTGACATGGAATGTCTTCTCGCAGTACGCCCCGCAGGCGTCGGTGCAGCGAACCGTCACCGTGACTGTTTCGTCGCCTGATGGCGTGTAACACCAGTTGCCGCCATTGAGTGAGCCCGGACCGCTGGTCTTCTGGCAACCGGTCAGATTGCCATCGGCGTCGGTAGCATAAGCCGGGAGGCAGACCTGCGCCGCCGTGCACTGGAAGATCGTGGTATCGTTCGGGAGGTGGCAGACGGGTGGGTCATTGATCGTGAAAGTAGCCGCGAACGACTTCTCGCAATAGGCGCCGACGGAATCCGTGCAGCGGATGGTGACATTCACCGTCTGATCGCCCGTCGGCGTGTAGCACCAGTTGCCGCCGATGATCTGGCCGGGCCCGCTCGTGACGGCGCATCCCAGGAGGTTGTTGTCCGGATCGGTGGCATAGGCGGGTAGACAAACCTGTGCGGGTGTGCACTGGAAGATCGTTGTGTCCCGGGGGGCATAGCACACGGGTGGGTGATTGCCGCAAATCGGGACCGCGTGGTGGCCGAGCGGGGCACTCGTCGGGCTCGACACTGTCACGCGGTGATCCGAGGCGGTGATGTAGTATTGCACGCTGTCCGTACCGGCGGGGACTTCGCTGCCAGGAATCGTGTAACAGAACAGACTGTCGGTGCGCGACATCAGCACTGACGTGTAGGGGGCCGCGTTGGTGTTGCGATAGAACAGCTTGACTTCCAGGCTGTTGGCGGGCGTGTCGCGGTCAGTCACCCAGGCGCACAGCGGCACAGCGCTTCCCCAAAGCTTGCAGGTCGTGTCGAGGGCGATCGTGGCGGGTGTGCGGCGGATGACCGGAGGCGCGGTCTCACAGTAGCGAGCGGTGTCGCACGGGCGGCAGTCGCCATTGGGCCGTTTGTGACAGACTTTGACCAGATGGCAGTCGCCGTTGGCGACCGTGTCGGGGCTGTTGTAGCAAACCAGATACCGCTGGCAAAGGCGCTGCTTGACCGTCGTGTAGATCGAGTCGAGCTGCGCCCCGGAGGGGGCATGGTGGTAGGAGCCGCCGCTGCCCGCCGCGAGTTTCTGCAGATACTGGGGATCAAACGAGCTGCCGAGACTGATCGTGTAGATCGGAATCCCGGCGCCCCTGGCCAGACTGACGATCATTGTTGAGTCGTCGGCAAATCCATCCGGCAGCCCGTCGGGCGTCGTCTTCTTGTTACCGCAGTTCTGGCTGTTGTTCTCCATCCCGTCGGAGAGCGCGATCACGGCCTTGCTTCCCAACTCGGTCGTCGTGACGGTGACCCCTTCCCAAATGCCGTCGAACGCAGCCGTGTACCCCCCTGCAGTCAGGGCATTGATCTTGCTGTGCAGGGTCGTCTTGTTGCTAGTGAACGCCTGGACCAGGGTATAGCAGTCGGAGAACTTGACGATTGCCATGCGGTCATAGATGTCCATCTTGTCGACGAGGCGATTGGCAGCCGCCTTGGCGGAATCGATCTTGTGTTGGTCGCTCATGCTCCCGGAGACGTCGATGACAAGGCAGACCGAAGTGATGCAGGAGTCGAGGGTCAGGGGGCTGACGGAAAACGAGTTGATGCGGTTCGCATCCTGCCACACGCAGAAGCTGTCCGCCGTGAGCGCACCGATCGGGTTTCCGTTCGAATCTAGCGCGTCGACGTAGGCGCAGACGTGTGGAAACGCGTGCGGGTCCAACTGCGAGATGCGCACCGTGTCGGATTTTGCCACAGTGCCGTACATCGCCTCGATCTGGGTTACCACGGCCTGCTCGTCGGCCGACAAGGCCTCGACCGCGGGCCGGGGAGCACCGATCACATATGGGTCATCGGGGGGGCCGATCACCGGCGCGGTGCCGGCAACCACCAGCGAAACCGAAATGACAAACAGGGAAGCGAGCAGCAGTGACAACCGCGAAATACGGCGCGCACGCGACGCACGCCGCCCGGCGGCGAAGGTGAGACGATGGGATGTCATGAGGAGAGCCTCTCTCAATATGTCATCAAAACCTGCTTCGTTCAGAGCCGCCGGCAAATGCGATCGGGCATACCTGTATCCAGCTTGTGCCCCCGATCGGCAGCCGATCTTGCATGTGCTTATGGGTTGACCGCGGTGCGGTCAAAGCTGTTCGGGTCAGACGCCTAAAGAGACTGGTGAAATGCTACAGTAAACCACTTGCTGGTTGTGGCCATTTGTGATGCACCAAGACAAACGCACGACGACAAGCGCCGCCGTCCGTGGCGACATCACAGGCACTCCCAAGTTGCCCCAACGGCGCACAAAAGTCAAGAAGATTTCCCACGCGCACAACCAGTTAGCACGATTTCTGTCGGGTCGCTTCGGCAGCAGGGGCGTACGCATCCAGTGGGACACCGCTCCGGCCGGCAACTGCTTTTCTGGCAATGTGTTATTCAATCTGCCCGTTGGGGTTGGTTTGATGGCGGATGAGCTGGGAATCGACAAGGCCACTCGCACCGCGAGCCACTGGCCGTTTGACGGGTGATCATGGGGCGGCGGGGTTGTTCCCGACGGGAGCGTAGTCCCGACACGCCGGACCAGGGCGATGGAGCGGCGACATGTTGTTTATCAAGAACTTACAGGACCATTGCGAGGAATCCCCGGTCGCGACGGCGGACACGGAGTCAGGGCCCGAAGGCGTCTTCACATCGAGTTGAGGAATGCCGCAGTTCCAGCATCCCTGTCTCCACCCCATGGATAGCTTGACGATTGCGGAGCGATTGTGTATAAATTGGCGGATGGGAGAATGTAAGCAAAGGAGGATAACATGGGATTCACCTTGCCGGAATTGCCGTACGCGTTGGATGCGCTCAAGCCGTTTGTCTCCGAGGAGCAGATGCGCTACCACTACGGCAAGCACCACGCGGCCTACTTCACAAAGCTCAACGGTCTGGTGGAGGGCAAACCCGAGTCAGAGTGGTCGTTGCGCGATCTGGTGATCAAGTCGAGCGGGGCGGTGTTCAACAACGCGGCGCAGGCGTGGAACCACAGTTTCTTCTGGAATTGCCTGTCGCCCTCCGGCGGCGGTCAACCGAAGGGAGAACTCTTGGCCGCGATCGAGCGCGACTTCGGGAGCGTGAAAGCGTTCAGTGAGGCGTTCGCCAATGCCGCCGCGGGATTGTTTGGCTCGGGATGGGCGTGGCTGGCCAGCGACAAGAGTGGGAAGCTGGAGATCATGGCGCTCAGTAACGCCGACATGCCGCTGAAGCATGACCGCGAGCCGGTTCTGACGCTCGATGTCTGGGAGCACGCGTACTACATCGACTACCGCAATGAGCGGCCGCGGTTCATTGCCGGTTTCTGGGACGCGGTGAATTGGGAGTTTGCGGCGAAGACCTACGCTGCCGCTCGTAAACACTGACGAGGATGCCGGGCAGGTTCTTCGCTTCGGACAGTTCTGTCGGAATCCTGCCGGGGGATTGTCGGGACGCCCCGGCGGGGGTTGTTCTGCCAGCCCGGTGATGCCGTGGCACTGGTAAGGCAAGGGGCTGAAGCCCCTTGTCCGCATCGGATGAGTCAACTTCGCGAGGCATCGGCGGGCAGGAACGAGGGATCGAGAGAATAGTCTGTGCATTCTTGACAGCAGCCTGAAGGGGAAGCGCAAAGCAATCGCGGGAAACACGGGGAGGATCAGAGATGGCAGTTCGAACAGCGGAAGCAGAATGGCAGGGCGGCCTGCGTGACGGACAAGGCACAGTCAAACTGGGGAGCGGTGCATTCACGGGATCGTATTCGTTCCCATCGCGTTTTGAATCCGGGAAGGGGACCAATCCCGAAGAACTGATCGGCGCGGCGCACGCGGGGTGCTTCTCGATGGCGCTCGCGGCGGGATTGGCAGCGGCGAAGTTCGCTCCCCGGCGCATCCATACGACGGCGAAGGTTCATCTTGAGAAGGTCGGCGAGGGATTCGAAATCACCAAGATTGAGCTGGAGACGGAAGCCGAGATTCCTGGCATCGACGATGCGACATTTCAGTCACACGCGGATGGGGCCAAGAAGGGGTGCCCGGTCTCCAAGGCACTGGCTGGGCCGAAGATCACATTGCAGGCAAGGCTGGTCTGACATCTCGCTTGCGACCGTGTGGGGATGCTTGTGCGTGATGAACGCACTCAGCCGGCCAGGTTGCGGGACCCTTTCCAGGAGTCGCCCGTCTAACCCGGACAGTGTCGGTCAGAACTGCTGGTCGAGCAGCTCTTCGAGCCGCCGGCGCAGTTCTCCCAGTTCGCGGGACTTGAACGATCTCTTGGTCTTCTCCAGAACGGCGATGGCGTCCCTCAAGGCGGCGTGGAAAGCGGCGGGGCGGGGGCACTGGAAAAGGTGGCAGGCATCCGAGCCCCCGTCCGACTCGGTGAGCGAGTCGATGATCTGCTGCAGGTCAGAGAGGGCGGCGCCGATATTGCGCACGGTGAGAACGGCGAAGGTATTGACCGGCACGGTGGCGGCATCGCCGGCAGACTGCAGCATGACCGATTCGACCACGTCCAGGCTGTCCAGCCAGTCCCGCAACCGTCGCTGCGAGTGGCGGATCAACCGATAACGCTGGTGATATTGGATCGCGGCACGGACCCGCGGTAGAAGGTCATCGAAATCGAGGGGTTTGAACAGATAGGCCCATACGGGCAGCCCGAGGGACTGAACCGCTGACTGCATCGACGGATACCCGGTCACCAGAATCACGGGCAGCCCGGGTGCGGTGCGTGAAACCTCCTCGACCAGTTCAAGTCCTGGATTGCCCGGCATGCGAATGTCGGCGATGAGCAGGTCGTAATTGTCACCGCGGATCATCGTCGCCGCCGTAGGGCCATCGGGGGCGCACTCGCAATCGTACCCCTCACGGCGCAACAGGTCAGCCGTTGACTGATAGAACGTTTCCTCGTCATCGGCAATCAGGATGGATGGTGCGTCAGCCATTGCGTGGCTCCTTAGGTGGTTCGCGCCGGGGTAGGATCAACCGGAAGGTCGTCCCGGCACCTTCCCGACTCTGGAATTGGATGGAGCCGCCCATCGCCTCCATGAGGCTGCGGGTCACCGAGAGACCGAGCCCCAGCCCGGCCTGTGACCCCTCTCCCTTTGTTGTAAAGAACGGCTCGAAGATCTGATCGTGCAAGTCCTTGGGAATCCCACACCCTTGATCGGCGACGGTCACGACCACGTGGTCATCGTTGGCGGTGGCGCTGACGCGGGTGACGCCCTCCGGGGGCGAGGCCTCAATGGCGTTTTGAATGACGTTGAGCAGAACCTGCGACAGATAGCCGGGCGGCAGGTAGAGTACTTCGCCGGGCACCGCGCCGAGTTCAATCCGCAGGTTGCGCGGACGGCACTTGGGTTCGAGCAAAACAACCACGTCGCCCAGGAGTGTGTCCAGCCGGACTTCCCGGGGTGCGCTCTGGTCCGGCCGGTAGAGGTCGAACATCTGGCGAACGATTCCGGCGATCCGGCCGATCTCGCGCTCGATTAAGGCGACATAGGAGTGGTAGGGATGGTCGGGGGTGACGGCGTCCTTGATGAGACGGAAGGAGTTTTTGATGCCGGCCAGAGGATTGTTGATCTCGTGGGCGATGCCTGCCGCCATGCGGCCGATGGCGGCCATGCTCTCACTGGCGGCGCGCTGCCGTTCCAGTTCGCGAACACGCGCCGTCCGCTCCTGAACCAGGCGCTCCAAGTCGGCGCTGTGGCGGCGCAGTGCATCTTCCGCGCGCTTGCGTTCGCCAACATCGAACATGAAGGACAGGAGGCTGGTCTTGCCCCGGTAGTGGATGCGCTGGGTGCGGAGTTCAATCAGGCGCTCGGAGCCATCCTTCGCGATGGCGCGGTACTCGGAGGGGTAGGTCGGTGCCCCCTCCAGAATCGCATGCATGCGTTCGGCGACACGCTCGGCCTCCTCGGGCGCGATGAACTCCAGGGGGGAATGGCCCGCAATGTCCTCGAGGGTGTATCCGCTCATGCGCCGGAAGGCTTGGTTCGTGTAGACGAGCTTGCCGTCCACGAGCAGGAGGACAGCGCCGGGGATTTCCTCGATCAATGTGCGATACGCCGCTTCGCTTGCCCGCAATTCGTCCTCCGCGCGTCGGCGCTCTTCGACGTCGCGTACGATCGACAGAAGAGCCATGCGTCCCCGGTAACGGATCCGCCGGCTGCGGATGTCAACGGCGACGAGCGAGCCGTCCTTGCGGAGCAGTCGGTACTCTCCCGCACTGGGGTCGCCGCTAGCCAGGACCCGCGCCCCTCGCTCGCGCGCCCTGGTCCGTTCCTCCGGGATGATGAAATCGAAAGGCGATCGTCCGCGAACCTCCGGCAGCATGTGCCCGACCATGCGAAGCAAGGGCTCGTTGGCGTATTCGACGGCGCCGTCAACAATCAGGACGACGAGGTCGGGGTGCTCCTCGATCAGAGTGCGATACGCCTCCTCGCTGGCGCGCAACTCCTCTTCGGCGCGCTTGCGGTCGGTGACGTCGCGACCCACGGCCTGGTATTCTACCAGAATCCCATGCTTGTCAAACAGGGCACGGTTGGTCCATTGCTGCCAGGCGATCTCGCCGCCCGGTCGAATGGCCTGATGCTCCTGTGTGCCGACGGGATTATCCCGGCTGAGGGACATGAAGTACTCCTGCGCTCGTCGGCGGTCGGCCTCGGGGATTAAGGGGAGGAAACTGCGGCCGATCAGTTCGTCACGGGTGCGGCCGAAATAGCGGCAGTAGGCGCTGTTGACGAAGGTCAGTCTGGTGTCGGGGAGGAAGCGGCAGATCAGTTCCGTCTGGTCCTCGACCACGCCGCGATAGTGGGCTTCACTGGCACGCAGGGCCTCCTCTGCCTCTTTGCGCGCCAGCGCACCGGCGACAATCTCGCCGACAATCCGCAGGAAAGCGACGGTTTCATCGGGCCAGTGGCGTGGTGCCGACTCGGTGGTGAAGCTGATCCCTCCAAAGGAGGTCTTCCGGTACCGGATGCGCAGGAAGACGACGGAGCGCACGCCGTAGGCGGTGCACAACTCTCGCGCGAGCTGCGCCTCCGGCGGGAGCGCAGCGGCGTCATTGATGCGGACGACGCCTAGGCGTTCAACAAGCTCTCTGCCCCAGGCGTCGCGGGCGAGGGGAATTTCCTTCACTGTTTCCAGATGGGGCTCAAGTCCCGCAGCGAACCACTCGTGTGTCTTTACCAGCCGTGCGCCGGTCTCGTCCCAGTGAAAAAGGGTGGCGCGTTCGGCTTCGATGCAGGCGCTGACTTCCCCGAGCGCATCATGGATGGCGGCGTCCACCTCGTCGGGGCTGAGATTGATGAGACGGGATGAGATCCCGGTGATTGTCGATTCAAGAGTGTGCCGCTGCGGGAGCGCCTCCCCGGCGACCTCGTCGGCCGTGATGTTCAGGCTTATGCCGATGAGCCGCTGGGGCCGTCCCGTATCGTCACGCACGACGCTGACGCGCGTCGACAGCCAGCGAAAACCCCCGTCGGCACCCTGCAGCCGATGGTCGAGGCGGACGTCGGCGTTCTGAGCGAATCCCTCACGCAGCGCGGCGGCGAACCACTCACGGTCGTCGGGATGCAGGTGGTTCGTCCAGAAATCAGGCTGGGTCCGCCAGGTTGCAGTGGGGAATCCGAGAATGCGCGCGGCGTTGTCGCTGACAAAGCCGAAGCGGCGCAGATCAGGATCCGCCTCCCAGATGATGGGATCAGCGGCGGGAGGGCTCACTGGCGACGTCCCCATAGTCTCACACTCGCCACGCGCGCGGGTGTGGCACAACTGCCGCGGGCGAGCTTCCCCAACTGGAATATACAACATACTCCACCCTGCAGAGCAACTACCGGTACTATTCTCCGAGGTAAGAGGAAGACCCGCGGAGGGTCAGCGGATGCGCCTCGCCGCTGGCTGTCGACGGTGGCAACCGTGTGAATGGCAGCAAGATGGCCCTGCCCGGCCGGGCACGGGTGTCGGGCCAATCCGGAGAACGCCAGTCCGCTTGAGAGCGCTGCCGGCACGACATCCCGCTGCCGGTCTGCCCTGTCATCCGAACTTGTTCAGGCACGATGCCGGGTGTTGTCAGGGCGCGGTGCCCGCGTTTGCGCTTGCGTTCACAAGAAGACGTGCTATACTGAAAGGGAGTGGCCGGCGCGGGTTTACGCCGGCAGGAGCCAAGTCGGAGATTGTACCCGCCGAGCCCACAGCAAGAGGGCGGTCCTCGGTAGTCACAGGAGTACAGGCAGCAAGGTCATTCCGGCAACGGGCGGCGATCCATCAGCCGTCGTCCCCACCGACGACGGATGGGCCGGCGTACAACGGTTCAACCCAAACTTGGAAGACCAAGTGTTGTAGTGGGTGTGGCACTGTGGCCGGCCCTTGTCGGCTGCGGGGTGCTGCTGCATCATCGGTCATCTTTCTCATCAACGGGGAGCAAGCATGAAACGGACAGTGGTGTGCGCACTTCTGATGGCGGCGTTTGCCTCGGCGGCCTGGGGCGGGGACCTCTACCGTGTCACCCTGCACGGCACGCGTGATGCGTTCTGGCTGCAGGCGGTCGGCGGTGAAGCGCTCGTACGGGCCGGCAATGACTACCTCATACTGGGAGATGAGACCACCGCAGAGCAGCTCCAGCGATACCGGCTGGACTACGCGCTTCTGGCAAGCGGCGTGATGAAGGACGAGCTCGCGCTCGACCGGCGGCGGGATCGCAAGAATGCCGAACGGTACCCGGTGCTCTTTGAACAGGATGGCATCCGCGTCTTCCGGGTGGCTCCTAGAGATCTGATGCCGACCGGCGATATTCCCGAGCTCTTGCCGATACGCAACGAGCATCTCAAGATCGGCTATGCGGCGCCCGACGCGGGTCAGAAGCGCGTGTGGACACCGATGGCGGATCTGGATTCGGTGATCAGCCTGGTGCGGCAGGATTCTATTGTGGCCTGGGAGCAGCGGCTGCAGGCGTTCTATCGGCGCGTGGCCGGGACCGATTCGGTGTACGCCGCCCGCGATTGGATCAAAGCGAAGTTCCAGTCATTCGGTTACGACTCAGTGTACACCGATCTGTTCTATGCCCCCGTGTCCGGCGGCACCAAGCCGTGCTACAACGTGGTCGCGGTCAAACCGGGGGCCACATATCCGGAGAAGCAGGTCATTGTCGGCGCCCACTATGACGGCGTGCCTCCTTCACCCGCGGCCGACGACAACGGCTCGGGCACAGTAGGGGTTCTGGAAATGGCGCGCGTCCTGAAGGGTCTCAACAACGATATGACCTTCATCTTCATCGCATTCGATGCCGAGGAATGGGGCTTGTACGGCTCGGAGCACTACGCCGATAACGCCGCCGCGCGTGGCGACCAGATCGTCTTGATGTTCAATATGGACATGATTGCCAACCTGCCCAACAGCGACTACGCGTACCTGCACTACGGAGCCAGCACGCAGTACGCGCAGATGTGGATCGACTTGGGCGGGCCGCTCGTGGGGATCACCGGAGTCCTGGGCGGCGGCTCCAGCGGTTCCGACCACTACCCCTTTACGCAGAAAGGGTACGACGTCGCCTACCTTGCCGAGTACTACTTCTCCAGCGTCTATCATTCGTCGCTCGACAGCACCAGCTACATGAATTTCGACTACATGACCCGGATGATCAAGGGGTCGCTGGCGACGGTCTTCACTGTGGCGTACAACAAGGATATGGACGGCGACGGTGTCCTCAATGATGTCGACAACTGTCCGTTCAAGTCGAATCCCGCCCAGGCGGACTACGATGGTGACGGCAGCGGCGATGTTTGTGACAACTGCCCGGAGGTGGCCAATCCCGGCCAGGCGGATGTGGACAAAGACGGCATCGGCGATGCCTGTGACGTCTGTCCGTTTGACGCACCGAATCAGACGCAGATCGGCGAGGCCGAGGCATATGGCTTCGGTTGGAGTGTGAGCGGTGCCGGTGATGTGAACGACGACGGATTTGACGATTGGATCGTCGGCATCCACGGCTCGCGTTCGGGGCCGTGGCAGCCGGGGCAGGCGTACGTCTATTCCGGGCGCGACGGAAGTCTCTTCTACCACTTCACGGGTGAAGCGCCCAAGGACTGGTTCGGCTCGGCGGTCGCAGCCGCGGGTGACATCAACGGCGACGGCTATGGCGACGTTCTGGTGGGAGCATCGGGGAACGATGCCGGCACCTTCAATGCGGGACGCGCCTACATCTTTCTCGGTGGCCCGGGCCCATTCCCGATCACGATGGGAGCCGGGAGCGCCTACCGCATTTTCACCGGGAGCGCGGACGCCGACTACTTCGGCACGTCGCTGTCGGGCCTTGGCGACATCAACGGTGACGCGGTGCCGGACATCGTCATTGGCGCCCCGAGTTACACCGCCGGCACGCCGGGTCCCGGGCGTGCCTTCCTCTATTCCGGGGGCACGGGGGCACTCATCCGGACGCTGACCGGCCAGGCCTCGGGAGACCAGTTTGGCGCATCAGTGGCACGCGCGGGCGACGTCAACCACGATGGCGTGGAGGACGTGATTGTCGGGGCCAGGTGGAACGACGCGACCGGATCGCAGGCCGGGCGCGCCTACGTCTACTCCGGCGCCACGGGGGCGCTGTTGCGGACATTCAGTGGGCAGACGGCGGGAGACGAGCTTGGCGGCGCTGTGGCGGGGGCGGGCGACGTGAACAACGACGGGTATGCTGATCTTCTGGTCGGCGCGGTGTACGGCGGCAATGGACGCGTCTATGTCTACTCCGGCCAGAGCGGTGTCCTTCTATATATGCATGAGGGCGCGAACACGGAGCACATCTTCGGCTATGCGGTCGACGGTGCCGGCGATGTGAATCGGGACGGTTTTGCTGACTACATGGTCGGCGCGCCGGGGCAGGGTCGCGTATACTTGTACAGCGGCCGAACCGGAACTCTCATGTACTCCTACAGGGGTAGTTACCAGGATCCCAGTGACTGGTTCGGGTGCGCGCTTTCAGGAGCGTCCGACTTGAACGGTGACGGCGTGAATGATCTGGTCACGGGTGCCTGTTGGCACGACAACGCTAATGGCAGCAGCGCCGGCAGCGCCTACGCCTACTACCTCGGTGATGCGGACGGCGACCTCTACTTTGCCGGGTGTGACAACTGCCCTGCGGTCTACAACACCAGCCAGGCCGACGCCGACGGCGATAGGATCGGCGATGCTTGTGACAACTGCCCGAACGCCTACAATCCGGATCAGGCCGATGCCGACAGCGACGGGGTGGGCGATGCCTGTCTCTGTCTGTGCCCCTGCTATGCTGACCCGCAATGCGACAGCGTGCGCTCCGATCTCTTGGATGTCACCAGCACCGTCGAAGTCGCCTTCCGCGCCGCAGCCGCGGTCTTCGATCCGCGTTGCCCACGGGAGCGGACGGATGTCGACTGCAGCGGCGTCACCAGTGTGGTCGACGTCATCAAGGTTGTGAATGTGGCCTTCCGCGGTGCCAATCCCGCGACCACCTACTGCAACCCCTGCGCGCCGTAAGCAGGCCGCTTGTACTCATGACCGGAAGCCCGTGCGGCGACAATGCCCCACGGGCTTTCCTTTCGGGCCGGCGCCGGGGAGAGCCCCTACCTTTCCCGGCAACCGGTGGGACGGCAGGTGGTTGGGCAGCCGGCCGGCAAATGTGACGGCGTCGAGAAGAATTCACTTGCGGATGCGGTTCAGACACGTATCATTCATACGTATGAATGAATCGACCAGCACGCGAGCGGCTCTGCTGACAGCGGCACGGCGGCTGTTTGCCCGCTGGGGGTATGAGGGGACCTCGATTAAGATGATCACATCGTTGGCGCGCGCCAATCTGGGTGCGGTCACCTACCACTACGGGACCAAGGCGAAGCTCTACGATGAGGTGCTGCGGGCCGAGGGCGAACCGCTGCTGGCCGGGGTCCAACGCGTCGGTGCGTGCCCCGGCCGGCCTCTCGACCGGATTGACGCGGTCGTGCGGGCGTTTCTGCGGCACGTCTCCGAACATCGTGACTTGCCGGCTTTGATGCTGCATGTGTTGTCCCTGCGCCGTCCGGTGCCGGTACCGATTCGCCGGGTCATGGCGGGGGTCTACCGCGTGGTGACGCAACTGGTCCGGGAGGGTCAGCGTGACGGCAGCATCGTCGCAGGCGATCCGGCCCTGTTGACGATCAGTATTCTGGCGCAGCCGATCTATGTGACGCTGGCGCGCCGTCCGTTGCGGGCGGTGGCCGGTTTGGATACCGGCGATCCGGCCGTCGGTGCGCGCATCGCGGACCACGTGGTGTCGTTTCTGCGACGAGGTCTTTCACCGTCGAGGAGGAGGGCCAGTTGATGAGTCGTCGTTTGGGCGTGTCTTTGGGGGTCATGTGGGCTTTGTGGCTCGTCGCGGGCAAGACGGCGTCGGCGGGTTCCGCCGACACAACCTGGCTGCCGTTGGCGACCGCGGTGGAGCGTGCGCTGGCCCAGTACCCCTCGGTCGGTGCGGCCAGGGCGGTGGGTGATCAGGCACGCGCGTCAGTGGGTGAGGCCGTGGCGGCGTGGCTGCCCACGCTGTCGTTGGCCGCCTCGGCCACACAATATCAGGAGCCGATGGCGGTGTCGCCCATTCACGGCTTCTCGCCAACAGAGCCGTTGCCCATCTTCGATCGGACGCTCATTCAGGCGGGACTGTCCGCGGACTACACGCTTTTTGACGGCGGTGCGCGCGGTGCGAAGATTCACCTGGCGCGTCAGCAGGCAGACGCCGCTGCCGCGGCTCTGGATGGGGCGCAGCAGGCGCTGATCAGCCGCGTGGTCGCAACCTACCTCGATGTGCTGGGCAAACGCGAGGTCCTCGCCGCCCATGGCCGACGCATCCAGTCGCTCCTGTCGCAGGAGGACCGCGTCCGGCAGTTCTACAGCGTGGGCCGTGCCGCCGACGTGGAGATCCTGCGCATCGAGGCGGCGCTGACGGCGGGCGAAGCGGAACGGGTCCGCGTGGCCACCGCGCTGGATACGTCCGAGCGAGAGCTGGCGCGGTTGCTGGGATCTGCCGTCGACGAGGAGGGCCTTCCCAGGTTGGTGCCGGTCGCTCTCGCGGATTCTCTGCTACTGCCGCGGGATAGTCTGGCCTGTGAAGCTTCGCGCTATAGTCCGACGGTCATCCAGGCACGATCCCAGTTGGCGGCGGCTGCCGCCGGGCGGGTTTTGGCGCGGGGCGTCCGCTGGCCGTCGCTGCGCGCGGTGGGCAGCTACGTTGATCGGCGGAATGAAGAACGGTATCACACGGATGAATGGAGTGCCGGGCTGGTGCTTTCATACCCGCTGTTTACCGGCGGGGCCATCAAGGGCGCTTTGGCCCGCGCCGGTGCCACCGAACGCGCCGCGGCCGAGCAACTGCGCTTGGTCCAGATGCAGGTGGCGGGGGAGACCGATCGGGCGCTGGGGGCAGTGAATGAGGCCCGGGCGCGCATCCGCAGCCTGGCGGCGGCATCAGAGCGGTATGCTGAAATCGTGCGCATCGAGAAGCTGCGCCTGGAGACCGGCGTGGGGACACAGACCGACTACCTGAACGCAGAAGCGGACTTACTCTCGGCGAGCGCCAGTCTGGTGGAAGTGCGGAACGCGGAGATTGCTGCCCGTGTGGAGCTGGCGCGGATCAGCGGGCAACTGAACTCGGACTGGATTGCATGTCATCTGGAGAACCAGCCATGAACAGAAACAAGCGGCTCGTGATTGTGATTGCAGTCGCGGTGATTCTCGCGGTTGTCCTGTGGGTTGTTTTGCGCCCGCGTGGTTTTGATCGGGCGCTGGCAGCTTCAGGAACCGTGGAGGCCACCGAAGCGCAACTCGGATTTCCCGTGCCGGGTCGTGTTGATCGGGTTGATGCACGTGAAGGCGACACGGTCACCCTCGGCCAGGAGCTGGCGAGTCTCGATCGTGCCGAGGCGGACGCCCGCCGGGCACAGGTGGCGGCGCAGGCGGACGCCGCCCGGGCGCTTCTGGCGGAGCTGGAGCGCGGCTTCCGTTCGGAGGAGGTGGCACAGGCACGGGCCGCGAAGCAGGCCGCGGAGGATCGTCTCGATGATGCACGGCGCGATTGGGACAGGACCAGGACGCTGTACGAGGGTGGTGCTGCCAGTCGCGAGGCCCTCGACAAAGCCCAGACGATGCTGGATGTCGCGCAAAGCCAGTACACGCAGGCCGCCGAGCAGTCGCACCTGGTGGAGAGCGGCAGCCGCGCCGAGAGGATCGCCGCGCAGCGGGCGCAGGTCGTGCAGGCCGAGGCGGCGCTGCGGGCCATGGATGCGACACTGCAGAACATGATGATTCGCGCGCCGTTCGCCGGCGTGGTCACAGTGCGCCACCGTGAACCCGGGGAGATCGTGCCGGCCGGATCGCCAGTCCTGACGGTGCTAAATCGCAGCGAGCGCTGGGTGCGCATCTACGTCCCGGAGAACCGCATAGGCGCGCTGCAAATCGGGCAGGCCGCGACCATCACAACCGACACCTATCCCGACAAGCGCTATCGTGGTGAGGTGATCACGATTGCCAGTGAGGCGGAATTCACGCCCAAGACCGTGCAGACCGCCGAGGAGCGGGTGAAGCTGGTCTACGCAGTCAAGGTCCGTATTCTGAGCGACGCCAGCTATGAACTCAAGCCGGGAATGCCGGCGGATGTCCGGCTGGAACTCCCATTGTGATGATAGAGTCCACGATCGCGTTGAGTGTTGAAGGGCTCTCGCGCCGGTTCGGTGATGTGATCGCTGTCGATGCTCTCTCGTTCGCCGTAAGTCGCGGCGAGCTATTCGGCCTTGTGGGTCCTGATGGCGCCGGCAAGACTACGACCTTGCGGATGCTGGCCGGCGTGATGCGACCCAGCGCCGGAGACGCGATTCTCAATGGCACGAGCGTGGCGCGCGACCCGGAAGGCGTCAAACAGAAGATCGCCTACATGTCGCAGCGATTCGGGCTCTACGCCGACCTGACGGTGAGGGAGAATCTCGAGTTCTACGCTGACCTCTACTGTGTCCCCCAAAGCGTACGGCCGGCGCGTCTCGAACGGCTGTTTCGTTACTCCAATCTCGGGTCCTTCCAGCAGCGCCTGGCCAGCCAGCTCTCCGGGGGGATGAAACAGAAGCTCGGCTTGTCCTGCGCCTTGGTCCACCAGCCGGAGATTCTGCTTCTGGACGAACCGACGTTCGGCGTCGATCCGATCTCCCGGCGCGACCTCTGGCTGATCGTGCACGAGATGGTGGGGCAGGGTGTGACCGTCGTGGTCAGCACGGCCTACATGGACGAAGCGGAGCGCTTCGACCGCTTAGCTCTGATTCACCAGGGAAGGGTGCTGGCCATCGACACGCCTGCGGCCTTACAGCAGGGTTTTGACGGCGACCTCATATCGGTCAGCGCGGCGGATGTCCGGCGTGCGGAAGCGGTGGCGCGGCGGCATGCCGCCGTGCGTCGCGCCGCTGTCTTTGGCAATCATCTCCATCTGACGGTGGCGTCCGCGGCCCGCGATCTGCCGCTGATTCGGACGGCATTGGATCAAGCGGGCTGCACCGTCCAGGAGATGGAAACGATCGCCCCATCGATGGAAGATGTCTTCATTGATCGCGTGGCTCGGGTGGAACAGCCATGACCTCTCCTCTTGCCGTTGCGGTTGAGGATCTCACGCGGGTCTTCGGTGACTTTGTCGCCGTCGACCGCGTGAGCTTCACGGCACAAGAAGGCGAGATTTTCGGATTCCTCGGGCCCAACGGCGCGGGGAAGACCACGACCATCAAGATGCTCACGGGCCTGCTTGCGCCGTCGGCCGGACGGGGGACGGTGGCCGGGTTTGACATCCGCCGAGAAGCCGAATCGATCAAGCAGCACATCGGCTACATGTCCCAGATGTTCTCCCTTTACGCCGATCTCACAGTCGAAGAGAACATCAACTTCTTCTCGGGGCTCAACGGGGTGAGGCGCGAGCGGCGGAAGCGGCGGCGGGACTGGGTGCTCGATATGGCCGGGCTGACTCAGCAGCGGCGGCGCCTGACCGGTGAATTGCCGCTGGGGTGGAAGCAGCGCTTGGCGTTGGGATGCGCGGTCCTGCATGAACCGCCGATTCTGTTTCTCGATGAGCCGACGTCGGGAGTTGATCCGATCTCCCGGCGTAGCTTCTGGGACTTGATATACATGCTCACCCGTGAAGGCACGACGGTTTTCGTGAGCACTCACTACATGGAAGAGGCCGAGTACTGTGATCGCTTGTCGCTGATGAATCGCGGGCGGCTGATCGCGCTGGATACACCGGCGCGACTGCGGGAGGAAACGAGCGAGCCTATTCTGGAGATACCGACGGGCCACAGTGCCCTCGCGGTCGAGGCCTTGCGCGATCTTCCCGGAGTCATCGAGGCCGGCATGTACGGGCGGGCCGTGCACGTGATGGTGCGTGACGCGGCCACCGAAGCGCGCGCGGCGATTTCAGCCCGGCTTCGGTCACGGGGGATTGACTTCGGCCGCATTGAGACCGTTGTCCCGTCTCTGGAAGATGTCTTCATCGCACGCGTGCGCGCCGAGGGCGGCGCGCCGGTTGACTGATCGGCCATGCGGAGTCTGAACGCCACCCGGTTGTTCGCGGTTGCCCGCAAGGAAGTCCGGCAACTCCGGCGTGACACCCGGAGTCTGATCTTGGCTTTCCTGCTGCCGGTGTTCCTGTTGATTCTGTTCGGCTATGCCATCACTTGGGATGTCGATGACATCTCGACCGGGATCGTTGATCAGGATCGGTCGGCGCGCAGCCGGGAACTGCTCGAGGCGTTCCGTTCGTCGGGGTACTTCACGCTGGTCGCGCATCTGGAACGCCCGGCGGATATCGCCGGGCACCTGGACCGGAAGACCATCCAGATCGGCCTGGTCTTCCCCCCCGATTTTGCCGCTGATCTCGATGCGGGCCGCACGGCCCGGTTGCAGGCCATCGTGGACGGCAGCGATGCCAACACTGCGACTATTATCCTCGCATATGCGCAGGCAGTAGTGTCCCGTTACTCCACTCAGATCCAACTCCAGGGCGGCCCGTTCATCCCCCCGATTGTGGCGCAGAGCCGGATCTGGTACAACGAGGACCTCACAAGCCGGAACATGATCGTCCCCGGTCTGGTGGCGGTGATCATGATGATCATTGCGGCGATGCTGACCTCGTTGACGATTGCGCGTGAATGGGAACGCGGCACGATGGAACAACTGGCGGCGACGCCGGTGTCGCGGGTCGAGGTAGTCTTCGGCAAGCTGCTGCCGTATCTGGCGATCGGGCTCATCGATGTCGTGGTCTGTTCGCTTCTGGGTGTTGTGTTGTTTGGCGTGCCGTTCCGGGGGAGTCCGCTCCTGCTCATGGTGCTTTCATTCTTCTTCATCAGCGGTGCTCTCGGACTGGGGATGTTCATCTCAGCGGTGGCGAAATCACAGTTGCTGGCCACGCAGATTGGCATGGTCGCAACCTTCCTGCCCGCGTACCTCTTGTCGGGATACATGTTCGCGATCGACGTGATGCCCGCGCCGCTGCGCCTGCTCAGTTTCCTGGTGCCGGCACGGTACTTTCTGGTGGTGACGCGGGGGATCTTTCTCAAGGGCGTCGGCGTGGATGTCCTCTTTGTCCAGGGTCTCCTGATGATCGCCTTTGCGTTCCTCGGTTTGACGCTGGCCATTCGCGTGTTCCGCAAGGAACTGGCATGAACGGGAACGGGAAACTCACCCGCGTGCGGGAGATGATCCGCAAGGAGTTCTTGCAAGTCCGGCGCGACCCACGTCTGTGGCGGATGATTCTCGTCGCTCCAGTCATACAATTGATCGTTTTCGGATACGCGGCCTCGACCGATGTGCACCGCACCCGTACCTTCGTGGTCGATTTCGACCACACCCGTGAATCGCGGGAACTGGTCGATGCGTTCACCGCGTCGGGGTACTTCCGCATAGTGGGCCGCTCCAGCCGCCCGGCGGATCTTGTCGACGCCCTCGATCATGCGGATGCCGTTGTGGGAATCGAAATCCCCGTCGGCTTCACCCAGTCGCTGCGCAATGGGAGCGGGGCCCGCGTGCAGATCCTGCTCGATGGCACCAACTCCAACATGGCGACGGTGGCGCGCGGGTATGCGGAACGGATCGTGCTGAACTATGGCGCGCGCTTCGTCAGTATGACACGCCCGGCGCCGGTCGAACTGCGCGCGCGCGCTTGGTTCAACCCCGATCTGGCCAGCCGCAATTACAATGTCCCCGGCGTGGTGGCGCTCATTGTTCTCTTGGTCTGCCTGCAGTTGACCTCATTGGCGGTCGTGCGTGAGCGTGAGATTGGCACGCTGGAACAACTGATGGTCAGTCCGCTCACCCCGGGGGAATTGATTGCCGGGAAGACGATCCCGTTCGGGCTCATGAGTCTCGTGGACTTGGCGCTGGTGACAACGGCGGCGCTTCTTTGGTTCGGCGTGCCATTTGAGGGGAACGTGCTTCTCCTCCTGGCGGGATGTGTGCTGTTCATTCTGTCGGGATTGGGCATGGGCCTGCTGGTTTCCACTGTGTCAAACACGCAGCAGGAAGCGTTCATGATCAACTTCCTGATTTTCATGCCGATCATTCTCCTCTCCGGGTTCATGTTTCCTGTCAGCAGCATGCCGCCTGTCTTTCAGTGGTTGACACTCCTCAACCCGATGCGGCATTTTCTGGAAATCATCCGGGGCATCTTTCTCAAGGGGACAGGCCTGGCCGCGCTGTGGCCGCAGTACTTGTGGCTGGCGGTGATGGGAACCGGTGTCCTCGCTTTTGCCGCCCGGCGATTCCACAAGACGGCCGGTTAGCCCGGCGCGCTGCATTGACTTTCAGGCGGCGTGCCTCTATCGTCGGTCGGTTGCCTGGTCTGTCGACGCAACGACGGTGAAGCCGTGGCGGTGGGATTTCCACAACAGCAGTTTGTCCGCGAGGTGGCGGCTCTCCTGCGGCTGTGGTCCGGGGATGCCCCCATATCCGAGTGCGAGGTTGTACGGCTGGTCGAATGGGCGGCTGTTGCCGCCACACGGGGCAGTGCGGCCGCGCCCCTGCGCGCGGTCGCACGCCGGCGGGGGGGTAGTGTCACAGGGGAAGCGCGATCGTGCTTGGGCGAGTTGTTCTCCCGACAGGGTTCCGATTCAGAATTGGGGATAGTGCTCCAGGGTGTTCTGCGCCAGGATGATGCTGCCGTGGTCGCCGAATTCACGGCGATCGTGAATCGGTCGGTTCGTCAGCGGCTGTACAAGCAGTGGCGGGAGGATGACGCCGCCGGTTTCAATCTCTGGCGACTGTTGCGGAGTGCGCTGCACGGCGATCCGCGCCTCCTCATCTTTCCGTCCGGTGATCCTGTCTGGGCGACTACGGTCTGCGGCGATGACCTGTGCCCGGATGGCCAGGCGGTCACCAATGCCATCGTGCTGGGGCATTTCCTGGAGTTGTCGAGCCGCCGACTATCGCTGGCCGATGCGGTTGTGGAGGTTTTGCAGCGCATTGCCGATACGCCCGGTCTGTGTCACGCCGTGAGAATCGATGTCCTCTTCGCAGCGATGCGTGAAGCGGCGGCCCGTGATGCGACTGTTGAACTGGGGCCGGGCGACGGCGCTGTTGGAAGTGACCCGCAGTTTCGTCTGGCTGTGGACCGATCGCGCCGACGGTCCGGGGAGTGTGTGAACGACATCCTGCAACGGTACAGCGCGGACCGCAAGCTCGACTCTACGATGGCGACCGTGTTTGAGCGCTCGGCGGTCGCTTTGGTGCGGGACTACGCCGAGACTGGGATCTGGCCGGATGGCTACGTTGAATATATCCAGCAAGACCACACGGAGTTCGACAAGGCGCTGTACACCGGGCAGTTGAAGGCGCGATTTGAGTACCTAGCCAAGTGCGCGAAGCAGGCATTTGAAGAGGCGATGCGGCGGGAGTATGGTTCACCATGAAAGGCCATGATTCGGCGAGCGGCGGCCTCTGGCCCCATTGTAGGTTGAGGGGGGAGATGTATTGATGGCACAAACTTGGGCCTGCCCGACGGGTGAGGAGTGGGACCGCTATGTCCTGGGCGCTCAGTCGGCGGCGCTGACCGAGCATCTGGAGAAGTGCCCTTCATGCCGTCTGGCCGTGGCTGAAAAGACGCGCGATTGGGCTGAACTGGCGCGAGAATGGCTGATCTCTGCAACAGGCAGGATCATCCACCTTGCGCCGCTGGCTGATTCACGGGCCTCCGCCGATACTCCGGCGCGTCTGGCGGCCAAAGGGGATGAACCTGTGGCCATGACCGAAGCGGTCACGCTCGCTTCGCCGGACCGCGACATCCTCTTGCGGGCCATCAGGGACCCCTACACGCAGGAGGTTTGGCTCTATCTGGTTGCCGAGAAGGACCCGGCACGGTGCGGCCATGCGCTGGTCCGGGCCTTCGGCACTGGCGTGGAATATGTCACCGATGCGCAGGGGCGGGTCAATCTGGGGAAAGTGGACCTACCGTCGCCGACCGATCTCAAAGCCGAAGTTCATCTCCCCACGGCGGTCTTCACTTTCTTGCCGCTCGGTGAAATGAAGGACAAGACCGAGTCGATTGTCTTGGTGTCTCCGGGCGGGGATCAGATTCGCGTGACCTGGGCCGGGGACAAACCGCCTCGCCGGCTGGAGGTCGAGGTCCTGAAATTGGCGGGACGCATCGCCGATGCGCCGTTGAAGGTCGCGGTACACGCCGCCGGAGCGATTGAACCGCCGCAACTTGTCTCCGTCACCGCGGATCGGGCGTCGGTGGAGACAGGGGAAACGCGGGAGAAGTTGGAGATCTACTTCTACCAGTGAACGGATTGTGGGAATCCAGAGGCCCGAGTCTCTAGGAGGACAGGCATTCCTGCCTGTCCTGGGCAGACAAGAATGTCTGCCCTCCTGATTCTGTGCGGGTCGGCCCTTGGGCTGATCGACGCAGTAGCGCGGGCGACCACAGGGGGTCGCCCCTACAAGTGATCTCGGCAAAACCGTAGGGGCTGGCCCCCGTGCCAGCCCAGATAGGCCATGACCTCCTTCCTTGACATCGAACAAGCGGCGCAGCGGCTCCGGCGTAATCTGCGTGTGGCGGCGCGCCCCGATCTGCGGCTCTTGTGCGGGCTGGAGTTCTTCCGGCTGTTCGCCGATGAGGGCGGCGCTCCGATTGCGAAGCAGGCCGTCCTGCTCGAGACCTATCTACGGGAATTCATCCCCGCTCTGGCAATTGAGGCACGCCGTTGTGATCCGCGCGAGTTATTCCCGGATGAAGCAGTACGCCTTGGCAACCTCATTGCATGGGCCGGGAACGCGCCCGATGGCACCGTTGCCCCCGATGACCTGGCCGCGCTTGCGCAACTGTACGAGGCAGTTACCTCACGCCGCGATGCGACCGAGGAATCGCTTCAACATACCCTCACCCCAGCCCTCTCCCTGGAAGGGAGAGGGGGTAAGAGCGCAGATTCGATTCCCTCTCCCTCTCAGGGAGAGGGATCAAGGGTGAGGGTCTCCCAGCCGGAATCGGAGGACGCCATAGTCCTGAATGGCCTCTTCGTCGAAGAGAATCCTGATCTGAGGCTGGAGCCGCGGGGGCGCATTCTGCAACTGCGGGTCGCGGCGACCCCGATCTCCGGGAAGGTGAAAGACGATGACATTGTTATCCGCAATCCTACGGCGCGCCCCGATGATCCGTTCCGGCAACAGGCGCAGATTGCGGTCACAGCGGCGCGCCGGTATCTGGCTAGACGATATGGTCTGAGCGACAAGAAGCGCTATCGCTTCGACTTTGAAGTGTTGTCGGCGGCGAGCGCCCTGAGCGGGCCGTCATTAGGGATGCCGTTCGCGGTCGGGGCGATGGCGGCGCTGGCGCGCACTGAGGCGCTCCGTGACCGGCTGACGGTGCCGCTGAACGTCGCCTTCTCTGGCGCACTGGGGGACGACGGGCGTCTTGTCACAATCGACAGCGTGGGGTTGCGTCGCAAGATCGAACGCGCCTTCCACTCCGATGTCGGTTTACTGGTCATTCCACGCGACCATCTGAGCGACGCCTGGGAGTATGTCGCGCAACTGGAAACTCAGCATCCCGGCCGCAAGCTCGACCTGGTCGGCGCCGACACGCTCGAATCAGTAGTAAACGATCCCCGGCTGCTTGTGCCACGCCGCCTGTCGCTCCCTCTACACATCGCCCGCAAGAGCTGGAGGGCCAAGCGCTCGGCTTGGGTGGAAGTGCCGGGGCTGGTCGTTTTGGCGGGCTTGCTCTTTGGTCTTGTGGCCCCCGCCAAATGGATGCCCTGGTTTGACTGGAACCCGGCGAGTTTGCGGATCACGGCGAATGGGGTAAGCGCCCTGAATGCCCGCGGGCAGGAACTCTGGGGGCGCAGTTTTCCCTGCCCATGCATCGATACCGCGTCACGTTGGGTCGCGGATGACATCGACCATGATGGGAAGCGTGAGCTCGCGTTCCTTCTGGCCACGCCTGCCTCAGATCCCTGCTCTCTCAACGCAATGCTCTACATGTTGGATGACGACGGCGACCTGCTCTTCCATCAGTCGGCAGTGATTCTCGGCGAGTACCCCGGCGATACGTCTCTTCAGCATTGGTACACGGCAGGCGATGTCGACATCTTCACCTTCAGAGGGGCGAAACGGCTCATGACCGTCGTAACCAGCTCTTTTCCCGCCCGCGCTCATTTTCGATTCTGGTCACTGGAGGGAGAACCCGCTGGCTGGTACGTCAACGCGGGTTTTCCGGGCATCGACATCCGCCACCGAATCGTCATCGAGGACGCTGGCTTGATCTGCCTCGCCGGCTACAACAACCGGATGGACGGTGCGGCCGCCTTCTACGCACTCCCCATCGACTCCGCCTCCGGCTGCTCCCCGCCATATGCCGACACCGCATACGACCTCTCCCGGGTGAGGCGTGGGAATCAGTCAGCGTATGTCGTATTCCCGCGGACGGACCTCAGCCACGCGCTCCGGCAGCCCTACAGCTCCCCCACAGACCTAAGGACTGATCCGGGGGGCATCATCATTACGGTCGCTGAGGGGAGCAAAAGAGGAAACTCCGAATTGTGGTTCACGCTGGACAGGAGCTTCCGTGTGTCGGAAGTTCGCCCCGATGACTACTTCTGGCCCCTACGCGACGCATTTGTTGCCCAAGGCACGCTCCCGCATGTTAACCGCCAAGAGTACCTCCTTCGCCTGCTTGATTCGGTGATGTACTGGACGGATTCTGGCTGGGTGACGGAGGGGCAACTGCGCCTCTCTGAAGCGGGCAGATAATTCTCCGCGAACCTCGCCATCGGCTCCCATTAGAGTAATGGAGCCCGGCCAGCTGCCTCCGTATAGCGGCGGGCTTCTGGCAATCCAGTGCGTGCAACCACGTTGAGGGAGGTAGAGATGACAAGCTTGAAGTTCAAGGCAGCGTTCGCGTTCACCGTGGCGCTGCTCCTGTGGGGTCGCTCTGTTGCTGCCCAGCCCGCATTCGGGGACTTGATTATCCACGAGGCGGGCTTGGGACCTGTTTGGGTCGGCGCGGCCGATGTGGATGGCGATGGTGATGCGGACATGGTCGCGATTAACGAATGCTGGTGTGACGGCGCAAATGACCACACGATTGCTGTCCTGCGCAATGACGGCGCCGGCGATTTCCCCGCTGCCGCTCTGGCTGAGGACAGATACGCCCCTCCCTTTTCTCCGGGCGTTGCAGATTTCTGCGATTTTGACTGCGATGGCGACATCGATCTAGTGGTCCAAGGCTCTTGGGAAAGCCACGGCCAAGCTTTTGTTCTGGCGAATGATGGGGCGGGGCATTTCGCGCTGGCTCAGGTCCTGGGTAGTCCCTCAAACACCGGCTGTTGTTTCTTTGACATGGTCGTAGCCGGAGATTTCAATTCAGATGGATACCCAGATCTGGTCAAGAGCGACGAATCCGCGAACGACGTGACGGTGTTCATGAATTCGCCATGCGGGACGTTTACTTCGACAGGTTCCTATGCTCCGGGTGGCCCGACAGCTTTGTGCACCGGCGATTTCGACGGCGACGGTGATCTGGATGTCGCGGTGGCCCACCGGTCCACCAATGACGTGACACTCTTGATCAACGATGGCACTGGGACATTCACTGTGAGCTCAGGGTTCCCGGCAAGCCCGGGCGCCGTGGGTCCAATCGCTTCCGTCGACCTCAACGGTGACCACAAGTTGGATTTGGTGATCGTCAACGGCATATACGATTCTGTCACTGTGCTGATGAACTCCAGCGGCGGGACATTCGCTGCGCCCACAAGCTACTTCGTCCCCGATGGGCCAAAGGCAGTTGTGTTGGCGGACTTGGATCTCGATGGGCATACGGATGTTGCCACGGTGAACTACTTCTCCTACGACGTCAGCATCCTTATGAATAGCGGTCTTGGCGGCCTTCTGCCTCCTGTCAGCTACTCTCTGGGCACTCCACCATACGGGCCTTGGTGGGTCTGTGGTGGAGACTTCAACCGAGATGGCGACATCGACCTCGCCGTAGCGAACTACAATCCTGGCAAGGTCCAGGTGCTGCGCAACCTGCACAGTTGCATGGCTCGGGTTGAGTGCCCGTATGTTGAGGAGGACGTGAACGGCGACGGGATCTTGAACGTGCAGGATGTTGTGCAGGATGTGAATGTCATCTTCCGCGGAGGGACGCCCACGCCGCCGCGTTGTAAGTCGTTGTACTGATCCAGAAGACATGATCCCGCCGAGGGAGGGGAAGGCGGGATCGTGAGGCAGTACCACAACCCCGGAGGGGCAGACTAGGCCCCTCCGGGGGATTTCCTGTTGTGGCAGTGGAACGCCATCATCATGTGCCACTGACGTTCGTCAGTGGATCTTCCTCGATGCCTGGGGTCTGGGTCGACACGGACCAAGGTCCGTGGCACACACTTCTGGAAGCGTGGCCGTGATTTCCGATCGCGGTCCCGCGCAGCGGGACACGAGGGGTGTGCAGAGTTATCCGAGTTGCGATCGGAGATGGCGGAGTCTCAAAACAGAATCCCCGTCGCATGACGCGACGGGGACTGAATGTGGTCATGTCAGGGTGGTCACCCCGCGAACAGTTTCTGCTCTTCGGCGTAGCGGATGGCCAGTTCGTCGGCGATCTGGGCAATTGCCTCCGGCGACAATCCGAAGAACTTGGTCGAGGGAAGCTCCGCCAGGTTGGTCTCGGGGCGTGAGGGGAACCAGTATCCGAGCGACTTGGCGAGCGTATCGGCGAAGCAGACGGCGTGCGTCAACGCCAGTTGCGTCTGCTCCATCACGTCGCCGTTGCCGGTGGATTCCAAAACGGTCGGATCATGGTGATGTCTGACGGCGGTCACCAACCGGCGCGGGAAGCTCCAACGTTCGAGCATCGCGGCGCCCAGCTCCGCGTGATGGAAGCCAAAATACTCCTGCTCGATGTCGCGTTGGCCGGACGAGTCGCGGCTCATTTCCTCCAACGCCGGCATGTACTCTTCCGGGAACTTTTGCAGGAGGACCAACTGCGCCAGATCGTGCAACAACCCGACGAGAAAGGCCTCCTCGACCCGACGCGGCTCGCTGCGTTCGAACACCATCCGGGCGCCGATCGCCACCGCGATGGAGTGGTCCCACAAGGCCTGTTCCAGCCCGCGCTCTTCATCCTTGCGGAACAAAGAGGAGACCGACGTGGCGACGACCAGCGAACGCAGAAGTGAGAAGCCCAGAACCATGATCGCTTCGTTCAGCGATGTGACCGCGCCCTTCCGTCCGTAGAAAGACGAATTCGACAGGCGCAGCACCGTCGCCGACAGCGAGGGATCCTTGGCGAGCACCCGGGCCAGCTCGGTGGCGCCGGTGTTGGCACTGCCGGTCATGCGCATGACCGTGGGAATGATCGCCGCTCGCGCGGGGAGGAATTCGCCCAGAGTGGCGATGACCCTCTCCCGCAACGGCGCTTGAACCTGTGTTGCCGCCTTCATCATCCTGCTGCTCCGCTGTAACGCTCCCCTGTGCCTATCGGCAAGAAGCGAATGAGCCTTGAGGGATAGGGGCCTGAGACCGGAGACAGCGGAGACCCGACGATTTCGCTTGACAAGGCAGTCGGACTGGTCTACTTGAACTCCAGATCGACGTAGGATGGGCGAGCAGCGGCATGAGAGCCGTGACAGCCACATTCCACAGGATTGCACAGCGCGTGCGGGCGCGGGCGCTTGTCGTAACCGGTCTGTTCCTGGCCAGTGGGGCAACCTGTTCAGATGACTCCGTCCGTTCTGATGACCCTCCGGCCGACATGCGCGGCGGGGATTTCTACTGGGCCTAATCGCCGGATGGTCGATCAGTGGCATATCCGGCCGAGGAACTGGACTCCGTCGGGGTCATGCCAGTCTACTCCGACTATCTCAGAGTCATCGATGTTGAGTCCCACGAGTTGACGGTTCAGGCCTATGGATCTTGGATGTGGCAACCGGTGAGCAAAGACGGCTCACCGACGGCACACGGCGGTGATTCATCACTTCGGGCGCGTGGGAGCATTCTCATGCGAAAGGCCGAGCCAGAAGAGGGGTGTCTGTTGAGGGACGTTAGAGCGGGTTTCGGCAGGAACCCAATTGGCCGGCTGCTGTTCCCTCGGAAGTGGATTCAGGCGGCTGTCATTCTTTGTGCTACTGCGCTGGCTCTCAGTTTCTGCGGCTCGAAGTCCAACGAGCCCACGCCTGTCATCATCAAGCAGATCTACTACACTCCCGCCTGGTCCCCGGACGGTCGCGAGATCGTTTGCCAGCTCACGCGGATCGACGATTCCTCCAACTCGACCTATTTCATTGCGGTTATCGATGCGGCAACTGGCGTTATCGTCCGCGACCGCTCGCTGGATTTCCCGCCTCCCTTCGCCTTCAGTTGGACGCCGGACGGCCATTGGCTGCTCTTCGGAGCCAGCCCGGGAATCTTCAAAATGTCCTCGGACCTGGACTCTCTGGTTCAGTTGACATCCGGAGAGTTTCACGCTTACCCGTCATACTCCCGGGCAAGGGACGTCATCTTCTTCACCGTCAATGATGCGCGTCTCGGCGGCCTCTTCTCTGTCACTCTGGAAGGTGACGGCTTGCGCAGATGGAGTACGGCGGAAACGGGAGTGCTTGGCACCTATGCCTTTCCCGATAGCAGCGATTCGCTGATCGGTTTCGATCCTGGCGTGCACTCTGACCGTCTTATAGTCTTTGCCCCCGACAATATCGCCGGCGGTGACTTTCTCGGCGTGGAATCGTTCACCACCACTGTCAAGATCTCGTACGATCACCGCTACGTGGCCTACAACAGAGGCGCGTCATCTGAGGCCGTTGGCTATCTTGTAGTACTTGATCGAGCGACGGATTCTTCGTGGAGCGTCACGACGCACCTGAGTTATGAGATGTCATTCTCCCCGGATGGTGGTAGACTCGTGTATCCGGTACAGGAGGGTAAGGAGGTCGGCCTATGGATCTTGGATGTGGCAACCGGTGGGCGTACCCGCCTCACCGACGGCACGCAGTAGAGCATCGTGGCTTCATCACCGGCTGGATTCAGCCGGCGGCCTTGCTTTGTGCTACTGCGCTGACTCTCAGTTTCTGCGGCTCGAAGTCGAACGAGCCCCGGCCAGTGGCGATCAAGCAGATCTGGTTCACTCCTGCCTGGTCGCCCGACGGCACGGAAATCGTTTGTCAGGTTGATCGCATTGGCGAGTCGAACTACAGAAGCAATTTCATCAGCATCCTCGATGCGACAACAGGCGCAGTTCGTCGTGAGCGGCCCATGGACATCCCGCCCCCGTTCGCTTTCAGTTGGACGCCGGACGGGAAGTGGCTGCTGTTCGGGGCCAGCCCGGGGATATTCAAGCTGTCATCAGATCTGGACTCCCTGGTTCAGTTGACATCCGGAGAGTCTCACGACCACCCGTCATACTCCAAAGCAAGGAACCTCGTTTTCTTCACCGTCAACGATGCCCGTATTGGCGGTCTTTTCTCCGTGACTTTGGAAGGAGACAGCCTGCGCCGGTGGAGCACGCAAGAGAACCATGTTCTTGGAACCTCCACGTTTCCAGATGAGAGCGATTCCCTTGTCGGCTTCAACGCCATGCAGCTTCCCTTCCGGCTCATTGTCTTCAGTCCCGACGCCATCGGATCGGCGCAGTTCCTTGGCGGTGAATCCGCCGAACCTCTCGCCCATATTTCGTCGGATCATCGGTATGTGGCCTACAGCAGACTACTCGTGTCTCCGGCATTAGGCTCTCCCGTTTTGCTTGACCGCGCGACGGATTCCTCGTGGGGCGTCACGACACACCTAACTTATGAAATGTCATTCTCGCCGGATGGGGGCAAACTCGTCTATCCGGTACTGGAGGGAAAGGAGGTCGGCCTATGGATACTGGACGTGGCAACCGGTGGGCGAACCCGCCTCACCGACGGCACGCAGTAGAACATCGTGGCTTCATCACACAAAGGGGGTTTGTATGAGCCGTACAAGGCTCGCAGCACAGGCGTTTTGCCTGACGCTTCTTGCAGTTTGCTCGGGATGGTCTGATTCATCCCGTGCAGAGGCGCCCGCTCCGCAAGACTCGCTTTGGAGCCAGCAGTGGAATATGAAAAACACCGGGCAGTCCGGCGGGACGCCCGGGATCGATGTTGGGCTCCTCGGAGCGTGGGATTTCACAACAGGCAGCGATCAAGTGAAAGTGGCGCTCATCGGTGCGGCCGCCGCTTCCGCACATCCAGACTTCGTTCCCGCGTCAGGGAGCAACCGTGTCATCCCGGCGGGAGGCCCTTTGGATTACACCGTCCAAGGTACGTCCGTCGCGGGCATCCTCGCTGCGGAGGCAAACAACGGGGGCGCCGTCAAACGCGGCATTGCTGGAGTGGATCAGGGCTGTATTGTCCTGAACTACTTGGACTATGATTCCGACAACATCGAGGACGCAGTAAGTTCAGGCGCGGATGTCATGTATCTCTGGAGAGCAACTGCTCAAGCGGTCGACGCTGAGGGCGCGGCCCTCGCGGACGCCTACAAACATGATGTGGTCCTCGTTGCACCAACAGGCAACGAGGCCGGCCAGTATTCCCGCTATCCCGCCGTGTTTGACGGGGTCATTGGCGTCGGCGGCGTTCGAGACAATACCGAGCGTGCTTACCATTCGAACACAGGGCCGATGGTCGATCTTGTGGCGCCGGACGGAGCCCCGACCGTTAGTGACGCACATTGGCTCACTTCGCTGATCCCTCCCAACGGTTATGCAAGAGTGTACAATACGGACTACGCGTGCGCACACGTCGCAGGGGCGGCTTCTTTGCTCCGCGGCGCGCACCCTGAATTGTCAAATGACGACGTGGCAAACGTCCTCTTCCTCTCGGCCAAGGACTTGGGCGATCCAGGGCGTGATGACCAGTTTGGATATGGCTTGGTCAAGATCGACTCGGCCCTCCGGATGCTCGAATCGCCGAACACGCTCAGGCATCTCCCCGTCACGTCGCCACCGTCGGTTTACTCGGTATCGGATCTGTACGCGTGCGCGTTCTACGACGTGGAGGGTCTTGCGACCGGCGTGTACCTTGTGAAGAGATACGAGGTGCGCGCTGCTGTCTCGTTTCCAGCTCTCTATTACCATTTCGCGGGTGCATGGGGACGTGGAAATTCCACGACCGGATTCAGCGCCGCGTCGCCGAACCTCGGGATTGGATTCGCGGAGTTTGTGCCGGGCACGGTTACATCGATGGGCGGAACCATCAGGACGTACGTCTACGAGATGTGGGATCTGGCCGGGGAGGAGTATCTTGGCTTCTTCCCCTGCCGGTCGGAGGAGGCGAGCTTTGCCTGGAGCGTCTTGGGAGAGGAACTACTCGTCTCCCCGACGCTGACGGCGCGGCCCGCTGATCTCCAACTCACCATCGACTGGGTCGATACGCTGCCGAACGAGAGTGCCTGGCACGTTGATCGCAACGTTGGGTACTGGCAGACAGACTATGCTGTCCTTCCTCCTGGGACGGCCACTTTCACAGACAACAATGTCATCCAAGGGAGCTATCTGCACACCTATCGCATCAGGCCGGTGAATGCGCACCAGACCCCGGCGTACTCGAATGAGGTGACAAAACGGTCACTCCCCAGCCCGCCACCGTGCATCTCGGCGTATACCGTGTACATGAACATGTGCTCCCCCACCGGTGATCCCTCGCTGTGTCCTCAGAACCACGGTACCTGCGGCGGCGATATTGAGTTGATGTTACTCGAGGGCAACGGCATCTCTGTGCCGCTGGGTGATGAGTCGATGATGCAGCAAAGCAATTCAGGCGGCGGCGGCATCGACCCGTCATGCTGTGAGCGGTCGAACATGATCATCGTGGAGTGGCAGCCGCCTCTTGCGCAGCTTGCCGGTTCGATTCGCGGGTATTACGTCGTACGCCATACAGTATATGGTGACACATGGTATCCCCGTTCGCTGGGTCTAGTCGACACGATTTGCGGGGATTTCAACGCGTCATACACACTGTCCGTTGCCACCGAGAGTATCTATGGGGAGATGTCCTACCGGCAGTTACCATACGTGACTGTTGAGACCGGCTCGCGGGATTGGTGCAACGGGGGAAATCCCCTCGACCGACGCTCTCCGGATGCCGGCGAACAGACCGGCACTACGCGCGACAAGTTCGGCCTGCAGCCGAACACGCCCAACCCCTTCAACAGCGGAACAGTGCTCTCGTTTACTCTTGCGCAGCCGGAGAGCTGGGAGATGGAAGTGCTCGACATCCTTGGCCGCGTCGTGTGGTCCAAGCAGGGGCATGGAGACGCGGGGCCGGTCGAAGTGGCTTTTGACGGCAGGGGCGATTCCGGACGAAACCTGGCCAGCGGGACTTACTTCTGGCGTGTCACAACGCCCACCGCATCGGGAGTGCGCAAGATGAGCATCCTGAAGTAGCCCGGCAGCACAGCACGGCCACTTCGACTATTGGCCTGCATGCAATCCAGCGGAGCCGGTAACGACGCAGACCGAGTTGTATCCGCCATGGGGGTCGGGGGCCTTGCGGGGGTTTTCAGGGTCCTCGACCCAGCGATCGTCAATCAGGAACTTGTACTCGTAACTCCCGGGAGTGAGACGCAGGGTCGCGCTCCAGATGCCATCCTTGCGGCGTTTGAGCGCGCGCAGCGTCCAGTTGTTGAACGAACCTCCGATCGCAACATCAGTGGCAGCCGGTGCATCGAACCTGAAGGTAACCGAGGTCGGCGGCGCGGATGTGCCCGACCGACCGGTTTTCCCACGTCTGCCGCTGGTCGCTGTCTTCTTCTGTTCTTTACCCTGACCCGCCATCGCAATCCCCTCCGGACGCCATCCTCAGCCTAACCAGAACCAGCCCCGTAGCACCCTCACAATCGGGACAAACGTACGCTTCCCTAGTGAGCTTGCCAACGGGAAAATCCGCGATGGAGCAGTCTGACGCCGGCTTATGACCGCCGGTCACGGACCGGCGAGTCCCCAGTTCAAGATGAAGTGGGAACCCACACGCAGAATCGACAACAGGGGCCCGTCGGGACATGAATCCATGCCAGAGCCCGGTTGTAGAGGGGCTAACAGCCCCTTGTCCTTGCTCTTAGAGGGTGTTCTGGTACGAGTCTTAGGAAGTTGACGGGCGAGCAACCGGCGCATATCGCCACGTGGGAGGTCGATCTCCCCGAGGTGGACGCCGGCGCGAGAAACAGAAGTCAAACACTCCGCTTAAAGGGAATTCCTGTCCATCCGATAGAATCCTGCAAGAGCGATTGCCTGAGCCGGAGATCCCCCCTGACGACAGCAGGGTGTTCTCTGCGGTGTCCGGGAGTCAGCGGGGCAGGGCTCCCGCAGTCGCGCGGCAATAGACACCACGACTACTGATTCGACGGGCGAACGTCTGCGGCCCTGGTGTCGCGGTCTCCATCGGATGGATAGAAATTGCAGTTCGGGCTGGCCTCGGATCGACGGAAGACCGGCGGCCAGTTCCATCCGAAGGGCGGCCTCTTGTGTGCCAGGATGGATTGCAGGTCTTTCGGTCAGCAAGGACAAGAGGACTCGAGACCGCATCCCGGATTGCCGGACTCACAATGCGAGGCCATGGCGCAGGCTAACGGAGTGCACTGAGGGGGAGACGCTTGAAGAAGCAGCAACAGGCAGGGAAGCGACCGCGGGCGGGGCGCTCCCGATCTGAGTCGGTGCCTTCTGCCGACGCAGGTGTAACGGCGACAGCAGTAATGGACGTCGCAGCATTGTCGTCGCCTGATGCACGTGTGGCACCGGTCGACGCGCCCTCGGAATCACCGGCCCAATCGTTGCATGATGTCGCGGTATTCCTGGTCCGCAGCAGTCACGATGATGTTCCGGGGCTGAAGAGCATTCGCGCGACAGTGGATCAGTGGGCGGCCGAGGCAACGGCGTCGACTCTGCTGCGACGCCTGCTCGCCGCAGCGGTGGGCGAGATCGATGGTATCACGCGGGGCGAGACAAGTGATGCCGCAGCCGCCTACGCTACGATCGGTTCGCTGATCGAAGCTGCCATTGAGGAAGCGGAAGACCTCAAACCGGCCAGCTCCCGGCGTGAGGCCACGCCGCCGTCTACGGCTGCATCGGCACCTCCACCATCGTCACCGCCGACGTCCGCACCGGCACCGTCCAGTGCCAGCCAGGGCGCGAGCGCGGCGTCAGTTGCCGGCGATGGCCCCGGGACCGTGGAGACGCTGCCGGCGGACACCGATACCGATCTGGTCGCGGACTTCATCACCGAGGGGCGTGAGTACATCGAGGCGGCGGAGGCCGCGCTGCTGGCTCTGGAAACCAATCCGGAAGACACAGAGGCGGTCAACACCGTCTTCCGCGCCTTCCATACCATAAAAGGCACCTCGGCGTTTTTGGGCTTGAAGCATGTGACTGATCTGGCGCACTGGGCCGAGTCGCTGCTGACACGTGTGCGCAACCACGAGATCCGTTTCACCGGCGGCTACGCCGATCTCGCCCTGCGGGCGATCGATATGCTGAAGGCGCTCCTGCAGGTTGTGCAAGATGCCCTCGGTGGCCAACCGCTGACCAAACCCGACGAGTACGATGACCTGCTGCACGTGCTGTCGAATCCGGAGGCCGTCGGAGTCTCGGCCGAGGCCGATGCCGTGGTACTGGTACCGCCTCGTCTCGGTGATATCCTTGTTGCCCAGGGGAAGGCGGAACGCCAGGACGTCGAAGCGGCGGCGTTGGATCAGGGTAAACAGCCGATCGGTCTGGCGATCGTGAAGTCGGAGACGGCCTCGCTGACGGACGTGGCGCAAGCGCTGCGGGCGCAGCAGCAAATGGTCAGCCCCGATCGCGGCGTGGAATCATCGGTGCGCGTGCGCACCGCCCGTCTGGATCGACTGATCGACACGGTCGGGGAGCTGGTGATCGCGGAATCGATGGTCTCGCAGGATGACATCGTCGTGAAGGGCGGCCATTACGATTTCCTCAAGAAGGTCGCGCGCACGGGCAAGATCGTCCGTGAACTGCAGGACCTGACGATGTCGATGCGGATGATTCCCTTCAAGGCGACATTCCAGAAAATGGCGCGTCTGGCGCGCGATCTCACCCACAAGAGCGGCAAGTTGGCCGAGTTCGTCACGGAAGGCGAGGACACCGAGATCGATCGCAACATGGTTGACGTGCTCAATGACCCATTGGTGCACATGGTGCGCAACGCACTCGATCATGGGATCGAACCCCCTGAGGTGCGGCGGCAATGTGGCAAGTCTCCTACCGGGAGTTTGCATCTGTCCGCCTACCATGCGGGCGGGAACGTGGTCGTCGAACTCGAGGACGACGGCAAGGGTCTCGACCGGGAGAGAATCGTCGCGAAGGCGACTGCGACCGGTCTGATCGAGTCGGACAAGGGGCTCTCCGACCGCGAGGTGTTCAATCTGATCTTCCAGCCGGGGTTCTCTACGGCGGAGAAGGTCACGGAAGTCTCGGGGCGCGGCGTTGGGATGGACGTGGTCAAGCGAGCGATCGACTCGCTGCGCGGGCGCGTTGATATCTCCTCGAAGCCCGGCCTGGGATCGATCTTCACGATCCGTTTGCCGCTGACGATGGCGATCACCGACGGGATGCTGGTCAAAGTCGGTCCACAACGCTATATCATCCCCACGATCAACATCCATCTGAGTTTCCGTCCGGACTGCGGGGCGTTGTCGACGATCTACGGGCGGGGCGAGATGGTCATGCTACGCGGTGACCTGATGCCGCTCATCCGTCTGCACCGAATGTTCGGGATCTCCGAGGCGGTGGAGGATCCGACGGCAGGGTTGCTGGTGATTGTCGGTGAAGGCGATCAGCGCTGCGCGCTCCTGGTCGATGAGTTGCTCGGCCAGCAGCAGGTGGTGGCCAAATCACTGGGCGAGGGAATGGGGAAGGTTCCCGGGGTTTCCGGGGGTGCGATACTGGGCGATGGTCGTGTCGGCCTGATTCTCGATGCCGCCGCGCTTGCCGGGCTGGCACGGGAGACGACGACCACCGTGGAGGCCGCCGCGGCCGGGATCCGACCGACGGCGGGGGAGGGATGGAAGGCATGTCTCACACGAGGGAGGGAACAATGAGTCAGGTCGCAACTGCACCGCCGCCGACCCAGCCAGGTCGGCGTCTGGGCGCAGTTACCGGGAGATCGGTGGCCGGGGTCGGGGGGAAGTTCCTGACCTTCTTCCTGCGCGGCGAGGAGTACGGCCTGGAGATTCTCAAGGTGCAGGAGATCATCGGCATCATGCCGGTGACGCCGGTGCCACGGACACCGGAGTTCATCTGTGGGGTCATCAATCTGCGTGGGAAGGTCATTCCCATTGTCGATCTGCGGCTCAAGTTCGCCATGGAATCGATCGCGCATACCGATGAAACCTGCATCATCGTTGTCCAGGCACAGGGACTGCAGATCGGCATCGTCGTCGACAAGGTGTCCGAGGTTCTGAACATCGCGGCGGGGGACGTCGAGGCGGCCCCGTCGTTCGGCATCGAGGTCAATACAGACTACATTCTCGGCATCGGGAAATCCGAAGGCCGGATCAAACTGCTGTTGGACATCGACCGGGTGCTGGCGGGTGCAGATCTGGCGGCCTTGACCGCCGCACAATCCGAAGGGAACGCGGACACGGATGACCCGGAGGCTGGCCGGACGCGATGAATCAGAGGGGTGCCGATGGCTGCGGTCTCGCCGTCAGAGGAAGCGTACCGCGGACACGGTGGGAACGGGGAACACGGAGAGGCAAACCATGAAAGCACATGTCATCATCAAGGTCGCAGCGATTCTGCTCTTAGTTGCACTGGGGAGCTCAGCGGCATCGGGGCAGGGGCTGTCTTCGGTACTGGAGCGGCTCAACGGCATCAACGCGCGCCTGACGGCACTGGAGGCGCAGAAGAAAGAGGGCCGGCCGGCGGGAGGTGAGTCGGTCGCGGCCGATCAGGGACGAATGGCGGATACGGCCCTCGAGCATGGTATGGCAATTCTGCAGTTGCGGATTGACGCGCTCAACGCGAGTGTCGCTCGTCTCGAGGCCGGTCTGCGCGAGGCGCCGGCGGAACACCAGGCCGCCGCAGCGCCGACGGTCGCGTCGGCGGTAACCGAGCACAAGGTCGCCGAAGCGCCGGCAGTTATGTCGGCGGTGACCGAGCACAAGGTCGCCGAAGCGCCGGTCGTCGCTGTCAAGGCGGACGCAGGAGCACCGGCGGTCAAGCGTGACAGTCTCCCGGCGGCGCCACAGCAGTCCTTCCTGCAAGTGAAATACCCCATATCATTCTACGGGTATATCAAACTGGATGGATCCTACGACGGGTCCAGGGTTAGTACCGGGAACTACATGCGCTGGGTTGATACTGCCGGACCTCGTGACGCGCAGTTCAATATCACCGCCCGGCAGACCCGTCTGGGGCTCAACTTCGGCGGCCCCAAGATCGCGAAGAGCGAGGCGGGGGGCAAACTGGAAATCGATTTCTACGGTGGCGGCGAGGAGAACAAGAACTCCCTAATGCTACGCCAGGCATACATGAAAGTGGCATGGTCAACGATCGACTTCGCTATTGTGGCGGGGCAGACCAATGACGTGATCTCGCCGTTGAATCCATCGACCATGAACTACGTTGTCAACTGGTGGTCCGGCAACATCGGCTACCGCCGCCCGCAGTTCCGTCTCACCAAGGGATTCGGGCTGGGGCACAACGTCGGATTACGGTTTGAATTGGCCGCGGCCCGTTCGATCGGCGGCGAGAACACCGGGCTGCCCAGTGCCCAGGGGCGCGTGGCGCTGTCTGTGCCACTCTGGACGGGGAAGAAGACAACACTGGGGATTTCCGGCCACACCGGGAAGGAAGAGAACGACAGCCACACCTGGTCAGCCGGTCTGGATCTGAGTCTGCCGATCCTCAAGAAGACGACCCTGGACGGTGAGTTCTGGACCGGGAGCAACCTGGATTCCTATCTGGGTGGGATTGGCCAGGGGCTCAAAGGGACGGCAAAGGACCCGTTGGAGATTGCCGCACACGGTGGTTGGTTCGCTCTCAACACGGGGCCCTACCGCGACTGGCAGTTCGGCGCCGGTGCGAGCATCGATAACCCCAGCGACACCTACCTGGTGCGTGGGGATCGTGCCCAGAACATGTCCACCTTCGGCAATATCCGGTATAGTCTGAACGAGGCCGTGGAGACGGGTGTCGAGCTGTCGTACTGGGAGACCAAGTACAAGGACATGGACCATGCGACGGATGTCCGTCTGCAGTGGTCGTGGCTGTACAAGTTCTGAGGGACGGCGGAGGCGCAGCCCATACCGGACGGGTTCAAACGGTTGAGTTCCTGGATGATGTGTGACAAGCAAGTCACTTGAGGAGGGGCGTATGCGGTTGATGATCAAGCACAAGGTGATGGGGCTGGCCATCATCGTCGCGCTGCTGCCGATCCTGGCGGTCTTTGTGATGACGATGATCCAGAAAAGCCAGGTCGACGTTACGGTCGGCAATGAGCTGGATACACTGGCCAAGGGACAGATCACCCAGATCGCCAAGGACATGTACGGGCTGTGCGAGACGGCTAACGCGCTGGTCCAGCAGAAGGTGAATGCCGACTTGAACGCGGCGCGGCACGTGATGAGCGTCTACGGCCCGGTCTCCCAGAGTTCGGAGACCGTGACCTGGTATGCCGTCAACCAGCTGACACAGTCGACGACGACGGTCACATTGCCGCGGCTGACGGTCGGCGGGATGTGGCTGGGCCAGAACCGTAGCGCGACGGAAAGCACGCCGGTCGTCGATGACGTCAAGGGGCTGACCGGCGGGACCTGCACGATCTTTCAGCGTATGAACGACCAGGGTGATATGCTGCGGGTCGCCACCAACGTGGTGCAGCGCGATGGCGCTCGGGCGATCGGCACCTACATCCCGGCGACCAATCCCGATGGCACGCCGAACCCGGTCGTCTCCCGCGTGATCCGCGGCGAGACCTACCGGGGACGGGCCCAGGTGGTTAACGACTGGTACATCACCGCCTATGAGCCGCTCCGCGACGGCAAGGGGCAGGTCCTCGGCATGCTGTTCGTCGGGACCAAGCAGGAAGCGGTGGAGAGCCTGCGCAAGTCCATTATGGCCACCACGGTCGGAAAGAGCGGGTATGTCTATGTTCTCGGCGGGACCGGCGATCAGAAGGGGCGCTATGTCATTTCCAAAGATGGCGCACGTGACGGCGAGAACATCTGGGAGGCCAAGGACGCCGACGGCCGCCTGTTCATCCAATCCATCGTCACCAAGGGGCTGGCGCTGAAAGAGAGGAATGTCGACTTCGAGCGCTATCCCTGGAAGAATGAGAAGGATCCGGTGCCGCGAACCAAGATTGCGGCGATCACCTACTTCGAGCCGTGGGACTGGGTCGTTGGTGTCGGCGCCTATGAGGACGACTTCTACGATGCGCGGAGCAAGGTGCAGGCCGCTTTGGGAAGCCTGATCCGCTGGCTGCTGGGCGGTGGCTTCGTGGTTCTGCTGGCCGGGGCGGCATTTTCATTCTTTGTCAGCCGCAAGATCTCGCGGCCGATCGAGAACATGGTGCAGGTGGCCGACCGGCTCGCCACCGGTGATGTCAACCACCAAGTCGATCATTCCTCCCACGATGAAACCGGCCGCTTGGCGGACTCTTTCCGCAACATGATCCGGATGCTGAAGTCCCGGGCGGAAGTGGCAGAGGAGATCGGCAAGGGGAATTGCGAGGTCGAAGTCCAGGCACTCTCGAAAGAGGATGCGTTGGGCAATGCGATGATCTCCCTGACCGGCTCGCTGAGGACGAAATCACGGGCGGCGGAGCAGATTGCCAACGGGAACCTCACCGTGGATGTCACCCCGGCATCTGACCGGGATGTCCTGGGCCATGCCATGGTCCGGGTGAAGGAGAGCGTCAGCGCGATGGTAGCCGACGCCAACATGCTGGCGAAGGCGGCGACGGAAGGGAAGCTGGACACGCGGGCAGACGCGACGAAACACCAGGGCGACTTCCGCAAAATCATCGAGGGGGTCAACAGCACGGTGGCGACACTCGTGGGGCATCTGGACTCCATGTCGATGCCGGCGATGGTCATCGACAAGAATTTCACCATCCAGTACATGAACGAGACCGGCTGCAAGGTCGGCGGTCGGACCAAGCAGCAATTAATCGGCACGAAGTGTTATGACTACTTCAAGACCGGCGACTGCCACACGGCCAAGTGCGTTTGTGCGCGGGCGATGCAGGATGGCCGGCCGGCGTCCAGCGAGACCGATGCTCATCCCGCCGGTCTGAATCTGGAGATTGCCTACAGTGGTGTGCCGATCAAAGACGACCAGGGCCAGATCATCGGCGCCTTTGAGGTTGTGAGTGACCAGACGGCAGTCAAGCAAGCCGGACGATTGGCCCAGAAGAACGCCGACTACATGAAGGTGGAAGTCGTGAAGTTGACCGAGAACCTGGGCCGCATGGCGAAGGGTGATCTGGACTTCACGCTCGGGGCCGAGAAGGGCGACACCGACACGGTGGAGTTGGAGCGCAACTTCCAGACGATTGCCGATGCGGTCAACCATTCCGTGACCTCGGTGAAGGCATTGGCGGCCGACGCCAACATGCTGTCTACTGCCGCGGTGGACGGAAAGCTGGCGACCCGCGCCGATCTGGCCAAGCACCAGGGCGAGTTCCGTAGGATCGTCGAAGGGGTGAATGGTACCCTTGATGCCGTGGTGGAGCCGATCAACGAGCTGGCGGTCGTGGTGGAGCGTCTGGCTGCCAGTGACCTGAAGGCCCGGATGACCGGGAGCTACAAGGGCGACTTCGCGAAGATGAAAAACGGGCTGAACGGGGCGCTGGACAACCTCGCGGCCGCGCTGGCTGAGATCACCCGGGTCCTCGAAGGGCTGGCGGGGCGCGATCTGACCAGTCGGGTCGAGATCGAAGTCCAGGGCGACTATGTCCCAATCAAGAACGCGCTCAACGCCGCAGTCGAGAATCTCGATTCATCGCTGGCGAAGGTGGCGGTCGGTGCCGAGCAGGTAACGGCGGCGGCCAGCCAGATCAGTTCCGGCAGCCAGTCGCTGGCACAGGGCGCTTCGGAACAGGCCAGCTCGCTTGAGGAAGTCTCCAGCAGTCTGCAGGAGATGTCCTCGATGACCAAACAGAACGCCGGCAATGCGACCGAGGCGAAGAGTCTGACCGACGGCACGCGCACTAGCGTCGACAAGGGTGTCGACAGCATGCATCGTCTCTCGCAGGCGATCGACAAGATCAAGGCGTCATCTGATGCCACCGCGAAGATCGTCAAGACGATCGACGAGATCGCTTTCCAGACGAATCTCTTGGCGCTGAACGCCGCGGTCGAGGCGGCCCGGGCCGGCGATGCCGGCAAGGGGTTTGCCGTGGTGGCCGAAGAAGTGCGCAATCTGGCGATGCGCTCCGCCGAAGCGGCGAAGAACACTGCCAACATGATTGAGGACTCGGTGAAGAACGCCGACTCAGGTGTGACCCTCAATCAGGAGGTCTTGAAGAACCTCGAGGGGATCAACATCCAGGTGAAGAAGGTCGGCGAGGTGATGGCGGAGATCGCCGCCGCCTCCGACCAGCAGAGCCAAGGGGTCGATCAAATCAACACCGCCGTGGAGCAGATGAACCAGGTGACGCAGCAGACGGCGGCCAACGCTGAGGAATCGGCGAGTGCGGCGGAGGAGCTGTCCAGCCAGTCGGCCGAGATGAAGAGCATGGTGGCATCGTTCCAGTTGAGCTCGGCCGCGCCGACCACGCAGCGGGGCTATCGTCGGGTGGCGCACAGCATTGCGGCCCCGACTCCGGGCGTCAGACCGCCACAGAAGAAGGCCGGGCCGGGGAACGGCGGCCACCAGGTGAGCCGCGCGCAGGCGATGGCGACGATTCCTCTGGAACGTGACAAAGAAGATCTCGTGCTGCAGGAATTCTGATTTGTATCGCCAGAGCGGGCAGAGGCGGGGCGCTCCGTGCCAACGGGGCGCCCTGTCGGCGGGAGACAGGAACCGGGCAGAGGACAGTAACGGACGGAGTTGATCATCATCGTGGCGACGGCGTGCATGAACATCGGTACGGTGTCTCTAGACGTCTCCCCGGCGCAGTACGCGCGGATCGGCGGTTTGCTGCACGAGCTTTCCGGCATCTGCCTAGGTCCCGGGAAGGAGGGGCTGCTCAAGTCCCGGCTCAGCAAACGGCTCCGCACGCTGGGACTGAGCGACTTCGATGAGTACATCCGGTACTTCGAGAACGACACCACCGGTTCGGAGTTGACGCTGATGATCGACGCGCTGGCGACGAACAAGACCAGTTTCTTCCGCGAAGAACCGCACTTCGATCACCTGCGCCGGGTCATCCTCCCCGCGTTGAAGCCATCACGCCGCCCGGTCCGCATCTGGAGCGCCGGCTGCTCGTCGGGCGAGGAGCCGTACTCGATCGCGCTTCTGCTGGCCGAAGAGTTGCCGGACGCCGCCCGTCGGTACGCGCGGATTCTGGCGACCGACATTTCCACCAAGATCCTGGCGGCGGCCGAAGAGGCGGTGTACACCGAGGACGTGGTCCGCGATGTGCCGCCGGTGCTTCTGCAGAAGCACTTCACCTGTGTCCGCACAACCCCGCCGCGTCAGTTCCGGGTCGATGACAATCTGCGGAGGATGGTGCGGCTGTCACGCCTAAACCTCATGGACGACTGGCCGATCAAGGGTCCCTTTGACGTCATCTTCTGCCGCAACGTGATGATCTACTTTGACCGGCCGACCCGCGAGTGGCTGGTCCGGCGCTTCGGCGAGCTGCTCCCGGTTGGGGGGCATCTGTTTGTCGGGCACTCGGAGACTCTCACGGGACTGTCGACCGCGTTTCGGTACGTCCAGCCGGCGGTGTATGTGAAATGAACCTTAACCGGAAGTGCTGACGAGGTCCGGCGTGGTACACACGGTAGGGGTGGCAGACATGAAGGTCAGCGCGGATCGCGGTGATGCGATCATCACGCACGCGCTGGGGAGTTGCCTGGGGATTGTCGTCCATGATCCGGTGGCCGGTGTGGGCGGGCTGCTGCACGTCATGCTGCCGCTCTCGACGATCGACCCGAAGCAGGCAGCCTGCAAACCCGCCATGTTTGTGGATACTGGGGTGCCGATGCTGTTCATCGCGGCGTACAAAGCGGGTGCCAAGAAGGAGCGGCTGTTGGTCACTGTGGCGGGTGGAGCCAACACCAAGGCGAACGACGACGACGACTACTTCGAGATCGGCAAGCGGAATTTCATCATGCTGCGCAAGCTCTTGTGGAAGAACGGCGTCCTGTTACATGCGCATGAGGTGGGTGGACACGACTCACGCACGGTGACGTTGGAAGTCGGCACCGGGAACGTGCTGTTGCGGGTCAACGGCTCGACCAGGGTTCTGTCAGCCCCGCCGCGGGCGCGGGGAAGTGTGGAGACAGGCGTAGAGACGAAGGAGGTTCACGGTGGCGTTTAACGTACTGGTGGTGGACGACAGCGCCGTGATGCGGAAGATGATCGTCAAGACCCTCCGCCTCAGCGGCCTGCCCTTGGGCGAGATCCATGAAGCGGGCGACGGCCAGGAGGGGTTGCGCGTGCTGGAGGAGCACTGGATTGATCTCGCCATGGTGGATATCAACATGCCGGTGATGACCGGTGAGGAGATGATCGCCCGGGTGAGGGAGAATCCGCAGACGCGGGACTTGAAGGTGATTGTTGTGTCAACGGAAAGCAGTGAGACACGAATTGACATGTTGCAGGATCAGGAGGCGGGATTCGGCGCCGGATTCGTGCACAAACCGTTTTCGCCCGAGACACTGCGGCAGAAGATCGTCGATCTGACGGGGGTATCTTGCGATGAGCTCACTGGAGACGGAATTGCACCGGGCAGCGGTCCGGACTTTTGAGGAACTCAGTTTCATGTTGCCGGAGCCGGTTCTCGAACCGGAACGGTTGACGACGCCGGCGACCGCGGCGGTGAGCGTCCCCTTTCGCGGGCCCGTGAATGGCCGGTTGGTGGTGGCGGTGGCCGGCGACATCCTGCCCGCGATCGCCGCCAATATGCTCGCCGAGGATGACCTGCCGTCGGATCATCAGCAGCAGGATGCGCTGCGGGAGATCGCCAACGTGATCTGCGGGAACCTCCTGCCGCGCATTGCCGGTCCGAAGGCGGTCTTCAAGATCAGCGCGCCGGAAGCGATTCCAGCGGGAACGCTGGCGGGCAGTTGCCAACGGGAATCTCCCGCGGCGGCGGTTCACATTGGACTTGATCTGGGACGCGCCGACGTGATGTTGTTCCTCACCTCGGAGGCAGCCCATCATACGGGGCAGCCCTGATGATTCGCGTCCTGATCGTCGATGACTCGGCGGTTGTCCGCAAGGTTCTCACGGAGGGCTTATCCCACTACCCGGACCTCGAGGTGGTGGGGACCGCGGTCGACCCGTACGTGGCGCGTGATCGGATCCTGGCGCTCAAGCCCGACGTCATCACCCTGGACATCGAAATGCCGCGCATGGACGGGTTGACGTTTCTGGCGAAGCTGATGAAGCACTTTCCCCTGCCGGTGGTGATTGTTAGTTCCCTCACGCCCAAGAACAGCGAGATGGCGATCCGGGCACTCGAACTGGGAGCGATCGACGTTATCTGCAAACCCGGATCCACATACTCGGTACCGGATGTCGCGCGCGATCTGGTCCGGGCGATCCGTGCCGCAGCGAAGGCGCGCATTCGCGGCCGTCTCGCGGTGACGCCGCCCCAAGTACCGGTGCCGTCGGTCGTCAATCTGCAGACAACGCACAAGATCATCGCGATCGGCGCCTCGACCGGGGGGACACAGGCGATCACGGCAGTGCTGAGCGGTCTGCCGGCGTCCGCGCCGGGCACCGTCATTGTCCAGCACATGCCGGAAGGGTTCACGGAGTCGTTTGCCCAACGCCTGAACCAGATTTGCCCGATGGAGGTTCGCGAGGCCCGCGACAACGACATTGTTGTGCCGGGGGTCGCGCTGGTTGCCCGGGGCAACCAGCATTTGCTCCTGGAACGCAGCGGGGCGCGCTATCTCGCGCGGCTGAAGGATGGTCCCGCGGTCCATCATCAACGGCCGGCGGTGGACGTCCTGTTTGATTCCGTGGCGCGCTGTGCCGGACGGAATGCCGTTGGTGTGCTGCTGACCGGGATGGGCGCCGATGGCGCCCGCGGGCTGCTGGCGATGCGCGCGAGTGGGGCGGCCACCCTGGCCGAGGATGAGAGCACCTGCGTTGTCTTCGGTATGCCCAAAGAGGCGATCAAGATGGGCGCCGCCATGCAGGTTCTACCGCTGCATGAAATGGCGCCGGGGATTCTTGCTGCAGTCAACCGGGTTGCGGAACTGAAGGCCAGATCGGCCGGCGCTCCCCTTCCCGTCTAGTCAATCCTGCCCTCGCTCGCGGCTATAGTACAGTCCAAGATCCGGGATTAGGTGGGTGACGTCCACCCTGTCTCGCACCCGCATCCAGACGTAAAGCGGGCTCGGCCGACCGTTTGTCTGCAGGCTAATCGTAGGGGTCCGCCGCGGTGGGTCGCCGGGCGGCTCGCGAGCGGCCTCCACACCACGATACACCACCGGTGTCATCATCTGGAGGGGACCGCCCCCCAATGGCCTGATGAGTCCCCCCCTGCCCAGGAGGTTATTCCGGGGACTTCCCGGCAGGCTGGTCCGGCGGCAGATCTTCCTTGGATGAGTTCGACTTTGCTTCCGTCTCGCTGGAATCGCGCATTCCCTTCTTGAATTCGCCGATGCTCCGTCCCAATCCACGGGCGATTTCCGGGATTTTGCGCGCGCCAAACAGGAGAATGATGACCAGCAGAATCAGCAGGAGTTCCTGAGTGCCCAGACCGAACATGGTTTCTGGTCCTTTCCGCGACGACTACGCCCTTAAGCCCGAGCGGGTCAGGTAGTCGGGTTCACCTGTTTTATACGCTGAAGCTGAAGGTATCGCAAGGAAATCCCTTCGCCGTCGTCGACGGGTCGTCAGATAAGGAAAGCCCGCGCCGGTAGGCGCGGGCTTGACGTAGCAACTGGTTCCGGCGTGCCCGGATCAGTGGATGGTCATCTCGTCGAGCAGACTCTGCGTGTGGTAGACCTTGTCCAGCAGGTACAGGACATAACGGACGTTGACGTTGATCGCGCGCTTGAGCACCGGGTCATTGTAGTAGTCGCCGGCGATCCCCTCCCAGTTGCTGTCGAAGAGCAACCCGATCAGCTCCCCTTTCCCATTGATGACCGGGCTGCCGGAATTGCCCCCCGTGCCGTCATTGGTGGTGAGGAAGTTGACAGGGACATCTTTGGTGCCAGGGTCCGCATACTTTCCATAGTCATGCGCCCGATAAGCCGCCAGAAGCTCCTTCGGGCTGGCGAAAGGTTCCTCGCCGGTCTCTTTCTCGGCGACCCCCGTGAGCGTGGTTTGGAACTTGTAGATCATGGCGTCGCCGGGAGCGTACCCCTTGACCTCCCCGACGCTGAGCCGGATCGTGCCATTGGCATCCGGGTACATGGCACCCTTACGCATCGCCATATTGGCTTCGATGTACGGCGGGCGCAACCGCTGCACCGCCCCGCCGAACGCCTTGCCGCGATTCTGCATGTCTTCCGCTTCAGCATAGAGGTCGCGTGCCAGGCCGATGAAGGGATCGTTCAGCGCCAGAAGCTCGGCGTTGGTCATGTCGAACATCTTCATCCGCGCGTCATGATCCCCGACCTTGGTGCCATTGTACAGCTTGTCGAGGAAGGCGCGGATCGCTCCGGTGGTGTCGCCGCCTGAGACCCCGATCGCTTTGTCCAGGGCGGCAATCCGCTGCCCCGCCGGCAGACGCAGCGCCTGCCACAGGGCGTACTCGAACTGCCGGCGATCCGCAAACGGCACGAGCGTGTACTGAATCTCATCCAAACCGCGCCGCATGTCGGGGACATCGCGGTCATTGAAGCCCGGCTCGCGCTGCTCATCGGGCTTGGCCTTCTCCAGACTCCATTTGTAGAGCTGATGGGACAGCCCGTAGTACGCGCCCGCCATCCCGAGCAGGCCAAACACATTCTGCTTCTCGCGATAGGTGGCCAGGTCGGCATACAGCTTGCCGATACTCGGTAGCACATCGCCGTACTTCTTGACCCGCTCGGGGTCGGCCTTGATGAACGCCGCCAGGGCCGAGTCATTCGCCAGCTTCTTGGTGAGCAGATCGGCCCGCCGCAACCCGCGCAGCATGCCCTGGTTGTTCTTCAGCGCATTGTTCAATCCCTTGATCTGTCCGGCGACCTTGATCGCCGCGTCCGGGTCCTCGGCGGAGCACGCGTTCAGGATGTTGACGAGGTCGGTGTACTCGCGGATGGACGACGGGTACATGTAATTGACGTGCTCATTGATCGAGTACGAATCGCGGTACCGGTATGTCCCGCCGGGATACCCGATGACCATGCTGAACTCGCCTTCGGCCAGCGGCGCCGAGGAGACCGGCAGGAAGGTCTTCGGCTTGTATGGCACGTTCTTGTCGGAATAGGTGGCTGACTTCCCGTCCGGCGCCACGTACGCGCGCAGGAAGGAGAAATCGCCCGTGTGGCGCGGCCACATCCAGTTGTCGATTTCACCGCCGTACTCGCCGATCGCCTGCGGCGGGATATAGACGATCCGGACGTCCTGGATGCGGAAAGAGGTCACCAGGTAGTACTGCAGGCCGCTGTAGAAAGACGCGATCCGGCAGCGCACATCCCCCTTGGCCTCTTCGCGCTTGACGATCTCCTGCATCTTCTTGTCGAGCGCCTTGTAGCGATCCAGGTCGGACATCCCCGGGCTTACTGCGCCCAGCACTTCCTCGGTGACCTCGCGGAATGACTGGGCGCTGTAGGCGTTATATCCGATTGCCGGGATCTCCTCGGCCCGCGTCTTGGCCCAGAAGCCGTCATGCAAGTAATTCTGGTTGACGCTGCTCTGTCGTTCAATCGCGCCGAAGGCGACATGGTGGTTTGTGATGATGAGCCCGTCGGCGGACACGAATGACCCGGTGCCGCCGCCGACCTGGACAACCGCCGCGGCGATCCCGCCGTCCTTCTCATTGAAGATCTGTTCCGGGCCCAGTTGGAGTCCCCGCGCCTTCAGCGCCGCGAAATCCAGTTTCCCCAAATCATACAGCGGCCACATCCCCTCGTCGGCCGTCGCGATTGCGAATCCGGCCAGGGTCAAGATCATGGCCAAGGTCACCAGCGTACGCATTCTGTGCATCGTGCCTCCTTTATGGCTGGTTGCTGGTTTGCGTCGTGGACGTCTTCTCCCCTGAGAACCGGGGAGATTGCAACGGAAGGTACGAATATCAGGCGGCTCGATTCAACCGCTTTCCCCTAAGGGGAGATTTCTGCCAACCTGTTGCCGCCCTTACTGTTTCAGCCAGCGAGCCAGCCAGGCGAGCTGGCGTTCGTAGACGGTGCGCAGGTTCTGCAATTTCTGCACGCTGTGCCCTTCATCGGGGAAATAGAGAAACTGCGATGGGATCCCCAGCCGTTGGAGAGTGGTGAACATCTGCAATCCTCCGCTCAGATCGACGCGGTAGTCGTGCTGTCCGTGGATGACCAGCGTCGGCGTTCTGAAGCTGGCGGCGTAGGTTCCCGGCGACGAGCGAACATATTCCTCCCGATTGGTCCAGGGGGTCCCCTTATAGTCCCACTCCGGGAACCACAACTCATCGGTGGAACCGTAATCGCTGATATGATCGAATTCCCCGTCGATGGTGACAAGGCACCGGAAACGGTCCGTATGGCCGCAGATCCAGTTGGTCATGAAGCCGCCATACGAGCGTCCCAGCGCCGCCATACGCGTGGAGTCGATGAACGAATGCTTGGCGATGAGATAGTCCACTCCCTTCATGAGGTCTTCATAGTCTCCTTTACCCCAATTCCCCGAGACATAATCTTGGAAAGCGATGCCATACCCGACGCTGCCGTGGGGATCGATCTGGGCTACGACGTATCCCTGGGCAGCCATGAACTGCGTGTTCCAACCGTAGTAGTTGAACTCACCCAGCCAGCACCATTGCGGCCCGCCGTGGATCAGAAGCACGAGCGGGTAGCGGCGCGAAGGATCAAAGCCGGGCGGTTTGGTCAGGAAGCCATGGACCGAATCACCGAGCGCACCGACAAACCGGAACTCCTCGGCCCGACTCAAGTCCAGGTCCGCCGTGAGCTTCTCCGTGAACCGTGTCAACCGGGTGGACGCACCCGATCGCAGGTTGAGCCGATACAGTTCTTTCGGCTGATCGGCGAGGGACCGGCCGACGATGAGAAACCGGCCATCGGGCGAGACACGCAGTTCATCGTAGACCGCATCGCCGGCGACCTGCTCGACTTTGCGGATGGCAACGTCGACACGCCAGATCATGTTGAAGCCATGGTCGATTGCCAGGAAATAGATCGACTTTCCATCTGGTGCCCATAGATACTCACCCACCGAACGGCCGAAGTCGCCGGTGAGATTGCTATGAGTCTTCAGCCGGCGATCATAGACGATGATGTCCCGCTCATCGGATTCATACCCCGGGCGCGCGGCGGCGAGATACGCAAGGAAGCGGCCATCGGCGGAGTACTGCGGATCACTCTCGAGCCCCGGCGCCGTGGTGAAGTGGGCGGCTTGACCACCTTCAGTTGTGGTGAAGTAGAGATCGTTGTTTACCCGGACGGCCGGGAGCGAGTCGGTGCTCATGGCAAAGCAGATCTCGCGGCTGTCGGGTGAAATCGCGTAATCGGTATTCCCGCCCAGAAGGGCTGTCGGCGCATCGTATGCCCCGGTCGTAAGTTCATGATGCTCGCCACTTGCCAGATCATACAGCACCATGCGATTGATCCGGCCGTCATCCCAGCGGTTCCAGTGGCGAAACAGGAGGTGATCGAAGAACCGGGGGCGGTTGGGGTTATCGACTTGATCTTTGCCCCGGGCTTTGTTGCAGCTGTCTGTCTCACAATCAGGGAAGACGCGGGTGACAAGCAGCAATTCGTGGCCGTTGGGAGGCACGGCGAATTCGGAAACCTCGGTCGGCAACGACGTGGCCTGACGTGCTTCGCCTCCTGCGAGCGGGAGGAGCCACACTTGCGTCTCATCGCCGCGATCAGATAAGAACAGAATCGACTGGCCGTCGGGCGACCAGCGCGGTGACCAGGCGCCGCTCGATCCCTGGGTTAGTTGCCGCTGACCTGAACCATCGGCGTTCACGAGCCAGAGGTGGTTGGCTCGTGTGTTGCTCTTCAGGTCGGCTGTCGTCAGGACGAAGACGACCCGCTTGCCGTCAGGAGAGATCTGCGCCTCCCCGCAACGGGGAAGGCCATAGAGATCATCAAATGTGATCGGCCGCGCCGAAGCTGATACAGCCCCGGCCAGTCCAATGAGTACCGCCAGCGCGCTGCGCATATTCTGTCCTCCCTCCCGCCCGGACAAGCGGCGAGAATAGCAGGCAATGGTCCATTTGCCGTCGTGTCAACCACAGTCTCTCGCAGCGGTCTCGCGCTATGAGACCGTCAGACCGACGGGTCGTTGTTAGCTCGGGAGGCATTCGTGTGCCACCGAGACAATGTCTTGAGCGTCGGTTGCTTACAGGTCGATCCGGCAGGGGTGCGGTGGCGGGCATCGATTTCAGACAAAAACCGTCAGTTTGGGAAGCGATTCACTTGCTTTCTGTTCGGATTTGGTATCATTTTACACCGCGGGTGGGGACAGAAGGGCGGGCGGCGATGGCAGCGATCAAGCGGCGGCGAATCTGGCTTCTGACCATGGCGTCGGTGGCCGTCTTGTTGCCGCTCGGCACTCCCGCAACACTCCTAGCCCAGCCCAAATCGTGCTATTCCTGCCATAAGGACGCCCCGGCAAAGTACAACCGCAAGTACCGTCACGATCCGGTTGCCAAAGAGGACTGCGAAGCCTGCCACCTGCGGCACGGCTTCGCCAACATGCTCATCCTCAAGAAGACGGGGAAGGATCTCTGCACTTCGTGCCACACGGATTTTGACTCGTCTCTGGTGCGGAGTGGGTCGGTTGTTCATCCGGCGGTGTCGGAGGGACTCTGCGCCACCTGCCATGATCCCCACGCCTCCGACCGGGCGGGGCTGATGCGCGATGTCGATGGCGATCTGGCCTGCTTTGTCTGTCACCAGGAGCTGAAAGACTCAACCGGGCATCCGGTCGCCCACGCGCCTTTTGGTGAGCGCCGCTGCAATGTCTGTCATGTCGATCATGCCGGAACGCGTCCCGGGCTGCTGAAGGCGGCGGTTGATACTCTCTGCGCCGGCTGCCACCCAGTCGAGAAGACAGGTCAGCAGCATGCGGCCCGCGGATTAGCGATGACTGGTCTGGCATGCACGGGCTGTCATGACCCGCACCGCTCGACCCGGGCAAAGCTCGTGAGTGACCGTGTACATCAGCCGGTCGCTGCGGGAATGTGCGATGCCTGTCACGCCGCACCGGCGGCCGGCACCGTCGGTGTGGGGCCGGCTGACTCTTCATGGACCGGATGTCAATCGTGCCACGAGGACATTGCCGCCAAGCTGGCCAAAGCGGTGCCCCATGCTCCGGCCGCCAATGGCGAATGCTACACCTGCCATTCGGCGCATCGTTCCAATCGGCCGAAGCTGTTGCGCGGTGGAGTGGCCGAGCTTTGCCAGAGTTGCCATGAGGAGATGAGCGCCAAGCAGTTGGCTGGCGCACCGAGTGTGCATCCGCCGGTCAAGCAGGGGGAATGCCAGGCCTGCCACGATCCCCATGGGAGCGACCAGAAGAAGCTGCTTAAGGCCGCTGGCGACCAACTCTGTCTGGGCTGCCACGGCCAGGACAAGTTCGCCCATTCCCGCCATCTGGAGACGGCGGGATTGGCGTGTCGGGATTGCCATGCTCCGCATTCCAGCACCCAGCCTGCGCTCTTGGTCTCGGACCCCAAATCGACCTGCGCGCGCTGCCACCAGCCGGATCTGAGTCCGACGATGGTGGCTCATGACCCGGTCAAGGCGGGTGATTGCTCATTCTGCCACGATGCACATGCCGGGCCCGGACGAAACCTGCGGGTGGCCACCCCACAACTGTGCTTCAACTGCCACCAGAACATCGCGCGCTTCATCGCTGAAGGGGTCAAGCACCCGCCGACCGATGACTGTTCAACCTGCCATGGCACGCATCAGGCCCCATTTGCCGGACTGTTGCTGAAGGAGAAGGGGAAGGTCTGTGTCGATTGCCACACGGCGACCCCCGATGTAACCAGCAAGTCGGTGCATGCTCCCTTCCTATCCGGCGATTGCACCGGCTGCCACAACCCGCACGGGAGTGATCAGAAGGCACTGTTGGGGCCGCGTCGCCAGCTTGAGCCGACACCGGTGGGTTCAATCCTCCGCTACCCCAAACTGGACAGCACCGATGTCAGTCTTTGCCAGACCTGCCACCGGGAGAAGGTGGAGTCCTGGCGGGCCAAACCGATCCAGCACGGCCCGGTGAAGAAGGGTGACTGCCGCGTTTGTCACGCACCCCATCAGGCCACGGTTGCGAATCTCCTGGTCAAACCGGCGGCCGAGTTGTGCGGGAGCTGCCATGCGCTGGCCGATTTGCAGAGCACTCCGGCGCATCAAGGGATCAGCGCAACCGCGGGCGGCTGTGCACAATGCCACGACCCGCACGCCTCCGACAAGCGGGGGTTGTTGCGCTCCATCGAGCACGCGCCGTTTGCCGAGGGGAATTGCGAAGCCTGTCACACGGCACGGGGGAGTGTCGCACTCAGCGAGCCGGAGCCGGGGCTCTGTCTGACCTGCCATGAGGATGTCGGCAGCCAGATGAGCTTGGCGGCAGCGCATCCGCCGGCACGCGATGGGCAGTGCACCGCCTGCCATGCCGCGCATACGTCCAATCATGAGAAGCTCCTGGTGGCGGAAGCGCCCGCGCTGTGCCGCCAATGCCACGCGGCGAACACTGAGAAGAACCAGCATCCTCCGTATATGCTGGGGCAGTGTCGCTCCTGCCATGCCCCGCATGGGTCGGAGAATCCGGGGCTGTTGATCCAGTCGGCGAACTCACTGTGCTTGGGATGCCATACACCGTTGAAGGAGCGCCTGGAGAAGGGTCGCCGCCATGCAGCACTGGAAAAAGGGTGTCTGGTGTGCCATGCCGGTCACGCCTCCGGCGAATCGGCATTGCTGAAAGCCCCGGCGGGCGAACTGTGCGCCCGGTGTCATGACCTCAAGACGGGGCGTTGGCGCGAAGCGCACGCGGGCAGCGGGCCGGGTAGCGAGACGGGCGATTGCATGTCTTGTCATGACCCGCACGCGTCGCCGGCGAATGCGGTGGCGCTGCTCAAACAGGTGCAGCACGAGCCATTCCAGGCTAGAACCTGCGCCGCCTGCCATCCTCCGGGGTCAACGCGCAAGATCAAGGGGAACCGTGCCCTCTGCGGGAAATGCCATGCGAGCACCCTGGCGGCGATCGATCAGAACCCGGTGGCGCATCGGGCGATGGCCGACAGCGCCGAATGCATGGCCTGCCATTCGCCGCACGTTGGCGACACGCCGGCGTTGTTGCGGCAGAGCGGATTTGCTGTCTGCACCGGTTGCCACCCGTCGGTCAGTCTGACTCAGACTCACGTGCACCCGCCGGCGAAGGAAGACTGCGCCAACTGCCACACACCGCACGGCGGTACCAACGGTCGTCTGTTGACCGACAGCGATATCATGAGTCTCTGCCAGCGGTGCCACGAGGATGCGACCAAGACGCATTTCCATCCTATGGGCGGTACCAAGAAGGACCCGGATGGCAACGTGATTGTCTGCACCAGTTGCCATTCGCCACACAACTCGGAATACACGGCGCTGCTGTTGGGCGATCCGGGACGTGAACTGTGCGTGCGTTGCCACGACACCTCGTCACCGCACGAGAAGGGAGGCGGGTGATGCGACGCGCGACGCTATTGTCTGGCGCGTCATCGGTTCTTTTGCTGACGGGATGGCTGGCGCTTGTCCTGCTCGCGCACGATACCTGCGGTGGGGCGGCGTCGCCGGCGATTCTCCCGTACGAAGGGGTCCATCTGTCCCCCAGCGCTGGTGTGTTTCGCGATCCTTCCGTCCCGCGCGGCGATTGCCGGCAGTGCCACATCTCCCACGCCGGGGCGTCGCCACAGGTTCAGAACCTCTTTGCCCCCAATGATAACATGCTCTGTTACTCGACGAGCGGTGTGGAGGGATGTCATATCAACCGTCCCAGTGGCGGAAGCGCCGGGTATCCGGCCCAGGAACAGGATCGTTTTCCCGATCAGCATCTCTACCACGGCTACTTCGAGGCCAATGACGGCGGGGAGAAGACTCCCGGTGCTAACCACCGGGTGCGCTGGCCGGGCCGTTTGATCTGGGAGAATCTTACGTACTCACGGCACTATGCCAGTCCCGCCATGCCGCGGTTGGATGGGGCCGGACGCGGCGCCTGCCTGAATTGCCATGAGCCGCACAACGGCGCCGGTCCCTATGGCCAGTTGGTCCGTGTCTACGGCCCGATCGCCGGCGCGGCGACCAACGGGGCACCGCCGGAGTATGCGATCTGTCTGGACTGCCACGGACCCAACGGGCCGTCAGGGATGTCCCCCGAATCGCGGCGCATCGCGGATTTCTACAGCCGTGTCGCTACCGGTTCGAGTCGGGCGGGACATGCGATCGACGAGACGCGCGGCGCAGTCAAGAAAGGCGACCGTCTGCCGTGCTATGACTGTCACAATCCCCACGGCTCCGCCGGCGGCGATGGGCAGCATCCCAATGCCTTCCTGCTGTCCGATCAGCGCCCCGGCTGGTATGGCCTGACCGGGATCGACACAAGCTCCGTGCAGGTGCGCCGTTTCTGCACGGGATGCCACGCCTACCCCGATCTCCCCGGCTCCGGCGGGACGGTCGAGGGCGTCAGGCCGAAGACGCTGCCGAATGAGCCCCCGCACCGGTCATACGAGACCAGGCACTGCTATGACTGCCACGGCCGGGATTACTCCAGCCCTACCGGGTTCAATGTGCATAATCCTTCGGGTGGGGACTGATACGCGGGTCACCGGTACCAGATGCCGATTGGCTGTACACGCCATCGGTTTGGTCCTCGTTGCGGTACCGCTCGCGGTGAGCCGGCCGGCAGCGGCGCAGGGATGGGACGGTTCCCTGCGCCTTGACTACCAGAACATGGAGCGTGGACAGGGCGGCAGTGAACGCGTGGGGACGCTGACACAACAATACTATCTGCGCTATTACAACCGCCTGTTCTACAAGAACGATCTCACGTTCAACGCCAGTTTCGCCTATCGGACCGGGGCCGCCGGGCAGCCGGTCGACTTCCGCCCCCGCTACGAGTGGCAGTTGGCAGGCTATGGCTACGGCGGGCGGGTTTCCTATGAACCATACACGATCCGCCGGGGCATGGAGTCCGACCGGGAAATAGTTCGCCGCTGGCGTTCGAGTGTCTTCATCCAGCCGGTGCATGGGCCGCGGTTCACCTATGATTTCATGCGGGGGCGGCAGGAACGGCCTCTCCTGGGAACCGCACGCGATCAGTGGAACTCCTATTCGCTGTCGTGGGGCCCGGCCGGGGTGGCCCTGGCGGCTGGGTACTCCCGTCAGGTCCGGACCGCCCGCGATACGACCGCGCAGGCGCTGGAGGTCTACCGTTTCTCGGTGGCGGCGGACCGGGCGCTGCCGTGGCGGCACCGCTTGAACGTCGGATACAATTTCGACCGGAGTTGGGACCATCGTCCGGCCGCCGGCACCGGCGAGCAGGATCAACACGTGCCGACCGCATCGCTTTCCGGCCAGCCGGTCGATGCGGTCAACTGGACGGCCCAGTACAGCAGCCGCTTTCTGCACCGGCGATCGCCACGTGCCGGCGAGAACGTGCATGCCAACGATCAGTTGGCCTCGGGGGCGGTGACAGTCACGCCGCTGCGGCCGCTGTCACTGTCCGTGTCCCGCTACATCGAGGACAGCGAAGAGCGCCAGGATCAGCCCGCCCGCCGCAGCGACTACTGGCAGGGGCGTCTGTCGACGGAGGGGCGATTCTACCGCCAAATTCGCGCGCTCGCCTCCGTGTATCGTCTCTACTACACGGGTGCGCCCCGCGGCCGGAAGTACAGCGATGCCTACTTTGCTGCGTTGCGCGGGCGTCCCCATCGTCACGCCGAGTGGTCGACGGAATTGGCGTTCGCCGATCGCCACGGGACGCAGCCCGAGCGGTATTCAGGGAATCTGAGCACGTACGCTCGGCTGTATCCGACCGCACAAACGCAGTGTCAACTCGGATACACGACCCTGGCCACTGCGGTTCAACTGGACGATTTCGCTCTGACGGAAGAGAGCTTCAATGCCAATGCCCAATACACTCCCGATGCGAATCTGAGTCTTTCGGGTGGCGTGACCTTGCGGCGCAACCGCCGGATGAGCGCGAGATGGGATCCGGGCTGGACGGCGACCGGGACGTATCGGTGGCCTTCGTTCGCGAACATCGGATTCAACTACTCGCGCCGCGAACTCGCCACGGCGGCGGGGACCGCCGTGGCTGCCAGTGGCCGTGGGGCGGCGGAGACGCTCCTGGCGGATCTTCTGGTGTGGCTCGGACAGCGGACCACGGCGACGGTGAATTACACACACCGCAGCGGGGCGGGCGGCAGTTCGGGGTCCATTTGGGGGGTCGGCTTCTCGACGCAGTTTTGAGCACTGGTGGATGAGCCCTTGAATGTCGGATCATGGGGAGCCATATAGTTCGGTACGGCTTGTGATGCGAGCGTTGAATCGACGCCATACTCAGGAGATGATGTGCGACGACTGAGAATCAATAATCTGGTGACAGGTCCGGCGACGCGGGCTTTTCGAGCGGTCGTCTGGGCCGGTGCGATACTGTCGCTTCTGGCCTGCTCGGGCCCACGCGCCTACTTGAACCCGGAGGCCGATTTGGGGTTCTACCGGCGGATCGGCGTGGCGCAGTTTCAGACGCTGGCCGACGACCCCCGTGCCGGACAGAGAGTCCAGCGTGTCCTGGTCACCGAGCTCTTGAGGCGCAAGGATTTCGAGCTGGTTTCGCCGGGGCAGTTCGAGAAGATCGAGACCGACGTCCGTACTCGGCTCAACCTCGCCTCCGATCGGCCCCTCGACAGTGCGGCCCTCCGGGAGATCAGCCAGCAGACTGGCGCGCAGGGAATCCTCTTGGGCGTTGTGCGCGACTATCGCATGGAGCGAGTCGGACAGACAGAGTTCCCTATGATCGCGTTCTCGCTGCAATTAGTCGACGCCCCGACCGGCCGGATAGTCTGGGATGTCTCGGTGGGGGAGCGGGGCGGACCAAAGTTCCCCATACTCCCGTTCGGCGAGACGCACACGCTGAGCGAACTGGCAACGAAACTGTGCCGGCGCGCCCTGGGGAGTTTGTGATGCGCGTTGCCGGTCTCCGCCGTCTGTGCCTATGCATTGGCTTCGCCGTCTTGTTCCTGCTTGTTTGTGGCTCAGCCGGTGGTCCCTTTCGGGCTCTGGCGGCCGAACCATTGACTCTACAGTGCCCGCCGGATACTCGCGTGCGCTGTGATCGTGCCGACGATACCGAGATCACCGGCACGGCGCAGACGAGCGGCGGGTGCGGGGGGACGTCGCTGGTATTCACCGATTCGCTGCCGCCAATGGGCGGTGCCGATACGCTGTTGCTGCGCCTCTGGACTGCCGCAGACTCGTGCGGCCAGACACGAAGTTGTGTTCAGAGAGTAGCCCTGCTGCCGATCCGGCCAAGAATCGCGGTTCTGCCATTGGAGAACCTGGCCGAGTCGGAAGAGGGTTCGCGCGTGCTGGCGCGACTATTGGAGAACGCCGTGTTGCAGTCCCCGCAACTGGAGTTGATCAGTCCGGGGACGGTGGAGTCCGCTCTGCTGCGGGGGCGGATCCGGCAGCCGTTCTTGCTGGAAGATGAACAACGGCGCCGTCTGGCTGAGGCACTGGACGCCCACTACCTTCTGGTTGGCTCGCTCTTGGCCTACCAGACCTTCGAGGACCCGTATTCCGGGCCGATTCCCATTGTTGGCTGTGCCCTGCAGTTGCTCGCCCCTGAGGGGCGGACGGTCTGGTCGGAGACCTTCCATGCGGTCGGCTCCGACGGTGAGTGGCTGTTTGGCCTGGGAGTCGAGCACGACACCGCTCGTATGTCCAAGCGGTTGGCTGCCAAGGCCATACGCCGCATGATCCCTCTCGTCGAATCAGTTCCCTGCCGCTTGGCCCCGCGCTAGGATCGGCCGGATTAGAGCGCGACGGTCGTCGAGACTGACGAAGCGCGTGAGATTTCAAAGAGTAAAACTGTACGTGATCCGTTTCACAAGAATAATATCATTTTCCACCTCTTTTTGTCGTGTCAGACCGTCTATTCCCACTTACGTCCCGCTCGGTTCGTTCCTGCTCCTCGTGCCTCCGTCTGCCCCTTGATTTGCTTATGGCACATAAGGATACGGGAACCCGCAAATCGAGCGGATAGGCATGCCGGGAGGGTCAAGGTGAGGCGAATGCCGCATGTGATTCGGTTCACAATATGAGTCTGAATCACCCCCTACAATAGTCCTTTAAACCACCTCGACCTTCGCGCTCCGCCGCCCGCACGCGTCTTGGTGTCAGGTGGGTTATCTCTTGCCAGACAACGGGATGCAGCGCTCTCTCCGGAAGGGGCGGCGGCGCACGACCGTAATCACGATAAAACAAATACAATAATGCTGGAATAATTCATGTTGACTTTTGTCCGCAATGTAATGATCTTGGTCTCGTGTCCGCCGCGGGCACTGGCCGGAAACCAGACGACCCGGGGCATCTCTACTACGCTGCTGTTCAAGATACCTGTCAAAGTGCGGAGAAGAGGCACCAGGATTGGGAACTACAGTTGCGGACCGGTGTTGTTGCCGGATAGGGGCTGAGGCAAGTGTGGCCTGACAAAACGGGATGAAAGATAAGGGGCTTGTTGGTATAGGCGGGAACTTATCTCCGGAATGTTGTGCCCTTCTGATTGCGGGTCGCCCTTCCCTTGCGCTCCGCCAAGAGGGACAGGACAGGCGTACTCAGGCAGCGGACGCCCGGCTCTTGCCTCGGACCAAGCGCCCTAAGGAATCAGGACGGTGAAGGTAACGAACAGCGACATGGCCTGGCGCCGCTCATGTGACGGGGCTCACAAGGCTAAACGAATCTTGGCGATTGCTTTCAAGATTCTCCCGCTGGCGGCCTTCGTCTTGTCCCCTCTGGGGCGGGCGGGGGCGCCGTCTGCCCAAACCAGTCCGTGGCTGGTGAATGCGATTTACCGGGAACCGGTGTGGGGACAGAGTTTCCGTTCGATTGTTGGCTTGGCGAAGGACGCAGTCTCCGGCGAGCTCTACGTGCTGGATGCCGGGCGGCGGACCATCGACGTGCTCGACTCGACCGGCGTGGTACGTTTCTCGTTTGGTCACTGGTTCACTGATTCCAAGACCGGCCAGCGCCAACTAGGCGAGCCAAACTCGCTGGCGGTGACCGAGGCCGGCGAGATCTTCATCACCGATTTCTACTCCAACCGCGTGGACGTACTCAACATCCGGGGCGAGATCGTTGGGCAGATTGACGTGCTGGCCGCGATCGGTTGGGACGATGCTGCCTGCCGTCCGGAGAAGCTGGCGCTTGATGGCGTCGGCTGGCTCTACATCAGCATCGCTGGTGAGCGCAACGGGATTGCCCGCTGCCGCACCGATGGGTCCGACTGCACCCTCTTCATTGATGCAGCCGCCGAGAAGATCGATTGCATCACGGGGATGAGTGCGGCGCGGGATGGCCGGATCGGCGTGCTCGACTATCGCGGTGTCCCGGCGGCGCGGGTATACGACCCCAGCGGGCACCTCGCGGTGAGTTTTAGTGGCCATGATGTTTCAGCGGGCGATCTGTCCTACCCGGTCGGCTTCGTGTTCGCGGATGATGGCACGTACTGGGTCGCCGATGCCCTGCGCCATGCCGTGAAGCACTTCTCCGCGGCCGGAGAGTACCTTGACTACATCGGCGGTTACGGCGGTGAGCCGGGGGCTCTACGCTATCCGACCTCGTTGTCAGGGAACGGCGTGTCCCAATTGTACGTTGCTGAGCGCGTCGGCCGGCGCGTGCAGGAGTACATCCTGCCAACGGCGCCGGCTGCACCCACACCGGCACCGGTCTTGGACGCTACGCGAGCCGGAGCCGTGGCGACAACACCAGAGATCGAAAACAGCCGTGTCAACAACCAGTAGCTGTTGCGGTTAACCGTCAACCCTGCGAAGGAGGTTTGCATGAGGAAAGTTCTAATCGGGGTGGCCGCGTGTGTGTTGATCGCCGCCGTGCCGGTCATGGCGGGCGATTATCACTACAAGACCACCCTCAACTGCGCCGAGTGTCATGTAATGCACGCGTCGCAGTCGCACGGCAACAGTCCCAACGGCGGCGGGATCTTCACCACGCTGGGCGCCGAGAAGCCGTACGACTACCTGCTGCGCAACGAGGTCAATGAGCTGTGCCTGACCTGCCACGACAACCAGACATTCGCACCCGACGTCCTGGGCGCCAATGGCGGGACAGCTCCGACCAATGGGCGTCAGGCGGGCGCTCTCAACATGGGCAATCAAGCGCCGTACTATGACGCCGACGGCCATACGCTCGGCTCGACTGACATTGCTCCCGGGGGAACGTTCTCCAATTCCAACGGCCTCGAGTGCATTGACTGCCATGCCGCCCACGGCCGTGGTACCACACCAGTATCCAATCCCTACCGCAACGTGCGCGTGACCAACACCGTGGATAACAGTGCTTGGTCCATGTCCTATGCCGTGGGAGTTGCCGACCCGACGAAGGATGTTTATGAGGGGAACTCCTCGGGTGCAAACCACTATAACATCGGCAACATCAACTTCTACGAGCGGTCTCAGGACTCGTCCACGTACGGCCAGGTGTGCATGGGCTGCCACAACGATTTCCACGGCAATGCCAGTTCCCCCAACATGCGCAACCAACTGGGCCCGGCGGGGACCGAGTGGCTGCGACATCCGACCGCCGGCGCGGACATTGGCGCAACGGGAAGCGGCCATTCCAGCCTGACGACGTTCAAGAACAAGCTCTATCGCCCGCAAGTCATGAGCGCCTCCGGCGACTGGGGCACTCAGGGTGTGGCATGGGCCGCGGCGCCGACCACTCTGACGCCGTCGTGCTTCTCATGCCACAAGGCGCATGGGAACAAGCGTGCCTACGGGCTGGTCTACCCGACTGGTAATGCCCCGATCGACGAAGAGGGCGACGGGACACTGTACAAGGATCTCTGCAAGGCCTGCCACACTCAAGGCTAAGCCGGAGTTCCGATTCGCATGACCCACGGAAGGGCGCTGCCTGTTGGCGGCGCCCTTCGTTTGTGGTCTGGCGTCATGACGGCTTGACCATGGGAATGGCCGGGTTGTCCGCCCGGATTCGACGGTCGCTCAGGGCAAGCCCAACCACCCGTCAATGGGGAGGGAGTAGAGATCATGGGTGCGGTGGTTCATTCCATTGGTAACTCCAGGCGGCCGCCCTGATCCCGACAAAAACAGTCGATTTATGGGCCGGAATCGGAACCCCCGACGGCTGATTTGTCTTATCTTGAGAGGGAGGAGGAAGAGCCGATTGATGAATGTGGGCAACATCGTGTTGTGGATCGCCGGCCTGACCGTGCCGGTGGGGATGTGGTACTATGCACGGTCTAGCGCGTTTGCCTCGCGCCTGGTGACCGCCAAGCGGCTCGTGTGGGCGCATGCGGCGCTGCTGACACTGGCCTGTGCCCTGCTCCTGTACTTCTTTCTGAGTGATCAGTTCCGGTACGAGTACGTCGGTCACAATTCGTCGCGCGACCTGCCGCTCTTCTACAAGATCTCGGCCTTCTGGGCGGGACAGGAAGGAACGTTCCTGTTGTGGGCGTGGATCACCGCGGTGCTGGCGCTGTTTGTCATGCGGCGCCGCAATGATCTGTTGCCGTTGACGATGGTGTATCTTCTGGGCACGCAGTTGTTTCTGATGGTTCTTCTGTTGGTGCGTTCGCCGTTCGCGCCCGTCGCCGGCGGCATGGTCCCCGCCGACGGTAACGGGCTTAATCCGCTTCTCAAGGACCCGTGGATGGTGATCCACCCGCCGATCATCTTTGTCGGTTATGCGGCGTTTGCGGTTCCCTTCGCCTATGCGCTGGCGGCGCTGACCCGTCGGCAATGGCAATCGCTGGCCGCGACCGTCTTTCCCTGGGCAGTCTTTGCCGCGGCGACGCTGGGGATGGGGATTTTCATCGGCGGTTTTTGGGCGTACAAGGTTCTCGGCTGGGGCGGCTACTGGGGCTGGGACCCGGTGGAGAATGCCTCGTTGGTCCCATGGCTGACCGGACTGGCATTGATGCACGCTCTCTTGATCTTCCGTGTGCGCGGGCAGTTGGGGAAGACAACAGTGTTCCTCGCCGTCGTTTCCTATGTCCTGGTTGTCTACGGGACGTTTCTCACCCGTTCCGGCGTTCTGGCCGACTTCTCCGTCCATTCGTTCACGGATGTCGGCATCAACGTCTATCTGACTGTCTACCTGATCGCTGTGACGTTGTTGTCCCTCGGCCTGCTGGTCTTCCGGGCGCGGCAGATGACGTCACCGCCGATCTCCAAGGCGGTCAACTCGCGCGAGTTCGGGATTGTCCTGAGCATCCTGCTGCTCGGGCTGACCGCTGGGTTTGTTCTGGTTGGCACGTCCTCGCCGATCCTTACCGGCATCGGCGGCACGCCGGCGAATGTCACGACGTTGTATTACAGCAGCATCACGCTGCCGCTGGGAATCTTCATTGGGTTGGCTCTGGGTTTCTCGCCGTTTCTGCTGTTTGAGCGCACCCGTTGGGGGGATCTGTTCAAGGCCGCGATGCCGTCATTCGCGCTGGCGGCGCTGGTAACGGTTGCTGTGGTGTGGTGGACGCCGATCGTTTTGGTCCATGCGATCTTGGTCTTCGTCGCGGTGCTGGCGCTGGTTTCGAACCTGGTCGCCGCGATTCGTTTCTCCCAGGGGCGGCTAATGCGGATCGCCGGCCACCTCACGCACTTCGGGTTTGCGATCATGGTGCTGGGCATCATTGCCTCGTCGGCATACTCCAGCGAAGAACGGGTGAAGATATCGTCCGGTGAGCACGCCGCCGCCTTCGGCTATGACATCACGTTTCGCGGCGCGGTCGAGGGCGCGCGCGCGGATGAGGGATACCTTGACCTGACCCTGTCCAGAGGATCGGACACGTATGCGGCACGTCCCCGGCTTTACACTTCTGAGTACACGCAGCAGGTGATGCGCACGCCGTTTGTGAAGAAGAATCTCCTTTATGACCTCTACGTCGCCCCGCTTGACCATGAACGGCCGGAGGGCGACTCGAATGTCCTGGTTCTCACCAAGGGAGCGACCGCGCGCTATGCCGATTGGGACTTGACCTTCGAGCGTTTCGAAACCGGTGAGCACAGCCAGTCCGGGGCGATGCGCGTCGGCGCCGTGATCACCGCGGCGCGGGGCAGGGATTCGGTTATGGTTGTGCCTGCGCTGGAGATCAGCACGGCCGGTCAGCACCCGTTCCCGACCGAAGTCCCGGGGACCGATCTGGTCTTTTCGCTGGTGGGGATGTCGGTGGAGCAGCATCAGGTCTTTCTGAAGATCGAGGGTCCCTCATCGACGGCAGGACCCAGAGACCGCGAACGCGTAGTCCTGGCGATTAGCCGCAAACCGTTGACCAGCTTCGTCTGGGCCGGTTGCTTTATCATCACGCTTGGCTCCGCGCTGTCGTTCTGGCGCCGCCGGCAGGAAGCGATGCTGATGCCGTGAACTTGGTGTGACAACTACGTGAGGTCTTCGTGCTGCGGTTCTTCAGCGCCGCGGCGGCGGTCTTCGCTGACAACCGTGGCGCATTCATTCTGTTGTCCGCGCAGCCGTGGGACTAATCGGAGGATCTTGTCAATTGCGTGGCCAAAGAGAAACCGGACCCTGAGAGAATCCGGTTTCTTCCAAGGCAAAGAGGCTGCGTGAGGTCATGGACACAGCCGGCAAAAGTTCGCCGCCCGGCTGCCGGCGCGAAGAGCCACATTGACAAATCTGACCACGTCGTTCACGTCGGTGACGCCCGTGCAATCGACGTCGGTCCGCGCGTACGGACACAATGCATCAACCGTCTTCGCCTCGCCGCGAAAGGCCACGTCGACCGCCATGACTATGTCGTTCACGTTCGTGACCCCATTACATTCCGGGTCGGCGTGGCAGGGACAGTCGCAGCAGACAGTGTAGCCGTGAAGCAGGGCGTAGCGTGAGGGCGCGCCGCGGTCGTCGAAGGCTCTGACCCATAAGGCAGTATCCTCTGGACGGAGAACGCCGGCTTGGGCCTGTACAGCAGGCCCAAAATCGAAGCTTACCTGGCAGTTGACCTCGTTGGTTTCGCTCGTGATCGTGTCCTGGCCATTATCGAAGATCCCCCCATACCCGGCCTCCCACCGATAATATTCGATGACACCGCCCGGGTCAGCGGCTTGCACGCGGAAGGTATACATCATGTTGTTATGTAAGCACGCGCACGGCGGGGAGCAGACCGGAGTCGGACCCGATGTGATCACCGGAACGTGATTGAAGGACGTGTCAATGTCGAGGTCGACATACGCGACGTCCGAGTTGGACCCAGAGTAGATCGACGTCGCGGCGATTGATATCACGTAGTGGCCCGAGTAATCAAAATCAAGATCCCTCCTCAGCGGAATCACGACCGTCTGTGGCCCGGCGACCTGGGACGCCGGCCCCCACGAAAACTCGGCGACCTCGCCCTCATACCGGCCTACGACGCTCACCGAACCGGCATCGGTCAAATGGTAGCTGACGACGACATAAGCCGTGTCCGGATGATGCTCATTCGCCGCGTCATACATGGCGTCGGCCCGGCGCACGTTTACTCCCAAACCGTACCGGTGCACGCCGGTGGTGGCGGTGTAGCTCTGGGTCAACAGAGCATCGCCGGGCTGTGTAGGGACGCAGGAGTCGGGATCGGCGCCGCAGTCTTGCCCGTGAACGATCGCGAACGCTTTGGGGTAGATGGCCAGCCCCGATGATTGGATGCTGTGCACGCCGAGCGGGACAAGCAGGTTGCTGAACTTGTATATCTTTCCTTCTGCCGCGTCGAGCGCATACACACACCCGAAATTGTCCACATCCACGGAAATCAAATCCGTACCGGGGAGAGCGGTGCTCCGCCACACGAAGTTCGGGTAGGCGGCATTCGAATCCACCGAGGTCACCCGTGCATTGCCGCGATCCGCCACGAAGAACTCGACTGTTTGTGCGCCGGCCAGGTCTCTGCCGAAACTGACGCTGGTGGGGTTCATGAATTGCTGGGGGCCGGAGCCCGGGGAACCGAATGTCCGGTCGAGCCACCCGGATGTGAACCTCTTGATCTGCCCGTGGCCGTTGTCAGCCACGACCATGCAACTGTGATAGCCGTTTCCTCTCCAGTCCACATCCGTCGGGTAGTTGAAGTTCCCGGTCTTTTCGCCGACATAGATGACCCCGCCGGTCTCATTGTTGTGGGCGGGCCACAGGTAGTACGTCACGATGCGATTGCTGAAGGCGTCGGCGATCCAGAACGTGTGCCCGTCCCCGCAGACGCCCATCGGCAGCCGGAAATGATCGGCGCCATCACCGGCAGACCCGTGTGTCGCAATCCACCCCTCGGTGTTATCGGCGCCCAGCATGCGGCACCATGACCAGTCGGCAACCACGAAGTACTCGTGGTAGTGATGAGTTTCGAGATAGTCATATGTCTGTACACAAGATACGCCCCACGGGACGCTGAGGATGTCGTCGCCAAACAGCGCACCGCTCGTGACGGAATTCAAGACGGAGACCTGCGGGTGAAGCCATTTTGGCAACAGCATAGAGTCACTCTCAAGCCCTGAGAAGTCCGCCGCTGTGGAAGCGAAAGCCGCCGCGGCACCAGCTGCCGATATCTTGCCCGCTGATGAACAATCCAGCAGCGACCTCACCGCGGACCCTGGCGGGAGCGCGGGCAGGGGAAGTACCCAGCCGCCCGTGGATCGCAGTTCGAGAAACAGGGTATCCTTCGTTTCCGACATTCTCGTGGCCTTGGGGTGCGCACCAACTTCCTTGTAGATCAGTCGTACGGGAACCGTAGCGATATCGCCGTCGACCTGCGGCTTATCGCACGCGACCGCCAACAACCTCCCGGCGGGCAGCGCGCAGACCTGTTGGACGGATTTCTCCGCATTGCTCTTGGCCCGGGCGCGAAGCCCCTGGCTGACCGCTTCCGGCCGGACGATTCCCCCGTGGACTTCCCCAAAGACCAGTTGTTGGGCGAGGGCATTCAGCGTCAACTCGAGACGCTGAGAATCGGAAAGACGCGCCTCGGAACTCACGGGAGGCCGGAAGACCGAGCTCGCGGCGCGGCCGCACAGAGCGCTCGGCAACAGGGACACAATCACCGTGGCCGCTATCAGAAGAAGCAACGTTAATGAGCGCTTACCGCGCCTCATGTCTTTCCCGATGTATGCCCTACGCACATGGCACCTCCTATGCCGGACACGACTCTGCGGACAAACCCCCATGCCCGTGAGATATTACCGACCACCGGACGAAATAGCCCCAGGCCTCATTTCTTGTCCCGATCCTTCTTGAGCTTCAGCCCCGGCGTGAAGCGCAGGACCTCGTTCTCCACTCCGTTGAGCAAACCCGCGCAGATCTTGCCGGCCCGACTTTGGGGAGGGACCGAATCCGAAATCGACCGGAGGAAGCCCTTGTCCAGCGACCTGGACTTCTCGGCCCAGTCTTCCCCGAACTCGTTGTAGCGGGCTGCATCCTTGATCTCCAGAACCGCTCGCGGGTGGTCCGGTGCGGTGAGCACGAGTCTCCGAACCACGTCTTGGAAAGACAGCCACGGAAGCCGTGAATCCGGGGCTCGCATTCTGATGGCGACGAATTCCAAACACGCTGGCGCATAGCGGGAGTGCGGGAAGGCCTCGTAGGTCCGCCAGAGGAGTTCGGTATGGCGCGCGCCGGGCTGGCGCGTTGCATTCAGATAGGACTCCATTGCCAGAGAATCACTGCCCTGTGGGATGACCACACAGAAAGTCACCGTGTCCCATAGGTATGGGCTGCCGCCCACCGTGGCCCGTCCCCACGGGTCATACCGCCACCGGAACACGGCGTGATAAACCCCTGGTGGGAAGTACGTCTCGGGCAACACGCCGTCACGGAGGACGGACGAATCTCTGAAGGAACAACGCCAGTTCAGGTCCGCGAAGCTCTCCCTTATCCCCATGGGGCGGATGACATCGCTTGGATGGGGAACGTAGGTCCCGCCCGGAACACCGCCTGTGATGTCTACCCAGTTGTCATCATAGAGCCACAGACGGTGAGATGCTGCATCGACCTCAAGTGACATTGCGGGGATCGTATCCGCAGTCATGTTTCGAGCCACGAAGTGGACCCACACCGGTTCATGTAATCCGAAGGTGTCGGCGATGACCGTCGCATCGTACGTAAGGGCTTGGCCTTTGGCGGCGGGTACGCACACTGCCCAAATCACTGGGACAAACAGCCAACGAAATAATCGCATAGCCACTCCTCATTGATGGAATGCCTGATACAGATAGGACGAACACGTACTCGCATCCGTCTTGGAGGAACAGAACAACCTGTTCTGTATTACCCGCCACATCCTGGCGGTGTCGAGATCATCCTTGTCGGGCCACATGACGCACCACTTATAGCTCACGTCACCTTCCGCGTGGTATAAAGGTCCCTCCTTCGGGTGGTCGAGTCCTGCTGCAACGTGGCCCAACTCATGAGCGACGACCCAATCATAGGTGTCTGCGCCGTACTTGCCCGAGCCCTCAGCGTGGTCTTCGATGGCTCCTTTGAAGACAAATGTCCATCTATCTGCTGGGATGTATCCGCGAGAGCTCTGGTTTGATCTTCCGAATCGTCCTGGTGCCGGACTCCCGTCTGCCTCGCGGAACTCGTGCGCCCCAACGACAAGGAACCAAGTCTCGCTCAAGGGTTCACTCCTGATTGTGCCCCACTTCGCATCGATCTCCTGTTGGCTGATCGTCTCCGGGTGCCAATAATCGGAACTGTTCCAAACCCAAGGAGGGTAGTTGCTCTCCCAAGCCACGAGGACGCTGCACGCTGAGAATGTGCTTTGTAGAGAAGAGGGCAACCCACCAGAGTATGAAACGAAGTTGTTGTCTATGTACGGGTGGAGGGTGTCTTGCTGTACATGGTACTCGACCCTGAGTTCATTCGAGGCATATGTTGGCAGAATGCCGGCGTGCCCAGAGCCCGGCCCAGGGCCACAGCCCGCCAGCATCACGAATGCACCGCAGGCAAGTGCCTGCGCGATCCTCGGCGCCGATGCAGTCGGCGGCATGGTCCTCGTCTGTCCTGCTATGCGTCCTAACATATGTGGTTCCTTCTGCTGGTGTACTCAGACCCAAGAGGTGCGGTTGAGCCCCGGTTTGGCTTGGTCGACCTGACAGCTCGCGGTCCTCGGCCAGTCCTCCTCAGGGCCGGGGTGCCGTCAGTCGTGGCGCACAGCAATAAACGTGCCGGGCACAAAACCGCCCCATTGCCAGATCCTCGTCAGTTGCAGGACAATCACTTAGGCCACCGATCTCTCACGCAGATGAGCGCGTGCACCGACGAAAACGCGTAGTGCTGCGAAGTGCTGACGGACCGCCCCGGAGAACATGTTGGCCGACAAAGGGATAGATGCGCAGTGCCACTGCGCAGTGCCGACGAACGCCTCAGAGAATGTGTTGATTGACAAGGGGATAGGTGCGAAGTGCCACTGCGCACCCCGGACGCAGTCGACGCACTTCGAGAGTCGTGCCGCCACAACTTCCCGGCGGGCAGCGCGCAGACCTGTTGGACGGATTTCTCCGCATTGCTCTTGGCCCGGGCGAGAAGCCCCTGGCCGACTACGTCCGGCTGGACGATCCCCCCGTGGACCTCTCCAAAGACCAGTTGTTGGCCGAGGGCGTTCAGCGTCAACTCGAGACGCTGAGAATCGGAGAGATGCGCCTCGGACTTCCGGGAGGGCGGAAGCTATGATCCGCGCTCGCCCAACCCACGCGGAGTATCGCTGCGACCAGCAACACCGCTGCGACCCCGACAGCCCTGAGGATACATGTCCGGCGCGTGACGAGTAGTGACATATCATCCCCTCACTTTTTCTTCCATCCGGGCGGGAGGGCAATCTGCTCAAACCGATGCGACTTTGCGCTGAACTTGAAAACGGCATCCGGAACCGACGCGCTCTTGGTTCCCTCCCGGACCTCGCGTGATCCCGGATAAACCACCAGCTCCCACACGCTGTCGGCGTCCACATCCTCGTACTGTACGTTCTCACCGTTGAGGAGACTCCGCCGCGCGCTGAAAGGGTAGAAGCTCGGTGTGAGAAGCTCCAGCCGCTTGCCATCCCAGCCGAGGATCTCCTCGCAGAGATACATTCCATTTCCTTTGAAACCCGCTACCGAGATCACGGTCTCTCCGATTCCAAACTTGGCGCCCGACAAGAACCGGACAATGGGCGTCACGACACCCTCCAGCGTGTCGCTGTGCGCTACCACTTGCGCCACACCGTTCGACAGACGGAACAGACCAAGATACCCCCGTGTCAGTGCGTTGCTGGCATAACAGACCCACTCCGTGGAAGATGTGTCGGAGGAAAACGGCGATTGCCGGAATCCGAGGGTGGCGCCGTAGGCATATTCCATTTCCCTTTCGCCCACACGCCTCACCCACGCTTGGAATACCTCCGGTGGAAGGGCCGCAACCAGCGCGTGGGCCAACTCCTGCGGCATCGGCCCTAGCACTGACTCTGAAGAAGACAAGGCGGCCGCCAATTCCTGGCGGAACTGGTCGCCGCTTCGCCGAGCCCCACCATCACCGGCGCTTGCGGTCACTCCAACCCACAATGCGAAGCCAAGTCCAACTGCAACCAATGCGGATCGATGCGTTTTCACTTTTCCCTTCACTCCTTCGGCCAGCACACTGGCACCAGTAGATTGTAGACCTCGGGTCCGTAGTTGGGGTCTGCGCCCCCGTTGTAGTCCGTCAACGCATCACGCCACCGTTCGTTCCAATCGGTCTCGCCACTTCGACCGTCAAAGTACTGCCGTAAGAGCTGCGCACCACAGTATATGTTATAGAACGGATCCTGAATCTGCGTGGGAGGAAACCCGTCATGTTGCGGGTCGTATTCCAGTAACCAACAGATGGACGCGAACGTGATGTGCGTCAAGCCATACGAGGAGGCCACGGTCGTCTGGGCCAGGAAGTCGTCTTGCGGGCGGGTCCCGCTCCAATTCTGCCCGGGGTTGTTTGTCTCGAGTTCGAATGCAGTCAAGTAGTTGTCTCCGTCGGTCACATTGTAGACGTGCTCGCGCAGCCGGATGTCGGCGTCGCTCACGCAGCATCCCTGCGACCGCGGGCCGCGCGGCAGCCAAACCGGTATCGTCATTCGATACCGTGCGAATCCAATGTAGTCAAGCGCCGTCCTTGCTGGGTACTTGGTGTTGAAAGTGATTCCGACCGTGTCAGAACCTCTGATCCTTCCAAAATCCAGACTCCAGGGTTCGTATCTGAAGCTCTGTTCGTCCCAGCTCTCGTTCTCCTTGTAGATCAATGCCTTGAGGATCTGAGGGGGGATACCCCAGTAGTTCGCCCACGAGAGGATGGCGCTCTGGTCGTACTGGTCTTTCCAGTTGATCGTGTGCCCGGGCTTCCAGGTATAGGGAAAGGCACCGGGGTCCCCCAGCGACCCATATGGCGTTACCACGATGCGCACTGTGTCGTGGACTGAGGGGGTCCCTATAGTGCCCGCGATCACCAGGAAGTCAAACGTGTTGCCGTCATTGATCTTGAGCGGCATGAAATCGCCGTGGAGCAGGTTGGCGAAGAAATAGTCAGCCGGAAGGGTGTCTGTTCCTGCGTTTATTACCTGCCATGAGACGATCCACGGCGCCTGAGCTTCCCCTGGTTCACGCTCGCGGATCTGCCCCCCCGATACTACGTCGATGGTAAGACGCAGTGTATCCCCGAGGAGCGCCGGGATACAGTGCGTGGCTATGGGCGTGGAGGCCGGAATCGTCAATCGGATCGGATTGCTCAGCGCCATGGCCTTGGACAGATTCCCAACTCCGCCGACATCGGGAGCAATCACGAGCACAAGATCATATCGCCCAGGGGTCAGGGAAGCGGCATTGAAGGAGAACCTCATGTCGGCGAAATGAAACTGGCCTGATCCTACAGACACGGCTGCGCCGCTCGCGATGATCCGCCCGTCCTTGCCCATAATGGCCGGCCACACCTGGCCGGTCGATGCCTCAGAAGCTCCATCAACCGGGAAATGTACGGTCGCCAGGCCCAGATCGGAACACAACTCAAAGGACGGGGAAAGCACGCCGGGGTCGGGGAAGTTGAAGTAATTCGGACAGCCGGTCGGTCCCCCGCCTCAACCGACCAACGTCATCACACAAGCCGCTGTGCACACGATTCTCAATGCAACCGCAATCAGCGGCCTGGCCTTCGCCCGCCGGGATAAGTGTCTGACCATATGCGATTCCTCGTGCAACGGATGCTCACGCTCTCAACCTGGGTCGTTGACCGACCGCGTGTCGAAGACCACGCGTCCCCTTCGTGCTCGCTACCAGATCTACAGCAGTCCGGCAGTGCCGCTGCCGAGTTATCTTTGTCCCACGCCATCTTCTGCATACAGAGATGCTCTCCCGAAATCAAGAACAAAGCACACATTGTCGCACGAAAACGGTTGGTCGAGAACAGCGATTTGCGTCCGCTGCTGCCACGGAGACTATGCATTGCCGCCCCTTGCTGACCGTTTCCGGCTCCACAATCCCTCTGTGGATCTCCCCGGATACTGGTTGCTGGTTCAAGGCGTGCGGCACCCAGTGCCCTGGTCGCAATTCACGGTGAACAGCGATGTCTCCCCACAACACGCGGGTCCATTCATTCCCCGCCGCCGACAAGGTGAGCGTGGATTCGCGTCGGCGGCGGGGTTACTACAAGGCCCGCTTCCCCCCGGAGACACGCTCCAAGCGGGCCGGCGTTGCAGGTAAGCAATTGACATGCCGCGCTGTGCGGGGACAAGTCTGGCGACGATTCCCGTTGATAGTCAACAGGTTGACGATTTCGCATGTCGACCAGATGCCGGGTAGAGGTGCGTCAACTGCGCAGCTACTTCGCAGCCTTACTGCGCAGCACAGGGGCGCGCCGTTGCTGACCGGAAGTGCGCCGTAGGGGGCGGCGCGGTCACGGACACGGGAAGCAGAAGTTCGCCTGTCGCGTACCGCCGCGGCAGGCGACGTTCGTCATCTTCACCACGTCGTTCACGTCGGTGACGCCAGTACAATCGACGTCGGTCCGCGCGAAGTCACAGCACGGATCAAGCACCTTCGCGTAGCCACGGAACGCCACGTTGACCGTCATCACGACGTCCTGCACCGTACACACGCCGTCGCACCCCGGGTCGGCATGGCACGGCAGCGCAGTGTTCCCCGAGGTCAGGCCGATGGCGGTGGCGTACGCCTTCGCCTTGTCCGCCGTCGCCTTGAAGCTGGCTTCGCTCAGTGTGTCGGAAATCAACGCCACGATGATCTGCAACGCCTTCCGTGGATTGCCCAACTCCACGCCCTTGGCCAGCGTCAAGATCGTGTACATGTCGACATCGGGCAAGGACGGCAGGTTGATCCCCGACAGCGAGACGAGGGTGCTATAGAGCCACTCGCTGTTCGGTCCGCCGCCCGGCTGGATGTCCTGCACGTTGTTGCCGACTTGGGCGCCGATCAGCGTTCCGGGACCGATGTACGCAATCCCGCCACGATACCGCTCCGCCGTGTACGACGGAGGAACGGGGTTGTGGCCCGCGGTGTCTGTCCCCTGCTGCCAGACCAGACCCTTGGTGATATCGCTGCCGTTCTGGTTCTTCACTTCGGACTGCACCGTACCATAACGGCTCGCCGGCATGACGTCGAGGTCACCCAGGATACCAGCCACGAGATTGCTGATCGTCCCGTGATTCCCCTTGTCGTAGGTGTAGAAGCTATAGCGTGCCAGCACAAACTCGTCCGAGTCGGCGTTCTGCGGGAAGACCCACTCCGCGGTGACGCCGACCGCCGAGTCCTTGGTCACCATGCGCGCGCAGGCGCTGGCGTACCCATGGCCGGTGCCGTACTTCGCGGTGTCGATCCGCATACTACCCATCGGCACGAAACCGGACTGGCCGGGGTCATTGCGGTTGTAGAAACGATGGAATGTGATCGTGTCACCGGCCGTCTGCGGTCCATGCGCCACCAACAGCGACCCGTCAAAGATACTCTTGCTGGAATCGGCAAAGCGCCACAGGCCGCCCTCATTATCCAGCGACGCGAACCGGCCGTCATCACGCACATTCAACGCCAGCGAAGCCGGCACCAGCGACACCCGTCTTCAGCCTCCCCTCGTCCTTCGCTTGCTGCGGGCAATCGCCCTGGCATTCCAGGTAGACATGCATTCCCCGGGTCGAACTGCCACCCTGCGCATCATAGACCGTGATGTGGATCTCATCATCCGGTGCCTTCTTAACTGGCACACATGTATCGTTCACGGGGCCGCGATAGGTCGCCGCAGGCGCAGAGGTTGTGATCGTGTGTGCGCCTGGGGCGAAGTATCCTATATCGGCTGTCCAACGGTAGGTCAGGCTCTTCCCGTCCTCCGCGTCGAGTGCAAGCACCCTCACGTCGTACCAAGTACCGTATTCGAGGCAGTTCCTCCCAACAAAGAACGGCCCCTGAAGGAACTCCGGCGGCGTGTTTACGAGTTGCAGATCTACGGAGAACTGGTCCGACAGCCACGCGCCAGACGACCCACACTGTCTCGTGCACTCGCCGGCCATCCGGTATGTCAGGTATTGACCTTGATGAGCAGGGTCAATCGGCCAGGCGATATGGGTGTGGCCGGTCGTCGCCTCCTGACACCACCCAGCGACCTCAGTCCAGACATCGCCATCTAGGCGATAGACTGTAAGGTCGAGATTGTGATTCACGTTACAGTCATAATCCAGGTACAATTCCGTGATCGCGGGCTTGTTGGAGGACATCGTCTCGTTGGTGACCGCCAGTTGACCGCAATCGTAGATGACGAACGGGTAAGTCGAATAGGCCGTCTTCGAGTTCCCGGCGTAGTCGTTCGCCGTGATCCGCAGCTTCGCGTTACTGGTGCCCGGGCCGCTGGAAAGCCACCGCCGCCCGGAGAGCTGGTCAAAGTAGCCAGGGCCAAGGATGGTCTCCGCATAGCCGCCCGAGCCGCCGTTGCGGTCCAGACTGATCCTGATCACGCTCGTGGAGTCTGCGCCGACATCGGCGTGCCAGTTGATCGTGTCTCGTGCGGATGAGACCGTGGCGGTGGGCCGCCAGACGAACGGGACGGTATCGGTCACATACACGGTGTCGTACGGTGAGGCGACTGAGGCATTGTACGGACCGCCGCTGAAGAATGCCACCCAGATGTGGTAGATCCACTCGCCCCCAACGGTAATGGGGAACCAGGAGTTATACCACACGGTGTTCCTGATGCTGTCACGTGGATACTGGTAGTCGGCGACCGACACCCAGCGAAAGAAACTCCCCTGGTAGCCATCGGGGAACCACTGGGTAACAGCGGCCTCGAGTGCGTGGCTCTCCTCATGCTCCCACACGGCCAGGAATGGGGAGTCCCATGGCACGTCATCAACCCAGATATCGCCTTCGTTGCCCCCGTTGTAGGCGTTCCTGACGATGGCGAAGCCGCGCTCGTCGACGTAGCTACGCCAGCCGTGGGCGATCGCGCCGGCCTCCTGCTCAGCTCGCGAACTGTCTCGGAGGCGATATGATTCCTCGGTGTTCGCGACGAAAGATGCTTCTGTCAGCACCGACCTCATTTTCGTGAGGCGAAGCACGTCAAAGTAGTCCATGCAGGGCCATGACACGGAGCTGCATTGGCTGTAGTTGAGCTTGAACTCTTGAACGATCCTGTGGCCCACTTTGGACGCGAGGACGGCGGAGGTGTCACGAAACCACCCCGAGTCAGTCAGGGCCGCGGTGCAGTAGTACACCCTCGTGTAGTTGGAGGTCACGGGGCAGCCACCAACGGCGTTGTGGTGTATCGAAATGAACTGTTGCGCGTATCGATTGTTTGCAAACGCTGCTCGCTGGGGACGGGTCATGGCCACGTCCACCTCGCGCGTGAGGAAATAGTCTTGGCCCTTGACGTACCCTCCGAACGCCGCGTTTGAAAGTGTGTCGGCGAGCCGAAGGGCGACATTCAAATTCGCGGTCTTCTCGTAGAAGCCCGTGAGTGCATGACACCCTCCCGTGTCAGTAGGGCCACCGTGCCCCGGATCGATGACGAGGCACGGGGGTATGCTCCCGTCAGCCGACGACGACGCTGTGAGGACAGCCGTGAGCGACATGCACAGGACTGCGCGCACTGGTCCGAATCTTGGTGTCATGACGGCACTCGTACGATGATGATGCCACATTGCGAAGTCGAAACCGCTATTGCGGTGCCCTGCGGGGACCACGCGAAGGAGTGGACGTCGCCGCAGTCCGGGCCGACAAGTTCAACCACGTTCTTGTTCGCAAGATCGCTGACCATGAGGCGCATATCGATGATGCGCTCGGAATCCTCAAGGGAGCGCATGTAACACAGACGGTTACCGTCGGGGGCCCAGGTCATGCCCACCGCGCCCGCAAAGTACCCGGTCCCCGGGTCCTTGCCCTGAGTCTCGAACTTCGAGGTTATCTCATGTCCAGACGTGTCCATAATAACCCAAGACTGACGACCGAGGCTCAAAGCGATTACCTTATCACCCTGGGGTGACAGCACCGGGAACCCAAACGACTCGTCGGTCGTCAGCGGCCGGCCGGGCGCATCCCAACCGGAGATGGAGGCGAGGCACAGATATCCCCACCCCGGCGAGAACCGATGGCCCTCGCGAAGAACCAGCACCCGCGGCCACCGGGACTCACGGGCTGTAAGCTGCTTTCGGCCCGGAAAGGGGACAAAGCGAGCCGGATTGTCCAAAGATCCCTTGGCGGCAAAGTAGCCCACCGCCCCGTCAATGAGCCGTACCGGGCCGAACACTCGCTCTCGATTCAACTCGTCTTCGGCTGCAAGTGTGAGCAAGGCTGGCGCCGCAATGCCCTTGATCCCCAAGCACTTCCCGCTCGGGCTGACATCGCGCTGAAATACCACGGACTTGAACAACGACGTGTCGGAATAGCGCTGCGGTTTCTCGAGGTAGACGATGTCCGAGTCCGACGCCCATATGTAGTTCTGACCGCTGAAGTCGGGCAGCTTGGCTCGCGTTCCCTTGCCGTCAGCGGGGGCAACATATAGCCCCCCTTTGTAGACGAACGCCAAGAGCTGTCCATCCGGGGACCACTGTGGGCTTCCACCCGGCCCCAATCGGGCGACGATGTCTCCCGTCGCGGCATGTGCGCACAGCGGCAGGACGAACAAAGCACCAACAGCGAAGACCATAACCATTGATCGGGTTGCTCTGAGCATCACGGACCTCCATTCAGTGCGAATCGAGTGGTTCGACAAACTCACCTCAAGGCGGTAGTCATCCTGCTCCAATTACCTACCCTCTTGGTCGTTGTACACGCAAGCAGTGGGCATTGGGCAGGCGATGTCAAGCCGAAGCGGCGCCCAATGCCCTGGCCGCAATTCACAGTGGATAGCGATTTCTCCCCACAATACGCCGGTCCATTCATTCCCCCGCCGCCGACAAGGTGAGCGTGGATTTGCGTCGGCGGCGGGGTTCGAACAAGGCCCGCTTTCCCCCGGAGACACGCTCCAAGCGGGCCGGCGCTGCAGGTAAGCAATTGACATGCCGCGCTGTGCGGGGACAAGTCCGGCGACGATTCCCGTTGATAGTCAACAGGTTGACGATTTCGCATGTCGACCAGATGCCGGGTCGGGGTGCGTCAACTGCGCAGCTACTTCGCAGGCTTACTGCGCAGCACACGGGCGCGCCGTTGCTGACCGGATGCGCGCCGGAGGGGCGGCGCGGTCACGGACACGGGACGGTAATTACACCCTGCTCTAGACTACAAATGGCACCGCTCGGTCCCGCTGTCAAGGGAAACGGTGTGGCTACGCGAGGGGCAATAGTGTATTGCTGTAGTCGTCTTTCGGGAGGCGTCATCCCCTGACCGTTGCCGGGTGTGCCCTCTCTTCCCTTGACAAGGGCGCCGGCATTTTGTGAACTGAACCGGCGCGTGGGAATACACGGGGACTCGGGCGGCGGTGTAACCGTGGGTAAGGAGGATCGGAGATGAAACAGGCGATAGAACGGTTCTTTGATTTCGCGCCACGGGGGGCGCGCTGGCGGGATGAACTGATCGGCGGGGTGACGACGTTCCTGACGATGGCCTATATCATCTTCCTGCAACCGGCGCTGTTGACGCAGGCGGGGATGGACTTCGGTGCGGTGATGGCGGCGACCTGCATATCGGCGGCGCTTGCCACCCTGATCATGGGTCTTTGGGCCAACTATCCGATCGCACTGGCGCCGGGAATGGGGGAGAACTTCTTCTTCGTATTCGGGGTCGTGATCGCCACCGGGATGGCGTGGCCGGAGGCGCTGGCCGCAGTCTTCTATGCCAGCGTGATCTTCGTCATCCTGTCGATCGGCCCGATCCGCAAGGCGGTGCTGGATGCGATTCCTGATGTGCTGAAGTCGGCCACGGGGATCGGGGTGGGGATATTCATCGCGTTCATGGGATTCGCCGATGCGGGGATTGTGAAGAACAACCCCGGAGGGCTGGTCCAGTTGGGCGATCTCTCCCACCCGGCGACGCTCGTGGCGCTGGCGGGGCTGGCGATCACCGTGATCCTGATGGTGCGACAGATTCCGGGTGCGGTCTTTTGGGGAATGGTCCTGACCGCCGTCGGCGGGATGGCTGCCGGGCTGGTGCATCTGGATGGCATCATCGCCGCGCCGCCGTCGTTGGCGCCAACACTCGGCAAGCTCGACTGGACCCCGCGACTCTCCTCGGCGTTTTTGTCGGCGCTATTCGTGTTCCTATTCATGGCGGTATTCGACGCCACCGGGACGTTGGCGGCGCTGGGGAAACGCGCGGGGTATTTTGTCGGCGGGAAATTCCCGCGCGTGTCGCGTGCATTCGCCGCCGATGCATTGGGCGGCGTTGGCGGTGCGGTGTTGGGCACTTCGACTGTGACCGCATACATTGAATCCGCAACGGGGATCATGGCGGGGGCGAAGACCGGAATGGCGGCACTGGTGACGGCGGCGCTCTTTCTGTTGTCGCTGTTCTTCTTGCCTCTGGTCAAGGCGGTGGCCGGCGGTGTGCCTCTTGACGGTGGTGGCGTGCTGCGTCCGATCACGGCGCCGGCGTTGGTTGTCGTCGGGGCGCTGATGGTGCAGTTGGCGCGCGAGGTCCGCTGGGATGATCTGACCGAGGCGATCCCGGCCTTCCTGGTCGCCGTGGGGATACCGTTGACCTTCTCCATCAGTGACGGGTTGGCGTTCGGATTCATTGCCTACCCGATCGTCAAAGTCGCCGCTGGCCGCCGCGCCGACGTCCACCCGGCGATGTATCTGGTAGCGGCCCTGTTTGTTCTTCGCTACATGATTGCGTAGGGCGCTGCGGGGGGCGGTGGTTCCTCCCGCTCAGGGATGTAGCGGTGCGTGAAACCGTCCCCCATGCGCTTCGTATCATGCCGAGGGTTTCACGAGCATGAGAACTCGCACGCCATGGTAAAGAACGAACGGAGGTGGTCATGATGAATGTGAGCGGTGCCGGAAGCCGCATCGTCTTTGGTCTGACCCTGCTTGGCCTGGGAGTGCTTTTCCTACTGTCTGCCTTTGCCGGACTCGCTTTCAAAGACACTCTCGGTCTAGGCTGGCCCGTCCTCATCATCGTCGTTGGCATATGGCAGTGGGCGAGTCTGCAGTTTCGTCGGGCGATCTGGCCGGTTCTGATCATCGCGGTCGGTCTGATTCTCATGGCGTTCAAGCTGCATCTGTTGGATCTCCGCGAGTTCGTCGGTCTGTTGGGTGTGGTCCTCATCGCCACCGGTTTCTGGCTGATGATCCGCCGGGCCCGGCCCTGGGTGCGACCGGTTTCGGAGGCCGACGCGATCGATCACTGGGTGGTATTCGGCGGGGTCGAGGAAACGCTGACGAGCCGGCAGTTCAGCGGTGGCCAAACAACGGTGGTGTTTGGCGGGGCGGAGATCGATTTGCGCAGCGCGGTACTGACGGCGGGAGATGTGCCGCTCACCTTGACGGCGTTCTTCGGTGGAATCGACCTGAAAGTGCCGGATGGCTGGCGGGTCGTTGTGAATGGCTCAGCCTTCCTGGGGGGGGTGGAGGATAAGCTTGGCACTGTCGCGCCGGAGAAGGTGCAGGCCGGGTCACGGCTCCTCGTTCGCGCTGCGGCCATATTCGGCAGCATCGAGGTCAGCCGATAGGGTCCAGCAGGCTGCTGACAAAGCCTCACTCTTCTTGGCCGTTTGCCAGGAGCTTCTAATAATGCGACGGGTTGGTGTTTCTGTCTGGATTGTTCCCTCACCCGATCCGACCTCCGGTCGCACCTGTCATCCTCCCTCTCCCACCGGGAGAGGGTAGGCTGAGGGGAAACAAGTACACGACGACGGCGAACGCCCGCGTGTCCCAAGAATTATCACACCCGGCACCCTTCATTCTGCTAGAGGCTTCAAGGAGCAGACCCCGCCTAAGAACGGCCGGCAGGGGCCGCCGGTAGTTCAGGAGAAGAGCGGGATTCAGGCTGGCTGTTCAACGGTCGTGACGATCGAGGGCTTCATCATCCCATGCGATAGGTTCTTCGACCGGTTCCAAATGCGTGTCGACCGTGCTTTTGGGGAGAGCGGCGACGATCTTGCGTTCGATGTCCTCGCAAAGCGCATGCCCGCGTTGGACGGTCCAGGTGCCGGGCACGAGAATGTGCAGCGAGACGAAGCGGCGTTGCCCGGCCGCGCGCGTACGCAAGGCGTGAAAGACGACGCCTTCGCTTCGATGGGGCCCTAGGATCTCTTTGATGACTCTCTGGTCCGATTCGGATATCGCCGTGTCCAGTATTCCGTCCGCGGTGTCACGGAAAAGGCGTAGTCCGGTCCAGATGATGTTCGCCGCCACGATGAAGGCGATCAACGGATCGAGAATAAACCAATCGGTCAGCCCTACCAGGGCGACGGCAACCACCACGCCACCGGTGGTCCACACATCGGTCAAGAGGTGCTTGGCATCGGCGATCAGGGCGATCGAACGGAAACGTCGTCCGGTACGCAGCAGGACCAAAGCGACCGCGCCGTTGATGCCCGCAGCGACGATGGAGATAACCAGCCCGAGCCAGACATGTTCCAGTGGACGGGGATGCAGGAGACGTCCCCACGCGGTCGCGCCGATCCCCACGGCGGCCAGCAGGATCAGCAAACCTTCCGTCGCGCTGGCGAAGTACTCCGCCTTGGAATGCCCGAACGCATGCTTGGTGTCGGGCGGACGGTCGGCCACAGTCAGCGCCCAGACGGCGACCCCCGCGGCTGCAAGGTTGATCAGTGACTCGAGTGCATCGGACAACAGACCGACCGACCCGGTAAGCCAATAGGATCCCAGCTTCAGCCCGAGCGTCACGATTCCGGCAGCGACCGACAAGAAGGCGAACGAGCGCACCGTTCGGTCGACCGGTGTGTGAGGCGTGTTCTGCATTCGCTTGGGCCTCGGAGCGTCTGAAGTGCCGGTGCCAATTAGGGAGGAGTTGTCGCGTGAGGCAATGGTTCTGTTTGGTCACTGTCCGCGAGGTTGTTTCGTTGTCATGTTCCACCCAGATGGGTCGGGACTCCTCGCGATGGCCGTGCCGCGCTGGCCGACCGGCGGAGGGGACCGGGAGTGCCACAAACGAGATGCGCGCCCTCCGGTGACACGGAGAGCGCGCTATCATGCAGGCAACGGATCAGGAGTGAAACTCACACTCCCCGCTGATTGAATGTCGTCGCTCGGCCGCTGACGCCAGCGTCAGTGACGTCCCTCAGTTGTAGTTGAGGAGTTTCTCCGCCTCCTCCTTGTCCAAATCCATCACGTACGTGATCCCGCTGATCTTGGCGGCTTCCGGTGTCAGCGCTGCCAGATCGTCCCGTGAGATGTACTGAGGGGCGAACTTCCGGGTCCCGGCCATCAACTGGCGCAGTCCCTGGGCAAGACGCTCGTAGTATGTGTACAGGCCGAGCGCTCCCGCTGGAATCCGTTCAAACTCTCGCATTCCCAGTTCCTTGCGCAGTGTACCGGCGGTGACAAAGATCTCGTCGATGGAATCGCCGAATCGTTCCACATACACGGGAAGCTGTTGTGACGAGATCGCATTGCCGATCGTCTTGCCGACCATCGCAGCGGCGATCGGGCCACGCGCCATGCCGATCAGCTTCACAAACGGTGCTCCCATGGCCAGCCCTTTGTAGATCTGGTCTTCGAACGTGAAGCCGCCGGCGACCGCGAGTGCCGGGACGTGCTTGCCGCGTTCCTGCAAACGCTTCGCGTAGTAGTAGAGCAGGGAATGCAACTCGACCGGCGGGACGCCCCACTCGTTCATCATGCGCCAGGGGCTCATGCCGGTGCCGCCGCCCGCCCCGTCCACGGTGAGCAGATCGAGGCGATACTTCGAGGCGAAGGCGAGGGCGCGGGCCAGATCGACCGGGCGGTAGGCGCCGGTCTTCAGGAAGATGTACTTGGCGCCGGCTTTACGCAGCTCGCCGACGCGTTGGGCGAATGACTCCTCGCTCACCATGCCGACACGCGAGTGGCGTTCAAACTCTTTGAACGCGCCATGCTGGAAGGCCGCGATGACATCCGGATCGGTCGGGTTCGGCAGGACCACATAGCCGCGCTTGTAGAGCAACTGGGCCTTCTCAAGGCTGCGGATCTTGACTTCGCCGCCGATGTTCTTGGCCCCCTGGCCCCACTTGAGCTCGACGCACTGTACACCCAGTTTCTGGATGGCGTATTCCTGCACGCCCAAGCGGGTATCCTCGATGTTGGACTGCACGATGATGGCGCCCCAGCCGTCACGCTGATGGTCCGTGAAGAGACTCACGCGGCGTTTGAGATCGACCGTGTCGACCACCCGGCCATTTTCGATTCTCGATTCGACATCCATCCCGACCACGTTTTCACCGATCGTCAGACCGGTGCCCGCGAGGGCGGAGCCGATCGCCAGCCCTTCCCAATTGTTCTTGGCGATGTCGGTGGAGCCGATTCCCGGAATGATCCAGGGGAGCTTGAATTTGACGCCCCCGTCGTGCCCAAAGCTGACCTCCAGCTTCACGTTGGGGAAGATGGCCTTATCGCTGTCGGGCTCGATGCCGTGGGTCCCGATCACGCCGCTCATGATGTTGAAGTGGGAATAGTCGACCGGGTAGGTCTTCTCGGCCGCGGCGGTAATCACGCCGAACGGTTGCGGGTAGATGACCTCGTGGCCCCGGTAGGCGGACTTGCCGATTTCGCACATCCCGATGCAACCGTCCACACAGGTCACACACATACCGGAGGCAGGGACGACCGAATCCTCGGTCCTGTTCTTGGTCAGGGTGGCCGCTGAAGTGTTGATTCTGGACAATGACATAGTCTGTACTCCTCCTCCAGTCCTATTGGTTCAATTCGTTTTGATTTCGCAGGCGACGCACGGCGACATGTAGCACATCATATCGTCGAACTGTTCCTTCTCCAGACAGGGCGGCGTGAGATTGGCGCATCCACCGCAGATGGCCTTTTCCGGGTCGGTGAACGTGCAGCGGAGCTGGCAGGCGGGGCAGACATAGATGCAGCCACCGCAGAGCCGGCAGACCTCAGACTTGGCGTCGAACGGCGTGCTGATACCGCGATGCTGGCCACGGCCATGGAAGCCGATCGCGCCGGCCACCATCTGCTCCTTGCACATGCGTACGCAGAGCCCGCAGAGGATGCAATCCTCATGTTCCTGTTTGAATCGTTGCTGGCGGACGCCGTGGGCTGACGCCAGATCCTGGATCGTCTTCGACTGCGGACAGGATGCCAGCAGCAACTCCAGCACCATCTTGCGGGCGCGAACAACCCGCTCTGATGCCGTGCGCACGCGGAGGCCTTCCTGCACCGGGTACGTGCAAGAGGAGACGAGCGTAGCCTTGGGGCCTTCACCGATCTCGACGACGCACAGCCGGCAGGCGCCATACGGTGTCAAGCCATCCATGTGGCACAAGGTTGGGATGGGAAAGCCGAGAAAGCGGGCGGCCTCCAGCAGCGTGGTGCCCTCGTCCACCGAAACGCTCAGTCCGTTGATGAACAGCGTGATCATGCGGTTACCTCTCGCGTCTCCGCCGCCGCTACCGGCGACGTTTCGCGGGTCTCAGGTTGTGTGAATTCGAGGTCACAACGCAAGCAGCGGCACGCCTCGCGTCCCGCTTCTTCGGCCGAGAAGGTGACCTCCACTTCGGCGAAGTTGCGCTTGCGCCAATCCGCGGGAGCGCGCGGTGTCTCGGCGCGATTGCCGTCGTTCTCCTCCTCGGGTACCGGAACCGGCGGCACGTAGGCGCGGGGGAGGCGCACCTGGCCCGGCTGGATCATTGATTCATGGCGCAGCCAACGGCTGATCATCACGGCCGCCTTCTTGCCGGCGGCGATGGCGTTGACCACCGTATTCGGACCGGTGACCACGTCGCCGGCCGCGAAGACGCCGGGACGATTGGTGATCAATGTGGCCGGATCGACGCGGACGGTATTCGACTTCGTGATCTCGATCCCGCTCGAACGGGCCGGAGAGATCGCGTCGACGCCGGAATCCTCACCGATGGCGACCACGAGCGTGTCCAGCGGCACGACGAACTCAGTGCCGGGGATTGGCACCGGCCGACGGCGCCCGCTGGAGTCGACTTCGCCCAGCTCATTGCGGATGCAGCCGAGACCGGCGAGATGCCCATCGGTGGCCATAACCTTGATGGGCGTTACCAACGTCTCGATCTTGATCCCTTCCTGCCCGGCGGCCTCGATTTCCTCCGCGAACGCCGGCATTTCCTCACGTGTGCGACGGTAGAGGATGGTGACGCTGGCGACGTCCTTCTGCCGCAACGCCATGCGCGCGGCGTCGATCGCCGAGTTGCCGCCGCCGATGACGCCGACCCTGCCCTTGGCGAGCGATTCGCCGCGCAGGTTGAACGCCTTGAGGAATGCGATCGAGGGATGCACACCGGCGACATCTTCGCCTTCAAGCTGCAACGGACGGCTCTTGTGTGCGCCCATCGCGAGGAGAACGGCGTTGTAGCCGGTCTCGAAGAGATCATCGACGTTGACGTCCCGGCCGAGGGCCACGCCGCATTTCACAGTGATGCTCTCATTCAAGAGGGCATCAATTTCCCGTTTGATGACTTCGCGTGGGAGACGGTACGAGGGGATCGCGCAGTAGAACATGCCACCGAGCTCAACTTCAGCTTCGAACACGGTCACCTTGCATCCCTGCAATGACAGATAGTGAGCAGCGGTCAAGCCGGCCGGGCCGGAGCCGATGATAGCCACTTGCGGCGGCGGACCATCGGGCCAGGTCGAGCGTTTCGGCTGGTACACCGACGGATCGGTACGATCGGTGATAAAGCGCTTTAGCGCCCGGATCGCAATGGCGCTGCCGCCGCTCGTTCCGGCGCGGCACCATTGTTCACAGGGGTGGTCGCACACGCGTCCGCAGACGGAGGGGAAGGGATTCGGTTCGCGGATGGCCCGATAGGCATCCTCATACTCGCCGCGGGCGATGTGGGCCACATAGCGCCACGCTTCGGTTCCCAGGGGACAGGCCGCCTGGCAGGGGGCGCCAACCAGATCCTTGCAGACAAAGGCATCGCACCGCTTGTCAACGATGTGATGCTCAAACTCATGGCGGAAGTACTTCAGGGTGCTCAGCACCGGATTGGGCGCGGTCTGCCCGAGCCCGCACATCGTGGTGTCTCTCACCACCAGTGCCAGTTCTTCGAGAAGATCGAGGTGTTCGAGAGTGGCCTGCCCCTTGGTCACCTCATCGAGCAGCTCGTACATGCGCTGAGTGCCCTTGCGGCAGGTGAAGCACTTGCCGCACGATTCATCGCGCAGGAAATTCATGAAGTACTTGGCGACGTCGACCATGCAGGTCGCTTCGTCCATGACAATCATGCCGCCCGATCCCATGATCGATCCGGCCTTGGCCAAACTGTCATAGTCGATTGGCAGGTCGAAGAGGTGGGCGGGGATGCAGCCGCCGGATGGGCCGCCGGTCTGCACCGCCTTGATCCTTGTGCGGCCCGAGGGGCCACCGCCGATGTCGTACACCACCTGGCCGATTGTGATCCCCATCGGGACTTCGACCAGACCGGTGTTCTTGATCTTGCCGACGAGCGAGAAGATCTTCGTGCCCGTGTTGCCGGGGGTGCCGATCTTGGTGTACTCGCTACCGCCGCGATTGATGATCTCGGGGATATTCGCCCATGTCTCGACGTTATTGATCGCCGTCGGTCTGCCTTCGATCCCCTTCTCGATGGGATAGGGTGGGCGCTGACGTGGCTCACCCATCTTCCCTTCGATGGAACGGATGAGGGCGGTTTCTTCGCCGCAAACGAATGCGCCTGCGCCACGAACCATACTGATATCGAATGATAGCCCAGACCCCAGGATGCTCTCTCCCAGAAGTCCCAACTCGCGGGCTTGTCGCAGGGCAATGGTCAAGTGCTTGATGGCCAGCGGGTACTCATTGCGAACGTAGATCACGCCTTCGGTGGCGCCCGTGGCGTACGCCCCGATGATCATGCCCTCGATGATGCTGTGAGGATTGCCCTCAAGGACGCTGCGGTCCATATAGGCGCCGGGGTCGCCCTCGTCGGCATTGCAGACAAGGAACTTGCCCCGTTCACCCGGTCGTTTGGCCAGCAGGTCCCATTTCACTCCGGTCGGGAACCCCGCCCCGCCGCGCCCACGGATGCCCGACTTCTTGACCTCCGCGAGCGTCCCGCTGGGATTCGCGCTGCGCAGGGCCTTTGCCAAGGCGGCGTATCCTCCCTGCCCGATGTAGTTGTAGATGCGGATAGGATCGACCTTCTCATTGCGCGACAGAATCGTCCGCGTCTGGCGCCGGAAGAAGGGGATCTCCTTCTGTCGCTGGAACACCTGCCCGGTGACCGGGTCGGCAAACAAGAGATCGTTCAAGACCTGCCGGTTGGCAGCGGCGCTGACGATACGGGCCATACCCTCGATATTGACCTTGGGGTAGAAGATTCCATCGGGCTCGATCAGTACTGATGGCTCCATCTCGCAGAAGCCGTGGCACCCGGTGATGCGCAGATTGACCCGACCCGTCAGGTCCCCTGCGAGCAATTCGCGTTTCGCGACCCGAATGAGGTCATTGGCGCCGCTGGCTTGGCCGCATGTGCCGGCCGCGATGATAATCGTCGGACGGGCGGGGTCATGGTCGGCGGCGAGTCGTTGACTGAGCGCATCGAATTCCGCGAGCGATCTGAGTCTATCCATGAAAGCGTCCTATCTTCGGGTGGCGATGATGATCGCATTGTGTTTTCGCTGACGGCGTATCATGGTCAGCAATTGACCCCACTGAGGTCGAGTATGTGTCCGCGACACCCCCGCCGGGAGCAAACCTGCATCACCCCGCCGCCGCGGACGATCATGGGAATCATCGGGGCATTGCAGTCCCCACACGGCTGGCCCCCGGCCAACTCGGCATGGCAATGTGGGCAGAACACGTGGTACACCTCACTCTGGGGAATCGGGAATTCCGAGGCCGTGTTGTTGCTCCCGTACAGACTCGAGAGAGCCAGCCAACCGTGTTTCTGAGCGAACGAGACGGTCACACGGACAGACGGGTGCCCATCGATGGGATGGGCCGGATCCATCAGACTGTGATTGCACCGGGGACAACTGATGTCCACCGGGAAGACACGTTGATCACCTTCGACTGTCACCGTATCGAGACCGGCGCGGGCCTTCGCCAGAATCTCACCGACCTTCTTGATCCCAACGTTGGAGAAATAGTGACCGTCGGTGACGACGATCGGTCCGAGGGCGCAGGCTCCCAGGCAGTTGACCGTCTCGAGCGTGAACTCCCGGTCGGGTGTCGTCTCGCCAGCCATGATGCCAAGCTGCTGCTGGACCTCGCGCGCGATCGCGGGACCACCGCGCACGTGGCACGCGGTACCAAGGCATACTGAGCAGAGGTGTTTCCCGCGCGGCGCGAGACTGAAGGACCGGTAGAAGGTGGCAACGCCGTAGATCTCGACGAGCGAACGGCCGGTTTGCGAGGCGACCGCCCTCAGAGCGTCTTCGGGCAGGTATCCGTAGCGCTTCTGGACATGCTCCAAGATGGCAATCAACCCCCCCCGCTGGGTGGTGAGCTTCTCCAGTGGGACACACTCGAATTGGTCACATGCCTGAATCGGATGTGCGGGATCGCGTACGATCGTACAGGTGAACGCCTTATCACATATCGTACAGAGTCCGAGCGTGATTTGAGCGGGCGCATCGTGATTACCGTTCCCGTCGACCGCCGGGTCCGGGGCGGTCACGCCCGACCCCTGACCACTCCTCGGCTGAAGCTCATTCATGTGGCTCATTCACTTTCCTCTATCTGCGTGATTCCATCGTTGCGCTCCGGGTTCTCTCTCCTGAGACGGAGATACCGGACTTGCTTAGGCGCCATTTCCTCTTATCGGACGCGGTCCTGCCTCGGCCCCGCCGCCTTGTCAGAAACAAAACAAGCCGCCTGCCGTGCCGTCGTTGTCCAGCCAGCAGACAAGCACACCCCCCGCGAGTATACTCGGACAATATCTGTCGGTGTGTCATTTCCGTATTGCGCACAGGAATCGAGCTTGGAAATTGTCACTGCAGTGACACACGAAACCACCGCTTGAGCCCAAATGGCGATGATTACTGGAGACATTTCGTTCGTGGAACAAATTGCCCCGATAAGAGGGGCAACTTGTACCGCCGCGCTATCCGGGTGGCGACGACACGGCTCTCAAGATTCCGCTCGATATGATCGACCGATGAGGATTTGGATCGCGGCGGTACCAGGTGGAGCAATCGTCGATCCCCCATAACGGGGGCGGCAGGACTCCCGGGTCGGATGATCAATGTGGAAGGGGGCGTCGGCTGCCGTAATGACATCAGTGAGAGTTGCGACATCTGTGCAATCAACGTCGGTCCGCATCTGCGAGGGCACTTGCGCCCACAGCGGCCCGCGCATTCAGCCTGATCTTGCAGCGACAGCGAAGCAATCGTCCGGTTCGCGGTCACAGTCACGCGCGTGTATGACCGGCCTCTAGCCCAGTGCGGGTAGCTCCAGCCGCTTGGACCGATATGGCAATTGGCACCTCGCATCCTGTGCCGGCAGCGGCCTACGCTGACACAGCGGATCCGTCTGGCCCCCTGCCGACGCCCGCAATCATTGACAACGAGATGTCAATCCGGGCGGGGAAGGCGTTGACAGCGCGTGTCCGGTGCGATAGATTTGGCGGCTCTTGTGATTGGTACACAAGAAGCGAGGAGATATCAGTATGGCCGACAAGAAGGCGGATCTGGCAGGACCGGGCATCGGGAACTACGATGAACTGGAGAAGGTCTTGCCGCACGACTACAGTTCACTGTTGAACCCCCGGGACACTCAGAAGGCGATCACCGCTGCCAAGAACTGCATCGAGGAAGGGTTGTGCCGGGAGCTGAACCTCATCCGCGTTGAGGTGCCGTTGATCGTCGACGTCGAAAGCGGCGTCAACGACGATCTGGACCGTGATGGGTCCCGCACGCCGATCGGATTCCACATTTCCAATGATTACAACAAGCATCCGATCGACGCTCAGGTCGTGCAGGCGGCGACCAAGTGGAAACGGATGGCGCTCAAGCAGTTCGGGATGAAGCCAGGCGAAGGTCTGTACACCGACATGCGCGCGGTCCGCAAGGACTACTTCCTGGATCATGATCACTCCGCCTACGTGGACCAGTGGGACTGGGAACTGGTGATCACGCCGGAGCAGCGCACTCTCGGTTTTCTCACCCAGGTTGTCGAGAAGCTCTGGAAGGTTCTGCGGGGTGCTGACGCGCACGTGCAGAAGCTCTTCCCGCAACTGAAGAGCGACAAGTACCCCGGGCTGCCGGAGAAGCTGGCATTCTTCCATGCCGAAGAGATCCTAGAGCGCTATCCCGATCTGCCGCGCAAACAGCGGGAGACGGCGATCCTGCAGGAGTATCCGGCGGTCTTCATTTATGGCATCGGCTGGACACTCAAGGACGGGTACCCGCACGAGATGCGGGCGGCGGATTACGATGATTGGGTCACGGAGACCCGGTCGAAGGACGGCAAGCCAACGCATGGGCTCAACGGCGACATATTAGTCTGGAATTCGGTGACCGGGCGCCGTCACGAGCTCTCATCGATGGGTATCCGCGTGACCGCCGAGACGCTGAAAACACAACTGGAGATGACCGGGCAGACACATTTCCTCAAGAGGCCCTATCACCAGGCGATTGCGAATCACGAGATTCCTCTGTCGATCGGCGGCGGTATCGGCCAGTCGCGCACCTACATGTACCTGCTCAAGAAGGCGCATCTCGGCGAGTGCAGCGTGACCGTCTGGCCGCAGATTCTCAAGGAGATGTGCCGGAAGAAGCGCATCTACGTTCTTGAATAGCCGAAGGCCGCGACGGCTTGTACCTTACGACATGAGGGGCCCGGGGTTGACATTCCCGGGCCCCTCTTTCTACAAGTCATTTCCTCATCTCAGGTGGCTGTCACCCCGGCGGTGGCATGGGTCTTTGGGCCCATGTGCGATCGAAGAAATGGCGGGCAGCTTGTCCCGAGGGAAGCCCGCACTACGAAGACTTGACGCTACAGGTGAGGCCGATGTTACGCCGTCTCCTAGTACTGCGGGTGTGATGTTATGGTCGGCGGTGCAGCGACCATTAAGAGCCTGCGAATGAGAGGAAGCTCGGCGAACAATGTTCGCACCGCCGGATCGCCGATGGTGCTCTCGATGTTGCTCTTGAGTTCCCATGCCCGCGCCAGCAGGCGATGCGATGAGGTGGCCGAGAAATCGCTGCCGGAAACAGGTCCATGCACTGTCTGAGCGCCCAAGACCGCAAAGCGCAGTTCCCACCAGCGGTAGCCGGACTGGCGAGCGTGCGCGAGGCCACGCCGTGCCGTCGCCAACGCCGCGCGGCGATCATCGCACGCCAGCAAGCAACAGCCGCACCCGTACTGTGCCCAGAGTTGATAATAGACCAGACCGGCGGCCTCCGCATCCTGATTAAGACTCCTGAACCGATCAAGAGCGGAGAGATGATTCGCGCTGGCCAGAGCGATCTCGGCGTGCAACAGGCCGACACGAATGGTGAACTCGCGCGACTGGGCCTTGCGGGCCGCGCGGCGCGCCTTCTGCAGGAAGCGGACGGCGTCGGCATGCCGGTCTTGCCGGAGCTTCATCTGGGCGAGACGGGCGTACGATTCCGCCAGCAGTTCGGCATCGCCGACGTGATTGGCAAAACGCAGGGTGCGTTGGTACAAATCGATGGCCGTGGGCCAGTCCCCGAAGTCACCGGCGAGATCGCCCAAGTTGCCGGTCGTGTAGGCTGCAGCATGCGCCTCGCCGATCGAGCGCAGCTCGAGCTCGACTTCTTCGTAGGCGGCGCGGGCGCCCTCATATCGTGCCCCGTGACGATACAGGTTGGCCAGATTTCCCAGACTGTAGGCCCGATTGCGGCGTGCGCCCAGACGTTCGAAGATGGTGAAGGCCTTGCGATAGTATCGTTCGGCCGCCGTGAGCCTACCGCTTTCCTCCAGGAGGATGCCGAGGTTGTTGGCGATCTGAGCGCGTTTGGTGGGGTCGTGGGAGCGGGCGTTCAGTCGGAGGGCGGTCTCGAAGCACTCCCGTGCCCGGTCAAGACGGCCGCAGTGCCAGTGCACCAAGCCCAGCGCGTTCCCGGCATCTGCGGCCAGAGTGCGCTCGTGCGCGCGGTCGAATTCCCGTACCGCCTCCGTGAGCGCCGCTTGCGCGGCCGCCATGCGTCCGGTGCGACGGGCGGTTTCGCCGATCAGGAAGTAGGCCTGCCCCGCTAATCGGGGATCGGTGCATTCCCGCTTGAGACGTAGCACTTGGGTCGCCTGACGGCGGGTCTGCTGATAGCGTCCGGCAAACCAGTCTACCCGCGCGGCTGCCAGGCGATGCTGACTCTCTGACGCCGCGTCGCCGTGCTCACGAGCGTCCACCGCGAGATGTCGCCAGATGCGGCCGGCGTCGGCATAGAGTCCTTGGATCTGCAGAACCTCCGCCAACAATCGCAGCAGCCGACGTTCCCGGGCATTCGAGGTCTTGGCAAGGGGAGGGACGATCCTGGCGTACTCAGGGTCGCAACGTCCGGCAGCGGCCAGCAGTGCCCAACGCGACAGCGAGCGTGCACGGTCCAGCAGCCACAGGCGCCGGGCGCGTCGTGCCGCCCGTTCCAGAAGTGGTAATGCGGCACGATCGCGGGCGCGGAACAGATGCTCGCCGGCGATCTGCGCGCCCACCGGGCCCTGGTTGCGCCAGTATTGTGCCGCCTGGCGGTGCCAGTTCTCGCGCGTGGCGTAAGACAGTGTCTCGTACACCGCCTGGCGACAGAGCGGATCGGCAAACGCGAGACTCGTCCCGTCCGCCCCGGGGGTCTCTTCCACCAATCCTGTCTGCTTCAACGCCGTGAGGCTACGCCGGAGATCATCGTGTGCCATGGATGTCAAACAGAGGTGCCCGAGCGCTTCCTCTGGTGCGCTCTCACCGAGAACGGCCAAAGCGCGCGCCACCGTGGCGACCGCCGGAGGAAGATGGTCGATGCGCTGGATATAGTGTGCCCGCAGCCCGGCGGGGAGATCAGTGGCGGCAACATCTCCCAGACGCCACAATCCGTTTCTGCTATGCGGTTCGACCAGCAGCCCGCGGTCCCGGAGGTCTTCCCAGTACACGCGCGCCACGCGCGCCATGCCGCCGGACCGCTCGTGCAGGAAGTCCAGAAGGGGCGACGACACCGATCCCCGCGGCAGAAGCTGCTGGATAAACGCCCGTAGTTCCTGTTTGGCTGCCGGTCCAAGTGCCACCGTTCCGTCAGCGCCGGCTTCGACGTGGCCTTGACGGCGGCGACCGATGATGAAGCGCCAGTCATTGCCTGGGGACGTGGCCAATCTTTCAAAGACGTCTTGATCGAGGCCGGAGACATGATGCGCCTGTTCGAGAACGATGAGGCGGGCTCGTCGATCGCCGGGTAGCGGCAGGGCGGCACTCGTCAGTGTCGCTGCGATCCGCTTGCTCCAGGACTGAAGGCCCGCACGCGCGAGTTCGCGCGCCAGGGTGGCATCCGACCCGAACACCGGCCCGAGCACGTCCCAGGTGCCGCTGCACCCCAGGGCGGCCAGTTGCGCCTGCAACTGTTCCGGGGCGGCACATCCTGTCAGGTGCAAGAGAAAGCGGCGCAGACCGCCGTGGGGATGGAGGCCATCGGTCGGTTCAAAGCGCAGATGGACAAGTGCTTTCTGGTCCACATCCAGGCGGCTCAGAAGCTGGGTGAGGAAACGCCGGCCATCGGCCTCGGGGCAGATGTCAATCCGCAGCGGCCGGGGTGGTGTCTCCTCCCAAAGGCGGAGACACTCAGCGAAGGCGTGCGGATGTTCAACGACCCCGTCTTCATCCGTGGTTGCGCCCTGCGCCAGACGTTCCCGGAGGCGATAGGTTCCAACCGGTTTCGTTATGCCCTTCAGTGTCAGTTCGGCACCATGAGTGAAATGGAAGCCGCGAGCGGCAAAGCGCGTTGCCCGCTCAACCAACACGGTTCCGACCGGTGCCTTTGCCGCCAGGCGCGCCGCGAGATTGACACCGTCTCCCATCGCGGTGAACTCATGCCGCTGGGCTCCGCCGACATATCCGGTAAACACGGTCGCCGTTGTCAGTCCGATCCCGGTGCGCAAACCGCGGTGCCGGTGGCGCAGACGGGAGAAACCATCGCGCAGCTTCAGCGCGCAGGCCAGCGCACGCTCGATGTCGTCGTCGGCATTGGTGGGGGCGCCAAACAGAATCAGCAGTTTCTGGTATGAGTCTCCCGGGTCGCTGCGGGCCCACAGACCACCGGCCTCCTGCGAGGCCTCGTGAACCAGTGTGAACACATCCCGCCACAGGTCGAGATGATCGCCCGAATCTCCAAGCGTGCCCTGTCCCCGCCAGAAGGCAAACAGCGTGCAGACGCGCCGGTGTTCGGCGGCGCCCAGCACTTCGAAGTCCGGCTGTTGCAGTTGGTCGCGCAGGAGCGTGGGAACGAAGTCCCAGAGCCATTCGGGGGCGGTGCTACACGAGTGGGAGATGTCGACCTCTGGCTGCCACGGCCGGCGCGGCAGGGAAAGCGCCCATTGATTGGCTCCCACGGGGTGTATTCCGACCGGTGTGTCCCTGGGCACGAATCGGCGGTGCGTATGCAGCCGGCACACGGAGCCACTGGCAGCGGCGGCGGCCGCCATCGCCTCCCTGATCGCACGTCCGAAGACAAAATGCTCCCGTCGCTGCCCACGCACGCCGACAACACACTCCTCCCATGATCCTGAGGCCAGTCCGAGGTGAAGCGAGAGCCCACGGCCCCCGGCGGCCCGGTGGAGACGGACTGCGCGCTGCAGGCGGTCGGCACACCAGATCGCTTGATGCAGTGTCCGGTCCCCCGACTGCTCTTGTTGGTCGAAGGCCACCATTAGTGCATCACCACCGAACTTGAGCACATCGCCGCCGGCGGCGTGGACGGCGGTGACCATGGCGGCGAAGACTGTGTTGAGTTGCCGCGTCAGCTCTTCAATCCCGCGCGGGCCGTGGCGTCGACGCGCCGCCGCGGTGAGGCGGGTGAAACCGACGATATCGGCGAACAAGATCGTACCGGCGGCGCACCGCAGATCGGGAGGTTCACCGCCGACCCAGAGACGGCGCGGCACAAGGCCGGCGGCGCGCGCCGCAACGGCGGGGGCGGCGTTCATATCACCAGCCAGCGGATGATGAACAATTGGATGACATGCAGGACTTGGTCTGAGTAGTACGCCTGACGGCTGGAGAAGTGCCGGCCCTTCGTGTAGTCTTGTGCCCAGTGCGCAAGGTAGAGGGGCGCGAGCAGTCCTGCGACCCTCCAGGTCCAGAACGTGTAGGCGCCGGTCAACCGGCTGAATACCCAGAGAACGATGGCAATGGTTAGCGTGTAGATGAGGACATGCAGTGAGAGCACGCCAAGCGAACGTCGCTTCTGTTCGGCCATGCGGTCAGACTGGAGGGCGTAATCCCCCGTCAGATGGGCAAGAAGCAGGAACCACATCAGATCCATGTTGCAGCCCGACTGCTACTCTTCTTCTGCCACCAGTGGCAGAGCGATGACGAACTCGGCACCTCCACCGGTACGCGCTCCCGCCGCAACCGTTCCGCCGTGCTCCCGCACCACACGCGCGATCATCAGCGTTCCGAACCCGTGGCCGGTCGGCTTCGATGACACTCGCTCGCGAAAGACCCGTGCCATCACTTCAGGAGGAATGCCTGGACCATCGTCGCCGACAATCAAGCGGGCCGCGCGGTTCGCGGGATCATGACGGGTGGATACAAAGACCGTATAGTGGTCGGTTCCGGCCTCTGCCAGGGCATCGGCAGCGTTGAGCAGAAGATTGTAGAAGACCTGCTGCAGACCGGAGGCATCACATTCCAGAGGCGGAATGGTCTGGTCCCACGCGGTTTGGATCACCAGCTTCTTGAAGCGCTTCTGGGGGCGCAGGAACGCAATCTGGCTTCTGAGGAAGTCGTTGAGATCGATCTGGGTGCGCTGGCCGGCGGGATGACGTGAACGTAAGAGACTGTCGGTGAACACTCCGATCTGTTCGAGAGCCCGGCGTATGCTTGCCAGGGCGCGATCCACCCCGGGTGGGCGGTTTTCTCCCAGGTGCAGCGGCAGCAGTTCCGCATTGCCGGAGAGCACGGCCAGGTAGTTGTTGAGCTCGTGGGCGATCTCGGCGGCCATTTCCCCCTTCAGGGCCAGTTGCTCCTGACGGATCGCCTGCTGCTCCAGTGTGCGAATCTCGGTCAGATCCTCAAAGACCCAGAGGCGCCCCGCCTTGCCGTCGCCGGTATCGGGGATCGGTGCCATCGTCACTTTGCAGAGTATCGTTTCGCCTGCGGGTCCCTCGACTTCGATCTCCCGCTGCCACACCTCTCCAGTCTGGGCGACAGAGGCGGCTTCCAGACGCAACGCTGGGTCGCGGGGCCTGACCCACTGCCAGAGCGCGGCACGGCGTGGCAGGCCAAAGAGATGGTCTGCGGCGCGGTTGGTGATCTGCACCTGGGTGGTGGGGTCGGTGACAATCATCGGATACGGGGAGACCCTCAGAATACGATCGCGATAGTCAAGCGCGGCTTCCATCTCACGGAGACGGATGATGTCGGTCTCACGCGTGCGTGCGACCAGGACTCGCAAGATCTGTACGACGATCTGCGGCGACCTGGCCATCACCTCAAGGAACTGCTCCCGGGAGAGAATGAAGAGTTCACAGTCGCCCTCGCAAATGGCGGTGGCGAATCGGGGTGAGGCGTCGATGAGCGCCATTTCGCCGATGATCTCTCCCGGGCCCCGGCGGGCCAGTTCGATCTGTGAATCGTCCTGCTGCTTGAGGATTCGGACCGATCCCTGGCGCACCAGGAAGACGCAGTTGCCCACGTCCCCCTCGGCGAAGAGAATACTCCCCGCCGGAAAGCGGCGGAGCTCCATCCGCGCTTGCAGGGCGTCGATCACCTCACTGCCCAGCCCGCCGAAGAATCCGGCGTTTTCGAGGGCAACGAATAGCGTATCGGTCAGAGGCATGATGACTCTGCCCACTGAACACGCTGGTCCACTTGGACCGGCGGTGGGCCACTATTCAATTATCGGCCTATCCTCATGAACGATAACCGGGAACGGTCCCCGTCAACGTCGTCCCAGCGGCGCGGTCCGGGCGTGCCGCCGACCCGCGGCACGGCCCAAAACAGAAGCCCCGGCCGGAGCCGGGGCTGGGTCAGAAGAGGGACGTCGGCGGGTTGTTTCGATCAGGTGATCCCGTACTTGGAGAAGTGCCAGACGTGGAATTCTACCTTGCCCTCTTCTTCGACCGTGGCAGTCTCCTGGAGAACCCACTGGCCGACTGCCGAATCGAACCAGTACAGGGACAGCGTCTGACCTTCCTGGAGGTTTGTGTTGAGACTCAAGGTCGCGGCCTTCTGGAACACGAGGCCATCCGGGCCGAAATCATAGAGGGTCACATCCCCCCACGGCGTAGGGACTTGGAGTCCGACAGCGGTCACAACCACCGGTGCGGTCACTGCCCCGTGGGGGAAGTCCAAGGTGCTGACCGCATTGCCCAGCAGTAGATCGATGGTGCCGCCTTTGTCGTCGACGGTGACGGTGTCGTTGTCGAAGTAGATCGTCCCGATCAGTTTGCCGAGAGCCGCAGGATCGTTGCCCACCGAGTCGAGTGTGGCGAAGGGATCGCTGCCGAGTTGCGATTCGACGTACCCGATGGCGTCAAGGCCATTCTGCGGTCCGCTGGGGGCCAGGGGACTGTCACTGCAACCCAAGAGCAGGAATGCCATCGTCAGAACACCGACGAAGACGGTGGGGAGTGCAAGTGCTCTGATTGCTCGTCTCATCGCCGAACCTCCGCTGAGTATTTCGCCATACCGCTTATCGTTTCTGAACCAGTTCACGCTCACCATGTCTGCAACATTCCTGCCCAGGCTGCTCTCTTTTTTGGCGACTGCGCATCCTGTTGTGTGACAGGCGCTAAGAACATGACGGGTTGCTCCCTGTTCAGGGTTTGCACACCGTCTTCGCGGGCGACGGCTTAGAAATCGTGGGCATCTTCCCACAGTCACTTGGCCGCGGTCGACAGGTTCCGTGTTCGTCGGGCCTCCGTTCGCAACGATGCGAGAAATCCCTCCCGCTCTACTGGCAAGGACCGGTTGTGCGGGAAACTCCGGCGCCACCCATCCATGGCTGAGGTTCGAAGCTGGTGAACAAAAGGGAATTGTCGGGAAAGAGACGACGGCGTAGTTTGTAGTCAGACCGCAACGGTTTCCGGGGTGGTCGGTGCAGCGGAAAAGGAGGATGAAGGTGATGACGGTCTCTGCGAATTGGATTTGCGTGGGTTCGGTGATCGCTTTGATGGTGATGGCCGGCTGCGGTTCGAAAGATCAGAAGGCAGCGCAGACGCCGGCGGGTGAACAGCAGCCCCCTGCACCGGCGACCGGCCAGTCGAGTACACTCCCCGCCGACGGGCAGAAGGAGACGCTCGCGGTCGCGCCGCCGCCGAAGGCCGCACCGCCTGCAGTTAAGAAGGCGACGCCGCCCAAGCAGGAGGAGAAAGTCCTGGTCAAGAAGCCGGAAACGCCGCCGCAGGTCGCCGAGAAGAGAGTCACGATCCCGGTAGGGACAACGATCTCCGCGGCGCTCATCACCCCGTTGCGGACCGATTCGAATCAGGTCGGGGACGTATTCACGGCCAGGGTGGCGGCGCCGGTGACGGTCGAAGGGATAGACGTTATCCCTGCCGGTTCCGAAGTGCGCGGGCAGCTCACACAGGTGGAGGAACCGCACCGCACGAAGGGCCGCGCCAAGATGACGCTGCTGTTTGACGGTGTCGTCGACGCGAATGGGAGATTGCACGCGATCGAGACGCAACCGATTGCTCTGGAAGGCGAAGGCGACAAGATCAGCGATGAGGCGAAGGTTGGGGCGGGAGCGGTTATCGGTGGGGTGATCGGTGCGCTGACCAGCAAGAAAAAGGGGAAAGGGGCGGCCGTGGGCGCAGCAGTCGGCGCCGCCGCGGGCGGAGCGGTCGCGCTGGCGACTAAGGGGAAGCAATTGGTTCTCTCGCCGGGGCAGCAGTTGAGCATCGAAATCGCGAAGGGAGCGGAGCTCCCGGTGCCACGTGAGTAAGCCAGAAGATCGTTATTCCGACGCTCGGAAATATCACACGAAGAGAAGCTGCGTATCCCGCAGGCATCGACACTCTGAAGTCATGGGCTGTCGTGCTGAGTCCCGCGAGACCTCAGCAGTCGCGGGACGGTGTACCGGCATAGAGGCAGCCCTCGGTCAATGATCTCCCCCCGGAGATTATCTGCGCTTCGGGCGGCATGCTCGACTTCGCCAAGCTGTCAGCGTCTCGACTCATCTGACGAGTTGTCCAGGGTCCGATCCTAAGATCGTCTATCAAAATGAGATTCTTCCAGGGAAAGCAGACCCCTCGCTGCGCTCGGGGTGACAGGAGGATTCCTGATTTCCGAGGCGGGGTTGTCGTTCCGAGCGAAGCGAGGAACCTGCTTTTCCATGAACGAGGGCTGTCCGGCTCATTCTGCTAGAGACTCTAAGCCTTAGCGCGCGACGCGGATACATGGGGTCAGAATGGCCGGCGAGCTCCGGGAGACTGGCTCGGTGGGCGTCTTGCCGGGACAGAAACACGTTGAAAAAGCAGAGATAGTGTGCTATAAATAGCTTCAGGTACCGACAGAGTTGTGCGCCTCTTTGCGGGTGCCGGCTCGCGTTTCCTACCACACTTGCAGTCAGTCAGCGGAGGACTCTCATGAAGAAGGCGGTGGCTTTGGTAGTTGGCTTGGTCGTCCTGTGTCCACTGGTCGCCCCAGGCATCTCATCGGCGGCGACGAGTGTGCGGACCGGCGATCGCGTTCCAGGGATACTGATCGTCAAGTTCGCCGGCGACGTGGTTCCGCGGTATGACAAGGGTTTCCGCGGGAACTCGACGATGGGACTGCCGTCAGTCGATCAACTCAATGCGCAGTTCCAGCTGACGTCCTTTCGGCGGCTGTTTCCGGTCGTGCAAACACCGCCGCCACCCAAGCGCCTTCCCGATTTGGGCCGGTACCACATTCTTCACCTGTCGCCGGACGTGGATCTCGACAAGGCCGCAGATGCGTATCGGTCTGATCCGGCGATCGAGGCGGTGGAGTTCGACACCTATGCCCTGATGGAGGCCGTGCCCAGCGACTCGCTTTTCGGCCAGATGTGGAACCTGCGCCAGGCCTCCGATCATGATGTCGACGCCGATTTGGCCTGGGACCAGACGAGCGGCTCCCCCACGGTGATCCTGGGAGTGACCGACACGGGTGTGCTCTATGACCATCCGGATCTGCGCGACAACGTCTGGGTGAATCCCGGTGAGGATATTGACAATGACGGGGTGGTGTTCGATCCCGATGACATGAATGGCATAGACGATGACGGCAACGGATACGTGGATGACCTGATCGGCTGGGATTTCGTCGAGGCCGGGTTTGACGTCTGGCCGGGCGAAGATGGGGCCGTTGCCGACAACGATCCGAAGGATTTCAACGGACACGGGACGCACACGAGCGGGACGATTGCGGCGGTCACGAACAACGTGCACGGCGTCAGCGGTCTGGCGGGGGGGTTCGGCCCCGGCGCGCCGGGGTGCAAGATCATGTGCCTCCGCATGGGGTGGTCATTTGACTACTATGGCAGTGAGTACGGCGTGACCGAGATGTCCTATGTGGCTGAGGCCTTTGTTTATGCCGCCAACATGGGGGCGCGGGCGATCAACTACTCCTTCGGCTCCGGCACGGGCGGAGGGATCGAGGCGGCGACTGACTATGCAGTCGCAAGTGGTGTGACGATCTGCGCCGCGGCCGGCAACGACGGTTCCTCCAGTGGCCTTGGCTATCTCCAATCCCGCTCGGACGTGATCTGCGTGGCGTCCACCGACGAGAATGACGGGAGATCATACTTCTCCAACTACGGCCCCCTGGTCGATGTCTCTGCGCCCGGCTCCGACATCTGGAGCACCGTCTCGCTGCACTACTCCCCCGGGTACGCAGTCCACAGCGGCACATCAATGGCCGCCCCGCACGTCGTGGGCGTGACCGGTCTGATCCTCTCTGCGAATCCGGGGCTGACGCGCAGCGAGGTGCTGAATGTCATCACCTCGACTGCCGATTCCACGGCCGACTACATCGGCCAGATGGGCGCCGGCAGGATCAATGCCTACCGCGCCGTGCTGGAAGCGAAGGCGTTCCGGATTTCCCACATACCCTTGGGCAATACCGGCGACGCGGTGAATCCCTACACCGTGGTTGCGACGATCCACTCCGACACGACCTTGAACGCCGATTCCTTGTCGCTCTTCTACCGATCCTCGGCTGTCGCGGACACGAGCTTCGTCCGTGTTCAGCTCCTCCCGACGGGGAACCCCGAGGAGTATGGGGCTGATATCCCGCCACAACCGGTGTACTCGGTCGTTGAGTACGGATTGACAGCGGAAGACGCACGTGGCGAACGGGTCGCAGCACCGGACGGCTTCCCGACGTCGACCTTCTCCTTCCGAGTTCTCGGCATCCCGATTCTGGCCAGCTATCCGGATTCGTTCGGCGTTGATCTGCCGAGCGGCTACACGGACGTGGAGACTCTTGTGGTTCGCAACGACGGGACCGACGATCTGTTGTTTTCGTTGGGTGTGGGGCGTCTCGACACGTCGGCGACCGGACTGCTGGTTCGGGCGGTGATTGAGGCCAACGCGAACGCTCCGGCAGCCTCTGATCCCGCCGCATTCTTCGGTCAGACAGGGCCGCCGCATCCGGTGGAACGGGCAAGCGCCGCGGGAGTCTTGGCGGGACGCGCTCGATTCGCGTCCTCGGCGGGGGCCACGATTCGTGCCGCCGTGCTGGATAGTTGGGGTACTGACTATGGCACCGGTGCCGATTGGGACTACCTGAACGCGAACTACGGGGATTTCGGTTCAACGCCGATCCTTATCGACTACACGACGTTCAACCATGAGAGCATCACCTACGAGGAACTGGCCGCGAATGGTCCCGACGTGTTGATTGTCTCGGACGCATGGGGTCCTGGCTACGGTTGGGAATTCACTTCCGCAGAACTCGCGGCGATCCGGCGATATGTTGAGGAAGGCCACGGTCTGTTTGTCACGGCGGGGACGCTTGATTCGCAGAATGCGCCAAACCACGTCGGCGCGTTTGCCATGCTGCTCGGCCTGGATTCCAGCGCCACGTACAATTGGGCCGGCAATGCGTTTCCGCAGCACCTGCGAGTGGCCGGTCACCCGCTGTTTGAGAGAATGCCCGATCCCTATGACGCTACCTTCCCTCTCTCAGTCAACCTCACGGGTCAGACATGGCTTGAGGCCGCCACGCGGGCAGAGGTTGTGGCCGCCTCGACAGACCACCAGACGGCGACGACGGTATTCCGCAATCGCGTCTACACATCAATCATGCCGGAGGAGGAATCCTACTACGGGCAGGCCCCGGCCGACGACCAGTTCGTCTACAACGCGATCGTTTACTGTGCCAGCGGCGTTTGTGACTGGCTGAGCGCTGAGCCGGTGGCGGGAGCAGTGCCGCCAGGTGACAGCGTGTTTGTCAATGTGCGGCTGGACGCGCGGCCGTTCCACCAGGACACGACACTATCGTGCCAGATCAATCTGCAGGCGCTCGATTCGGTCGGCAGCAACGTCGCGATCCCTGTGCGGATGCACGTGCTCCCGCCGGATTACTATGTTGACCTGTCCCCGACGTCCGCCGCGAGTGTTGGGCCGGCGCGGGATACGGTCTGGTATGCCGATACACTGACCAACTTCGGTGCCCACGACGATTTCTACCACTTGATCGGGGGCCACGCGCAGTGGCCCACCTCCGTATGGGACTCAAGCGGCACGGCCGAGATCACGACCACGCCGATTCTCTCCCAAGATGAGCGCTACGTGATCCGGCCGCGCGTCATCATTCCCGAAGCGGCTGTTTATGGACAAGCCGATACCCTGCAATTGACCGTCCGTTCCGACGGTGATCCGATGATCGCGCCGCAGTTCGCAGCGGTTACCTACTCGACGGGCCGGTTGGACTCGGTGCCCTGGCTGGACCAGTTTCCTGCGCTCGTGCTGGACACGCTGCGGTGGCGGATCAACGAACACGCCACGGTCAGTGACCGCGGCATCGATCCACCCTCGCCACCGTACTCGCTCAACCTGAACGGCGATCCAGACGGCGGTGATATGGTCACCTCGGTCCCGATCAACCTTGCGGGACAGATCCAGGTGGTCCTGTCCTACTGGTATGAGCGGACCGGTGGCGGGGCGTGGGTCTATTCCGGGCACGACCTGATCTTCGAAGTCTTGGATGATTCCTCGCGCTGGGTCGAGGTGTCCCGTCAGCCTGGGGGCGGGTTGCAGATGACCTCATTCCAGCATGTCGAAGTGATCCTGCCATGGAGCGCCTACCATGAGGACTTCCGTTTTCGCATACGCTCCATCGGTTCGTCTTGCCAATGCGACGACTGGTTTGTCGACGACGTCCAGCTCTACGCCCCGATTCCGCCGTCGATGTGCCACGCCCCCGATTCGTTCGCCTTCAACCTTGCCGAAAATGATACCACCCGAGACACACTGATCGTCTGCAACAACGGGCCCGGGGAACTGCGGTTCAAGATGTCGGTCAGAGATGACAGCCCGCCGGCCGCCGGGAGTCTATTCCCGCGGATCACACCGCGATTCGATCCCCGGCTTCATGGAACGTCTGCTTCCGCCGGGGAACCGTCCATCCCCGCCGGTGATCCTGTTCCGCCTGTGCCGACGGGTTGGGGACTGGTCGATGATTTCGAAGACGGTGATTTCGACGGTTGGCAAATCGGGTCCGGCTCGTGCACCCGGGAAGTTACGGCGACGACCGCGGCGGCCGGGACGCATTTCAGCTTCATGCAGTCAGGAGTCTATTACGGCTGGATGGACGGCGTGAGCCGGCAATTCCCCGCCGGGCAGTACGCGTACGCAGGATTTTACGTTCGTACCGGGGCCACCAACCGCGCCGCTGCCTATGTGGTCGTCGGCGACGACAACACACCGTACACGTACGGATCGATCTTCTTCCTGGCGGGGCCTTCTGGCCGTTTCATCGTGTATCCCGGTGACGAATCCTTCCCTTACGAGGCAAACCGCTGGTATCTGGTCGAGTTTTACCTGAACTGGACCACCCAGAGATTTGACTACTATGTCGATGGCAATCTGATTGCCCCCGGTCTGCCATTCCGCAATGCGGCTTCGTATCTGTCGCAAATCCATTTGTTCAATGCCGATCCCGCGACCGCGTGGTACGATGAGATCGTCATCGGCGATGAGTCGGGGCGTGGCTGGCTGTCACTGCAGCCGCGAGCCGATACCATCGCCGCCGGGGAGACAACCCGCGTTGCCCTTGACGTCCGCACCACCGCAGTCGGGTCGGGGAATTACCACAAGACCATCGAGATCCACAGCAATGATCCGTACACGCCACACGTCGACATTCCCGTCTCGCTGCGTGTGCGCGGACCGGAGATTGTCGTTCTTCCCGACACGGTCATTGTGGACTACGTGCAGGAGGGAACCGACCTGAACGACATAGTCCGCATCGCCAACACAGGCGAAGAGCCGCTGTTCATCAGCGGCACCGAGTCGGATCGGCCCTGGCTTCACCTCCACCGGAAGTACGTACGGGTTGGTCCCGGCGACAGCACCATCATTGGCCTTGACATCGATGCTCGGCGTCTGCTACCGGGGGCTTACCGCGGACACGTGACGATCATGTCGAACGACTTCGACGAAAGTGAGATCGTCGTCCCGGTTCTGGCCCGCGTGGGGCCGGACCCGGACATCGCGGTCGTGCCGGAGAGCCTGGCGCTGATTGTGAACCCGGACGACACGACCTCAGCAGTGCTGGGAGTGCAGAACGCGGGTCTGGGCACCTTGGCGGTGTGGAAAATCCGCGCCGACTACTCCGAATGGCCGGGAATGACCCGCGTGGTCGAGTCGAGTCCCACGTTCACATCCAGCCCCCGAGGGGGTGACAAGCCGGCGTCCGACCCACCGCTCGGGTACCAACCGGACGCTGATGCGCTCTACACGTCGGCCGTGACCGCCGTACCGCCCCCGGTCGCGGGGGCGTTGCCGCCGCCACCCGGCCTGGAGACAGTGCGGGCGCAGTTGAATGCCGGCTTCGCCTCCGTGACGAGCTGCATCCCGCATCGGTTTGATTTCAGTGAGGGCGAGTCGGGCTATTACATTGAGGACGGCGGCAATGACATGTACGACTGGGGCAACCTCCTGTTGACCAATCGGGGCGGGTACATCGATTACGCGAACGACTCCGTCAGGAGCAGCACTTACTTCGGCAGCGGCGGACGATACTTCACACGGAAGTATCCCGGCCTGTTCGTCCTGGCGGCGGACATGCGGGATGTCGAGGATTTCCGGATCTACGGATCGCTCGGCGCCGATGGTTTCGGCAATGCCGATGGTGCGGTTCTCGAGACCAGTTACGGCGATCGCACATTCTACGGACTCGTCAAGCGCGTGTACAACGCGGGCAATCCGTCCGTTAACCACCTGATCATCGTGGAGAAGTGGGCGTGGCATAGTTTCTCGACGTATACAGAGGACGACTACGATGTCGTGGGTCTTGCTGGTGTCGACCGGCTGTACTACCTGCTGTACGCGGGCAGCGATGGCTACTACATCGACAATGCGGCGACGCTGGAGATCATGAAAGCCTTCCTGACTGCGGCGGGAGTAACGCCGCAGTGGATTAGCGTGCGGCCGGAATCGCTCATAGTGGCGCCCGGGAGCAGTGCGAATGTGACGGTCAGGGCGGATGCGCGGGGGCTGGAGGGGCCTGGCCACAGCGCGAGTCTCCTGTTGACGACCAACGATCCCGACAAAGATACGCTCACGGTACCGGTGTATCTGCACGTGCGGTCGCCGGAAATCGCGGTGCGTCCGACGCGCCTGGCGATGGATGCGCTTGAGGGGCAGGCGACGGACTCGGTGTTGTGGATTGTCAACGAGGGGGATGGCGAGTTGCAGGCTGTCTTCAGCGCGGACTCTATCTGGCTGGCTTCAATCCCCGAGAGTCTCATGGTCGCTCCCGCCGATTCGTTCCCCCTGACCGTGCGGGTAGATGCGTCGGCGCTCATTCCCGGGCACTACGGCGCGGGCTTGACGGTTCATTCGAACGACTACGACGAACCCCTGATCGCGGTACCGGTGGCGTTGCGCGTGGGGCCTGATCCGGACATCGAGGTCGTGCCGGAGAGCCTGGCGGTGACATTGACGGTGGGTGACAGTCTGGATACTCCGCTGGAAATCCGGAACCTAGGGCTGGGAACGCTGGCGTTCACGGCGTCGGTTGTCGGCCTTCCCGGGCGATCATTGGCCGCCGTGGACAGCGAACCGTACCCTGCCTGGTATTACGATCCATTGCCGCACGATGCGCCGGACAATCGGGAGGGGCGGTCGGTCACTTACGGTTCCGGCGGGCCGGACAGCGCCGGCTACCGCTGGATTGATTCGGATGACCCGGAAGGGCCGTCCTTCCAATGGGTGGACATATCGTCCAGCGGGACGGAGGTTGCTCCGCTGCAGCCGGATGGCTTCAATGGGCCTTACACGATCGGCTTTGATTTCCCATTTTACGATTCGACTTACGGTCAGTTCTGGATCTCGACCAAGGGTTTTATCGGGTTCGGTCCGCCCGACGGGTACTACTATTGGACGAACACACCACTCCCATCCCCCTCGGCGCCCAACAATATTATCGCCTGGTATTGGGACGATTTGCGCCCGACGACCGGAACGAATCCGACTCAGGTGTTCTATCGACGTGAGGCTGACCGGCTGATCGTCCAGTTCACGCGCTACCGGCACTGGTGCTGCTACGGCCCGTGGATCACCGGCGAGATCATCATCTACTCGAGCGGGAGGATCCTGGCCCAGACACTGGAAGTTCAACCAGGGTTCTCAGTGAACGGTGAGACGGTCGGTATCGAGAGCATAACAGGGACCGACGGTCTGGGAGTTGCATTCAATACACCCTACGTGCACGATTCGCTGGCGGTGCAGTTCAGCCGCCTGCCGGAGTGGTTGACCGTCACCCCCGCAGAGGGCCGTGTTGCTCCGCAGAGCGCGATGACTATGAATGTACACGTGAAGGCAGGAGAGCTGCCCGCACCGGACTACTACGCCGACATCACGCTGATGACCAATGATCCGGACGAGCTCACGAAAGCCGTGCCGGTACATCTACATGTACGTTTGCCGGAGATTTCGCTGCGTCCGCCCAGCTTCCGGATGGACGTGACGGAGGGATCGCCGGCCGACTCGATCCTGTGGATCATCAACAGCGGGGACGGCGATCTGCACGTCGCCGCGAGTCCCGATTCCGCCTGGTTGGTTCCCATTCCTGAGAGCGTGACCGTCGCGCCACAAGACTCGTTTGCGTTGACAGTGCGTGTTGATGGAACGGCGTTGATTCCCGGGGAGTGCGCGGCGACGTTGACCATCAATTCGAACGACGTTGATGAATCGGAGCTGGTGGTACCGATCCTGGCAGACGTGGGTCCGGATCCGGACATTGCGGTGTCGCCCGAGAGCCTGGTAGTAGTGTTGACAGCCGGGGACAGTGTGACCGCGCCTCTGGAGATTCGGAACCTGGGACAGGGGACATTGGCGTTCGATCTCCACTTGCTCCCTGTTGACCGAAACCTGGACGAGTTGCTTCGGTCGTTGACGGACCGGCCCGCGCCACGAGACCTTCCTTCAGGACCGGCGGCGCAGAACCTGGCGGATTCGGGTTCTCGCGAGATGGTGCCCACGACCATTGCAGGGGATTTTCTGGAGTTTGATATCACGCCGTATGGCGAGATCATGCCGTTCCAGTATCCACGGGGCACGGAGCATTTGCAGGTGGGGGGGTACTACAGCGGCTACACCGTCGCCTATCGCACGGACGGCGTCGACAACGTCGCGTATGCGTACTATGGCTTGCGCGGCAACGTAACGCCGGTTACCCGACAGGTTCTCGTGGACGATGGCGACCGCACGGAAGTGGAGGTGATTGTTGAGACGGCAGACCATGCCCTGCGCATCGCGCGTTTGTTCAGTTTCGACAAACACGACAAATTCATCCGGATCCGGACCACTTTGTCGAACATCAGCGGCAGTCTGCTGGATGATGTGATTCTCAAGAGCGGAGCGGACTGGGACATGGACGGTACGTGGGGGAATGACAACTGGGGGTTCGATTCGTCGCGGGTAATGGAATACGCGTTTGAGAGCCACTATGCCTCGATTGTGCCCTCGACGCCGCCGGCTGTGCTCGATGTCAACGGCTGGAACGATTTCGACCGGCGCCTGACCGACGGCGATCTCCCGCCCGGCAACTACAGCGGTCTCGACGGTTTGCTGTTGCTGCACTATGAGGTCGGTGGACTCACGGCCGGCCAATCAGCGGATGTCCTGGACGCCTTCGTAGCCGGGGACGATTTGGCGGACCTGCAGACTGTTGCCGACCGCGCCTCCCAAGCCGCGGATTGGTTGGTATTCAATCCTGGCAGCGGCCGGGTTCCGCCCGGCGGTGCCGCCGCTGTTGACGTGGGCTTCGTGTCCAGCGGCCTATCGCACCGGGACTACTATGCTGAGCTGCTCGCGTTAAGCAACGATCCGGACGAGGACTCAACCACGATCCCGGTCCATATGCACCTGCTGCAGCCGGAGATTGCCGTGCGTCCGTTGGATGTCACGATGGAGGCGATCGAGGGGGCGACACAGGATACGACCCTGTGGGTGATCAACAGCGGCGACGGTGATCTCCACGTGACCGCCGCCGGCGACTCGGCCTGGCTATCAGGCATCCCGGCGACAGTGACCGCGACTCCGGCGGATTCTGTCGCGCTGACGGTCAGGGTCGATGCGTCGCTTCTAGTACCCGGTTACCATGTAGCATCATTAGTGCTGTTAACCAATGACGCCGGTGCACCGCGGCTGATCGTGCCCGTGCATGTGCACGTCGGCCCGAACCCGGAGATCGTGGTTGCGCCCGAGAGTCTGCTGGTGTCGCTGGTTCCGGGCGACAGCATCACAACACTGCTGGAGGCTCGGAATGTGGGGTCGGGCACATTGGTCTTCACTGCCACAGTTCAGTATCTGATGCACCCGGCTGCGTCTGACTATGCGCCCATTCCTCCGGTCCTGAATCCGGTAGCCGCCACGCCGCCATCTGAGTACGGCGTCCTGTCATCTGAAGGTCCTGGTGCAGGCAGCGCGGCGGTCGGCATTCCGTTCCCGGGGAACGCGGCGGGAGTCACCTTCAGCCGGACCGGACAGTTGTACGCTGCCGGTCGGCCGCAGAATCGCATCATGCGGCGCCGTCTCGACGGGAGCTGGGAGGAGTTCTCGACCGCCGTGAATTCACCCTATGGCATTGCCTTCAGCCGGGGCGACGAATTGGCGGTGGCGGAGTACTTCAATCAGGACGTCGTCTTGGTCCGTCCGGATGGGAGCGCGCACCCGCTGGTGTCAGGTCTGGGGATTGCCCCGCTGGGTCTGGCCTACGGATATGACCGTGCGCTCTACGTTACTACCGAGGGAACTGGGCAGATCCTGCGAATCGCGCCCGACGGTGCACTTTCGACATTCGCCTACGGCGTTCCCTGGATAACCTATGCGGCAGCCTTCGGCGCTGATGGCAGGCTGTACGTTTCGACGTATGATGACGGGCGTATTCTGGCCATTGAGCCCGATGGCAGCTGGTCGACCTATGCCACGATCGGCCAGTACACCGAAGGGCTGGCCTTTGATGTTGCCGGGAATCTCTACTGCGCCAACGGGTATGATGGTTTCATCTACCGCATCGAGCCCGATCAGACTGTCGATATCATCGGCACCGGATTCACCGGTTCGCGGAATCTGGCATTGGATGCGACCGGTCTGCTCTACATCTCGACTTTGGGTGCACCTCGGATCGACACTCTGCGGGTGGGGATCCCCGGCGTTCCCCTGCCGGTCAGCAAGGCCGAATGGCTGACCGTGCAACCGACGAATGGTCGGGTACCGCCGGGTTCGGCCGATTCGTTGGCGGTCCATGTCGACACAGAGGACCTGTTGTGGTCGGACTGCTATGCCCGGATCACGTTGGCGACGAATGATCCGGATGAGGATAGCGTCGTTGTCCCTGTGCATCTCCATCTGAACACCACTGCCGCGTGTGTGGCCCGCTGCCACGGTGATCCGCAGTGTGACGGCGTGGCCACGGTTCAGGATGTGGTGAAGGTCGTCAACGTCGCGTTCCGCGGCGGCGCGCCGATCCCTGATCCATCCCGACAGTGCCCTTATGAAACCACCGACGTCAACTGTGACGGGTCGACGAATGTGATCGATGTGGTCAAGCTGACGAATGTGGCCTTTCGCAGTGCGAACCCCGCCACGGAATTCTGTCGGCCGTGCGCGCGGTAGTGGGAGTCTGGCATATGGTCCTGCCCGGGAGCCCGTGGAGCAGATGCTCCGCGGGCTCCCGGTTGCTTGTTCTTCGCCCGCTGCATTGTTTGAGCATCGCCGGGTGCTGCTTCCCATGTCGGCCCGCCACACAACCCGGAGCCGGAGCCTGGCTCACGATTGCTTCTGGCCTGCTCCTGCCTGAGCGGGCTCAGCCGCTTGGCGTTCGAATCGTCTGCCGACAAAGTAGAACAGTACGGTCACGACCACGATCATCGCCGTCATGGCCGCGAAGTAGTTGCCGGGGGAGGTCTGAGTGTACAGCCGGGAGAACCACCCGGCGAGAATATCACCCCCGGACACGGTACACAGCCAAATGCCGGTGATCATCGACTTCATGCTCGCGGGCGCTTCTTCAAAGGCCATCTGCAGGCCGATCACGGAAATGCACAACTCGGCCATCGTCATGAGCACGTAGGCCGCCACCTCCCAGAGGATCGAGATCTTTCCCTGGGCCGCATAGTACCCCGCGCCGGTCATCACGGCCATGGAGAGAATCACCAGGATGAACCCGAGCAGCATCTTTTTCGGTGATGACAGACGATGCGTCTCGTCGCGGTCGGTCTTTGACCACAGCCAGGCAAACAGCGGAGACATGAGAACGATGAGAACCGCGTTCTGGCCTTGGATGGCGTCGGGGGGGATGTGCCCGACGAAGGTGTCGAGGATGAAGTGGTCGCGAGCGAAGAGGGTCCATGTCGAATACGACTGGTCATACACCGACCAGAAGAACACCACCAGCAGGAAGATGCCGGACAGCCGCAGAAGCGCGGTGCGTTCCTCGTGGCGCTGGGCCGGGGTCTTGGTGGCTTGTACGCGGTGTCCGATTTCCTCCTGGGGATAGTGCTTCTTGCCGAGATAGAAGACAATCAGCGAAACCGCCATCAAGATGGTCGGCGCCATGAACGCCGCGCTGTATCCGTAGCGGTCGCGGACGAAGGGCAAGGTGAGCATCGAGGAAGCGGCGCCGATGTTGATGGCCATGTAGAACCACGAGAATGCCTGGGGCAACAGATGGCTCTTTCCCTGCTTCTCGTACATCAGCCCCATGAGGGTGCTGATGTTGGGCTTGATCGATCCCGACCCGCCGGCCAAGAGCGCCAGCGCGATATACAACCCGATCTCATTGGTGAACGTGCCCAGGATGAGGTGCCCCATGATGTAGGGGATCGCAAAGTAGATGATGGTGCGGAACTTCCCCAGCCAGCGGTCGGCGACATAGCCCCCGGCAATCGGCAGGACATAGCAGGCCGCGGTAAAGAGGGATGCCACCGTGGAGCCATTGGCGTCGGAGTACCCCAGCTTGTCGATCATGTACAGCACCAACAGCGCCTTCATGCCATAGAAGCTGGCGCGCTCGGCCAACTCGCCCCAGAAGACGAACCAGAACCCGCGGGGATGACGATTGTCTTCAGTACTCATGTGGCGGATCCTCCAGCGGCTGGGTGTTTTCGAATCGCAGCGGACTCATCCATCCCCGAATCTAAGCGATGGCTCTGCTGTCTGCCAGCGCTTCCTTCGGCTACAACCCACGCCATTGACCCATATGACTGCGACGATTGTCGGCTCTTGCGCCCGTCCTGAGGTTTGGGTGGCACGCGCAAGCCACCCGGAGCTTCGGGTTGGATCTGGGCTTGCCGGAGAGGGGATGTGGCGTTAGCTTGGCCTGCGAGATATCGGAGGCCGGATGAAAATCCTTCGCCGTTGGCTTCATCAATCTTCCCGGGGGTCGCAAGTGCGCAAGATTCTACTCTCACTGGGCACGGTCGTCGCGGTCGGCTTGTTGGTGTTTCAGGCGTGCGGGAAGAGCGGGCCGGAGCAAAGACAGACCGGAACCACGAAGAACCAGCAGATAAGTGTCACGGTCGGTGTGTCGCTGCTCACGCGTACGCATCCATTCTACCAGGATCTGGAGGCCGGTCTGAACGAGGCCGCCACCGCCGCAGGATTCAAACTGCTCATTACCGCGGGAGAGTTCGACGTCGCCAGGCAGAAGGACCAAATCAACGACTTCATCGTGCGCAAGGTGGACGCGATCATTGTTGCGCCCTGCGATTCCAAGTCGATCGGTACCGCGATCAAGGCCGCCAATGACGCGGGGATTCCCGTCTTTACGGCCGACATCGCCTGTCTGGCCGAGGGAGTGAAAGTGGTCTCGCACATCGCCTCCGACAACGTGGCTGGAGGCGCGCTCGCGGCGCAGGCAGTGGCGCAGGCGCTGGGTGGCAGCGGCCAGGTGGCAATCATCGACCATCCGGAGGTCGAATCAGTCATCCAGCGCGTCCGGGGATTCGAAGATGAACTACGCCGACATACCGGGATCCAGATCGTGGCCAAGCTCTCCGGGCGTGGCGTCAAAGACCAGGCGTTTCGGACCGCCGAGGATATCCTGCAAGCGCATCCTGATCTGGACGCCATCTTTGGGATCAATGACGATTCGGCCCTGGGCGCATTGGCGGCGGTGGAGAAAGCCGGGAAGGCCGGCCGCGTCCGAATCGTGGGATTCGACGCCGTTCCCGAGGCCCGCGCCGCGATCAAAGCCGGGAAAATCTACGCCGACGTGGTTCAGCAGCCCCGACAGATCGGGCTGAAGACGATCGAGGCCGTCAAGAGCTACATTTCGGGTGCGGTGGTGGCTCCGACGATTCTGATTCCCTGTACGCTGTTTGCCCAGGCCGATGCGACCTGACGACGATCCCGCCGGCCGTCCGACCCGCTGCGGTAGTCGCGGCGGCGGCTCGTGTCCGCCGCTCTTGCGTATGTCCGGCATTCGCAAGGCCTTTCCCGGAGTGATCGCCGTACGTTCCGGATCGCTCGAATTGTGCGCCGGGGAAATCCATGCGCTGGTGGGGGCAAACGGCGCGGGCAAGAGCACGCTCGTCAAGATCGTCACCGGCGTCCTGCGCGCCGATGAGGGTGAGATCCTGCTGCAGGGTAAGCCGGTCGCCTTTCGTTCACCGTCTGACGCCTGGCGGGCTGGGATTACCGCCATCTATCAGGAGTTCTCGCTGGTGCCGGCGCTGAGCGTTCGCGCCAACCTGTTTCTGGGACGTGAACGCGCGCGGGGGGGATTCATCGACGCTGACTTTGAACGGCGTGCGGCCCTGTCGGTACTTGACAGACTCGGTGCGGACCTGGAACCGGAGGCACGCGTCAGCGAACTGAGTATCGCCCATCAACAGCTGGTCGAAATCGGGCGCGCGCTGGCCTGCGAAACCAAAATCCTGGTGATGGATGAACCAACAGCGTCGCTCTCGCCGCGCGAGGTCGGCCGTTTGTTTCAAATTCTCCGGGATCTCACTGCCCACGGGATCGCCGTTCTGTTCATCAGCCATCGGCTGGAAGAAGTGCTGACGATTGCCGAATCTGTGACCATCATGCGCGACGGGGATACCATCGAGACGCGGGACGTTGCCGGCATGACGCGGCCGTACCTGATCGAGCAGATGGCGGGACGGCGACTCGATGAGGAATTCCCCCCGCGCGGCCGGTACGCCACGGGGACCGCGTTTGAGGTGATCGGGCTGAGCGGGGGACGGGTCGCGAGCATCACCTTCTCCGCGAAACGCGGTGAAGTGGTCGGACTGGCCGGACTGATGGGCGCCGGTCGCACCGAAGTGGCGCGGCTCATTTTCGGCGCCGACCGTAAGGAACAAGGTGAAATCTGGCTCGACGGCCGGTGCCTGGACATCCGTTCTCCCCGTGACGCCATCCGGCAGGGCATCTGCCTGCTGACGGAAGACCGCAAATCACAGGGACTCATCCTTAAGGCCTCGGCGCAGGAGAACTTCGCCCTTCCCAATCTGGCGTCGTGGTCGCGCATGGGATGGATCAGGCAAAGACAGGAGAGGTCGCGCTTCCGCCAGCGTGTCGCGGAGTTTGACCTTCGCGTCACCGGGCCGGATCAGCGGGCCGATACGCTCTCGGGCGGCAACCAGCAGAAACTGCTGGTGGCCCGATGGCTGGAGACCCATTCCCGCGTGATCATCTTCGATGAACCGACGCGCGGCATAGATGTCGGCGCCAAGCATGAGATGTATATGCTGATTGACCGGCTGGCCGCTGAAGGCAAGGTCGTGATTGTCGTTTCCTCCGAGTTCACCGAGGTTCTGGGGATTTGTGACCGGATTATGGTGATGCGCGAGGGCCGGATGGCCGGGGAAATCGCGGACGCCACGTGCGCCACGGAGGAAGACATCATGGCGTTGGCGGTGTGAGCGCCTCTGACAAGAACAAGACTGCGGCATGAGACCGACCGGCGGAGGCAGAACTCATGAATACGGCTGCGCTTGCAGGGAACCCCTCACCCCTTCGACTTCCCTCAGCTCCGTTTGGGACAGGTCGCTCACGGCAAGCCCGACCCTGTCTCGAAAGGGGAGGGAGCATGTGTGCTCTCGCTTTCAGGAAGAAAGGTCAAGCGCCGCGTGAGTGTCCGCTCGTTCTGCGGGAGTCTGTGACGGGAGCGGTTCTGTCGTGAGCGTTGCGAACCATCGTCGTGCCAAGGCCGGCGCGACCCGGGTCGTTCGCGAATACGGGATGCTGGCTGTGCTCCTGCTGCTGTGCGTCTTCTTCTCGGTTCTCACGATCACCGAACAGCACCCGGCCGGCATCGAGGCCGCCTCTGCACTGAGCAATCGACTATCACTGAGTGCCTCTCCCCATGCACGTGTCTTGATTGTCTGCCGCAATACGCCGGAGGATAGTCTGTTTGCGCGCGCACTTCGAGACGGGCTGATCCAGAGAGGGTTCACGTTCGCCGGGATTATTGCGGGTGAGCCGACCGTGATTCGTGAGCGGCTGGTCGCCCTCAGTGACTCCACGCTCCGTGTTCAGGTGATCGCCGCCCCTCAGCCGCTCGCGCCGGTCATCGATGCGGTCATCCACGAGCTGCCCACGCTGGCGGCGATTCCCGTGATCACGCCCCCCCCGCGTCGCTGGCCGACATTTCTTCTGGCTGACAACCTGCGCAATGTGGCCAATCAGATCGCGGTCATCGCCATCATCGCCGTCGGCATGACCATGGTCATCATCAGCGGCGGCATCGATCTGTCTGTGGGGAGCCTGATCGCTCTATCTGCGGTCGTGTCCGCTTGGTTGATCGGCGCACTCGGAGGCGCCAACGCCTCGACTGCAGCCATGCTGTTCGCTTGCCTGGCGGCGATCCTCCTCTGCGGTGTCACCGGCGCCTTCAGCGGGCTGATGATTACCTCGTGTCGGGTTCCGCCCTTTATCGCCACGCTCGC
>Ga0315277_10000140_pt1 | contig 120256 bp, 95 predicted proteins | sample YL17G05_15_MG_FD_203695 | JGI IMG/M metagenome (GOLD analysis project Ga0315277, IMG submission 203695) | Sediment microbial communities from Yellowstone Lake, YNP, Wyoming, USA - YL17G05_15 | ecosystem: Environmental > Aquatic > Freshwater > Lake > Sediment | place: USA: Wyoming | collected...
GTTGAAGGGTGGAAAGGTGGAAAAACCCAAGAAACCTTAGAAACCCTAGAAACCTTAGAAACCGAGAAACCTTGATTTCCACGGCTTGAATATTCCTCCCGTGCCATTCAGCGTCAACAATGCCTCTACTTGATCGCCCTGGCGCCTGGGCAAAAAAATATTTTGCCCTTGAAACATCAAAAGCATTTTAACGGGATTGGTGCGTCTGGAGCTTGATTTTTGCAAATGATTGAAATCGCGCCTGAAGGCGCTCGCATCCCGCCTCAGTCTGCTCCGCAGACTTCCGCGGGACTCGCGGAATACCGCTCGCAAATTGCAATCGGAATCGCGGCTAAAGCCGCTCGCACATTCAAAGGAAAAAGGTAAAAATCTTTGCGGGCTTTGCGGTGAAGATTTAATGGATTGGTATCAGCCGGTCTTCACGCTATAATTGCCGGGGCATCGGGTTGGGAAAGTTTTATTGAAATTCCGAGGGACTTTGAGTTCAAAGGAGATGGGAGGATGAAGAGGAATCCGGGTTTGATACTGGGGCTGGGTTTGATTTTTTCTCTGTCGGTGAAGAGCAAGGAGAATGCTTTGGAATGGGAAAATCCGGCAGTAAATTATGTGAACACGGAGCCGGCGCACGCGACTTTGACGCCGTATCCGGAGGCGAAGCCGGCAATGAGGGCGGAAGCGGAAGAATCTCCCTGGAAGGTTTCGCTGGACGGCAAATGGAAATTCAACTGGGTGAGGCGTCCGGAGGAACGGCCGAGGGATTTTTATCAGCCGGGATATGAGGTGAGTTGCTGGAAAGAAATCCCGGTGCCGAGCAATTGGATGATGTATGGATATGATGTTCCGATATACAGTAATGTAACATATCCGTTCAAGAAGGACGCTCCGCGGGTGATGGGGGAGCCGGATAAATCCTGGACGGCTTATGAGAACCGCAATCCGGTCGGGTCATACCGGCGGAATTTCATTCTGCCGGAGGGCTGGAAAGATCGGCAGACCTTTTTGATTTTTGACGGGGTGAATTCGGCGTTTTATGTCTGGATCAACGGCCAAGCGGTCGGGTACTCGGAAGACGCTCGGCTTCCCTCCGAGTTCAACATCAGCAAATATTTAAAGGCGGGAGAGAATCTGATCGCGGTGGAGGTTTATCGGTGGTGTGACGGCAGTTATTTGGAGGATCAGGATTTTTGGAGGATGGCCGGGATTTTTCGGAAGGTGACGCTGGTCTCGCGCAGTCGGATTTATATTCGGGATTTTTTCGTGGAGACTTTGCTGGATAAGCAATATCAGGACGCGATGCTCAAGCTGAAAGTGAAAGTCAGGAATGTGGGCGATCGGGAAATGGCGGTGAAGATTGAGGCGGGGCTTTGGGATGATGGGGGGATGACCGTTTTTGAAAATCTGACGGGCAAGGCGGAGGTCAAGTCGGGCGAAGAGGCGGTCTTGAATTTGAGTCAGGCGGTGAAGAACCCGAAGAAATGGAGTTCGGAGGATCCGAACCTTTACCGGCTTTTGCTCACGGTCAAGGACGGAAGCGGGGAAATTTTGGAAGTGATTCCCTGGAGGGTCGGTTTTCGGACCAGCGAGATCAAGGGGGATCAACTCCTGATCAACGGGAAGAAGATTTATCTCAAGGGCGTGAACCGTCACGAGTTTGATCCGGATTTGGGACAGGTGGCGACCACCGAGATGATGATTAAGGACCTTAAGCTGATGAAGCAGAACAATGTCAATGCGGTGCGCACCAGCCATTACCCGAACGATCCGGAATGGTATGCGCTTTGCGACCGCTATGGGATTTATGTGATGGACGAGGCGAATAATGAAGCGCACGGATACGGCAGTTATATGTTTAACAAAATTTCCAACGGGGGCGATTACCGGGAACAGGTGGTCTCCCGCGTCAGCAAAATGATTGAGCGGGACAAGAATCATCCGAGCATCTTCGCTTTTTCGCTCGGGAACGAGGCCGGGGTGGGAGCCAATTTCGCCGCGGCGCGGACCTGGTCCAAAATCAATTATCCGGAGTTCCTGATCTCCTATGAGCAGGGCTTTGGACTTCACAGCGATTTTATCTGCCCGATGTACACCAAGCCGCAGAATATGGTCAAGCATTACCAGAAGTTCGGCCGAGGCCGGCCGATGTTTCTGGTGGAATACGCGCACGCGATGGGAAACAGCGTGGGCAATTTCCAGGAATACTGGGAGGTTTTTGAAGCGCATCCGTTCCTGCACGGCGGCTTCATCTGGGACTGGGTGGATCAGGGCATCCGGAAAAAAGCCGCGGACGGAAGGGAATTCTGGGCATACGGCGGAGATTTTGGAGATGTTCCCAATGACGAAAATTTCTGCACCAACGGAATTATCGCTCCGGACCGGGCGCTCAAGCCCACCACCCTGGAGGTCAAGAAGGTTTATCAGAACCTCAAGGTTGAGCCGGTGGACTTGAATGCCGGCAAAATCCTGGTGCGCAATAAACACATCTTTAGCGATCTGTCTTTTGTCCAGGGCTTATGGGAGCTCGCGGAAAACGGAAATCGGATTCAGAGCGGAATTTTGCCGGCGCTTGCGACCAAGGCCGGGGAGGCTGAGGAAATCTCGCTTCCGATCAAAAGCCCGGAGCTGAAGCCGGGCGCAGAATATTTCCTGAAAGTATCTTTCGCGCTCAAGGAAAATTTGCCCTGGGCGGAAAAAGGATATGTCATTGCCTGGGATCAGATGCAAGTTCCCTGGACAACTCCGGCAATCCCGGAGCGAAATATTTCCAACTTGCCCGAACTCAAGCTGACCGAGACCGGGGAGGCATTCATTATTACCGGCAAGGATTTCAGCGCGAGTTTTGGAAAAAAATCCGGCGCGCTGGAGGGCTATATGTTCAAGGGCAAGCAGATGATCGGTTCGCCGTTGATCCCGAATTTCTGGAGAGCGCCCACGGATAATGACAAAGGCAATGGCAATGACAAACGATTGGCCGTCTGGCGGGAGGCCGGGCCAAAGCGGAAGGTCAAATCAATCGCTGCAGAGGAGCTATCTCCGCAACGGATTGAAGTCATCGCCGAAGCGATTATCCCGGCGGGCAACACCAGCCTTAAAAACCTTTACCAAATTTTTGGCAACGGCGAAATTCAGATTGAATATAATTTGCAGGCCTCGGGAGAAATCCCGGATCTTCCCAGGATCGGAATGCAGATGACGATTCCGGGCGAGTTGGAAAATGTGGAATGGTATGGCAAAGGACCGCAGGAGACTTATTGGGATAGAAACACCGGCGCCGCGGTTGGAATTTATGCGATGAAAGTGGATGACCTGTTTTTCCCTTACATTGAGACCCAGGAATCCGGGAACCGGACTGATGTCCGCTGGGTGAGCATTACGAACCAGGACGGCCTGGGCTTTCTGGTCAAAGGGGAGCCGATCATCTATTTCAGCGCCTGGCATTTTAAAATGGAGGAGCTGGACGGGAAGCGGCACCCCTATGAGATAAAACGGTCGGAGGAGATCACGGTCAATCTGGACTATCGGCAGATGGGAGTGGGGGGCGACGATTCCTGGGGAGCGCCGGTTCACGATCAATATCGGCTTTGGCCCGGAGCGTATTCTTATAAATTTATCATCAGGCCGATGCTGAAGACCGGGGGATAGGGGAGGAAAGATCTCAAATCTCAGATCTCAAATTTCAGATCAAATTCCAAATCCCGGATCAAACCTCAGATTTCAGATTTCAAACAGAAATTTTATTTGAGATATCCCAGGGCTTTCAGTTTTTCCCTGATTTCCGGATCAATCCGGGCCGGCTTTTTTTCCCGGTCAACTCTCTGAATAATGGCCACCACCCCCCGGATCTGGTCAATAATTTCCGGCGGATAGCTTTGTTTTTGGCCGAATAAATTCTGAGTCTCCCGGGGATCTTCGGTCAAATTATAAATTTCAATATTTCCCGTGAGCAGATTCAAAATCAATTTGTAATCCCCGGAGTATATGGTTTGCAAAGGATCGCCCACCCGGTTGAGCTCAGCAATCACCGGCCGATCCATCGGCTTGATCACCGCGCCCGGCATGGAGATAAAACTTCTTCCCGTGCCCTGAAACGGGGTTTCAATCCCCAAATAGGAAATAATACTGGGAACAATATCAATCAGGCTCACCCGTTGCTTCACCACCATCCCGGCGTTCTCGCCGCCGGGAAAGCGGATGATCAAAGGCACGAGCAGAAGCTCCTGGTAAAGGCTGTGGCCGTGCTCAAAGGAATTATGATCCCAGAACTCCTCGCCGTGGTCCGCGGTCAGGATGATCAGGCTTTGATCGTATATTTTTTTTCCCTTAAGGTAATCCATAAAAAGGCCCACCCAATTATCGGTAAAGCCCAATTCTCCATTATAAAGGCCCAGAATAAATTTCCGGTCATCATCATTAAACTGGATTTCATTTCTCTGGATTTTTTCCAGTTCCTGGTCGCTGGGATTAAAGGGAGGAGCCATCTTGCCCTGATAGCCATAAACAAAAGGCAGCATAAATTCCGCGGGTGGATCATAAGCCAGATGCGGATCAAAAAGATGAATCACCATAAAAAACGGCTTCCGCTGGTCCCGGTATTTTTCCAGCCAGTTGATCGCCAGCCGGATCACCTGATCCGCCTTTCGGATGCGAAGATTATCTCCCGGGAAATAATCATAGGTTTCAAACCCGCGGTTTAATCCGAAGCCCGGATCAACAAGCGGGTTCTGGAAAAAACCCACGGTCTGATATTTATTCTGAGATAAAACCTCCGCGATCGAAATTGCCGACTCCGACAAATAGGTGAGACCCTCCTGCTGGGTGGCAGGATCTTTAACCGGATAGCCGGCCAAGTGCCGATGCGGCCAGAGACCGGTCAAAAGAGAGGCAATGCTGGGAAGAGTCCAGGGAGAGGGCGCCAGGGCATTTTCAAACCGAACCCCTTCCTTGGCCAGCTGGTCGGACCGGGGAGTGGTTTCCCGGTGATAGCCGTAGCAACTGAAATGACTCTGCCGGCCGGTGTCAATAATGATCAGCACCACATTCGGCTTTTTATTTCTCTGGCAGGAAAAACCACCGAATAAAATTCCTAAAATTAAAAAAAACAGCCCATACTTTTTCATTCATTCTATTCTCATAAAAAATCACCGTTAAGTCAACCAGCCGGCAAATCCTGGAATGAATCCCGCTAACCCCTGATTTCTCCTTTGTGTCGGGCTTCCTCCAACCAGTGGGTAAACTGCTTGACCAGGCAATGGCCCCGGTAATCGCACGGGTTCTTCGGGCTTAAACATCTGGCCATTCCCTGCCGAAAACAGGAAGCGCAATAGCTCTTCCCGAATTTTTCGCAGATCGCCAGAATCTGCTCCTCGCCATGCAGGATACAGCTGTCTTCTTCCGCTAAATTATGCCGCATCATCACTCTCGCCTTCGCTGATTATAAACATAATCATTTATCTTAATATGTCAATATCTAAATAAATTGATTATTTGATACCTCCGGGGGGCCGGGCCCAACCGCCGGGGGCGGCCCGAAGCTCAATCTTATTTTTCCCCGTTTTTCAGAGGCAGGATGGCAAGATTCATATTTCCGGTCCGGTAGCCGAGCAGGTCCAGGCTGGCATATAAAAATCCCAGCTTTCGGAACTCCGCGGATATGGTCCGGCGCAGCTCCGGGTCGGCTAGAAGCCGCTCCATCCCTTCCCGGTCCAGCTCAATCCGGGCCACTTCATTATGATGCCTGACTCTGATTACCCGGAAGCCGAGACTCAGAAGATATGCTTCCGCCTTTTCCACCTGAATCAATTTTCCCCGGGTGATCAGTTCTCCATAGGGAAACCTGCTCGCCAGGCAGGCAAAGCTCGGTTTATCCCAGGTCTTAAGTCCCATCTCTTTGCTCGCTTCCCGGATTTCCGCCTTGGAAAATCCGATCTCCAGCAAGGGACTTCTGATCCCCAACTCCTCAATTGCCTTCCTTCCCGGCCGATAGTCGGAAAGATCATCCAGGTTGCTCGCCTCTGCGATCCATTGCAAGTTATGCTCTTCGGCGATTTTTTTCAGTTTCTGGAAAAGCTCCAGCTTGCAATAATAACACCGATTCTCCGGATTCCGGCAGAACTGTTCTATCTCCAGCTCATTGGACTCAAATTCTATTAATTCCACCTCCAGAATCCGGGCGATTCTTTCGGCATCTTCTCTTTCCCAAGCCGGAAAGGTCGGGGAAATGGCGGTGGCGGCCTTGACTTTATTCCCGAGCGCCTGCTTTGCCATTGCCAGCAAAAAGGTGGAGTCCACACCGCCGGAAAAGGCCGCCAGCACCGAGCCCATTTTCCGGAGCCGCTCCCGCAGTTGATCTCTTTTCTTCTCCAGCTCATCCGCCATTACAATTCTTCTCCCAAAGCTCATTAACGGTTGAGAGCAGATTCGGATCACCTGGAATGATCCCTTTCGCTTCTTCCGGTTCGGAACAAGCGCTTTTAAAATCTTTTCTGGCAATCAAGACCTCGCTATAAGTTAGATGAAAATAACCCGGGTTTTGGTTGCCATATTTAATCGCGGCTTTTGCTTCTTTTTCCGCCGGCTCCAATTTCCCCGGTTTCAGATCAGCATCCGCCGGGTTGTTATCCGCTTCCGCATCATACTGAATATGCTCTTCTGCGCTCAGGCCGTCATCGCTTTTCGTCAGGCTGACCTTCTTCTCGCAGGAAATCGCCATAAACATTATCAGGAAAAAGAACTCTTTCCGGGCGGATTTTGAATCTGAAATTTTCACAACTATATAGTTTCTCCAAAATATTGCTTAAAATCAACAGTCCCGGCGGTTTCTTTTTAGGGAAATAGAAATTCCGAGTTTTTCAAAGCGTACCCAGGTTTAAAAGCCAATGAACTTATGTTAAAATCATTAGCCGATGGAAAAGACAAAAGAAGAGAAAAGCCCGGTTGGAATCAAGCCCGCGTTTCTGAGAACAAAAACCAGGCTCGGGCCTGAGACCAATCTGCTCCGGAGCAGACTCCGGAGATTTCAGCTGAACACGGTCTGCGAGCAGGCGCATTGCCCCAACCTGGGGGAATGCTTCGGGAAAAGCACTTCAGCTTTTATCATCCTGGGCAGGGTCTGCACCAGGAATTGCAGGTTCTGCGCGGTTGAGAAAGGAAAGCCGATTGCTCCTGATCCGCAAGAGCCGATTCATCTCGCGGAAATGGCCAAAGAGTTGGGATTGAAACACATCGTGATCACCTCGGTCTCCCGCGATGATCTCCCGGACTTTGGCGCGGAGCAATTTTATCAATCGGTGCGGGCGGTTAAAAATTTATTGCCGGCTTCAACCGTTGAAGTCCTGACCCCGGATTTTCAGGGCAGGTTGGAATCAGTGGCGCGGGTGGCGGAAGCGCGGCCCGAGGTTTACAATCATAACCTGGAAACTGTTCCCGGGCTTTATCCTGAAGTCCGGCCTCAGGCGGATTACCAGCGCTCTCTCTCAATTTTGAAATGGGTGGCGGAAAATGCCAAGCAGATCACGACCAAAAGCGGGATTATGGTCGGATTGGGAGAGACCCGGGATGAAATCATCCAGGTAATGCAAGCCTTACGGGAAATCGGCTGTCAGATCTTGACCATCGGCCAGTATCTGGCGCCGAGTCGGAAGCACTGGCCGGTCGCGAGATATTACCAGCCCGAGGAATACGAAGAGCTTGAACAAATCGGAATCAACCTGGGTTTTGAGGCCGTTTCCGCCGGGCCTTTGGTCCGGAGCAGTTTTTGCGCGGAAGAGATTCTCAATAACATTACAGATTACAGAAGAGCGACTGAAGTCGCTCGCACAGAAAGGAATCGCGGCTGATTACAGAAGAGCGACTAAAGTCGCTCGCACGATAAGGAATCGGGACTAAAGTCCCTCGCACAGTAAGGAGGAAAAGTTGAATGAGCGCTGAGTTTAATAGAATCAACCGCCTGCCGCCTTATGTTTTAGGCCAGGTGGTTGCTTTAATGACCGAGGCCCGGCGCAAGGGCGAGGACATTATTGACCTGGGAATGGGCAACCCGGATTTGCCCACGCCCAAGCCGATCGTGGACAAGCTGAAGGAGGCGGCCGGGGTTCCGAAAAATCACCGCTACAGTATCAGCCGGGGCATTCCGGGCTTGCGCAAGGCCATCTGCGACTGGTATCAGCGCCGCTATGAGGTTGACCTGGACCCGGAGACCGAAGCGATTGTTACCATCGGCGCCAAGGAGGGCATCTCGCATCTAGTGCTGGCAATGGTGGAATCAAAGGAAACCGTGCTGGTGCCCAACCCGACCTATCCGATCCACTATTATTCCGTGGTGATCGCCGGAGGGGATGTCCGCTCCATTCCCTTCACCGGCGAAGAGGGCGATTTCTTTGACGAGATGGTCAAGGCGCTGAAATTAACCTGGCCCAAGCCCAAACTCCTGATCCTGAATTTTCCGCATAATCCCACCACCGCGGTGGTGGAACCGAATTTTTTCAAAAAAATCGTGGAATTCGCGCTGGAGCATCAAATCTATGTCATCCACGACCTGGCTTACGGGGACCTCACTTTTGACGGATACCGGGCGCCCTCTTTCCTGGAAATCCCGCGCGCCAAGGAAATCGGGGTGGAATTTTATTCAATGAGCAAGAGCTTCTCTATGCCCGGCTGGCGAGTGGCTTTCTGCATCGGCAATCGGGATTTGATCCATGCCCTGGGCCGGATCAAAAGCTACCTTGACTACGGCATCTTCCAGCCCGTCCAGATCGCGGCCACCGTCGCCCTCAACCAGTATGAAGACCTCGTCGGCGAGACCGCGGAAGTTTACTGCAAACGCAGAAACGCATTAGTGGACGGCCTGAATAAGATCGGCTGGAAGGTGAAGAAGCCCAGGGCCACAATGTTCGTCTGGGCTAAAATCCCGGACCCTTATCTCTCCATGGGCTCCCTGGAATTTTCCAAGTTCCTGCTTAATGTCGGTAAAGTCGCAGTCAGCCCGGGAGTGGGCTTCGGCGAATTCGGCGAAGGTTATGTCCGCTTCGCATTGATTGAAAACGAGCACCGGATCAAGCAGGCGGTGCGCGGGATTAAAAAAGCGCTGTTTAAAGGAAAGTGAGATGAAAGAGGTAAAAGTAGGTTTAATCGGGTTCGGCACGGTCGGGCAGGGCGTGGTGAAACTGCTCCGGGAGAATCAGAAGGACATTATGGCGCGCGTCGGCGGAAAGATCAGCCTGGCCGGGGTCGCGGATCAGGATTGGAAACGGCCGAGAAAGGTTGCGTTGGAGAAAAAGCTCCGGCGCAAAGACGCGCGGCAACTGATCAATGATCCGGAAGTGAAGATCATCATTGAGCTGGTCGGGAATTTCCCGGGCGTAAAGGAAATGATTCTTGACGCGCTTAAGGCCGGGAAATGGGTGGTCACCGCCAACAAGGCCTTACTGGCAAAATACGGCGACGAAATTTTCAGCGCCGCGAAAAAATATCACTCCGAAATTTATTTCGGCGCTTCGGTGGCCGGCGGAATCCCGATCCTCCGGGCCTTGCGCGAGGGACTCTGCGCCAACCGGATCCAGTCCATTTACGGAATCGTCAATGGCACGAGCAACTACATTCTCACCCGGATGCAGGAAGCCAATCTGGATTATTCAGCCGCGCTGAAGGAAGCCCAGGAAAAAGGATACGCGGAGGCCAATCCCGAGGCGGATGTGGAAGGCATAGACGCCAGCCACAAGCTCGCGATCTTGATCCGGCTCGGATTCGGAGTGAGCCTGCCACTAGAGAAAATTTTCCGGCGCGGCATCTCCCGGCTGAGCCATCTGGATTTGCAGGCCGCTTCCGAGTTGGAATATCGGATCAAATTGCTCGCGATCGCGCGGGAGAGCAACGGTCTTCTGGAAGCGCGGGTGCATCCGACCCTGATCCCGGAGAATTCCATTCTCGCCAATGTGCGCGGGGTGTATAACGCGGTGTATGTCAAGGGCAACTTTGTCGGCCCGACCCTTTTTTACGGACCGGGCGCGGGGATGGACGCCACGGCCAGCGCGGTAATCAGCGATGTGATGGAGCTGGCCCGGAACTTGCTCCAGGGAAGACCTGCGGGAAGAGTCAAGCCCGAGGGATATGAAGCTCTCAATCCGCATCAGCTCAAGCTCCGGCCGATGGAGGAGTTGATCGGACCATATTATTTACGAGTCTGGGTTTTGGATCAGCCCGGCGTGCTCGCCAGGATCAGCGGAATCCTGGGCAAAAATAAAATCTCCATCAGCTCGGTCATCCAGCGCGAGACCCGGGAAGGCAATTCGGTTCCGCTGGTGATCGTCACGCACCAGGCTCTGGAAAAAAACATTCAGAAAGCGGTCAAGGAAATCAATCAGCTCAAGGTGGTGCTCAATCCCGTGCAATTGATCCGAATCGCAACCGAATTGGAGTAAAAAATGAATAAAAAAACCGGAAAATCAGATCGGAAAAATCCCAACCGACGCGAATTTATCTCATCTATCGGTATTATCGGGGCGGGACTGGCCGTTTGCAAAAGCGTTCCGGCCCTGGCCGGCGCAACTCTGGCCGCGCAAATTTCTCTTGACTATCAAAAACCCGGACACCTGATCCCGAAAACCATTTACGGGCATTTTATTGAGGAACTGGGAAAATGCATTGAAGGCGGAATCTGGAGGCCCGTCGCCGGGACCGACCAGTTCCTGGCCGGAGTGCCCTGGGAAGTGGTGGAGGCAACCAAGAAAATCCGTCCCGCGATCATCCGCTATCCGGGCGGCTGTTATGCGGATTCTTATCACTGGCAGAACGGGATCGGTCCCAAGGAAAAGCGGCCGGTCACGCCGAACAAAGCCTGGGGGATGTTCGGAAAAACCGTGGGACCGGATGACACCAACCGGTTTGGAACCGATGAGTTCATTCTGTTCTGCCGGGAGGTCGGCGCTGAACCGATGATTACGGTCAATGTGGGCTCCGGCACGGTGGAAGAGGCCTCAGCCTGGGTGGAATATTGCAATGGTTCGGCCAAGACCAAATGGGGAGTTGAGCGCGCGAAGAACGGACATCCGGACCCGTTCAAGGTGATTTACTGGTGCGTGGGCAATGAAATGTGGAACCCGATTGACGGAGGATTTACCGCTGAGAAATATGCGAGGCTCTATCTGGATTTTGCCCGGGCAATGCGCCAGGTTGACCCGGAGATCAAGCTGATCCTGAGCGGATTCACCGACGCGGAGAATTTATGGAATAAAAAAGCGCTGGAAATCGCCGGCAAGGACACCGACTACCTTTCCATTCACTCCTATGGTCCCTCCAAAATCACCGAGCTGGACGGCAAATGGAAGCAGAAATTCGGATACCAGTCAACCTTCCAGGTGCTGGATAAATTTGAGAAAAAGCTCCATTTGGGAATTTCCGCGATTGAAGAATCCGGAATAAAAGACCGCGAACTCAAGGTCTGCTTTGACGAATGGAATTTATGGTATCTGTTCGCGGAAGTGATCCAGACCAATTACAATCTGCGCGACGGTATCTTTGTCGCGGCTATGCTCAACCGCTTGCAAAGACTCGCGGACAAGGTGCCCATTGCCAATATTGCTCAGATGGTCAATTGCATCGGAATCATTGTCTCGGACGAGCGCGGAACCTTCCTCACTCCAAGCGCCTGGGCATTCAATATGTACACCAATTATGCTCTTGAAAAATATTTGCAACCGGAAATGAAATCGGAAATTCCCGCGCTTGAAATCAGCGCCAACCGGGACGAAAAAGGAGAGAGGCTGAGCCTCTTCCTGGTCAACAAGGACCGAGATAAAAAAATCAACGCCCAAATCTCCCTTGCCAACTTTATCCCTCAACCCGAAGCCGAACTCGCAACCCTCTGGCATAAAGACCCGCTGAAATACAACACCTTTGAAAATCCGAATTCCATCCAGCCTCAAACCCAAAAAATCAAAGTTATTCCCGAATCCAAAAGCCAAAACTTTGACTTCACCCTCCAACTGCCCGAACATTCGGTTTCGGTGATTTCTTTGAAGAATAAGAAATGATAATTTTATGCGACTAGAAGAATATGGCTCGGCTCACTCGGAATTGCATCAAATTTGGATTCAGATCGCGAGATAGTTAGTGATACCATAATATTAAAAACGATTAGAATCGCTCGTAATGATATATTTACTTTCATCGCAAAACCTCCTTTCTGATGCCTTGTTTTTCCTTCCGTAGCCGATGCCGGGTAAACCCAGCCATATCCTCCTATTGTCAAATAGCAAATTTATGAGTTCTAAATGTAGAAACTAACCAGGAAAACTAAATTGTCAATACCCTATATGAAAAATTGGCAACGGATGGGCAATGGATGGACTTGCGAATTACCTATGGCAGGACCCTTTGACCTCGATTCCTTTCTTCCTGATCTCATAGATCAGCGGGACCCAGGTATCCTTTTCAAAGGATTCCTCCGAGATCGGGACCGGCTCTATACGCGGGTCAATTTTAGATGCGATCCGGAAGAGTTTTACGCCCTCTTCAAAGCGGTCCTTGCCGAAGTCCGGGGACACAATGGCGACATCAATATCGCTGTCTTGCCGAGTTTTGCCCCGAGCATAGGAACCGTAAAGGATGATCTTTGCCACCCGGATCCCCTTCTTCTCCAGCGCCTGCCGCAGTTGCGCTATTTTTTCTCTAACCTCGCCTTTAACCATTTAAAAACCTCTTTAATTTCCTTAAGATTTTTCCGCGCAAAATCTTTGGTGCACTTTTGATAGTATTCTTTCTGCTGATCAGGATACCTCGCCTCCAGATAAAATTCCATAAATCCGGCCAGTTTCTCTTTGATCCCTTCCGGAATCTTCAATTCTAATTTGCTCGCCAGCAGGGGCAAAGAATGCGAATACGGAGCATGCCTGCCGGTTTCCTTCACCACCAATGCCTTCTAGATCTTTTCCAGCGCCAGATGCCCGAAAAACAGGCAGTAAGGATATTTGCCATCCTTCAAGAGTTTATCCGCGGTGTCCAGGTCATATTCCGCTCCGGAAGACCAGTAGGCCACGGTTTTTTCCACATCGAATTCCATTGGGATCCCGATGAGAAAATATCACCCGGCGCCTGGATAGTCAAACCCGCGGCCCGAGCCTGAGCCTTCTGATCCGCTCGGTTAATGCTCGGTTTGACAGAACCGAGCAAAGGTGTTAGAGAGTGCCGAGAGGGATAATTTCAGGCGGCGAAAGATCATGGCGATTTCGAACAAGAAGAAGAAACAGATCAGCCGCAACTATCCGGCCAAGTCCGCGCCTGAGCTGGCCAAGGAGCTGGGGCTGAGCGTCAAGGAAGTGGAACAGGCCCTCAAGGAAATGGGACTGCAGCCTCCAACGAAAAAGCCTGCCGGGGAAAAACCGGCTGAGCGCAAAAAGACTTTTCCGGTTGATCTCGTCATTGCGCTTGCCATTGCCCTGGTTGCCTTGGGGTTATATCTGGGGGCATTGCCGAATGGATTTGTGATGGATGATTATAAGCTGATTCTGAAGAATCCATCGGTTCAGGGCGAGGAGGGTTTAGGGAAAATTTTCCAGAGCCAATTTGCGGATGGCATTGGCAAGCAGAGCCCGTTTTACCGGCCGGTGATTATTTTCAGCTATGCCCTGGATCACCGTTTTTGGAAGGATCATCCCCGCGGCTATCATTTGACCAATGTCATTGTTCATTGCCTGGCCTCGGTTTTGATTTTCCTGTGCTTTTCCCTCTGGTCCCGGGGCTATCCTTTGCTCAAGGATTCCAGCCGGGCCATCGGCGCTTTTGCCGGCCTGCTCTTTGCGGTTCATCCTGCGCATACCCAGTCCGTGACCTGGATTGCGGGAAGGACGGATATATTTTCCACCTTTTTCTGCCTGCTGGCATTTTATCTTTTCCTTCATTCCCGAAATCTGACGCTGAAGCTGGAGCTATCCTTAATCATCTGCTCTCTGCTCAGCTTTTTCCTGGCTCTGCTGGCCAAGGAAGTTGCCGTGGTCTTTCCCCTCCTCTTGATCCTGGCTGATTACACTCAGGAGCGCGAGCTCCGGTCAATTTTCAAACCGCGGCAAATCATCATTTACAGCGCCTTTTTCGGTTTGGTGATTGTTTATCTGCTGATCCGGCAGGAAGTGCTGGGATTCCCGTTCGGGTCTGGAAAACTCGTGTCTAACTGGCACTCAGATTGGAAAGCTGAGGTTTCCGGCCTGGTTACGGTATTTAAAATCTTTTTTTATTATTTGAAAACCCTGTTGTTCCCGGCCCAGCTTTGTTTTGAATGCAGGCTGGGGCCTTCTTTGAGTTGGGCGGACCCGCAAATCTATTACAGCATAATCATCATCGCCTTGCTTCTAGCTTCAGGGGTCTTTGCCCTGTCTCGCCTGCCCTGGCTGGGTCTATGTATTTTCTGGTTTTTTCTCCCGCTCCTGCCGGTGTCAAATCTGACCCAGCAAATCGGCATCAAGGAACTGGCAATGGAGCATTATCTCTATCTTCCCAGCATCGGCTTCTGCCTGGCTTTGGCGATTGTGGTTGCCAAAACCCGGGAAAAACTCGGCGGGAAATATCAGGCTTTGGGCAAAGGATCGGTCCTTGCCCTGTTTGCCGGCATCTTACTCTTCTATGCGGCTCTCACCTGGCAGCGAAACCCGGATTGGAAAAATAATAAGACGATCTGGAGGGATGCTGTTAATAAAGCGCCAACCCGGAAGCGGTCCCTTCAGAACCTGGCCGACGAGTATGTCCAACAAGGGAATAAGCGCCAGGCGATGTTTTATTTCCGGCTGGCGACCCGGCTGATCCCCTCGGATGCTGATTCCCATTACAATCTGGGGGTGGCGCTGGGGCAACTGGGGCATCAGGATGAAGCGGTCCGGGAATATCAGGAAGCGATTCGTTTGAATCCCGGCCGGGCGAATGCGCACAATAACCTGGGATCTGCGCTTCAGGGCAGGAACGACTGGGAAGGAGCGGTCCGGGAATACCGGGAGGCGGTTAATCTTGATCCCAAGTATCTTCTTGCCTGGCAAAATCTGGCCAATGCCTATCTGGAGCTTGGGAGATGCGACCAGGCCCGGCAGGCGCGTAATCAATTGGGAAACAAGGCTGATCCCGGCTTGGTCCAAAAGCTTCAGCAAAAATGCCCTGAATAAATGCTCCGCCGATGAGAAAGCCAGCAGGGGTATGGCAATGCGATTCAGGGTCAGGTCTTCACTTGTAGTTTAAGCCTTCTGGACCCAATTTATTATCTCTGCGACCCTGCGTTTCCGGGGCAAGGATTTTTCCTGTCAGCCGATCATCCCCTGATTTCGTCGGCCAATATCTTCCCAAGCGGTTGATGCGCAGGAATAACTTTATCTGGTATAATCAGGTGGATACTATGGCTATCTCCAATAAAAAGAAGAAATATATTAAGCGCAACTATCCGGCTCAGTCGGTGGCGCAGTTGGCAAAGGAGCTGGAGTCAAGCCCCCGGGAAGTGGAACAGGCAATTAAGGAGATGGGACTGGGGCTTGAAAAGAAAAAGCCGGTCCCGGAAAAACCGATGGAGCGCAAAAAATTTTCTGGGCGCGGGCTCGCGCTGGCCGCGGCCATTGCCCTGATTGCCCTGGCCCCGTATCTGAACGCTTTATCCAACGGGTTTGTGATGGATGATCATGATCTAATTAATAACATAGAGATAGCGGGAAAAAAGGGGTTGGGGAAGATTTTCAAAAGTCAATTTGCGGACTACGCCGGTAAGCTGAATCCGTATTACCGTCCCCTGATCATTCTGAGCTATTACCTGGACCATAGTTTTTGGAAAGATAATCCGCGCGGTTATCATTTGACCAATGTCATTGCTCATTGCCTCGCCTCGGTTCTTGTTTTCCTCTGCTTTTCGCTCTGGGCCAGAGGCTCTCCTGGGCTGAAAGATTCCAGCCGAGCCATCGGGGTTTTCTCCGGCTTGCTCTTTGCGCTTCATCCGGCTCATACCCAATCCGTGACCTGGATTTCAGGGAGGACCGATGTCTTTTCCGCGTTTTTCTGCCTGCTCTCCTTTTATCTTTATTTCCAAGCCCAGGACCGGCCGCTCCGAGTTGAGCTATCTCTGATCTTCTGTTCCCTGCTCAGCTTTTTCCTGGCTCTGCTCGCCAAAGAAGTGGCCGCGGTCTTTCCGGTCCTCTTGATTCTGGCTGATTACGCCCGGAACCGCGAGCTCAAAACCATTTTCAGGCCGCGCCAGATCATTATTTACAGCGCTTTTTTCAGCGCCGTGATGATCTATCTACTCATTCGGCAGAAAGTGCTCGGGTTCCCCCTTGGCTTTACCCAGCTCTCCTTTTCCTGGTACTCGGAGGACAAGGCTGATGTTTCCAGCCTGGTGATGGTGTCCAAAACTTTTTTCTATTATCTTAAAACTTTGATCTTTCCGCTCCAGCTTTGTTTTGAATGCAAGCTGAAACCATCCTTGACTTGGGCAGACCCGCAAATCTATTCCAGTACCATCGTCATTGCCGCCATCCTTGCCCTGGGAGTATTCTCCCTGTTTCGCCTACCTTGGTTCTCGCTATGTATTTTCTGGTTTTTTCTTCCGCTTCTGCCTGTGTCAAATCTTGCCCGACAAATCGGTGTCCAAGAGCTGGCAATGGAGCATTATCTTTATCTTCCGAGCATTGGCTTTTGCCTGGCTTTAGCAATCGCGCTCGCCAAAATCTGGAAAGGACTTCTGGAAAAAAATCAGATTTGGGGCAGAGGCCTGGTCCTCTCGCTGTTCGCCGGCATTCTGATCTTATATGCCGGTCTCACTTGGCAAAGAAACCCAGCCTGGAAAGACGGCTTGACGCTTTGGATGGATGCCGTTAATAAAGCTCCAACCCGGGAAAGGTCCTTTTCACATATCGCCAATGAATACACCCAAAGGGGAGATACTTACCGGGCGATGATTTATTCCCGGCTGGCGACCCGGCTGATCCCCTCGGATTCTGATTCCCATTACAATCTGGGGGTGGCGCTGGGGCAACTGGGGCATCAGGATGAAGCGGTCCGGGAATATCAGGAGGCGATTCGTTTGAATCCGGCAAAGGTCGAGGCTCACAATAACCTGGGATCTGCGCTTCAGGGCAGGAACGACTGGGAAGGCGCGGTCCGGGAATACCGGGAGGCGGTTAATCTTAATCCCGAGTATCTTCTTGGCTGGAAAAATCTGGCCAATGCCTATCTGGAGCTTGGGAGATGCGACCAGGCCTGGCAGGCGCGTAATCAATTGGGAAACAAGGCTGATCCCGGCCTGGTCCAAAAGCTTCAGCAAAAATGCCCGGAATAAATGCTCCGCCGATGAGAAAGCCAGCAGGGGTATTGCTATTCCCCTGCCAAATGATCAGAAACTCTGCCCGCGAACTTGATTTTAAGTCCAGCAGGGTCAATATATAAGATTGATTTTTATCCAGGGAGAAATGGGAATGAACGGCGGCAAAAAGTTTTTCTGGCAGGGGGTGATCCGGCACTACCGGGAATATCTGCCGATCAAGAAAGAGGATTGCATTGTCACGCTCCTGGAGGGAAACACTCCCCTGATCCCGTCCCGACATCTCGCCTCGGAACTGGGCAAAGGCGTGGAGGTGTATTTCAAGTTTGAAGGCTTGAACCCGACCGGCTCGTTCAAGGACCGCGGAATGACCGTGGCGATCTCGCGCGCCAAGGAAGAAGGCGCCAGCGCGGTGATCTGCGCCAGCACCGGCAACACCAGCGCTTCTGCCGCGGCCTATGCCGCGGCCGCGGGGATGAAGGCGATCGTGTTGATTCCGGAAGGAAAGATTGCGCTCGGTAAATTGTGCCAGGCAATGATGCACGGAGCCGTGGTGGTTCAACTGGAGGGGAATTTTGATCAGGCGCTGGAGATCGTGCGCGAGCTGGGAGAGCATTACCGGGTTGAAATCGTGAACAGCATCAATCCTTTCCGGATTGAGGGACAGAAGACCGCGGCGTTTGAAATCTGCGATCTTCTCGGCCGGCCCCCGGATCATCATTGTCTCCCGGTCGGAAACGCCGGCAATATCACCGCCTACTGGAAAGGATATAAAGAATACTATCAGAAGGGCAGGATTGAATCGCTTCCGCATATGAACGGATTCCAGGCTGAAGGCGCGGCGCCGATCGTGCGCGGTCATCCGATCAAGAATCCCGAGACCCTGGCCACCGCGATCCGGATCGGCAATCCCGCGAGCTGGAAAAGCGCGGAGCAGGCGCGCGACGAGAGCGAGGGAATCATTGATCTGGTGAGCGATGACGAGATTGTGAAGGCGTATAAGTATGTGGCAAGGGCGGAGGGAATTTTTTGCGAGCCGGCCAGCGCCGCCGGCATTGCCGGTCTCTGGAAGATGAAGGAAAAAAGAATGATCCAGGCCGGCCAGAAAATTGTCTGCACCCTGACCGGACACGGCCTCAAAGACCCGGACAATGCCATCAAGTTCAGCGAGCCCACTCTCAAACTTCCCGCCAAAATAGATACCGTGGTGAATGCCTTGCAGTTGGAGAAAAGATGAATGAAGAAGAAGTTCCTGATCTTGATCGGCGATGGAATGGCGGATGAGCCCAAGGATTTTCCCGACGGAAAAACCCCTCTAGTCGTTGCCCAAAAACCGAACCTGGATTTGCTCGCCCAGGTCGGAGAACTCGGCCTGGTCCGAACCATTGGCAAGGGCCAGAACGCCGGCTCGGATGTGGCCAATATGGCGATCCTGGGCTATGACCCTGAAAAATATTACACCGGAAGAGCGCCGATTGAGGCCGCGGGTCTCGGACTTTCTCTAAAGCCCGATGAAGTCGCTTTCCGCTGTAACCTGGTCAGCTTGAGAAAAGAAAAAGGCGGGCTGATGATGGATGATTACAGCGCCGGCCACATTACCAATGAGGAAGCGCAAGCGCTGATCCAAACCCTGAATCAGGCGCTTTCCAACGATCAAATCAAGTTCTATCCGAGCGTGAGCTACCGAAATCTTTGCCTTATCAAAAATGTTGACCCGAAAGCGGTTTTGATTCCGCCCCCGCATGACATTATCAACCAGCCGATTGAAAAGCATCTCCCGCAGGGAAAACTCAACCAGGCGCAAAAGCTGATTCTCGGCTTGATCGCAAAAAGCCGGGCGCTTTTTCAGGATCATCCGGTCAATCAGAAAAGGCGCGCGGCCGGGGAAAAATCCGCGGACACCATCTGGCTCTGGGGCCAGGGCAAGACCCCGGCCTTTACCACTCTCCAGGAGCGCGCCGGAATCAGCGGGGTGGTGATCAGCGGGGTGGACCTGATCCGCGGGTTGGGCAAGCTGGCCGGGATGGAAATAATCAGGGTGCCGGGCGCCACCGGCTATATTGACACCAATTATGAGGGCAAGGTGGCCGCGGCTTTGGCCGCGCTGGAAAAGGGCGCGGATCTGGTTTATCTTCATTTAGAGGCTCCGGACGAGGCCGCGCATTCCGGAGACCTGGAGTTGAAGATCAAGGCGATTGAACTTTTTGACCGGAGAATTGTCGGGCCGATTCTGGAGGGCCTGAAAAAGTATGAAGATTGGATTATGCTGGTTCTGCCGGATCATACCACCCCGGTCCGGATCCGGACTCATCACGATGATCCGGTGCCGTTCGTGGCGGTGAGCGCGGATCAGGTCCGAAGCGGGAAAAAGCGGGCGAGGATTTTCGCCGAGCAGGACGCGCAAAAGGCCGGAATCAAGATTGAAAAAGGCTTTGAGCTTCTGGACAGATATTTTTTTGGTAACTAAGTTATGGCCAAAGTAGAGGTGATTGAGAGCCGGTGCAAGAGCTGTGAGATCTGCGTATCGGTCTGCCCCAGGCAGTGCCTGCGCATCTCGGACCGCCATAACCAGGCCGGATATTTCATCGTGGAATTCATCGGCGGGGAAAAATGCACCGGGTGCGCCATGTGCGGGGAAATGTGTCCGGATTTGGTGCTCCAGATTTATAAATAAAAATTGAGCGCAGGCAAGAGTGCCTGCGCCCCGAATAAAAAAGATGAAAAAACTCATCAAAGGCAACGACGCCATCGCAATGGCAGCCATTGAGGCGGGTTGCAGATTTTATTACGGATACCCGATTACGCCCCAAAATGACATTCCGGAATATTTCGCGCGCGAATTTCCCAAAATCGGAGGCGTATTCCTCCAGGCCGAGAGCGAAATCGGCGCCATCAATATGGTTTTAGGCTCAGCCGCGGCCGGCAAGCGCGCAATGATCAGTTCCAGCGGTCCCGGCATCAGCCTGATGCAGGAAGGAATCAGCTATATGTCCGGCTCGGAAATCCCGGCCGTGATCGTGAACATCCAGCGCTCAGGTCCGGGACTGGGCGGCATTTCTCCCAGCCAGGGAGATTATTTCCAGGCCACCCGCGGAGGCGGACACGGCGATTACCGCACCCCGGTTTTCGCCCCGGCCTCGGTCCAGGAAATGTATGATTTCACTTTTCTCGCGTTTGATGTCGCGGACGATTACCGGAACCCGGTGGTGATCCTGGCCGACGCCATGCTCGGGCAGATGAAAGAGCCGCTGGATCTTCGCCCTCCAGCCGGGCGCGAGCTTGCGGCCAAGAATTGGGCTTTGACCGGATGCGCGGGCCGGAAGCCGCAACTTTTGAAATCGCTCTACCTCGGACATCGCGAGCTGGAAAAACATTGCTGGCATTTATGGGAGAAGTATCAAAGGATCAAGGAAAAAGAAATCCGCTTTGAAGAGGTTTTAATTGAGGATGCGGATTTGATCGTGGTCGCGTTCGGCTCTGCGGCCCGGATTTCTAAAACCGCGGTCCAGGACGCGAGAAAAAGCGGACTCAAGGTCGGCCTGTTCCGGCCGATTTCGCTCTTCCCGTATCCAGAGAAAAGGCTGGAAGAGCTGGCGAAAACGGCAAAGGCATTTTTGGTGGTGGAGTTGAATACCGGCCAGATGCTGGAAGATGTGAGGATGTCGGTGGGGAAGGATAAGCCGATCCATTTTTACGGACGACCGCCCGGAGCGGACGCGCTGCCCATGCCGATTGAAATTCTGGACCAGATCCGGGAGGTTTACCCTTGAGCCAGGACAAAACCAAAGAGCCGAGACTGATCAATCCGAGACCGAGAACCTTGATTGACCGGCCCTCTCATTTCTGCCCCGGCTGTCATCACGGGATCATCCACCGCCTGCTGGCCGAGGCGATTGATTATTTCGGCATCCGCGAAAAAGCCATCGGAGTAGCCTCGGTCGGATGCTCGGTATTCCTTTATGATTTTATGGACACGGATGTTCTGGAAGCCCCGCACGGAAGAGCCACGGCCGCGGCCACCGGGATGAGGCGCGCCCAGCCGGACAAAATCATCTACACCTACCAGGGAGACGGAGACCTGGCCGCGATCGGCACCAGCGAAATTATTCACACCGCCAACCGGGGGGAAGCCATTACCGTGGTCTTTGTCAATAACACCAATTACGGAATGACCGGCGGGCAGATGGCGCCTACCACTTTGCTCGGACAGAAAACCACCACTACCCCCTATGGAAGGGATTTCAAACGCGACGGCTACCCGATCCGGATGACGGAACTGCTCGCCACCCTGGAAGGAGTGGCCTTTGCCGCCAGGGGAGCGGTGAACAAGCCGGCCAATGTCCGGAGGACTCGCGAGCTGATCCGGCGCGCGTTTGAAGTTCAGCTCAAGGGCATCGGGCTCGGTTTTGTGGAAGTGCTTTCGGCCTGCCCCACTGACTGGGGCTTGACTCCTTTGAATGCGATCAAGCGGGTGGAGGAGGAATTGATCCCATATTACCCGCTCGGAATTTTCAAGGATAAAAAAGAGGCGGATCATTTATAAAGATAAGCGACTAAAGTCGCCCGCACAGCAAGGAAAGGATTTTAGATAAGGAATCGCGACTAAAGTCGCTCGCACGATGAGGAAACGATGTACAGCGATGTAATGATGGCGGGATTTGGCGGACAGGGGATTCTCCTGATCGGGAATCTTCTGGCCGAGGCCGCTTTGCTGGAAGAATATAATGTCACTTATCTGCCCAGCTACGGCGTGGAGATGCGGGGCGGGACCGCCAATTGCACGGTGGTGATCTCGGATCAGGAGATCGGCTCGCCCCAGGTGAGCGCGCCCGAGGCGATGCTGGTGATGAGCGAGCAGGCGCGGGAAAGATTTGAGCCGAGGGTGAAGCCGAACGGGCTTTTGATTCTGAACAGCTCGCTGGTGGAGGCAAGCAAGCTCAACCGGAACGATCTTGAGAAACTGATCATTCCGTTCAATCAACTCGCCGCGGAAATGGGCAACGCCAAATTCGCCAATATGATCGCGCTCGGCGCTTACCTGGGAAAAAAGCCGGTGGTGAAACTCGCCAGCATTGAAAAAATGCTCAAAGCGCAATTCGCGTCCAAAAAAGCGGAGTTGGTGACAATGAATTTGAAAGCCATTGAAAAAGGAATTGAACTCGCCAAGCAATCGGGAGGGACATAAATGGAAGAAAAATTTGAAGAAATCAAGGTCGGAGAGAAGATCAAGCAAATCCGGGAAGACCAGGCAATGAGCCTGGAACAACTCGCTCAGCGGATCGGGGTCAGCCCCTCGGTGCTCAACCAGATTGAAAATCATCTGGTCAGCCCCCCGCTCGGAACCCTGATTAAAATCGCGCGCGCCCTCAACATCAGCGTGAGCGACTTTTTCGGCGGAGAGGCAACTTCCTATAGCCTGGTCCGGAAAGATGAGCGGAAGAAGGTGTCCCGCTTTGCCAGCAAGGACGGGATCAGCTACGGATATTCATACGAGTCGCTCGGGTTTGACAAAAAAGACCGACAGATGGAGCCCTTCCTGGTAACCCTCCAGAAAAGCCCAATGGAAGCAACCTCCTTATCCTCCCATCCGGGCGAGGAATTTATCTTTGTCCTGGCCGGAAAAGTCCAGGTCCAGCTCGGAGACCATACCGATATTTTACAGCCCCACGACAGCATCTATTACGACGCCACCATCCTCCACCGCGTCAGCGCCTTTGAATGCGAGGAAGCAAAGATTGTCGCGGTAATCTGGGCTCCGAAAGAATAGTTGCCAGTGGCCAGTGATTAGTGGCCCGTAGGGGCGTATTGTATACGCGCGAATGTGCGAGCGTCCTGTCCGCAAATGCGAGACAGGATCTCGCTCCTCCGAGAGCGTGACAGGATCAGCCGCGATCAGGGGAGTAGACACTCCTGTCTGCTAACAACAAAAATGTGTGCGCGAATTCAGGCTGATGTAAATTTTTTATTGAAGCGTTTCCGGTCCTTTCGCCAGACGCGGCTTGAAGAGGCGTTGGGCAATGGGCTTTTTCCGTTTGGGGAGGTTATTGAGGTCTATTTTGGCGACGAGGTCGGGACGGTCCGCATTGGCGAGCAGATTGATGAATTGCGCGTAATCGTCCACATTACCGTTGCCAAATTTGTCGTTGAGCAATAATTCCAGGTAGTGGTCCGCCTCGTCAGTGTGGAGTTTGAGCAGGAACTCAAAAATCACGGGTCTGGTGTTTGAAGCCTTGGTAAAATCATAAAAGAATTCCATCATCATCTGAAGGGGAGAAACTTTCACCGGCTCCGGCTCTGAAAGCGCGATCTCCATCAGGGACGCCATTGCCGATCTTCGGACATCCTCGGAGCGGTCCTCCAAGCCCTGGAACAAAGCCAGCAAAGTGCCAAAAGTCCATTTTGCCTTTCCCAGTTCATCCATCCGTTTCTTTTTTCTTTCCCAGGGCGGCTCCCAGTCCCGATCATCTTCAAAATCGTCCATTTTATGCTCCTTTTCCGGTTCCTTCTTTTTTTATAATAACTTTAAGGGAAAAAAGCAAACAAGCTCTACGGCTATTGCGACCTTTTTGTCGCCCGAATATGCTTGCGAAAGAAAGCGATTGCCTCTTGCTTGGAAATCCTTCTCTGAGCGACACCTAAGGTTAATGCCTCCAGTTCCTTGTCCGTGGCATGTAAAATGTGATTGTTAGCCACGATAAAAGCTTCAGCCGACGCCACCGCGGTCCGTTTATTCCCGTCTATAAAGGGATGGTTCTGGCACAGATGGAATAGATAGGCGCCGGCCATTGAAGGAAGATTGGGATGAAGGAACTCTCCGCCGAACTGAGCCGCAGGCATCATCACCGCGGATTCCAGAAGACCGTAATCCCGGATTTCCAGACTGCCGCCGAATTTCTGAATCATCCGATCGTGAATCGTGACTACCTCGTCAACCGAAAGAAATGTCGGCTCAGTCTTCATCCGCCAATTGCTTCAGCAGATGCCTTCTTTTAATTACCAGCTGGTCCAAAATTTTTTCCAGCCGCTTTGGGTCAATCGTTTTAGGAGTCGCCGGGGTAATGATCAGCGAGCCGTTGCTCACGGTCAGTTGCACCTCCCCGTTTTCCTCCAGGCCCACCAGTTCCATCACCGCCCGATCCAGGATCAGGGCGTTGCTGTTTCCCACCTTTCTTAAATGCTTAATCATTTGCGCCTCCAGTTATAACAATATTATAACCTATTAATTGTCGCTGTCAATCAAATTCCTTTTGACTTTCAAGGGTCAAACTCTTTATAATATCGGCTATGAAGAAAAAAATAATGGGTATTTTGGTTTTCGCCTTGATCCTGGCCGGATGCGCCGCGCGATCGCCGCGCGGGCCGCTGAAGGGGCCGGTGTATCCGCTTCAGGAAAAGTCGGTGGAGCTATTGGGCGCCAAGATTGTTTATGTTGAAGGCGGGGTTGGCGAGACCGTGATTTTTGTGCACGGGGTGGGCGGAGCGCTCCTGGATTGGGAAAAGGTTCTGCCCTATTTTGCCCAGCGCTATCATACCATTGCCCTGGATCAGCCCGGGTTCGGCAAGTCGGAAAAGCAAATGGACTACCATTATTCCATAGACAACAACGCGAAGATTCTGCTCGGCCTGATGGACGCAAAAGGGATTCAGAAGGCGCACATAATCGGCAATTCTATGGGCGGGGAAGTGGCGGCGTATTTCGCGATTCACTATCCGGAGCGGGTGGACAAGCTGGTATTGGTGGACGCGGCCGGCGCGCTTAATTTGCCGAATCTGCCGGGGATGCCTGAGTTGATCTGGCTTCTGGCCAAGCCCATTGACAGCCTTTCCAACCGATCCGGGTCCAATGACCCGCACACCTATGATCCGGACCGGGTTCAGCCCAATATCGCCCAGGCAATTTACAATTCGGATGAATGGTGGGGATGCCGGGAGGCCTGGCGGGACGATGTGTATGACATTTTCCGGCTGGACCTGAAACCGGAACTGAAAAAAATATCCGCGCCTACCCTTGAAATCTGGGGATCAAATGACCCCCTGCTCAAATCCTATTCCAAGTGGTATTTCTGGGAGCAGATCCCCAACTCCGAACTCCTGATCATTCCCGGCGGAGATCACACTTCCCAGCTCTCCCAGCCCCGCGCCTTTGAGGCCGCGGTGGATGGATTCCTGCAAGGCAAACCCAATCCGGCTTACGCGAAGAAAGGCGAAAAGGTCAAGCTGGAAAAAAGATCAGCCGGCAATTAATTTTTTCGCCGCGAATAATGAAGGGGAAGTAATGAGCGGCTGGAAAATCGTGGTAATCATCTTGCTCTCAATTGTTGCGAGCGCCTGCCAAAATCCCCAGCCGGTTTCTTCCAATCCCCGGGCCGATGAAATTTGCGCCAGACCGGTGAAGACCGACTCCGGGCTGGTGGAAGGGCTTGCGGAAACCGGGACCGCAACCTGCGCCTGGCGCGGAATCCCTTATGCCGCTCCCCCGGTCAGGGATTTACGGTGGAAAGCTCCTCAGCCGGTCAAGCCCTGGGACGGAATCCGGAACGGATCGCTCTGGGGGAATCGGTGTATGCAGATGGACAATTTTATGATGAACTTTTTCAATTCAGATCCTTCCGGCGGGATGAGCGAGGATTGCCTTTACCTGAATATCTGGCGGCCGAAGAAGCAAGGAAAATTTCCAGTGATGTTTTTTCTTCACGGCGGAGGCCTGGGACTGGGCACCGGCAATACCCCGACTTACTGGGGCGACCGGCTGGCCGAGACCGGCGATGTGATGGTGGTCACGATCAACTACCGCTTAAGCCTGCTCGGGTTTTTGACTTTGCCGGCTCTGCAAGCTGAAGACCCGAATCAGAGCTCGGGTAATTACGGGATCCTGGATCAGATTGCGGCGCTCAAGTGGGTGAAGAAAAACATAGAGAATTTCGGGGCAGATCCGAATAACATCACCATTTTCGGAGAATCCGGAGGAGGCTGGAGCGTTTGCACCCTGGCCGCGACCCCGCTCGCAAATGGGCTGTTCCAGCGGGCAATTATGGAAAGCGGCGGATGCAACCGGGCGGAAACCATGGAGCAGGGATATAAGCAAGGCAAGGAGCTGGCCGAAAAAATCGGATGCCAACCCCATGACCTGGATTGCCTGCGCAAGGTTCCCGGGGAAAAAATCCGGGACGCGAGCCCGGTTCCAACTTTCACCCGCTTTACTGCCGGGCCCCACATTGACGGATATTTGCTCAACGCAACCCCGCTGGAGATGATCCGGGCCGGAAATTTCAATCCTGCCGCCTGGATCGTCGGCAATAACCGGGACGAGTTGTCTATGAATCTCTGGTCCCTCCGAAAGGATTTGCGCAAGATTCCGCCGGAAAAATATCAAGCGGCCCTGGTCGGTTTTTTGTCCATTTCTGAAACTGCAGCCGGGGAACTCGCGCGTCTTTATCCCTTGAGCGAGTTTGCCAATACGCCGATGAAAGCGTATCAGAGAATGGCGAGCGATTTTTCTTTGATCTGCCCGAGCTATGACGGCATTGCCGCGGCCTCAGCCCAGGGTGCGCAAACCTATCTTTACCGGTTTGATTACGCTGATTTCCGCACCGCCAATAACGCCGGGGCCATGCACGCGATTGAGCTGCCGTTTGTCTTCAACAGTTTCGACCGCCGGATGTTCAATATTTTTTTCAGCGGCAAGATGAGGGAAAAAGCCAAACCGCTTTCCAAAATCATCCAGGCCTTTTGGATCAATTTCGCCAAAACCGGGAATCCCAACGGGCCGGTTTTGCCGGAGTGGCCGGGATTTGATCCGGGCAAGCCGCAGATGCAGATCCTGGACGCGAAGGTGAGGAATGAGACGGCGAAGTTATCGGACCGGTGCAGGTTTTGGGAGGAACACAAAATCGCGTTGGACTGGTGAGGATTATCTGACATCAACCGCTTTGGCGATCCTCTGGATGGCGTTTTGCAGGAACTGGTCGTCGGCAAAGCTGATTTCAATCGCCTGCTGATCGCAGACCTCAATGCAGCGTCCGCATCCCTTGCACAAGTCCGTGATTACGGCGCGCTGATCAATCATCTTGATCGCATGGGCAAAGCAAACATTTTCCGCGCAAGCTCCGCAGCCCGTGCATTGATCATTGACCGACACTGAAACTCCCGGCAGGCGGGTCAACTTTTCCGCAATCTCCGAAGCGAGATAAGGCAAAACCTTCCAGAGACAACAGCAGGGACAGCAGTTGCAGATGGTGAGCAGTTTCTCTCCCGGGCCGATCCCCAGCCAGACCGTGTCCAGCTTGTTCTTCCCGATCAAATGCACCAAGCCGACTTCCCGGCATTTCCGCGCGTGCTCCAGCGCTTCCTCCTTGCTCGCCTTGCGGCCCAGCGCCGGATTGATCTGCATCGCGGTCTCGCCCAGAAAAAGGCAACCCAACTCAATCGGATAATCCTTGCACTTGCTCCCGTCCCGGCAGATGCACTTGTTCATCAGGAAATGGTAATTCGCCTGCTGGATGAAATGCTCAACCACCTGGGAAGGCAGGCAGATCTGCGGCCCGGGATCAATTGACTTATTGATGGGAATCAGCTTATCGCGGGTAAGAAAAAATAAATCGTCCCCTTCAAACAGCCATCGGTCCAGAGCCTTTCCGATCCAGGGCCATCTGGTCATCCGCGCGATAATGAATCTTTGCGGAAAGGTCCGGGTGAGAATTTTAACGAATAAAGCCGAGCTGGGCATAAATCTTAATCACAGAGGCGGTTGATAATACCATTCCGGTTCAGGATGGTCCTTGCTTAAAATCATCAGAGCGCCGCCCTGCACTTTCTGGCCGGGATCGGAGAGCAGCATAATGCCGGGTCCCATTCCCTTTTCATAAAAATCCCGCTTAACTTTTTCCGAATCCATTTTCCGGGCAAAGCCTTTATCATAGAAGACAAAAACCTGGACCACCGAATGCTGGCTGGAAAGATTTTCCGCTATCTCCCTTACCTTGAATTTCAAATCCTGCTCCTCCATTGTCCCCTTGAGATAGTAAAACTCCACGATTGATTCCGAGCCGGGAACCTCCCAGGTCGCGGCCTTGTTCAGGCCTTCGGAATCTTTGGAGCAGGACCAGGCCCCTAAAAGCCCGAAGATAATCAATAGAACCCATTTTTTCATCATCCATCCTCCGGAATAGATTTTATCCTTTAATCCTGATTGTAAGCGACCGGCTATGCTCTAAAAGTCCTTCCAGCTCGGCAAATTCCGCGGCCGGCTTGCCGAGGATCTTGATCATCTCTTCGCTGAGCCGGACCACACTCTGCCGCTTCATAAAATCCCAGACCCCGAGCGGGGAGTCAAACGCGGCCCGGCCCCCGGTCGGGAGACAATGATTGGGCCCGGCGAGATAATCCCCGGCCGCAACCGGCGAATCCGCTCCCACATAAATCGCCGCGGGACCGGTAAGGCCGGCGAGCAATTGTTCCGGCTCCGCAGTATGAATTTCCAGATGCTCGGGCGCGATCCGGTTCGCAAGCTCTATCATTTCCTGCTCGCTCCGGGAATGGATCAGAAATAAATTCTTGCCCCGGAGCTTCCAGCCGGATTTGATCTTTTCAAGATAGTCCGCGTTGGTGGAAATCAAGAATGCCCAGCCGCCTTGTCCGTGCTCCAGCTGGGCTTTAAGGTCCGCAATCGCAAATTCAGCCGGAGCCGAGCCGTCAGCTAAAATCGCGATCTCGCTCGGGCCGGCCAGGGTATCAATCCCGGCCAGGCCTTTGCTCTGCGCATAAACCTTTGCCGCGCTCACCCAGAGCCCGCCCGGGCCCACGATTTTGTCCACCTTCTGGATCCTGCCCGCGCCCAAAGAGAGCAGCGCGATCGCATGCGCTCCCCCGACCCGGTAGATCTCTTCCACTCCGGTCAGCTTGGCCGCGAATAATATCGCCGGATGAATTTCCCCTCCCCGGTCCGCGGGAGTGACCATCGCGATCCTTTTCACGCCCGCGATCTGGGCCGGAATCGCGGCCATTAAAACCGTGCTCGCAAGCGGAGCTTTTCCGCCCGGAATGTATATACCCACGCTCTGGAGCGGAATCCAGCGCAACTCAGAAAAGCTCTCCTCTTCCTTGATGATGTATCCATCCGGAGCCTGGCCCTGATGAAAGCGCTCAATCCTCTTGCGCGCCAACTGCATTGCCTGAATTTGATTCGCGCTCAGTTCTTTTTCCGCGGAATTCAGCTCCTTCGCCCTCACCCGCAATTCCTTTTCGGTTCCGGAAAATCCGTCAATTTTTCGGGCGAATTCCAAAACCGCCCGGAGGCCTCGTTTCTCAACCGCGGAAAAAATCTTTTCCACCTTTCCTTCCAGCCCGGCCTTGAAACCGGCGCGCGCTTTGAGAAGCCGGCTGAACTCAGCCGTAAATTTTTTATTCCTGGTATCCAGGATCTTCATTCTTCCTTCCCTCTCCTGATCTTCGCTCCCACGGCATTCAGTTTTTTCTCCATCCGCTCATAGCCGCGATCCAGGTGATAGACGCGCGAAACCTCCGTGGTGTTTTCCGCGGCCAGTCCGGCCAGAACCAGGCTGGCGCTCGCGCGCAGATCCGTGGCCATCACTTTTGCGCCGGAAAGGTTTTTTACGCCCGTGACCAGGGCGCGATTTCCCTCCAGCCTGATGTTGGCGCCCATTCTTTGCAGCTCCAGGGAATGGAGGAACCGGTTTTCAAAAATGGTTTCCGTGATCATGCTAACCCCGCCTTCAGCAAGGGAGAGCAGGGCCATCATCTGCGCCTGCATATCCGTGGGGAATCCGGGATAAGGCGCGGTCCGGAGATCCACTCCCCGGAGCTTGCCATCGCGCCAGACGCGCAGGCCTTGATCGGTCTCTTCAATCTTGACCCCGGCCTCGTGCAGCTTGGCGATCACCGCTTCTAAATTTTGGGGATGGGCATTCTTAAGCAATAAGTCTCCGGCCGTGATCGCGCCCGCAACCAGGTAAGTCCCGGTTTCAATCCGGTCCGGCATAATCCGATGAGTTTTCGGCTGGAGCGAATCCACCCCGGTGATCTCAACCCTTTCCGTGCCCGCGCCTTTGATTTTCGCGCCCATCTTGACCAGGTATTGGGCCAGGTCAACCACTTCCGGCTCCTGGGCCGCATTGAGCAGGACGGTCTTGCCCGGGGTGAACACCGCGGCCATCATCACATTCTCGGTTCCGGTGACCGTGACGAGGTCAAAGGTGATCTCGCTCGGATGCGTGTCCTGTTTCCGCGCGTAAATGTATCCGTGCTCCACACTCACCTTCGCCCCCAGCATTTCCAGACCCTTGAGATGCAAGTCCACCGGCCTCGCGCCGATGGCACAGCCGCCCGGAAAAGAAACCTCGGCGTATCCGAATCGCGCGTAAAGCGGCCCGAGCGCCAGGATGGACGCGCGCATGGTCTTGACCAGCTCATAAGGAGCGCGCTTGCTTTTGATCCCGCTGGAGTCAATCCCGAGAATTTTCTCCGATTCCAGACCGGCCCGATCCACCTTTGCCCCCAGCTTCTCCAACAGCTCGCACATCGTATGAATGTCCCGGAGGTCAGGAACATTCTCCAGTAAATGTTTTCCCGGCGCTAAAATGGTTGAGGCCATTAAGGGAAGCGCGGCATTTTTCGCGCCCGAGATCTTAATCTCGCCGGAAAGCCGGCATCCGCCTTCAATGATCAGCTTGTCCATTCGCGCAAAGATTTTAGCATAAGGGACAGCTAAGGCAAGCCCATTTTCTTGATCCGGTAAAGATAAACCCTCTGGAAATCCGATCCCGCGACCGGCTCCAGGCACGGACTCTGGAAAAATTCGTTCATCCGCGCCCGGCCTTTGGGAGTAAGCCGGTTCGCCGGGTATTGGCGGGAGAGCCGGTCCAGCTCCTCGGGCTGAAAAACCAGGTAGCGGATTTGCTGTTGGTTCAGTTCCCGGCAGATTCCTTTTGCCGGCTGATCATCGTTGAACCTCAGGATCAGCGGATTCCAATCAATGAACGAGCTCGCCGTCGCTTTCCTTTCCAGGTAAAAAAACGAGGTGGTCCCGACCAGCAGAACCCGGTCTTCGGGCCGGGAATTATGGTTGAGCCAGTTGAAAATCGGATACGCGCCGAGATCAACTGAATAGGCCGGGCTCAGCCGGTACAGATATTCTTCCGCGCTCTCCCGGGTAAGCAGGATTTTCCAGCCGTTATCTCTCACGCCGACAAGCAATTCCAAAATCAATCCCATCAAAATCGCCAGGGTCAGCGCGGATTGGGTCATTCGCTTGAGCCGCTTGCCCTTCTCCAGCAGGAGGGAAAATCCGCCGGCGGAGAGAATTGCCAGAATGATCCAGAGGCCGATGGCGAATCTGGTGAGCCGGAAGGAGAAGGTCCAGCAGAGATAAAAGACCAGGCAGTATAACCAAACCTGAAGCAATTTTTTGTCCGGCCTTTTTAACAGGAGCAGGATCAAGCCGGCGATGAAGGCGGTTCCGAAGAAAGGAACCGGATGGGTTTGGCCGGCCCGGTAAATCGGCACATACTTGAATCCGTGCGGAATTCGGAACAGCTCTTTGAGCAAGCCGATGGAATATTTAACCCCCACCGCATCGTCCCAGATCGCCTGACTCTGCTCAGGCGTCAAAGGCCCGCCTAAAACATTTGCCAGGGCCGGGAAGAGCGGGTTGCCGACCGTAACGATGTTCCGGATCCAGAAGGAACCGCAAATAATCACAAAACCCAGAGCCGCGATTGAGCCGTTGCTGATGAACTTCTTTCGGTCGGCTTTGACCAGAAGATATGCCAGCCAGAGGGCTTGAGGCAAAAGCAGATAAATATATAAAGTGAGCTTGATGCCACAGCCCAGCCCGGCAATCAGCCCGAACAGAAAAGCCCGGCGCCTTTCCCCGAGATCGTCCCGGATCAGGAGATAGACTCCGGCCAGCACAAAAAACGCGGCGATGATGTCATTGGTGATCAGGTGCGTCAAATAGCCGAAAATCGGCAGGGAGATCAAAATTATGGTGCCCAGGATTTTTTTATCCGGCCCGAACAGGATTCCGAACACCTCCCGGCCGAGCAAAATGATTGCGAGCCAGAAGAGCAGATTGATCATCTGGGCCGTGACCTGGCCCGAAACCGCCAGCCCGGTCAGGTAAAGCATTTCCGCGATTTGCGGGAAATAAGAATAAGTGATGGTGGGAATCGGCGCCGCCGAATTCCGGAGCAGATACTGGCGCGGCAGGGCAAAATGATAGGAGAGGGTATCATAAAAAGTGGTCGGATGAGCCAAAACCAAAATCAGGGCGATACTGAAAGCCAGGATTAAGACCGCCTCCAGAGCCAGGCCTTGGCTGAGATTTTTCCGCTTGCGCCCGCGGGAAACGCAAAAGTAAATCCCGGGCAGAGCCGGAAGCGCGACCAGAAACCGGATCAAATTCGGGAAAAGTAAATGAAGCGCGCCCAGCCAAAAAATGACCAGACCGAGAATCCCCAACCCGGCTCCGAGCAAAAAGCCGACCGGCAATCTCGCCTTGAGACCTTTCTCCAAAATCAAAAAGGAAATCCCGATTCCGGAGAGCGCGATCAAAGAAGTCCAGAGCAAATCCCGAAAATGGCTTGCAAGAAAAACCGGAAGCGCCAGGAGCGCGAAGGGAAGATGAATAAAATATTTCAACTCGCCGTCCCGGAGCGGCGGGTAAAGATAATATAAATATCCGGCTGAAAGGGCCAGGGCCAGGATGATGATCGTGGATTGAAAAATTTTTTTAATCGGTCCCGCCATCATTTTCTCCTGAGCCGGAACGCTCTGAACGCGTCAATTGAATCCCGGTGCGGCCAAGTCTGTAAAATTTTATCATTGACCAGCGTCCGGGCATAATCCGGGAGAAATGGCTTTGGATCCTCAAGCTTAAATTCGCCGGAAGCAATCAATTTAGAAACTACTTCCTGATTTTCCTCCCGGGTCCAGGTGCAGGTGGAATAAACCAGAACCCCGCCCGGCTTGAGATACTGAGCCAGATTTTTAATCAGCTTCCCTTGCAAGTCGGCCAGCGCCGAAATATCTTCCCGCTTCCTCTGCCACTTGATCTCCGGATGCTTGCGGATGGCGCCCAGACCTGAGCAGGGCGCATCCAGCAAAATTTTATCAAACCGGCCAAGCTCGTTTTCCGGAATATTTAACGGTTCGGTCAAATCCTGAGCCAGGGTTTGGAATCCGGTCAGGCCGAGCCGCTCCGCCTCTGGATGGATTAAATTGAGCCGGTTTTCATTAAGGTCCGCGGAGATCAATTTCCCGGACTTTTGCATCAGTTGAAAAATCTGGAGCGTCTTGGTCCCCGGCGCGGAGCAGGCGTCCAAAATCCGCTCCCCCGGCTGGGGATCCAGAATCATCACCACCAGCTGACTGGCTTCATCCTGGATGGCGAACCAGCCCTGCTGATAACCCGGCAAAAGAATCGGCGATTTATGCTCCTTGATTCTTATTGCCCAAGGCGAAAATTTGCCCGACCCGGCTGGAATGCCTTCTCTTTCTAAAAACGCCAGCAATTCTTCCCGGCTTAAGCGAAGCGGATTGACCCGGAGCGTGAGCATCGGCCTCTGATTATCAGCGTTCAAAAGCTCTTCGGCCTCTTTGGCTCCCAGCTCTTGGATCGCAGATTCCACCATCCAATCCGGATGAGAATATTTGACTCCGAGCCGGGTTGCGGGATCAGGAATTTGATCGGGTGATTTCAAGGTGTTTTTGTTCTCGCTCAATCTCCTGAGCACGGCATTGAGCAAAGGCCGGGCATAGCTCACGCTCAGCCGGACCGATTCATTGACCGCGGCATGCGCTGGAATCCGATCCAGGAAAAGAATTTGATAGGCGCCCAGCCGGAGCAAATTGCGGGTGGTCAGATCCGTCTGAGAAATCTTCCGATCCAGAAATTGCTCCAGATCAAAGTCCAGCAGGCGCTGATGCCGGATACTGCCATAGGCCAGCTCGGTAAAAAGCGCCCGATCGCGCGGATCAAGCTCAGTCCGTTCCAGGTAATAATCAACCAGCCGATCCAGATAGGCCTGATCCTTCTCCACCCGCTTGATCACCTGCAGGGCCAGCTCGCGCGCTGATTTCTTCCCCGCCTGCGTCATTATTCCACCTCCAGCACCAGACCTTTTAAATACCAGGTCTCCGGCAGATTTAAAAGCGCCGGATGATCGCCGGCCTGAATATGAATCTCAAGCAAATTCGCCCGCCTTCCGGAATCGGACAGCGCCTGGCGCAATACTTCCGTCAAATCCGCCAGCGAAAAATTATAGGAGCAGGAATAAGTGATTAAGATTCCGCCCGGCTTGAGCAAATTCAAAGCCCGCCGATTGATCTCCGCGTATCCTCTCCGAGCCGACGACAGATCCTTCCTGCTCCTGGCAAACGGCGGCGGATCCAGAACCATCAGATCAAAGCTCTCCCCCTTTTCCAGAAGCTCGGGCAGAAAATCAAAAACATTTTCCCGCACCGGCCTGACATTTTTGATCTGATTCAGCTCCAGATTCCGCTCCAGCGCCCCAAGCGCAGGGGCTGAGCTGTCCACCGCCATCACTTCCTCCGCCGTTTGCGCCAGATGCAGGGCAAAACCGCCCTGATAGGCAAAAGCATCCAGGCACCTTCCCCGGCCCAACTCTTCCGCCCGAATCCGGTTCTCGGCCTGGTCCAGATAGGCGCCGGTCTTGTGGCCCTCCATCAAGTCTATCTCAAACCTGACTCCGCCTTCCTGGATCACAACCCTCTGCTCCTCTTTGCCTCTCCAGAAAAATTTGCCCTCCTTCAAGCCCTCCAGCTCCCTCCCGGACGAATCATTCCGAAACCAGATTCCCGCCGGCTGAAACTCCTCCCAGAAAATGTCCGCGATCATTTCCTGGAGCCGATCCACACCTGGAATCAGATACTGGATCACAATCTGTCCGGCATACCAGTCCGCGATCAAGCCGGGAAGAAGGTCTCCTTCCGCGTTGACCAGCCGAACCGCCCGGCCCGGTTGGATCCGCTTCTCTCGTTTCCTTCGCGCGCGCCGAATCCGGTCCCGGAAAAAATCCCGGCCCAGCGCCTCCGGCGAATGGCTGAGCAGGCGGAAGGAGATTTTAGAACCGGAGCTGAAAAATCCCTGGCCGAGAAATTCCCCGGAACTGCTTTCAATCGCCGCGATCAATCCGTCCAGCTCCGGCCGAGGATTTTCTATCTCATCCCGATAAACCCAGAGATGACCGGCCCGGAGCCGTCCCATTGCTTTTTTGCTTATCCGCAATCTTGCCGGCATTTCATCCCGACCTGAATCTCCGGATCGTGAGCAGACTCAAAAGCGAGCGCAGAATGTTGGCGGTGGTGCCCCAGAGAAAAGCAAAAGCCACCAGGCCGGACTCGGAAGTCCAGAGCCGGAAGAGGAGCAGGAATGAGCCTTCATTGATGCCGTATCTTCCGGGCGTGGGCAATGCGAACGCGACATTCTGGATCGGAAGCAGGCTGAAAACGGCCAAAAACGGGACTTGGACTCCAAACGAGGGAAGCGCGAGCCAGACGAAGAAGGAGATGATGCCGAGCATCAAAGCCCGGAGCGAAATCAACTTCAGATAAAGCAGGGGCTTTCCCTGATCAAACCCCTTGAGAATCCCGTCCCGCAAGACCTGCGGGATGAAACTCTTGAGCCGGCTCTGCCAGAAGCCGATCCAGAGAAAAAAGAGAATCCAGTCCGGCGCAATCCAGTACCAGAGCCAGCTGAATTTTTCCGCCGCTCCCAGCCGGGGCAAAAAAATTGCCGCGCCCAGGGTGATGAAAACCAGCGTGGCGTGAAAGGTATTGAAAAAGAGAAACGCCAGAAGCCCGACCACTTCCGTGACCGGCTTTTTCGCGTGCTTGCTGATGATGTAAGCGATTCCGCCCTGGCCGTAAAAATATCCCAGGCTCACAAACAGCATGGTCGCGAGCCGGAGCTCAAAAACCTGCCGGGGCCGGAGCCCATAATTGAAATTCCGGAACAGAACCAAATGCGTATAAGCATCCACCAGAAAGCAGAGCAGGACAAAAAGCAGGGAGCAGGAAAAAAAACGAATCGGTTCCACATTCTTGAGCTCGCTCAAAACCCGCTCCAGCGGCACCCGCCGGAAAATCTCCCAGAAAATGAAGACCACGAGCAGAAGGAAAAAAATCTGACCCAATCCCCTTCTCCATCCGGTCTTTCCGCCTTGCTCCATTATTTTCTTAATCTATTCCCGGCCTGGACTTTGTCAAACCGGGTCTGGACCCCTTGCCCGGCCCCAATTTTCAAGCCGGTTCACCGGCTTTGCGTTTTTTCCGGGACCGACCCGTCATTTATGGCAAGGGCAGAGGCCAGCAAATCCATTGTTCCTCCCATACCCGGCGCTAAAGCACCGGTCTATTTGTTTGCGCAAGGACCATTAAAATGGCCTGAGCGCCAATTAAAAAAATGGGGGTGGCACGGGGGTTCAGAGCGGGAATGGATATTTTTTCCCGAAAATGGTATAATTAAAGAAGTAGAAGCGGACAAGCGGAAGCACTAAGGAGGTGGAAGATGATCAAGTGGTTTTTTAGCACATTGTTGGTGGCGGCGGTGGCGGCAGGCGTGATGATTCTCTATTTGAGTCCGGATCTCCGTTCCAAAGCAGCCGGCTGGTTCAAGCAGAAGAACGAGCTGGTGGAGAGACGAGCCAAGCAGATCAAAGATTCCCTGCCCGGCAAAACCGATCTGAAACAGGCCAAAGACCGGATCCTTCCGAAAGATCAAACCGGAGCCGGGGCGCCGAGGCAGGAAACCAAACCGGTTGAGAAGAAAACCAACGAGCAGGCAAAAACGCCGATGCAGGATCAAATTTCCGACCAGGATCGCCAACAGCTGGAAAAGGTTCTGGAGCAGGCTCAAAAAGTCAATCCGGGCCAGAAGAAATGAGCGCCTGATAATCAGGCGAAACTTTCGCGGAAATCTCATCATCAATATTATTGCCTCTGCTTAGAGCCAGCTTCAGAGCGAAGGTTCTTTCAACCTCTTAAAAATCAGACGGCAAAAGACCGGGTGAGATCAATAACTGATTTTTCAAACATTCTCACCACCTGTACGAGAACGAGCCGTAAAGCTAAAAGAACAGACGCCTCAGCGCCGAATTGGCTTTACGGCTCTTTTCGTTTGGATTGATCTTGGCGGATCAAGAGGTTGAATGGCAGAGATGCAATCCGGCAGGGTCTCCAGGCAAAAAGGGCCGGAGAAAAATCCCCGGCCCCTGGATTTTTGATTGAATCGGCCGGCTGATTTTTATTTAATCACGCCTTTGAGCGGAGCCTCAATTCTGTTGCCTTTGGCGCCGCTATAGATCGCGTTCAGAACTGCGGAAGCATTCGCTTTCTGGGCTTTGGCCTTGGTGGCTTTGCAATTGCCCGCAATTGAACTAAGGCTTAACGCAGAACCGGGTGATTCCCAGGAGGTCGGGCAAAGGCCGGTATCCCTCCCGTTTTTATCCAGCGCTTGAACCGAAATGGTTATCTCCTCCCCAACCTTAAGATCCAAAGCCTGATATTCCTTGCCCGCCGAGGGCATATCAGCTTTGTAGAAAATAAACCAGGATGGGTCTCCAATCGGCTCCGGCTTAACACTGGCTTGCTGGGTAGTCCCTCCAGTGGGCTGGGGCGCAGGCTTTTCCACCACGGTTTCAGGCGGGGGCGTTTCGCTTGCCGGCGGTTCCGCTTTCTTTTTGCATCCCATTCCAGCCACAAGCGCCAATAAAATTACCACACTCAAAATCCCGAACCCAAATTTCTTGCCTTTCATTTGTTCCTCCTCCTTCTCTCTTACTTGATATTTTTTGACAATTCCTTTCCCATTTAGTGCCCGCTATCGCTTATTTTTTTATAACCTCCACCCCCGGTCTTTCCGCCTCCGGCCCTTAAGATTTATATATACCGGAGGATTATTATAACCGAAAAAGCCGTAAAGCATAATTGCTTTCATATTATAATCTTATTCCCGGCAAGTGCAACTCTTAAATATCTGATTCAAGTTGTCAGCCGAAGAATCTCCTGTTATCTTTAAGGCGATGATCAAGGGGATCGCGTTTGATCTGGATGGTACGCTCACCCGGCCTTGCATAGATTTCCGCGGGATCAGGAATCGGATTGGAGGGCTGGAGCCGAATCTTCCGATCTATGAGCAGGCGCTCAAGCTGCCGGCTTTGGAAAAGGCCCGGGCAATGGCGATCCTGGAAGAGGTGGAGATGGAGTGCGCTGGAAGGGCCGAGCCCAATCCGGAAGTATATGAGCTGATCCAATATCTGGAAGCGCGCGGGATCCGGAAAGCGATTTTCACCAGGAATGCCCGGAGAGCGCTTGACCTGACTTTGTCTCTTCTCGGCCTTTCCGGCAGGTTTGATCCGATGATTACGCGCGAGTTGGGTCTCAAGCTCAAGCCGGACCCGGAGTCGATTCTTTACATTTTGAGACACTGGCAACTTGCTCCCGAGCAGGTTCTGGTGGTGGGAGATTTTGCTTTTGATCTTGTGGCGGGAAACCGGGCCGGTTGCCGGACCATTTACTTAAATCACCAGGCCGGAGCCGGGCCAGGAATCCCGGCTGATTTTTTAATCAGCCGGCTGGATGAAATCATCAAAATTATGGAGGGACTGAATGAAGCCGGATCCGATCAAGGCTGAGCTCAAGTCATCCTTCCTGCGAATCCAGGATGGATTCCTGCTGGCCGGAACCGGCTTGATCGTCGCCCTTCCGCACCTCTATGGCCAGTTTTATTCTATGTTCCCGCGTCTGTTCTCCAAACCGGCAGGGCCGGAAAGAATGCAATTACTTTTCATCGCGGAACTAATCCTCTATTTCTTCGCGCTCTTCCTGTTCATCCTGATCGGCATCCTGGCTAACCGAAGAGCCGGGCTCACGCCTTTTAAATCACCGGGCTTGAGAAAAATCATTTATGCCTCCGCGCTGGGGATTTTGCTCATCCCGATCGGCTATCTGCTTTATGACCACCTGGTTCTGGCCTTGATCCCGGAGACCTATCCGCGGAGATTGGCTTTTGCGCTTGCCTATCCCTTCTCCATCGCTTTTCCCCAGGAACTGCTTAATCGGTTCGGCCTCTTAAGCCTGCTCGCCTGGGTTTTCGGCAAGAGCAGACGCAAAAGAATTCTGGCCAATGTCCTGGCCTCGGTTCTGCTCACCGCCTATGCCTGGGCCGATTTTTACCGATTGGTGGATGCGCCGCTCAGCGCAATAGAAATCGGGTTTTTCCTGATCGGAAGCCTCCTCCTTAACCTCATCAGCAACGAAATCTACCTGAAAAACGGCTTCTGGGCCGCCCTCGCCTTCAAGTTCGGACTCACTCTCAAATTCCCCCTTTATTTCTTCCTTTTCTTTTAACGATGGGGACAACGCTTCAGGGCTTGTTGCCCGCAACTTTCTGGATTCGGGCCCATTCGTCGCGGAGGGAGACGGTGCGGTTGAAGACCGGCGCGCCGGTCCCGGAGTCTTTATCAACGCAGAAGTAGCCCAGGCGCTCAAACTGGAATCTATCTCCGGGTTGGGCGGTTTTCAGGCTCGGCTCAACCCGGCATTCGGTCAGGGTCTCCAATGACTTCGGATTGAGACTATCCTTCCAATCCTTTCCTTCCTCAACCTCATCCGGATTGGCCTTAATAAAGAGATGCGCATAAAGCCTGACTTGCGCGGGGAGGGAATGCTCGGCCGAGACCCAATGGAGGGTTGCCTTGACCTTGCGTCCGTCCGGAGAGCCGCCTCCTTTTGTGGCTGGATCATAAGTGCAGACCAATTCTTTAATCTCGCCGGTTTTCGGGTCTTTTTTCGCTTCCTTGCAGGTAATGTAATAAGCGTATCTGAGCCGGACTTCTTTTCCAGGCGATAGCCGGAAGAAACCCTTAGGCGGAATTTCCATAAAATCGTCCTGCTCTATGTAGATCACTTTTGAGAATGGAACTTTGCGCGTTCCCGCGGCCGCGTCCTCGGGATTGTTCATCGCGTTCATCTCCTCCACCTGTCCGTCCGGATAGTTGTCAATCACCACCTTGAGCGGCCTCAAAACCGCCATCACCCGATTAGCCCTTTTGTTCAGGTCTTCCCGTAAACAGTGCTCCAGCAGGGCGATATCCACCCGGGAGTCGGCCTTGGCCACTCCGATCCGGTCGCAGAAGTCCCGGATCGCCTCCGGGGTGTAGCCGCGCCTCCGGAGGCCCGAGATGGTGGGCATTCGGGGGTCGTCCCATCCTGAGACCAATCCGCCTTCCACCAGCTCTTTCAGCATCCGCTTGCTCATCACCGTATAGGTCAGGTTAAGACGCGCGAACTCAATCTGTTGCGGATGATAGATGCCGAGTTGTTCAATAAACCAATCATAGAGGGGCCGGTGAATTTCAAACTCCAATGTGCAGATGCTGTGCGTGATCTTCTCAATGGAGTCGGACTGGCCGTGCGCCCAGTCATAAGTGGGATAGATACACCACTTATCGCCGGTGCGCTGGTGCGGCACTTTGAGGATTCGGTACATCGCCGGGTCGCGCAGGTTGATGTTGGGAGACGCCATATCAATCTTGGCCCGGAGCACCCGCGAGCCTTCCTCAAATTCCCCGGCCCGCATCCGCTCAAACAAATCCAGGTTCTCCGCAACCGGGCGGTTCCGATACGGGCTGTCCTTGCCCGGCGCGGTCGGCGTGCCCCGGTACTCGCGCATCTGGTCCGCGCTCAGGTCGCAGACATAGGCCTTTCCGGCCTTGATCAGCTGGATCGCCCACTGATAAAGCTGTTCAAAATAATCCGAGGCGTAGAAAAGATTCTTGCCCCAATCGTATCCCAGCCAATGAACATCCTCCTTGATTGACTCAAAAAATTCCTCCTCCTCCTTGAGCGGATTGGTGTCATCAAACCGGAGATGGCAGACTCCTCCCTGATTCTCCTTCGCGATCCCGAAGTTCAGGCAGATGCTCTTGGCATGACCGATATGAAGGTACCCGTTCGGCTCGGGCGGGAACCGGGTCACCACCCGGCCTCCCTTTTTATTCGTCCTCAAATCCTCCGCGATGATCGCCCGGATAAAATCAGTGGGCGTTGTCCGTTCATTGGTCATTTTCTCGCTCCCTTTCTCTAAATCCGAATTTTTCTGTAAGTTCTTACTCTTGCTTTTTTATTTCTGGATTGCGGCTTTGGCGAGAGATTCCTTCCTGGAGTCTCTTCCTCGGTCCATTCCAAGAGTTTTTGTTTAAGCTCTTCTTTGGAGGGCAGATAAAGTTTATATTCGGAGGCAAAGACATTGGCGTTCTTCGGCAGGGTAAGCTCCACCAAGGCTTTATTTTTCATCTTGCAGAGGATGATGCCGATGGCGGGATTCTCGCCGGGCCGACGCACCTTTCGGTCATAGTAGTTGACATACATCTGCATCTGGCCCAGGTCCTGATGGGTGAGCTTTCCGATCTTGAGATCAATCAGGATGTAGGATCGGAGCAGACGGTTGTAAAAGACCAGATCAACAAAGAAATGCTCCTCGCCAAAAGTGAACCTCTTCTGGCGCGCCTCAAAGAGAAAGCCCTTGCCCAGCTCCAGGAGGAAGTGCTCCAGCTTGTTGATAATGGCGGTTTCCAGATCGGTTTCGGAATAATTCGTTTGTTCCGCCAGACCGAGGAACTCCAATACATAGGGCTCTTTCAGCAGGTCCCGCGGCTGTGAGACCACCTGTCCTTCCTGCGCGAGTTTTCTGATCCCCTTTTTGTCGCGGCTCAAAGCCAGGCGCTCAAAAAGCCCGGAGTTAAACTGGCGCTTGAGATCGCGCAAGGACCAGTCCTGCTCTGCGGCTTCAATTTCATAGAAACTGCGCTCCCCGGGGTTCTTGATTCCCATCAGGAACACATAATGAGACCAGGAAAGAGTGAATTTCCGCGACGGCATCTCGGAAATTCCCTTTTTCGCCAACGGCGCCAATTGGTCAGACGGTGTCTGACTTATCCGGCGAGCCGGCAATAGCTCAGATAGAAAGTCCGATTCGGCTCCTCTAAACGATTTCCGAGACACTGTCTCGGAAATCACTTTTCGCTCTTGATAGATGAGATAGAACTTTCGCATATTCGCAAGATTATCTTCAGAAAATCCCCGGCCGAACTCGGCAGAAAGTCGCTTGGACAGAGCCTTGAGCGTCCTCTTGCCGTATTCCGCCCGCCCCAATCCGCGCTGTTCGTATTCAACAATCCGCCGGCCGATTTCATAGTTGGTCAGAACCTGAATGGTGTCCACGCTGCGGGCGGCCGCTTTGCGCGCGGAAAGAATCAGATGCCTGATCTGATGAAAAAGGCCACTGATTTCACTCCCCATCTCGCGCCTCGCCTTTTTCTATCCACTTGGAGCTTTTGCCATTTTTTTTGTCCTCCGCATTAATCTGCCGGATGAAATCCTTGCTTGCTCCCGACCGTGTTTCACTCATTTTTTATCTCCTTCATCCCCCTTTTTCGCAATTGTTCTTCAATAAATTTCTGAATTTGCTCTTTCCGGGGCAGTTCCACCTGGTAGCGGGCCACGAACAACTCATTATTCATTCCGGCCAGGGCATACTCCACCAGGGAGTGGTCGTGGTGGGTGCAGAGGATGATTCCGATGGGCGGGTTGTCATATTTGGTCATCATATTTTTCCGGTACCAGGACACATAAGTGTTAAGCTGAGCGAGGTGCTCCTGTTTGAAGCGGTCAACCTTGAGTTCAATCAGCACATGGCATTTGAGAACCCGGTGATATAAGACCAGGTCAATGAAGAAATGCCGGTTTCCGATCAGAATCCGCTTTTGGCGAGCTTCAAAACAAAAGCCGTGTCCGAGTTCCAGCAGGAACTCCTGAATTTTATCCAGCAGAGCGGTTTCCAGGTCGGCTTCTTCCATCACCTCTTTGGGCTTGATTCCAAGGAACTCAAAGACATAGGGGTCGCGGATGGAAAGCCGGTTTTCGCTTTTTTCCGCGCCAGCCCTGACCAGCGCGGCCAGTTTCTTTTTGTTTTTGGACAGGCCGGAGCGCTCAAAATAGAGCGACGAGATTTGGCGCCTTAGCTCGCGCACCGACCAGTTGCCGCGAATACATTCCAATTCATAAAACGCGCGTTTGAGAGCATCATCTTGTTCCACCAGCAATTCCAGGTGGCTATAGGAAAGCAGGCTGACCAGCTTTTGCGCGGGCACTGCCGATTTTGGGGACAGTGTCCCCACTTTCTGGAATTTTTTCTCCGATGCCGTCATCCGGTTTTTGAATTTTGGGGACAGTGTCCCCACTTTTGCGCTTAGAGCTTTCTTGGCGGGCAGGAGCTGTTTGAATTGTGGGGACAGCGTCCCCACAATTGCCGGATAAAGCCGGTAGAACTGAGCGTATCGGTATAGCTGTCGTTGGTTGCAATTACTGACCTTCAGCCGGGTAAGCTTAAGAGCGAGTTCGGAAAGAAGCTTGTCCCCGTATTTTGCCCGGTCCGCGCCATGCAATTCAAATTCCGAAATATGATGCCCGATCAGCCAGTTGCGAAGGGTCAGGCTGATATTGACGGCGCGTCCGGCCTGGGAAGCGAGCTGGTCGTTTAACTGTTGGATGGATACGACCAGCGATTTAAAAGTCAAGGTTTGATCAGCCATCTCCCAACTCCTTGTGATTTTTTCCTGTTCTCTTTTCCATCTCTGCTGAGCTGGTCACAAATTGTGACCAGTTGCTATTTGTCCTCTTCAATCTAATTCTTCGCCGTTCATCACCCGGGTCGCTTTGCCAAGTCTTTTTAGAACTCTTTCCGGTCCGAGCGTGAGCATCAGTTCAATGATGCCCGGGCTTACAATCCCGCCGGTCAATGCCACGCGGACCGGCTGGGCGATATTTTTCATCTTCAGCCCGGTCTCGGTAATCACTTGCTGGAACGCCTTTTCCAAAGATTCTTTGTCAAATCCGGCGAGCTTCTCCAGCTTGTTCTTCAAAAGCTCCATTGCCGGCGCATTCTCGGGTTTGAGGAATTTGGCTTTGGCCTCAGAGTCATACTGAACCTCCTCAACATAACAGAACCCGGCCTGTTCCGCAAAATCCGCCAAAGTCTTCGCGCGAACCTGATAGTCCTTGATGATGGCAAGGAAATAATCGTCCTTCTGCGCGGGATGACCTTTTTTGAGGAAAAAGGGCAAGGCCAGATCCGCAAGCTGATCCAGCGGGGCGCTTCTGATGTAATGACCGTTGATCCAGAGCAGCTTCTCCTGGTTCCATACTCCTGGCGACGGGGTCAGGTCTTTCAAGTCAAAGTATTTGATCATCTCCTCCTTGCTGAACACCTCCTGGTCCCCGTGGCTCCAGCCGATCCGAACCAGGAAATTGACCATTGCCTCGGGAAGGTATCCCTCGTCCCGGTATTGGATCAGGCCGGTGGCGCCGTGGCGCTTGCTCAGCTTGGACCGGTCTTCGCCCAGGATCAAGGGATGATGCGCAAACTCAGGCGGCGCGTATCCCAATGCCTGGTAAATCTGGATCTGGCGCGGGGTGTTGTTGAGGTGGTCGTTGCCGCGGATGATATGGGTGATCTTCATCTCGTGGTCGTCAACCACGGCGCTGAAATTATAGGTGGGCGTTTGGTCAGAGCGGAGGATGATCAGGTCGTCCAACTCGGAATTATCAAAGCTGACTCTGCCCTGGATCAAATCATCAACCACCGTGACCCCCACGCTCTCACTCTGGAACCGGATCACTTTGGGCCGGTCCGGCGGATGATCCTTGCGGTTCCGGCACCGGCCGTCATATCTGGGCTTGCCCCCGGTTTTCAGCGCCTTTGCCCGCATCTCATCCAACTCTTCCGGAGTGCAACTGCAATAATAAGCCTTGCCCTCGGAGACCAGCTTTTCCGCCATTTCCCGATAAATATTCAGCCGGGTGGATTGATATATCGGCTCCTCGTCCCAGTCCATTCCCAGCCATTTCAGCCCGTCCAGGATCGCATCCGTGTATTCCTGTTTGGACCGCTCCGCATCCGTGTCCTCAATCCGGAGCAGAAACTTGCCCCCGGTATGCCTTGCATACAGCCAGTTGAAAATCGCAGTCCGAGCCGACCCGATATGCAGATGACCGGTCGGGCTGGGCGCGAATCTCACTCTCACTTCCATCATCTATTCCTCTATTCCTGATTGATCACATTTCAACACTGTGCGGGGGACTTTAGTCCCGATCGGGACGCAAGCGCGCACCGGCTCAAAGCTCCTCCGATGAATCTCGCACGGTCCATATTCCCGAAGCGCCTGTTGGTGCTCAGCCGTGCCGTATCCTTTGTTCTTTTCAAACTGATAATGCGGATATTGCCGATGATATTCCAGCATCTTGCGGTCGCGGCTGACCTTGGCGATGATGCTGGCCGAGGCGATGCTCAGGCAGATCAAATCCCCCTTTTTCACCGCCTGAGAAGGCAGACGGGATAACGCCCGAATCCCGTCCACCAGACAGAATTCCGGCTGAATCGGAAGCGCGGCAACCGCCCGCTCCATTGCCAGGAGCGAGGCCTGGAAGATATTGAACTGGTCTATCTCCCTGGAATCCGCCTCTCCAATTCCAACCGCCATTGCCTCTTTCAGGATCAGATCAAACAATTCCTCCCGGTCTTTCGCCTTTAACTTCTTGGAATCCCGAACCAGCCAGAGCTTTGACCCCTTCCGGATCCGGGCCGGAAGAATCACTGCGCCGGCAACCACCGGCCCGGCCAGAGGACCTCTCCCGGCTTCATCAACCCCGGCGATAAATTCAAACCCGAGCCTCCGGATTTTCTTTTCCAGCTTAAGATCCGGAATTCTTTCCCCCAACTCAAACAGCCTGTTCGCCCGCTTTGACATTGCTCCTATTTTAATCCCATCCTTTTTAAGTTCAAGTAGCCTTTTCTCCCCCTCCCTTTCCTGTCCTTAAAATCCGCGAAAGCCCCAATCCAAAAACCAGCCCGGTTCTTGCCGGAGCCTTTCCCCCTAAGGGGCAAAACCAAAGCCAATGATAAACCTAAATAGATTTTTTATATAGACTATACTTTATATAGCCTATCTTAACAGCCTTTTATTTTATTCCCTCCTGGTTCCGGTCCAGGCGGTAAAACCGGGGCCCGTATGGAACGGCCCCGCTGATTTGAGCCGGGAACCCCGGGCCGCCGTTGCCCAAACCATTTGAAGCTGGGCTTAATATATAAATTATAAATAGACTATATTTTAATTAGTCTATATATAATTGACATCCACGAAGGGGTGATTGATTAAATCAAGCGGACGGTTTTTTAAATACCCCGATCAATCCGATTCCCCATTTCGCCCCCGAGAAGAGCCGGTCCGGGATCAAGCCGAGCCAGAAAAGCATCGGGATCAGGCCGGAATCCTTGATTCCCGCCGGCAATGACCGGCCCGGGCTTGCTTTTAATTTTCTCCGGAGCATCGGGAGATAATAAAGGCGGTAATAAATCCAGGTGATGGGCCAGCCCCAGTAATAGCCGGCTTCCTGGACAAATCCGGCGGAGCTGAAAAGCTTTGCCAGTTGATCTTGCTGGTATCTCCGTTTATGCCCGCTCCAGTCATCGTCAATGCTCCATTTTTCCGGGTCGGCCGGCACCGAGATGACGGCGATGCCGCCGGGCTTGAGGATTCGGCGGAATTCTTTGACCGCGGCCCGGTCATCTTCCAGATGCTCCAGCACATCTCCGGCGATGATCGCGTCAAAACTTTGATCCGGAACCGGGATGGAATCCATTTTCCCGGTCCAGAAGGTCAGGCCGGGATTTCTTTCGCGAGCTTGCTTTAAACTGTCCCTGCTCTCATCAAACCCGCTGACCTGAAATCCCATTTTCGCCATCAGCTCCGCCAACCGTCCCTCGCCGCATCCGGCGTCCAGGACCGCGCCTTGCAACAAGCGGGACTTAAGCTCTTTCAGAAGGAGACGGTGCCTTAGCCATTGTCGCGGCCCGAAGCTCGGGGTTTCTCCCCATTTTCTCGTTTCCACCGTCATTTCCTCAATCTTACCCGGCCGGGAATTATTAGCAACCGATATGTTGGCGGGTTGAGAGTGTCTGGCGCCCAGGGAATTGTCAATTTGCCCGGGATTGTGATAATCTGGATAAGATTATCAAGTCAATGTCAAAAAGGTTATTGGGTCTGGTTTTAATATCCGGAGCGGCGCTGGCGGCTTTTTCCCTGAAAGCGCAGTTGCCGGACTATCAGTTGGTTCCCTCCTCGCTGGCAAAGAATTTTCAGGACGGCATCCGGCTGATCAAAAGCAAGCAATTTGATGCCGGTTTTCAGAGCCTGGACCAGGCCCTGGCTGAACTCTGGAGGCTCCAGATTCAAGACTTGCCCGCCTATTCCATCAGCCTGATCCGGGTCTGCGAGCAGGTCAATCCGCCGGGGAAAACCCGGGACCGGCTTCTGGAGTATAGCGGCGATTTCGCTCCGCATTCTTCGGAGGCCGCTTTTGCCCGGGCGCATTTTTTTTTATTCCCGGCTCATTTTTCTCCGGGAGAGGCTCTGGCTGAATTCCATCAAGGATTCCAACTTCTCAATTATGACCTGGTCACCCGGCTCCGGCTCAAGGCAATGGCGTGGATTGGTTTTGCGCGGTTTCTGGAAATCTCTTTTTTGATTTTTTCCCTTCTGGTGATAGGCCGTTATTTCCGGCCGCTGTTCCACTGGTTTGCTCATCTCTGGCCGGCTGATTTTAAAAAATGGTCTCTCCCGACGCTTTTGCTGATTTTATTGATTCCAATTTTTATCGGGGCGCCGCTCTGGGCGGTTCTGGCCTGGCCGGCGATTTTAGGCCTGGTCTTTGCCTCGGATCGGATCAAGGGGATTTTTATGTTTTTGCTTCTATCTTCGGCTTTTACCGGCTTTTTTTACCAGAAGGGGCAGGATCTGCTGATCCCCTTGAGCAAAGGGCCGGTGTTAAGTCAATTGAATTTAAGTCTGGGGATCGCGGATAGCAATGATTTAAGCACTCTCCGGAGCGAGGCGGAGAATTCCGGCTCCAAGGCGGAGATCCTGGCTCTGGCCGAAGCGGAGCGGAGGGCCGGCAATTATTGGACGGACCCGGAATCCAGCTTTAAATCCAGCTCCGAATTATTGAGCGGTCTGGCTCAAGACCCGCAAGTTTCAGCGATTGCCGATAACCAACTGGGGGCGCTTTACCTGGAATTCAATGAAGTGGATCAGGCGCTGAAGGCGCTGGAAAACGCGTCCGCCCCGGAGCCGAGCTCGCCGGAAATTTATTACAATTTGAGCCAGGCTTATGGTTTGGCTCAACGCTTTGATCAATCCGACCAGGCCTATCAAAAGGCCAGTCAGCTTGATGAGAAGGCGGTTGCGCGTTATGAGCGGGCAAAGAAATTGCTGGGGGTGAATCTGACGCCGATCCGGATGCCGATTCCGGCGGATTTGATGGAGAAAGAAATTGCGCCGGAACGGAGCTTATCCCTGATTCTGGAAACCGGCAGAAATAAATTTGCGGGTTTCATCCTGGCCTTCCTGATGCTCCTGGCCCTGGGGCTCCGGAATAAAACCAGGATTTGTTTATATTGCGGCAGGATTATCTGTCCGAAGTGTTTGCCGGAGAGCCGGATCGGGGAAGTTTGCGGTCCCTGTTATCAGGTCTATATTTCGGGAAAGGCGGTGGACCCGAAATCAAGAATGGAGCAAAAGTTTCTGGTTCACAAGTATCATAGATTGATCGGCTGGCTCGGGATCGGGCTGAATCTGATTTTACCGGGCGCCGGGCTGGTTTTTGAGGAACGGGCTTTTTTCGGCTTGATCGTATTGCTCTGGCCGACCCTGTTTTTGACCAGCATTGATTTAAGCCGGGAAATCCCGGGGATGCTCGTTCCCGGGGTGAATTTATGGCAGTCCTGGGTTTTAGCCGGGGGAGGAATTTATTTGCTGATGAGCCTGATTTCCATCTGGCTTTATGTGAAACTGACTTCTCTGGAGGCATAAATGGGTCTGAAGGGATCGCTCCGGGATTTTGGCATTTCCGAGATTTTACAATTGATCAGCGGTCAGCGCCGGACCGGTCGGCTGGAGGTTAACAGCGGCCAGGGCCAATACCAGATTCTGATCAGTTCGGGAAAGATCGTCCTGGTTGAGAAAAAACCGGAGTTAAAAGGAGAGTCCCTTTCCGATTACCTGGCCCGGGCGAATGCGCTGCCGCAGAACCAGATCAAGTTTGCCGGGCAAAAGGCCAAGGCTGAGCTTAAGCCGCTGGAAGCGGTTCTGGTCGGGCTGGAGTTTATTTCCGCGCTGGACCTGAAAACCTTTGTTTTTGTCCGGAACCTGGACCTGATCTATCAACTGTTCCTGCTCAAGGAGGGCGAATACGAGTTTGAAGCCGAGCCGGTTAATTATCATCCGGCTTATGTAGTGGAAATAGATACCGAGCAGGTTTTGATGGAGGGCTTTCGGATCAAGGATGAATGGAACTCCATCCTCCGGGAAATCGGCTCCCTGGACAATTTGTTCCAGAAAAAGGCCGGGGAATTTGGTTTGACGGAAAAGCTGGAGGGAGATCAAGTTAAGGTTTATCAGGGGGTTGATGGAAAGAGAGCCATTGCGGAGATCGCCTCCCTGGCCCGGTTGACCGGGTTTGATACCATCAAAACCCTGGCGGAGCTGAAACGGATGGGCAGGATTGAGGCAAGCGGCATTACGCCGGGAAAAATGGCCGGGAAAAAGTCGGCCTTGGGCCTGGTTTCCCGGATCGGATTCTGGGTTTTGATCTTGATCTTGCCGGGATTGGCCGCCAATGGGGTCAGAATCTATGTTTCCGAATCAGGAAAAGGCGCCAAAGCCTATTATGATCAATCCTGGCAGGAGGAACGGGTAAGACAGGGACTGGAAATCTATCGGCTGGAGCAGGGGGGGTATCCGGGCCAGGTTTCCGAACTGGTCAAAAAGGGGATTTTAGACGCGGCGGACTTGAAATTTTCCCAAAACCGCCGATACTATTATCAAGAAGGGGGATATACTTTTAACGGCCCGAAGCCTTGACCGGCTCCAGGGCTATAAATTTATGAACAAACGGATAGATAGCTCTATAGACTTGATCCTGGAAGATACCAATCTGGCCCGGGTCTTATTTGGAGAGCATCACCGGAACCTGAAGCGGCTGGAAGAGCTTACCGAGGTTGAAATCCATACCCGGGGCAATGCTTTGCGCATCCTGGGTCCCGAGCCGGAGGTTCAGGTGGCGAAAAGGGTGGTTGATGAGCTTTATCATCTCTTAAAGAAAGGATTTGCCATTACCGAAAACGATATAGAGCCGGCGGTGAAAATGATCAGCCAGAACCCGGAAATGCATCTGGAAAAACTTTATCGGGAGGGAATGACTTTTGCCGGAAGAAGGAAGCCCATTTTTCCCAAAAGTATCGCCCAGAAGGAATATCTGGAGACGATCCGGAATAATGACCTCGTGTTTTCCATCGGCCCGGCTGGAACCGGCAAAACCTATCTGGCAATGGCAATGGCGGTTCAGGCCCTGGCCCAGGGCGAGGCCAGCCGGATCATCCTGACCCGGCCCGCGGTGGAGGCCGGGGAAAAGCTCGGCTTTTTGCCCGGAGACCTGATTGAAAAGGTCAATCCTTATCTCCGGCCGCTTTATGATGCGCTGAATGATATGATGGACCTGGAGCGGGTTTCCCGACTGATTGACCGGGGAGTGATTGAAGTGGCGCCGCTCGCGTTTATGCGCGGCAGAACCCTCAACAACAGCTTCGTCATTCTGGACGAGGCGCAAAATACCACCATCCTCCAGATGAAAATGTTCCTGACCAGGCTCGGCTTTGACTCCAAAGCAGTGATCACCGGCGATATTACCCAGATTGATCTGCCCGACCCGGACCAAAGCGGCTTGGTCCATACCACTAAAATCCTTAAAGATATTCCCGGGATTCAGTTCAGCTATTTCACCGATCAGGATGTGGTCCGCCATCCGCTGGTGCAGAAAATCATCAGGGCCTACGAGGAAGACGAACGCCAACGGCCGAGAAACCGTTAATCCGGACCGGAGCGGATGAGATGAATCATTCAGGAAAAAATTCCAAATTGCCCGGGCTGGACAAAAAAAGACGCTGGGAGAAACAACTCCAGCTCTTTTACCGATCCCGTCCCGGCCTGGTCCGGGGCTTGATTTATTTTGCGGTCAGCCTGCTGGTGATCGTCACCATTTTCTATCCCCGGCAATACATTACCACCAGGAAATATCAGGCCGGAGAAGTTGCGGATAAAACCATCCGGGTGCTCCGGGACCTGGAAGTTCAGGACCTGGTCACGATCAAGCAGTATCAAAAATCCGCCACGGAGCAGACCCCGGAAGTTTATGATTTTTCTCCCGACCTCTCCCTCGGCGTCAACCAGAAGCTGACTGACTTCTTCTCCGGAATGCGCGAGCTCTATCAGCTTGCTCCCCGCTCCGGCGAAGAAACCATCTCCATCCCTCCCGCTTTCCAGAAAGACCGGGAGGAAGAGATTATCAGCGAACTGGGGGTGGAACTGAATCAATCGGAAATTGATCTCCTGCGCCAGTTCCGCTTCTCGCAGGAAATCCTTTCCCGAACTCAAAATATTATTGCGGCAATTTATTCTCAGCCCCTGATCATCAGCCGAACCCTGTTTCAAAAAGCGGGTCCCGGGGGAATTATCCTCCGAAACCTGAAAACCGAGGAGAGAAAACCCCTGACCGATTTCAGTCAGGTGATGGATTTATCCGAGGCCCGGAAAGAATCAGCCTTGATGGTCAAGCAAGAATTTTCCGGCTACCCCTTTGCCCTGCAAAAGCTGACCGGAAAAATCCTCTCGGAAATCCTTCAACCCAATCTGACTTTTAATCAGCTGGAAACCGAAAAAGCCAGAGCCGATGCGGTTGCCTCAGTCAAGCCGGTTTATTTCAAGCTGAAGAAGGGCGAAGTGATCGTCCGCAAAGGCGATCGGCTCAATGAAGAACAGTGGAAAAAAATAGAGGCGATCCAGAATATCCGGCCTCCTCTGGAAAACTGGCTGCTCTTCCTGGGAATGCTCATTTTATTCTGGCTGAGCCAGTATTTTATCTATAATTTCGCCGAAAAAAATATCAAGAAGTTCCGGCTCAGCTCCCGGGATCTGGTGTTCCTGAGTCTGCTCCTGATTTTCAGCCTGCTGGGGTTGAAGCTGTTTGAATATCTGGGAAGTAATCTCAAAGAGAACTTCACCCTGCCGGAGGGAATTAATTTTTACTACCTGGCGGGAATCGCCGGCTCGGCCATGCTGGTAAGAATGGTGCTGAACAGCGAGACCGCGATCATTTATTCCTTTCTCTTGAGCGGCTTCAGCGGGGTGGTGGCTGGTTTTGATTTTTATCCGGTGATTTATTTCCTGGTCGGAAGTGTGGTGGCCGCGGGCGAGGTGGGGATCTGCGAGCAGAGAGGAAAAATCTTCCGGGCCGGCATTTATCTCGGATTAACCAGCTTGATTCTCGCCATTGCTTTTTCTATGATGCAAGGCACCACCCGCGATCAGTCGCTCCTGATTTATAACTCGCTCTTCGGCTTTTTCGGAGGAATTATCGCCGCCATCGTGGTCACCGGGGTAACCCCGATCATTGAATCGGTTTTCGGGTATGCGACCAACATCAAATTGCTGGAACTGCTTACCCAGGAGCATCCCCTGCTCAAGGATTTGAGCCTGAAAGCCAGCGGCACTCATCAGCATTCCCTGCTCACCGCCAACCTGGGCGAAGCCGCGGCCGAGGCCGTGGGCGCCAACCCCATCCTCTGCCGGGTAATGGCGATGTATCATGACATCGGGAAGATGGAAATGCCCCAGTATTTTGCCGAAAACCAGTGGGAGGAAAAAAATCTCCATCTGAAAATCAGGCCCACGATGAGCGCGCTGATCCTGATCAAGCATGTCAAGGAAGGCGTGGAATTGGCGGAGAAATATAATCTGCCCGGAGATGTGGTGGACGCCATCCAGCAGCATCACGGAACCAATCTGATCAAGTTCTTTTATGAAAAAGCCAAAGAAATGGAAGACCCGGAAATGGATACCATTGATGAACAGGATTTCCGGTATCCCGGCCCCAGACCCCAGACCCGGGAAGCCGGAATCCTGCTCCTGGCCGACATCGTGGAAAGCGCGGCCAGAACCGTCCGGGAACCGAACCCGGACAAAATTCGGGGAATGGTGCAAAACCTGATCAATCGCGTCTTTGTGGACGGTCAACTGGAAGAATGCGAGCTGACCCTTAAAAACCTCCACGAGATCGCCAAGGCCTTTGCCAAAATTCTCGGAGCAATGTATCATACCCGGCCCGATTATCCGGAGCCGGTGGAAAAAGGAGCCCCTGGTGCCCGGAAAAAAGATACCAATCCAGATTTTAGTCAGGAATTCGCAGAACCGAAAGATCAGAAAGAACCGGATAACGGCAAAAGCAAGGAAGTCATTAAACGACTTGGGAATTAATCCCGCCCAAGGCCGGACCGAGCTCAGCATCCTCCTGACCGACGACCGACAAATTCAGGAATTGAATCGGCTCTGGAGAAAAAAGAACCGGCCCACGGATGTGCTCGCTTTCCCTCAACGGCAAGGTCCCTTTGCTGACCCCTCGGATCCGGTGCTGGGGGACATTGTCATCTCAATCCAAACCGCGCGGGCCCAGGCAAACGAGCGCGGGCATTCGCTGGAGCAGGAACTGGATTTGCTTTTGATCCACGGCATCCTGCATCTCCTCGGGTATGAGCATGAAAAAGGCGGGAAATCCGCGGGCCGGATGCGGAGAAAAGAAAAAGAACTGCTGGCCGGACTCGGAAAATTGAAATGAGCAAAATTAGTAAACCAACCCTGATTCAAATCCTGCCGGCGATTCTTTCCGGCATCCTCCTCTGGCTCAGTTTCCCTTTGTCCCGGGGCGTGACTCTCACTCCCATCGCCTGGTTCTGCCTGGTCCCGTTTCTGCTCTCCATCAAGAACGCGTCTTCCAAAAGAACCTTCTGGCTGGGGATGATCGCCGGCTTCATCGGTAATCTGGGAATCTATTACTGGATTCCCTATTGTATGATCGTGTACGCGGGAATGCCCAAAGCCGTGGCTTATCCGGCTCTGGTGCTCCTGGTCCTGATGCTTGCGGCTTATTTCGCGCTTTTTGCCTGGCTCTTAAAATTAAGCGAAACATATTTAAAGCTCAGCCTCCTGATCATCGGTCCCATTCTCTGGGTGGCTCTGGAATATATCCGGACCTATTTCCCCCTCGGGGGATTCCCCTGGGCTCTGCTCGGAACCTCCCAATATAAATTCCTGAGCGCAATCCAGATCGCGGATTTGGGCGGAGTATATCTGGTCTCCGGCTTGATCGCCCTGGTCAATCTGGGAATCGCATCCATTACAAATTCAATCACCCTCTCCCTTGCCCTCCCCCATCCAGGGGGAGGGAAAAAGGATTCCGGATCAGGCAATCTAACATTCCGGAAATGGATGCCGGATAAAAAAGCCGGGCTGGAATTCGGAATCTCCCTGCTCATTTTCGCCGGCGCTCTGATTTACGGCCAAATCCGAATCCGGTCGGTTGACCGCGCCTTTGCCCCTCAACCCGAAATCAAGGTCGCCATCATCCAGGGCAACATTGACCAGGGCGTGAAATGGAACCCGTTTTTTTTCTGGAACTCGCTCAAACGGCACATTGCCCTGAGCCAATCCCTGCTCAAGGAAAAGAAAGACCTTTTGATCTGGCCGGAAGCCGCCATCACCGATTATTTTAACATCAGCTGGGAACACCGGGCCGAGAGCGAGGTGATCAAGGAGATCAGCGGCTTTGATTCCTATTTCCTGGTCGGAAGCATCAGCCGGGAATATCAGGACCAGAAAAAATTGAACTTCAACAGCGCCTTTCTGCTTTCCCCTTTTGCGGAAAACCTGATCGGAAGATATGACAAGATGCATCTGGTCCCGTTCGGAGAATATGTGCCCATGCAAAAAGCCCTTTTCTGGGTGGATGCCATTGCCGGAGGGAACACCGGAAATACCACGCCCGGAAAAAATATCCAGGTGTTTGAAGCCGGCAAATTCAAGATCGCCTGCGTCATCTGCTATGAATTGATCTTCCCCAACCTGGTCCGAAAATTCCCCCAAGCCGGCGCCCAAATCCTTTCCACCATCACTAATGACGCCTGGTTCGGACCCACCAGCGCCCCTTATCAGCACAATTCCAACATCGCGCTCCGGGCCATTGAAAACCGCGTCTATTTCCTCCGCTCAGCCAATACCGGAATCAGCTGCATCTGCGACCCGGTCGGAAGGATTCTCAAGCAGACCGGCATTTTTGAGATCGCGGCCCTGGAAGGAACCATCAAGCCCAGCCCTTTGCATACACCCTACACCAAATATGGAGATTGGTTCCCGATCCTGTGCCTGGCCTTGACGAGCCTGTCCCTAATCGGTATCCTTCTTAGGACGCAGAGAGCGAAAACCGGGAGAAGAGGAAAATGATTCTGGAGGAATATCAGGAACGGGCGGGGAAGATGCTGGATCAGATCAAGGAAATGCGGGGGTTTCTTTGACCTCCCGGGATGGAAAAAACGAGTTGCCGAGCTGGAAGAAAAACTGAAGGACACCAAACTCTGGCAAAATGCCGAGCAAGCCAAAAAGGTAAACCAGGAATTCGTTCAGATCAAGGAGCGCCTGGATGGATTTCAAAAGCTGGAAAAAGAGGTTGAGGACCTCCAGGTGCTGATTGAGCTGGCGGAAGAAGAAAAAAGCGACAGCCTGGATGCCGAGATCAAGCAATCCCTGGAACAAACCGAAAAGGAAATTGAACGCTGGCAGATTGAGCAACTCTTCACCGGAGAAAACGACGCCAAAGACGCGTTCCTCTCCCTCAACTCCGGCGCCGGCGGAACCGAGGCCATGGACTGGTCCAATATCATCTTGCGGATGTATCTCCGCTACTGCCAGATGATGGGATTTGACGCTCAGATCGTTGACCTCCAGCCGGGCGAAGAGGCCGGGATCAAAAGCGCGATGTTGATGGTCAAGGGGAAATACGCCTTCGGATGGCTCCGGTCCGAGACCGGCGTGCACCGCCTGGTCCGGATCAGCCCGTTTGACGCCAACAAGCGCCGCCATACCAGCTTTGCCGCGGTCTTTGTGATGCCGGACATAGAGGAGGAGGTTGATGTCAAAGTAGAGGACAAAGACCTGCGCATAGATGTTTACCGCAGCCAGGGAAAGGGCGGCCAGGGCGTGAACACCACGGATTCCGCGGTGCGCATCACCCACCTGCCCACCAATATAGTGGTGCAGTGCCAGAACGAAAGGAGCCAGCACCAGAACAAGGCCACCGCGATGAAAGTCCTGAAGGCGCGCCTCTATGAGAAAGAGCAGGGCGACCGGAAGGAAAAAATGGAAAAAGAATTTCATTCCAATAAAAAAGAAATTGAATGGGGATCCCAAATCCGATCCTATGTGCTCCAGCCCTATCAGCTGGTCAAAGACCTCCGAACCGGTTATGAGACCGGAAAGGTCCAGGCCGTGCTGGACGGAGAGCTTTTGCCTTTTGTGCTTTCTTATCTCAAGAAGGAGGCGAGTGAGAGGAAGTGAAGGAAGACCAGTCGGAAATCATAACCCAGCGCTACGAGAAAATCGCCAAAATCCGCGAGCGCGGTTTCAATCCTTATTACAACCGGTTCAAGCCCAAAAATCAGATCGGCGAGATCAGAAAAAAACTGGACCTCCTGGGCAAGGAAGAAATTGAGAAGATGGAAGAGGAATTCTCCATCGCCGGAAGAATTATGCGGCTCAACTTTATGGGCAAGGTCAATTTCCTCGCCCTCCGCGACCGCACCGGTGAAATCCAGGTCTATCTCAACCGAAATGAGCTGAGTGAAGACAAGCAATGGCTGTTGAAACAACTGGATGTGGGAGATTTTATCGGAGCCGGGGGAAGAGCCTTCCGGACTAAGACCAATGAGCTGACCATCTATGCCAAAGACTTTGTCCTGGTCACCAAATCCATCCGGCCCCTCCCGGAAAAATGGCACGGGCTTAAGGATGTGGAAGCCAGATACCGACAGCGCTATGTTGACCTGATTGCCACTCCCAAAGCCAGAGAAATTTTTCAGACCCGCGCCGCGATCATCAGCCTGATCCGGAAATTTTTGGAAGAGCGGGGGTTTGTGGAAATAGAAACCCCGATCCTGCAATCCATTCCCGGCGGAGCTTTGGCCCGGCCTTTTGCAACTCATCACAATGCCCTGGATATTGACCTTTATCTCCGCATCGCAACCGAGCTTCATCTCAAGCGATTGGTCGTCGGAGGATTTGAGCGGGTCTATGAAATCGGAAGATGCTTCAGAAACGAAGGCACCAGCACCTGGCACAACCCGGAATATACGATGTTGGAATTTTATCTGGCTTATGCGGATTATGAAGACCTGATCAAGCTGACCGAGGAATTATTGGTCAGTCTGCTTCAGCAAATCCGCGGCCAACTCAAGATCAAATTCCAGGAAAAAGACCTGGACTTCAACCCGCCCTTTGCCAGAATTTCAATGGAAGACGCGGTCGGGAAAAAACTGGGCTGGACCAGCGAAGAAATCCGCCAAGGCATCGCCGCCAAAAACTGGCTCCGGCAAAAAGGCGTCCCGCTTTTGCAAACCGACGGATGGGGAAAAGCCCTGATGATGGTTTTTGAACAAACCGTGGAGCCGGAGATTTCCAGCCCCACCTTCATCACCCAATTCCCGGTGGAAGTGTCTCCCCTGAGCAGAAGAAACGAGCAAGACCCGGAACTCACCGATCGCTTTGAGCTGATCATCGCCGGCAAGGAAGTCGCCAACGCCTTCAGCGAACTCAACGACCCCGCGGATCAAAGAAAGCGCTTTGAAGACCAGGCCGCCGCCAAGGCCAAAGGCGATGAAGAAGCTCATCCGATTGACCAGGACTTCGTCCAGAGCCTGGAAATCGGGATGCCTCCCTGCGCCGGAGAGGGAATCGGTATTGACCGACTTACAATGTTCCTCACCGACTCCCCATCCATCCGCGAAGTCATCCCCTTCCCGCTCCTCAGACCAGAATAATATGCGATACCTTTCTGTGCGGGCGACTTTAGTCGCCATAGTCTTGACTGTGCGAGCGCCTTTCCTGTCCGCCGTAGCCTCTCCTTGCCCGGACAATCTGTCGGCGAAGGCAGAAGGCGCGATTCCTTAAAATTCAACTGCTTACTCTCTCCGCACTCAGCATACACCGACAGCGTCGCGACTTACCCAAGTCCATGGCAGAAGTTTTTTTGTTGTCATATCGCGTTTTAGGAAACGCGATCGCTGGACTAAAAATGTAATGACCGAACTTGAGTCTGGGTTAATCATGGTCGCTGGTAAGCTCCGAGGAATGGTTCAAGAGGAATGAGGAAAGGAATTTCCGAATCCAGCCTTTCCTCTTTTGTCCTTCCTCTTTCCTCAAAGCCGACGCCTTCTCGTCCAGCCCGACGCTGAAAGCCCGCAAACGCGGGTTACCCACGACGCGCAAAGGTGAAATTGGTATACTTGGTGAAACCATACTGTGCGCGGGACTTTAGTCCCACCACCAGTTTTACCAGCAAGAAGCCGTGGGACGCATCTATGAAAGAACCATTCAATCACATCACATGGTCTCGGCTTGGGGCGCAGGCTCCCGCCTGCGACTTATTGCAAGCTGTGCCATGGTTGTTGTCCCTCATCCGAACTGAACTCCGGCAGCCTGATGAAAAGATGTTGTTCGGTCCTGAATCTAATGGTCCTTGAGGCTTTTAAGCGGTTCCGGGTTCCGTGTTCCGGGTTCCGAGTTCTGCGAATCAGCTACCGGGTTCCAGGAACAGGGTCTGGTAGTTTGTGCCTGGTAGTTGGGGAATACGATTTCGCATTCCTTTTACCATTTACACCTTTACCATTTACCCTTTTACCGCCGTTACCTTGGCTCTGCCGCGCATGATGACGATGAGCACATGAGTCGTGGCCGCGATCATCCAGCCGGATGGGTCTTTCCCCGCTCTTGCGGGGATTGAACTAAGATGTGAAAGAGCAAGCGTTCCGAGTTCCGCGTTGCGCGTTTGGTTTGCGAGTTGGATGTTTGCGTGTTTTCAACCCGGAACCCGGAACCCGAAACACGGAACCGGCGAGTTTTTCTTTTGAAAAACTCGCATGCCCCCCATATATACGAAAATCGTCCCAGCCCATTTTTCGGCCTAACCCCTTGATTCTATAAACCAATCTCCAAAAATTGCAAAAATGCTCTAATAAAACTTTTCGTTAAGCCTGATTAAACAAGCCCAGATTGCCTTTCTAATTCAGGGGCTTAGCGCTGAAAAAAATCGTTAAGCTATACTGAACAACTTTTTTTCTCATTAAAGGAATCGGTCAAGGACTGCGGCCTTGTGACAAATTTTGGCATACCTGGTCGCTAATTTATTTCTGCCTTTTCGAAAAAAAATCGGCCAAGGGCTACGCCCTTGTGACCGGATCTGACATCACTATGTGCTATACTATGGGCAAGCTGGAATTGGTCCGGCTATTTTATTTTTGAAGGGAGGATAGAAATGCTTTACGATCGGAACCAGAATTTGATTCAAGGAACGCCGCATCAGGAATTCTATGCTCATCACCGGGCCAAGCTTTCCGACCAAGACTATCAGATGATAATCAAAGAAATTCATCGCCTGATGAGCGAAAGAGATGTCTTCGCCGAAAGGGATATCAGGGATCAAAACCTGCAAGGCAGCGTCTTTGATCCGGTTTACCAGGCCTGCGGAGGCGATGAAAAGGAAGCCGGCTTTTTTTTCGGCCTCCTGGTTCGTGAGGCGGTGCAACAACACCAGGACACCTGGTATCTGCTCCGGGAGGAGAGGGATTACTACCGCCTGATTGTCCAGGTTTATTGCCGAAAATTGAACTGATTCAATTAGCCAGGAAAAAAATAATAAAGGAGGGAATTAAAATGTTGAAATGTCAGAAATGCGGCGGAACTAGAATAAAGCCAAGCTCCAACTTTTGCCCGGATTGCGGAGAAATCTCGCCTAGCTTCAAAGAATTGCTGGAAAACATTTCCTCGGAATCGGCTGAGCAAAGATTTAAAATCATTTTAAAAAGGATTGATCGGATCAAGAAAAAGGACCATGGGAGGAGGTTTTTTTATTCCACTGTTGCCGGCTCTTCATTTGCCAAATCCGGCCGGCAAAATCGCGCAGTTTTGCGAAAAATATTGCAAGCTGCAAAAGGGATTAAAGATACCTATGACCGGGCTTATGCCTTTGCCATAATCGGCTCTGCTTTCGCCCAAGCCGGATATAAAAAGCCTGCCTTGAAAATATTTCTAAAGTCCATCAATGAAACCCGCCAAATTATAAATTCCGAGATAAAATCTTCTTCTCTCCGAACTATCGCCATCATCTGCAGAGAATTAAAAATTGTGGATCCGGAGGTCTTTATCGGGATGCTGAAAATCAGCGCCGGAATCAAATATTCCCGCCATAGATACTATAGATACTATGACCATAGATATAATGCTTTCAACGAGATTATCTCTGAATATCTGGAAGCCGGGGGCAAAGATAAAAAAGTCTTTAAGACCGCCCTGGATTTGCTTTTCATGGCTAAAATGCCCGATCAAAAAGTCTGTCTACTTTCTCAAATTGCTTTGGGATACGCCCGGAGCGGCAAAAAGCAAAAGGCCAATGAACTTTTAAAGGAGGCCTTAAGAATGGCTTATTCCACCGAAAACGCAGGATATGTCTCCTCTGGTCTTGAACGCATTGCCTGGGCTTATGCTCATTCCGGAATGTTCCAATCGGCATTCAAAATCGTGGATCAGATCAAGCATCCAAAGCAAAAGGAAGAGGCGCTTTATGATATCGCATCTGCTTATACCAGGAGACGAATGTATAAAAAGGCTTTGAAAATCGCGGATCAAATTCGCGATCCCTCCTATAAACAATGTGTCCTCAGAGACATTGCCATTGACTATGCTAAGGCAGGAAAGATCGCCAAGGCCCTGGCGCTCACCAATAAAATCAAGGACCCCTTTTACCAGGACCAGGCGCTAAGGTATATTGTCTATGCCTATATCCGGGCCGGGAACCTGGACCAAGCATCAAAAATCGTTCACCGAATGTCAGATACCTATTACCGAGAATTTGCCCTGGACGCCCTTGCCTCAGCTGGCCAAAAGGCAGGGATGCCCGCAGATTCACTGCAAATCTCCAAAAGCACAAGCAAGGCGTTGAAAAAAGACTAATCGCACAAAAAATGTTTGACAAGGCATTCGCGATCATGCTACTCTTGCGTCAAGAAATTAGAGGGGAGGTATAATAAAATGATACAAGATGAGCTAAATAAATTATATGCTTCATTAAAAAAGCCAAAAGTGCTGGTGGATGATTCCATACTTAAGGAACTTGAAGGCCCCGACCTTATATGGGCCAGCCCTGCCTATGAAAATGCCAATCCGCGCATTGCAATTATTGGTAAGGAAGCATTTGGGTGGGATTATTGGTATTACAATTTTGTTAACGATGTAAAATGGAGCATAGAAGAAGCCATAGAAGTAACATGTAAATTCAATTATGGTGAAAAATATATAAAATCGCCCTTCTGGCAGTTTTTCACGGAATTAAGGGAGCATTTCTTTGGCTCCAATGCAGAGCGCAGTATTGTTGGTTGGCTTAACCTGATTAAATTTACGATTTATAACAATAAAGGGCGGCGGACGGGCGTCCTTGGGACAGCGATTGAGGAGCAAGCCCTAGCCCTTCAAGATGGCATATTTATACAAGAACTTAAAATAATGAAGCCAGATATATGTGTATTTGTTACCGGGCCCGATTACGATAGAATTCTTAGGCGATATTATCCGGAGATTTCTTTTAATGATACTGGATTGACAAGCCGGATTCTTGCCAAATTGTCTCATACGCAATTGCCAAGTCGTTCATTTCGAACTTATCATCCAAACTATCTGCGAAGAAGCAAAAAATGGAAAATCGTTATGCCTCATCTGATCAATTTAATAGAGAAGAAACTGGATTAAAATCACATTTTTGAGCCCAGTGGTCATCTATGAAAGCCGAATTTCTCGGTGCCCTTCCTCCTTCGCTCGGATTAATTGAGCTTCCTACTTCGTCCCGCTTTAAGGCGGGACTACGTAGGACAAGCCGGCGGACAAGCGGTGTTCTCGGTGGATGAAGATGGGTTCCGAGTTCAGGGTTCCGGGCCTGCCCTGCGAAGTTCTATTTGAACGAAGCAGGGTTCCGCGTTCAAATTCAAAACCCCAAGAAATTCTTTGCGCGCTTTGCGGAGAAAAATTGATTTGAATTCGGGGCGGATGACCAATCCGCCCGTACGCGGCTGGTTGCGCGTATGGATTAAAAGGCCTATTCTGAGCTGGAAGAGGAGCCAAAGAGAATGGAGTATGATCCCCATAAGCATCATCGGCGATCCATTCGGCTTCCAGGCTATCCTTATTCCAAGCCGGGACTTTATTATGCGACTTTTGCCACGCATAATTTGGAGCATTTATTTGGCAGGATTGAAAACGGAGAGATGCGGCTGAATGAGCTGGGCAAATATGTGCGGGGCGAGTGGCTGAAGACGGAGAAGTTAAGGCCGAATGTCAAGATGTTAGAATTTGTGATTATGCCGAATCATATTCACGCCATTATTGAGCTCCAGGAATTGTCCGAGTCAAACGCGCTGGGAATTGATCCGGGCAAGAATTCCATTGGGGCGATCATCCGGGGCTTTAAAGGCGCCACGATGAAACGGATCAATCAGATTTGGGGCACGCGGGGAAAAGCGGTGTGGCACCGAAATTATTATGAGCGGTTGGTGAGGACGGAGGAGCTGGATCGGATTCAAAGATATATCAAAGAAAATCCCGGGAATTGGAAGAAATAATTTTATGGGCGGATGACCAATCCGCCCGTACGGGCGCATTGGTAATGCGCCCAATTATCCGATCAGCTTTCTCGCTTCTTCCTGCGCCTCTTGCCGGAACTCGCTCATCTCAATCACCCGGTTCTCCTTCCGGGCCTGTTCCGCGGCGAAGCAGAGGAAATGACTTTCCAGGACTTGATCCGCGGTCGGGACGAGGGCGACCGGCCGGTCGCCCCTACTAACCGCGTCGGCAAACCTGAGCAGAATGAAAGTGTCCCCGCCGCCGTGAATAATCCCGTGATACCTGATCCGCTCCGGCATCACTCGCGCCGGCCGATAAGTCCTGGTCTCAACTTTGCCGGAGAAATCCTCGGACCGGATCTCTCCCTTGGTCCCGTGCAGGTTAAGGGTTCTTTCCCAGACCAGGCTGAAGGCATTGAGGGAGAAGGACGCGGTGGCTCCGTTTTCAAATTCAATACTCACGGTCTGATGATCCACCACATCGTTCGGACAGAGGAACACGCACCGGCCATAGTTGGTTTCGGCCAGGGCCTTCCTGACGCCCTTCTCCGAAATATCCTCGGGGGACACCACCGATCCCAGGGTGCGGAACCTGGGCTCCCGGATCACATCCAGGTACGCGTCCAGAGATTGGCCGATCATCAGCCGGAGCGGAATGTCCGGCCGGCCCGGATTCAGGTACTGCTTGATGGCGCTGAACTCGCAGGAATTCTCCACGGCGCAACCGTCCGCGCATCGCTCAGTCGCGCCCGCGGGCGCGTTCTCCTTCCGGAAAAATTTCAGGCTCCCGAACGATGAGACCCGTTTAGCAGGCGATCCGGCAAACCATTGAACCAGGTCAAGATCGTGGATTCCCTTGGCCATCACGAACGAGTGGGAGAGCGAGGAGTGATGATGAATGCCGCGCACATAGCTCATAATGAAATGCCAGTACCCGATGTTCTCGGCGCAGTCAATGTTGATCAGTTCCCCGATCGCATTCTCATTCATCAGCTTCCGCATCCGGCTGTAGATTTTGTTCAAACGGCATTGGAGGGACACGGCCAGAAGCAGTCCCTGTTTTTTCGCGGTCTCGGTCAGCGCCAGGCATTGACCCGGAGTGAGCGCCATCGGCTTTTCCAGCAGAATCTCGTAGCCGGCCAAAAGCGCGGCCATCGTTGAATCATAATGCAGTCGGCAGGGAAGGGTGTTGATGACCGCGTCCGCCAGCCTGGGCCGATCCAAAAGCTCGCGCCAGTCCCGGAACGCGTTCCCCGGGCTGATCCCGAAATTCCGAACAAAACTCTCCCGCCGCGCATCCATTGGCTCGGCAACCGCGCTGAATTTCAACTTCCCCGGATACCTTTTCAGGAGCGTGCCCAGGTTCAACTCTCCCCGCGCGCCCGCGCCCAACAACGCAATCCGGACCGGCTTTTTTGCCGACATCGCTTAATACCTCCTTCCTTGACACCAACTATTAAGGGCTTAAAATAGAAAATCGTCAATGGGCGATTAGCTCAGTGGATAGAGCGTCGGCCTCCGGAGCCGCAGGTCGCGGGTTCAACTCCCGCATCGCCCTCCAGAATTGCGGCGAACAATAAACGAGAAACCGGAAACGGATCGCCTAATCCCCTAAACCGGATCAACCCGGTATTTTTGCCTGATGAAAGATTTTTTCGGGAAAATGCGTTTTTTGCTTTACAAACATAAAAAAATGTGGCATAATTAGAATAGCAAGTTCCCGGCAGGTGGTGGAGGAAGAGAAAGAGAGCCGGGATTGATAGAGCGAAAAATAGAGCGGGCAAGTTACCGGAGAGAAATGAAGGCAATGCTTTCCTCTCCGGTTTTTTTATACGGGCATAGAAAAGAGCTTCTCTCATTTCCGCGGATTACCGGGAGCACGGAAAAAGTAAAAAACGATTAAAGAAAGGAGGACCGCCATGGTTTGTGGAAAAGCGCACAAAAAGGTAGCGAAAAAGAAAGCGATAAAGAAAGCGAAAAAGAGATAATTAAAACCAATTAACCCTGACCCGGAAAAACGGGTCAGGCTGAATCGGAGATGAGCGGAGCGCTTAATTAGGAGCCGTTGGGTTCGGAAAAAGGGCGCTTGATATTTCAGGCGCTCTTTTTCTTTCCCGCGATAGATTCGGTCCTTGCGGCCAGGCGCCGGTTGGAAATCAAAGGATAATGATGATAAATTAAAGATGATGAAGAAGAAAAAGGCGCGGGCGCGTCCGGGCTGGGATCAATACTTTCTGGAAATCGCCCGGCTGGTAAGCAGGAGAAGCACCTGTCTGAGAAGGTCGGTTGGGGCGGTTCTGGTCAAAGAGCGGAGGATTCTGGCCACCGGATACAATGGCGCGCCGAGCGGGCTCAAGCATTGTTATGAAGTCGGATGTTTGCGGGAGAAGCAGGAGGTGCCGAGCGGGGAGCGGGCCGAGCTTTGCCGGGGACTGCATGCGGAGCAGAATGCCATTATTCAGGCGGCCTTTCACGGGGTTCCGATCAAAGGCAGTATTATTTACGCGACCAATCTGCCCTGCTCTATCTGCGTTAAAATGTTGATCAATGCCGGGATTGAAAAAATCATTTACCGGGAAGGATATCCGGATCAGCTGGCCCGGGCGTTACTGAAGGAAGCCAAAATGGAAATAATCCAGTTTGAGGAGGAGAAGAAATGAAGTGCCCATTTTGCGGGGATCTGGACAACCGGGTGATTGACTCCAGGTTAAGTAAAGATGGCGCGGTGATCCGGAGACGCCGGGAATGTATGGAATGCGACCGGCGTTTCACCACCTATGAGCGGGTGGAGGAAGTGATGCCGTTGGTGATTAAAAAGGACGGTCGGAGAGAGCCGTTTGATCGGATGAAGATCTTGCTCGGGCTGAAGAAAGCCTGCGAGAAAAGACCGATCAGTATTACCACACTGGAGAAGGTGGTGGACAAGATTGAGCATAAGCTTCTGGAAAGCGGTGAAAAAGAAATTGCTTCCACCGTGATCGGGGAAGAGGTGATGGGGGAGCTTTATCATCTTGACCATGTGGCTTATGTCCGGTTTGCCAGCGTTTATCGCTCTTTCAAAGACATCAATCAATTTATGGACGAGCTGAAGGAGCTTCTGGATCGGCAGAAGCAGGAGAAGGCAAAATCCGGGAAATAGCCAGGATGAATGACGAGAAACTGATGAAGCGCGCCCTCCTCCTGGCCCGGCGGGCGGAAGGATTTACCGAGCATTACCCGATGGTGGGGGCGCTGGTGGTTAAAGCCGGGGAAATTATTTCAGAAGGATTTTTTGAGCGGCCGGGCGAGCCGCACGCCGAGGTCCGGGCGATTCAGAAGGCAGGGGCAAATGCCCAAGGCGCAACCCTGGTATTAAACCTTGAGCCTTGTTCTCACTATGGCCGAACCCCGCCCTGCTCTGATTTGGTGATCCGGGCCGGGATCAAGAAAGTGGTCGCCGGGATGATGGATCCGAATCCGCTGGTTTCGGGCCGGGGATTTAGAAAATTGAGAGGCGCCGGGATTGAAGTGATCAGCGGGGTTCTGGAAGAGGAATGCCGGAGCCTGAATCGGCATTTTGTGAAATATATTACAACCAAAACCCCCTGGCTGATTTTGAAGCTGGCGGTTACCGCGGACGGAAGAATCGCGGACCGCAACGGCGCTTCCCGATGGATTACCGGCGGACTTGCGCGGAGCTATGGGCATAAGCTCCGGAGCAAAGTTCAGGTGGTGATGGTGGGCGCCGGCACGGCGCTGATGGATGATCCGGCCTTGACCGTTCGGCTGAAAAGGAATCGCGCTCAACCGCGCGCCCTGGTGGTGGACGAGTCGCTGAGAATTCCGCTTTCGGCCCGGGTTCTGAAGAGAAGCGATCCGGGAATGGTCATCATCGCCTGCACGAAAAACGCCGACTTGAAAAAGAAGGCTTTGCTTTCCAGACTCCCGGTGGAGTTGATTGAAACCAAACCCGATCAAAATGGTCTGGTAAATTTAAAGGAGCTGATGAAAAAACTGGGTCAGCGGAAGATTGCCAGTATGCTTTGCGAGGGCGGAGCCGAGCTGGCGGGCGCGCTTCTGGAACAGGGACTGGTTGACGAGATCGCTTTTTTCTATGCGCCCAAGATTCTGGCGGATGAAAAAGCCCAGGCAATGACTTCCGGCAAAATTCCCAGGAAACTTAGTCAAGCTTTGCCCCTTTATCAACCGGAGATCAAGCGAATCGGCGGGGATTTTCTTTTAACCGCTTTTCTGCGCGAGGTGTAAAATGTTCACGGGATTGATTGAAAGAATCGGAAAAATCGCGCGCCTGGAGCCCCTGGGAGACGGGAAAATATTCCTGATTGATCCGGGCAAAGGCTTTGAAGTTTCCGCGGGAGATTCCGTCGCCCTTGACGGCGCTTGTTTCACGGTGACCGAAAAGTCCGGAAACTCATTCCGGGTGGAAGTCAGCTCCGAGAGCTTGAGCCGAACCACTTTCAAAAAAAAGAAAGCGGGCGCGAGGGTTAATCTGGAGCGCTCGCTAAGGCTCTCGGACCGGCTGGCTGGACATTTTGTGCTCGGGCACATTGACGGAATCGGCAAGATCAAAAAGCTGAGCAAAAAAGGCGGGTTCCAGGAAATGGAGATTGAAGCGCCCCGGGAACTGGAGAAATACCTGGTGGAAAAAGGATCCATTGCGGTTGATGGGATCAGCCTGACGATCAACCGTGTTTCCGGTCCGGTTTTTTCCATAATGCTGATCCCGGAAACCTTGAAGCGAACCACTATTGGAGAGAAAAAAGTTGGAACGGAGGTCAACCTGGAGGCGGACCTTCTGGGCAAATATGTGGAAAAATTCATCGGCAAAGATAAAAAAGGCATCACCCTGGAGCGGTTGCGGGAAGATGGCTTTTGAGCCGTATCGGCAGCAATGGCGAAGGTAGTTTTTATCCAGCTTAACGAATACGAGCTCCATGGCCTGGAGTCTCTGGCCGGGGAGTTAAAGCGGTCCGGTCATCAAGTTAATCTGATCATCCCCTTTTTTGAAAAAACGCCATTGCGGAAAATTATGGAGTTCACGCCGGATCTGGTCGGCTTTCCGGTGGCGTCTGCCGAGCGGGAAGAAGCTTTGGCCTGGGCAAAAGCGATCAAAGCCCGGATCCGGACTTTGATTATTTTCGGGGGGGTGGATCCCACTTTCTTTCCGGAAATAATCGCTGATGAATCGGTTGACCTGGTTTTAAGGGGAGAGGCGGAGCAAAGCCTGGTTAAACTGGCCGAGGCTCTGGACCGGAAGGAAGACTATTGCGCGATTCCAAACCTGTGGGCGAAAAAGGAAGGAAAGATTTTCCGGAATCCAGTCGGGCCTTTAATGGAAAATCTGGAGGCGCTAAGTTTTCCGGACAAAGCGATCTATTTTTCCCGGTATCCTTATTTTCGGAAGTATCCGATCAAGTTTTTTATTGCCAGCCGGGGCTGCCCTTTTGGGTGCAGTTATTGCGCCAATCAGGGTTTGCGCGAGCTATATCCGAACCGAAATTTTTATCTGCGGTTTAAATCTCCGGAATATTTACTAGAGGAAATCAAGGCGATCATCTCCCGGTATCCCGGCCGCACGCTGGGATTTAATGACGACCTTTTCAGCTATGACCGCAAATGGCTGGAGCAATTTTTGCCCGGATATAGGAAGCAGGTCGGGATTCCGTTTTTTTGCACGGGAAGAATTGATTTAATGACTGAAGAAACCGCCCGGCTGTTGAAAGAAGGCGGCTGCTATTCCTTGTTTTACGGCCTGGAGAGCGCGGACGCGGATGATCGGGGAAGAATTTTGAACCGGAAAATGAGCGATCCGGAGATTGAGAAGGGGGTGGAAATTTTACGCAAGCACGGGATCGCGGTCCAGAGCTACAATATGTTTAACTATCCGGGGGATACGGTGGAGAAGGGCTTGAAAACTTTGGATTATAATTGCAGACTGAAAAATGATTTTGTGGTCAGCTCCCTTTTTCAACCTTTTCCGGGAACCAGCCTGGCCCGGCAATTGGAGCAAGAAGGGAGGCTGAAACATCCGGGGCAAGAGAACGGAAGCCGCTTAAGTTATTTTGCCTTCAGCCCCTTGAGGCAGAAAGACACCGAAAAGCTGGAAAATCTACATAAGCTTTTCCTGCTCGGCTTCCATTTCCGGCTGATGCAAAAATTGCTGGCCCTCCTGGTCAGGTTGCCGAAAAACCCATTGTTTGATATACTATTCCTGTTAAGCTTTGCCATAGATTATGGCCGGGTCCACCGATTGAAATGGCGGGAAACGGTTAGATATAATGCGATTCATATTCGGACGACTTATTTGAGAAGAAGAGCAAGGGAGCCCAGGAAATAAGAGATGAGCAAGGATCCGGAGCTGGAAAATCCCCGGCTGGCCGCGATTGAACCGGCAATTGAGCTGGTTCGGGCGGGGAAAATGATCATCCTGGTTGATGATGAAAACCGGGAGAATGAGGGCGATCTGATGATCGCGGCGGAAAAGGTAGGTCCGGAAGCGATCAGCTTTATGGCCAGATTCGGGAGGGGCTTGATCTGTCTGACGATGACCGAGGAGCAAGTGGAGCAATTACGGCTTCCTTTGATGGTGAGCGAGAATCAGAGCAAATTCGGAACCGCGTTCACGGTTTCAATTGAAGCGCGCGAGGGAGTGACCACCGGGATCAGCGCCTATGACCGCGCCCGAACCATTCAGGCCGCCATCGCGGATGATGCCGATCCGGAGGACCTGGTCCGGCCCGGACATATCTTTCCGATCCGGGCGCGCACCGGCGGGGTGCTGGTCCGCGCCGGCCAGACCGAGGGGTCGGTGGATCTCTGCCGGCTGGCGGGACTCAAGCCCGCGGGCGTGATCTGCGAGATTATGAAAGATGACGGCACTATGGCGAGAATGCCGGACTTGACTGAATTTGCAGAAGAGCACGACCTCTGGATCGTCACCATCGCGGACCTGATCAAATACCGGATGAAAACCGAGCGCCTGATTCATCGCGTGGCTGAGACCACTCTTCCCACCCGGGAATGGGGGGAATGGAAGGTGATCGCTTATCAGAGCGATGTCAGCCCGGATTTGCATCTGGCCCTGGTCAAAGGGGAGATCAGGCCGGAAGATAATATTTTAGCCCGGGTCCATTCGGAATGTTTGACCGGGGATATTTTCGGGTCCTTGCGCTGCGACTGCGGAGACCAGCTTGAGCAGGCAATGAGGATGATTGCCGGGGAAGGCAAGGGGGTTCTGGTTTACCTTCGCCAGGAAGGCCGGGGCATTGGCCTGCTCAATAAGCTCAAGGCCTATATGCTTCAGGATCAGGGAATGGACACGGTGGAAGCGAACCTGGCGCTCGGATTCGCGCCCGACCTGCGCGATTACGGCATCGGCGCGCAAATCCTGATTGACCTGGGTGTGCGCAGGATGAGGGAGCTGACCAATAATCCGAAAAAGATCGTGGCGCTGGAGGGATTTGAGCTGGAGATCACGGAGCGGGTGCCGCTGGAGATCAGCCCGAACGATCAGAATCTAGGTTATCTCCAGGCCAAGAAGGAAAAACTGGGGCATTTGCTCAATCTGAATCTGAAGGATAGAGAAAGGAGGCAAACTTGAAGGAGATCACGGGCAAGCTGGAGGCGAAAGGACTTAAATTCGCGGTGGTGGTAAGCCGGTTCAATGAATTGATCACCAATCGGCTCCTGGACGGGTGCCTGGACGCCCTGGACCGGCTGGGCGCCAACAAGAATGATCTTTCCATCGTGCGGGTGCCGGGCTCGTTTGAAATTTCCCAGGCCGCGCTCAAGCTGGCCAAGAGCGGAAAATACGATGCGCTCATCTGCCTGGGCGCGTTGATCCGCGGGCAAACTCCTCATTTTGATTATCTCAGCGCGGAAGTCACTAAAGGAATTGCCCAGATCGGCTTGGAAACCGGAGTGCCGATCACTTACGGGATCATCCTGGCGGATAATCTGGAACAGGCGATTGAGCGGGCGGGAACCAAAAATGGAAATAAAGGGTTTTCCGCGGCAATGTCCGCCGTGGAACTGGCGCAGGTCTTTAAACAAATTTGAAAAATTTTGGCCGAAGCTCATTGAAAACCAGCTAAGATGGGCAAAAGACGCAAAGCCCGGGAATTGGCGCTCCAGGCGCTATATCAGGTGGATTTTTATGGAGGAGAAAATCGTCCCGGCCTGGAACTATTCTGGGAGGAGCAGAAAGCAGGCCCGGAGATCAGAAATTTTGCTCAGCAGCTGGTGGAAGGGGCTCTTCGCCGGCAGAGCGAAATTGACCGGCTGATTGAAAAGCATTCGGAGCACTGGAAGCTCAGCCGCATGAGCAGGATTGATCGCAATATCCTTCGCCTCGCGCTTTCTGAATTGCTGGAAATGGATGACATCCCCTACAAGGTGACGATTGATGAAGCGATTGAACTGGCCAAGAAATACGGCACCAGCGAATCCGGAGCTTTTATCAATGGCATTCTGGACCAGGTTCTGAAAACTCTGGTCAAAGATAAAAAAATTCGTAAAACGGAAAATTTATGAAGATCACCGCTTGCGCCTACCCGCCGGATTGGTCACTTCAAGAAACCATTGCGCTGCCGGTGTTTCTGGACCAGATGCCCCCAAAAGGCGATACCGGAAGAATGGACTTCCGGCTCAAGGGATTGATCAGCGGACTCGCGCTCCAGGAGCTTTTTGAAGGAAACGGGGACTGGCTCCTGATTGATTCCAAACGCCCGCTGGCTCCCCAGATTTTCCTGATCGCCCTGCCCGAAAGTAAAAACCTGGGTTTGGACAAGGTTTCCCGCTGGCTGGAAAAAACCTGCTCCAAACTCGCTCAGGCCGGCGCCAGAAATTGCGCTCTGGTCATCGGCGATCTTTACCGCCGGAATTTTACCATCAAAGAATTTTCCGAGGCGGTCATCAAAGCCCTGCTCAACCGGCCGATGGAAAGAGTTAAACTCTATGTCGGGTTTGAAATCGCCGAGATTCTGGCCCAGGAGCTTTCCCGATGGCTCTCGCATCTCCGGCCGGAAAAACCGGTTGAGATGGGAATCGATTTCCTGCCCGAATTCTTTGAGGAAAAATAAAAATGAGCCGGGCCCTGATGATCCTTCTCGCCCTCCTGCTCTATGTCAATCTGGTGTTCCTCCAGAATAAAATCGACCGCCTCCGGCAGTCAGCTCCCCGCCCGGAAAACCCCCTGCTCATCTTTCCCCGGCCGGCTCTGGTCCGAGCCCTGAGCCTGGGACATATCAACCTGATCGCTGATTATTACTGGCTCAAAACCATTCAGTATCTGGGAACCAAGATCCTGCAAGAATCCCCGCCGCTTCAGATCTGGAGATACGCAAATTTTGTCACCGAGCTCTCACCCGGATTTTTTGAAGCTTATTATTACCCATCAGTGATTATGATCGTTTACCGGATCACCCCCCGGGAAAATCTGGCTCTGCTGGAAAAAGGGGAGCGGTATTATCCCCGGAGCAAGGACCTTGCTCTCTTACTCGGATTTGTCAATTATTACTTTGCCCGGGATAATCAGAAAGCCGCAAAATATTTTGAAAAAGCTTATCAGCTTTCCGGCTATCAGCCTTATGCGCTTTTAGCCACGCGCCTCCTGGCCGAGAAGGGCAATCTGGAGTATGGTCAGGCGATTCTGGGCGAATTGGCGAACGATACCCGGAATCCGGCCTTCCAGAACTCCATCCGGGAGATGATGAAAGGAATGGAGCAGAGAAAACATCTGGATTTTCTGGATCAGAAAATTGAAGAGTATCAGCAAAAATATTCCGCGCCGCCGGAGACGATTCAAGATTTGATCCAGGCGCAATTGCTCTCGCCGGAGCAATTGCCCGGAGACCCGTTGGGGGGGAAATATTATATTGACCCGCAAACTCATCGCGCAAAAAGCACCCGGGAATATTATCTGGGGGTTTATAAACCAAAGGAATTTCAGGAATGATCCGGATTGAAAATTTATATAAGACCTTCTTTGCCGGCTTTTTCCGGAAACGGGTGGAGGCGCTCCAGGGCTTGAGTCTGGAAGTGGAAAAAGGGGAAATTTTCGGCTTTCTCGGGCCAAACGGCGCCGGCAAAACCACCACCATTAAAATCCTGGTCGGCCTGATCAAACCGAGCGCGGGAAGGGCTTTGGTGATGGGCAAGCCGGCCGGGGAAGTGGAAAGCAAAAGCAAAATCGGATTCCTTCCCGAACAACCGGATTTCTATCAATATCTTTCCGGACAAGAGTTCTTGAATTTCTGCGCCCGCTTTTTCCCGCTCAGCTCTCAGGAGCGGAAGAAACGAATCAACCATCTTCTGGACCTGGTCGGGCTGGAGCGGGCGAGAAATCTTGCGCTCCGGAAATATTCCAAGGGAATGCTTCAGAGAATCGGCCTGGCCCAGGCCCTGATCAATGATCCGGAGCTGGTGATTCTGGATGAGCCGATGAGCGGGCTGGATCCGATTGGAAGGAAGGAAATCCGGGATTTAATCGCGCGCCTGGGGGAGCAGGGAAAAACCGTATTTTTCAATACTCATATCTTGAGCGATGTTGAAGTGATCTGCGACCGGGTCGGGATTATTCATCAGGGAAGGCTGCTCAAGGTGGGAACGGTTCAGGAACTCTCTTCCGCAACCTTCCAGAGCTGGGAAATTCAAGCCGAGATCACCTCCGCCGAGTTGAAAAAGGAATTGGAAGCCCGGGGCCGGCAAAGAGAGTTCTCCATCTTCTGGCAAGGCGAGCGCGCTATGCTCCGGGTAATGGATCAGGCCCGGGCTCAAGAACTGGTGAAAATGATTCTGGAAAAAGGAGGAGAGCTTCTGGAATATTTTACCCATCGGCAAACCCTGGAGGATTATTTCTGGAAAACCGTGGAGGAGAGTGGGCAAAAGTGAAAAAAATCTGGGCAATCGCGATCAACACCTTCCGGGAAAATATCCGGGATCGGATTCTTTATAATCTGCTCGCGTTTGCCCTGATGATGATCCTTTTGTCCATTGCCCTGGTTCAGCTTTCCACCGGAGAATGGCAACGGATCACCATTGATGTGGGCCTGAGCGGGATTTCCATCTTCGGCAGCCTGATCGCGATTTTCCTGGGAATCAGCCTGGTGAGCAAAGAAATGGAAAGGCGCACCATCTATACTTTGCTTTCCAAACCCGTGCCCCGACCCTTTTTTATGCTCGGAAAATACCTGGGATTGGCGCTCACCATTATCGTCAATCTGGCAATTATGGCGGTGGTTTATCTGATCGTGCTTTATTATTTAAAGGGTCATTTTACCTGGGCCCAGGCGCAGGCGATGGTTCTCATCCTGGTCAAACTTTTAATCGTGGCGGCGATTGCGCTTTTCTTCTCCACCTTTACCACGCCCACCCTTTCCGCCATCTTTACCCTTTCCATCTTCATCATCGGACATCTGACTAATGACATCAAAACCTTCGGCGAACGAGCCGGAAAACCGATAATTAATTACCTCAGCGCCGTCATTTATTATCTTCTCCCCAATCTGTCCAATTATAGCTGGCTGGAAAACGCCACTTATGGAGACATCAAGCCGGGACAGGAATTCCTGATTACCATCCTGATCGGGATTTTCACCGCAGGTTTGATCCTGATCCTGGCCAGCCTGATCCTGGAAAAAAAAGATTTTACCTGAATTCACGGTGGGGATAATTCTTGAACAAAAAATCTGCACTTAACTATCTTGAAATTTTTTTCCTCCTCGGCCTCTTCCTCCGATTCCTGATCTCCGGCAGAATCTATTACTGGTCAAATTATCTGTTCCTGATCTGGTTCAGCCTCGCTTATCTCCTGGCTCTACTGGCAGCCAAATCCAGCTTCTCCCTTCCCGGACTGCTCAAGCTCGGCCTGGGATTATTCTTCGCCGGCTTGATCCTCTCAATGCCCTTCGGCATTCAGCCCCTTTCCTCGGCCCGGGAATTGGTCATCTTTCTCACCTATCTTTTTATCTTCCTCTCCGGCCTGGAAATCTTAAGCGAATCAAAAATGGAAAAGTTAATCCTGATCATCATTCTCTCCGCTTTGATTCACAGCCTGATGGGCTTCAGACAATATTTCGGCGGCCTGGAAAGTTTGATTGAAATCAGCGGCAAAGCCGAATTGGCGGCAATGGAACAGATCCGCCTGAAAAGAGTTTTTGGCCTGACCTTTTCTCCGGATTTCTTCTCCGGATTCCTTGCCCCCGGCCTGATCCTTCTGATCGGGTGCGCCGGAAAAATAATGGGAGACGATCCCAGAAGAAAAACCCTCAATCTCCTGATCCTGCTCTTGATCATTCTCCTGGTTTTGATTCCGATGTTCCTTTCCAAATCCATCGGCGGATTCCTTTCTTTTCTGCTCGGAATCCTTGCCCTGATGCTTCTCAGATTTTCAAAAACTCTCTTCAGCAAAAAGACCATGCTCGCGCTTCTGGCCGCGCTCTGTTTCGGCGCCGCCATTTTCTCTCTCTTTATTTATCATCGCCGGGCCGTTATTTTTCAGAGCCAATCCAATCCGGTCTTGCTCCGGCTCTATAATTTCCAGGCCGGGTTCCGGGTTTATCTGGAAAAACCGGTTTTCGGGGTCGGGCTCGGCAATTTCTGGATTGCTTATCCGAAATACCGCCAGCCGCAATCAAACGAAGTCAGATACGCTCACAATAATTTCATCCAGGTTCTGGCGGAAGCCGGCCCGGTCGCGGAAGCAGGCTTGATGATTATTATCCTCTACCTCCTGCTTGCCCTGAAAAAAATCCGGCTGGAGCGCGATCCGGTCCGGATCAGTCTTTTTTGCGCTCTCCTGGCGCTCTGGTCTCACTGGCTCTGGGATTTCGGGCTCTATGCGCCGGAGCTGGCTTCGGTCTTCTTTGCCCTGCTCGCCGCAATCACCGTTAAAATTCAAGCCCGGGCCGGGCAGAAGATTTCCCGCCTCACCCTGTCCTTACTCGGATTCCTGCTCATCATTCTCTGGATTCTTGCCGGCTGGCTCTTTGCCGAGCAGAGAATGGCTAAAAACGCGGAAAGATTTTTCATCAAAGGGGATCTGCAAAAGGTTTCAGAATATGCGCGGAAGGCGGTGCAACTGATACCCGATGACGACTATCCCTACACCCTGCTGGCTTTCATCGCAATGAAAAAAGGAGAGAATGAATCCACCATCGCCGATTACTATCAGAAGGCGATTCAGCTTAATCCGCGTTTTGCCTTCTGGCATCGGGATCTCGGTAATTATTATTTTGAAAATAATCAGATCAATTCCGCGCAAGCCGAATACCTGCGCGCGCTTAAACTGTATCCGAATAGTATAGATCTTCTGATCCGGCTCGCCCGCCTTAATCGGCTGAAAGGAAATCTCCCTGGCGCGGAAAATTATGCGCAAAAGGCGCTTTCCATTATCGGCGATCATCGGTCGGCCTTATGGGAGCTGGCTAAAATTAAGCTGGCAAAGGACGAGCGGGAAGAGATGCTGGAGATTCTCAAAGAGCTTTCCGGGAAATATCAGGATCCGGAAGCAAAGAAGCTTTTAGAAAAATATCAACTGGAAGAGTTGAAATGAGCCTGACCCGGAAAATCGCAATTAATAATTTCATCGTCCTCTTTGAGCGGCTCTCCACCGCTTTCCTCGGACTGCTCGTCACCATCTGGCTGGTCCGGTATCTGGGCGCGGAAAAGTTCGGGATCTACAGCCTGGTCTTTGCCTGGTTCACTTTCCTGAATGTGTTCACGCCCTGGATGATTGAGCAGGTGGTGGCAAGAGAAGCGGTCCGGTTTCCGGACCGGATGCGAAAATACCTGGGTGCCGGGGTCAGCATCAAGATCGGACTTGCGCTCCTGGGCTGGGCGCTCGGAATTATGACCGTCTATCTGCTCGGTTATCCCCGAAATATAATTTTTTATCTTGCCATCGTCCTGCTCGGTCTGCTCGGCAATGCCAGCTTCATCCTCCAGGTTCCGCATCAGATTGACCTGCGCCTGCTCCGTCCCAGCCTGGCGGACGGCCTGAGCAATATTCTTTATCAGCTTTCCCGCGCTCTGGCGATTTTATTGAACGCGGGCCTCCTGCCCTTTTTCTGGCTCTATCTTGCCTGGCGCCTGGTTCAACTCGGATTCTTTTTCCTGCTCGGCCTGGAAAAAAAGGAATATCAACCGAGCTTTCGCTTTTCTTTCCTGGAAGTAAAATATATTTTCCGCGCCAGCTGGATTCTTTTGATCAACAATATCTTCGTGATGATCATCAGCCGCTTTGATCAGCTTTTGATTTATCCGCTTCTGGGCGCGCGCGCGGTCGGACTTTACGGCGGTTGCGCCAACCTCACCGATTATTTGATTATGATTCCAATGTCCTGGTTTCTCTCGGTTTTTCCGCTCATCTGCAGATACCTGGGGGAGGCGCCGGAAGCCTATCAAAAGGCGAATCATTACAGCTATAAATATCTGGTCATCGTCATCTGCCTGGTCTGGATCATCCTTGCCGGATTCGGCGGCCAGGCGCTTGCGCTTCTGTTCGGAAAGGATTTCCGGGAGGCGGAAGGCGCGCTCTTCTGGCTGAGCGCCGCAATGATTTTCAGCTTCATCCAATACGGTCTGTTCAGCGCCGCCCTGTCCAAGAACCTGGAGCGGCTCTGGCTTTTAGTCAACGGAATGGGCGCGCTTCTAAATGTCGCGCTCAACCTGATCCTGATCCCGCGCTTTGGAATTGCCGGCGCAGGATTTGCCACCTTTGCCGCGTTTCTTCTCCAGGTCATCCTCACCGGGGTTTTAAAACCATTCCGGTCCGATTTCCTGATTATGCTCAAAGCCTCCAGCTGGCCCATTATCTTCGCCGCCCTGATCGTCTTCATCTCAAGAATGAAGGAGCTGGATCTGTTTATTTTTGGTCCTGTGGCAACGCTGGTCTATATGGGTTTGCTTCTGGCGAGAGGAGACATTAAGCGGGAGGAATTGAAGGCTCTTTATCAGGCGTTTCGTCCGGGAGAAAAACCAGAAAATGGCTGAGCCGAGAAAAATAGTTTTTGTCATCACTGACCTGGATTTCGGGGGAGCCGAGCAGGTCTTGTTTGATCTCTGCCAGGGCTTGAAAGAGAAATTCCAGATCCGCGTCCTGACCCTCAAGGGCAAGGGACATTTCGCCAAGCTGATTGAGGACCTGGGAATTCCGGTCAAGAGCTATGAGCTGGGAAGAAAAAAAGGATTCAGCTATTTCCTCCGATTCCTTTATGCCCTGTTCCAGACATTCCGGGATTTGAGCCAATTCCAGCCGGACATAGTTCAGGGAATTCTTTTCCAGGGAAATCTGGCCGCGCGGATTGCCGGCAAACTCTCCGGCGCCAAAGTCGTCCTTTGCTCCCTTCATACTTTTGACCAGGCCGCGTTAAAAATCATCATAGAAAAATTGAGCTCTTCCCTCGCTCAAAAATATCTGGTGGTGTCCGAGGCCCTGAAAATTTTCTGCATTAAGAAAGTTGCCATCCCGGCTGACAAAATTGTGGTGATCCGAAATGGAATCCCATTGCCCCAAAAGGTCTTCGCTCAAGACGACTTGCGCGAAAAGCTCGGAATCAAATCAGGGGCGCGGATGATCGGCGCCATTGCCCGGCTGCATCCGGAAAAAGGGATTGACTTATTGATCCGGGCTTTTCAACATCTGGCAAGTGAATTTCCTGACTCCCGGCTCGTGATCATCGGGGACGGCCCGGAAAAAGAAAATCTGAAAAAATCGGCGCAAAGCCTGGGAATTTCCAGCCGGGTAATTTTCGCCGGCTTTCAACCCGACCCGGAAAAATATCTTTCCTTGTTTGACCTGTTCGCGCTTCCCAGCAGAATGGAGGCAATGCCGGTGGCATTGATGCAGGCGATGGCGGCTGGAAAAGCGATCGTGGCGGCGAAAGTCGGCGGAGTGCCGGAATTAGTCGCCGACCACCAGGAAGGAATTCTGGTTCCGGCTGAAGATGAATTTATGCTGACCCGGGCCATCAGCAGATTGCTCCGCGAGCCGGAGCTGGCAAAACGATTGGGAGAAAACGCCCGGGCCAAAGCTGAGCGCGAGTTCAGCCTGGAGAAAATGATCGGCTCTTATCATCAGCTTTATCTTGGTTTGATCGGAGAGAAAAACTGATGTGCGGAATCTGCGGAGAATTTTATTGCCAGCCCCCGGGCAAGGCGGATCCGGGAAAAATCCGGAAGATGTCTTCCCGCCTTGTGCATCGCGGCCCGGATCAGGATGGCTTTTATCTCAGCCCGGATCAAAGGCTGGCTTTTGGCCATCGCCGTCTCAAAGTGATTGACCTTGCCACCGGCGACCAGCCGATGAAAAACGAAGACGGCTCAATCATCATCGTCTTCAACGGCGAGATTTACAATTTCCTGGAACTCAGGTCCGGGCTTTCCGCCCAGGGTCATCAATTCCGCACCCGGTCCGACACCGAAGTGATCCTTCACCTTTACGAGCAGGAAGGGGTGGAAGGGTTCAGCCGGCTGGCAGGGATGTTCGCGTTTGCGATCTGGGACGATAAAAATAAAAAACTGATTCTGGCGCGCGATCCGGTCGGGATCAAGCCGCTTTTTTATTTCCTTGATTCCAGCCGGATTTTGTTTGCTTCGGAATTGAGAGCGCTGGTTTCAGGCATCGGCAAACTGCCGGAGCTGAGTCAAGAGGCAATCTTCAATTACCTTCTGCTCCAGTATGTTCCCGGCCCGGAGACCATCTTTACCGGAGTAAAAAAGCTTGAGCCGGGCACATATTTAATGGCGGATTCCAATGGGGTTCGGTTGGGAAGATTCATCAATCTTTTTCCCGAGGCGGCCGAAAAAAAGGAGTCCGACCAGGCGCGGGCAATTGAAGAAATCAGGACTTTGCTCGCGGAGAGCGTCCGAAGCCAATTGATCGCGGATGTGCCGCTGGGCGCGTTCCTCTCCGGAGGCATTGACTCCTCCACCATCGTTTCCCTGATGAAACAAATCAAGGGCGAAGGGGTAAAAACTTTCTCGGTGGATTTTTCCGCGCTGGGCGGAGCCGAGGAGGTGAATGAAACTTTCTGGAGCAAGTTTGCCTCGGAATATTTTCATACCGATCATCATCAGCTCCGGGTGAGCGGTGAGGATGCGATTCAATGCCTGGATCAGGTGATTGAGCATCTGGATGAGCCGATTGCGGACCCGGCCTGCATCCCGACCTATCTGATTTCCAAGCTGGCGCGCAGCGAGGTCACGGTGGTGCTGAGCGGGGAAGGCGCGGATGAGCTTTTCGGAGGATACTTGCGCTACCGGCTGGAGCGCCTGACCGCTTTTTTAGGTTGGTTCGCTTTCCCGCCTGCGCTTCGGCTGCTGGAAAAAATGATTTCCGGATTGCCTGATACCGGAAGAGTAAGGAAAGCTTTGCGGGCGATGCAGGAGAAAAGCGATGTGGAGCGGCATCTGCTCTGGGCATCGGTTTTTCCTCCCGGGCAAATTCAGGAACTGCTTGCCGGCAAAGAGCCCTTTTTTGAAAAGCTGAGCGAAAAGTTTAGGGCTTATTTTGAAGGAGAATCCGGGCATCTCAATCAAATACTCCGGGCGGATTTCTGCGCCTGGCTGAGGGATGATCTTCTGGTCAAGGTTGACCGGATGAGTATGGCGCATAGTCTGGAAGCGCGCGTGCCGTATCTGGATCATCGGCTGGCGCAGGCGGTGTTCGGACTGCCCGGAGCCTGGAAAATCGGATTTTTCACGGGCAAGAAGATTTTCAAAAAATCCGTTCCGGGCTTGATCCCCGACTCAATCATTGCCAGGAAAAAAGCCGGGTTCACTCTGCCGTTGGGCAAATGGTTCCGAGAGGAACTGAGCGGATTGCTCCAGGAAAGATTGAGCGAATCCGAACTGAAGCAATCTGGACTCTTTGACCCGGGATCGGTGGAGAAGCTGGTTTCTCAACATCTTTCCGGCAATGAGGACCACGGGCTGGAGCTTTACAGCATCTTGCTCTTGCAATTATGGAGGGCTAAAATCAACACCTGGTTAGGGTGAAGGGCGAAAATGAATTCTGAAGCGATCCGGTTGATTTTGATTTTTTTTCTCGGCCTGGGCCTTTCCCTTTATCTGACGCCTTTAATGGCGGAGGCGGCCAGGCGGTTCGGGCTGGTGGCCAAGCCGGACGGGAATTTGCGCCGGCAAAAAGAGCCGGTTCCGTATATGGGCGGGGTGGCGATTTATCTGGCTTTTTTGCTGGCGCTGGTTTTCGGGTTCGGGTTCGGTTTTGAGAAGCAGGTGATCGGGCTTCTTTTAGGAGGCACGATTATTCTGATGGTCGGCTTGATTGACGATTTCGGGGTGATGACTCCCTGGATGAAATTATTCGGCGAGCTTCTGGCGGTGATGGCCTTGCTCAAAAGCGGCATTCACCTGGAGATTCAGTTGATTTTAGATGTGGAGCCGATCCCGGAATTCCCGCTTCTGAGCTACTCTCTGAGCGCGCTCTGGCTATTGACCATAATGAACGCCTTCAATTTTCTGGATATTGAAGACGGGCTTTGCGGGGGCGCGGCCTTCTTCTCCGGAATCGGCTTGCTGATCGTATCCATCATCAATCGCAATCCCGCGATCACCTCTTTAACTTGCGCTCTTCTGGCGGGCGTTCTGGGATTTCTTCTTTATAATTTTCATCCGGCCAAAATTTACCTGGGCGATGCCGGCAGTCTCTTCCTGGGAATGATGTTCGGGGCGCTGGCAATGATCGGAAGTTACACGGATCAAAGCCCGCTCGGGCTTTTTGCCCCGGCCCTGATTCTCGGAGTCCCGCTTTGGGAAATCTCTTTCACCAGTTTTGCCCGGCTGATCCAGGGAAAGCCGATTATGCAAGGCTCGCCGGACCATCTGGTGAAGCGATTGAAAAAAATGGGCCTGAGCCTGAAACCCGCGGTGATCGCGCATTACTTACTGGCAATCGCCCTGGCCGGAGCCGGTCTCTTGGTGATGCTCCTGGCTTTCAGGCCGGCCCTGATTCTTCTCATCATTTCTTTTTCGGTTCTCCTGATCTTCACAATCGTCCTGCTCCGGGTTAAAATGGAAATTAAATGAGCGGTGATAAAAAATCGCCGGGCAGAATCTGGATTTTGATTCTGCTCCTGGTGATGATCCTCGGCGCCATCATCTGGCTCCGGGAGAACCGGGACGCTTTTAAAAATGTCAATCCGGCATCGGTTGACGATCCCGAAGTGATCAAGTCGGTTCAAAACAATAACACCAAACTGCTGGTAATCGGCATAGATGCTTTAACCTGGAGCATCATCAACGACCTGATCGGGCAAAATAAACTTCCCCATTTCCAGAAACTGATTCTGCAAGGCTCGCGCGGAATTTTGAATTCAGAAAAACCGATGATCTCTCCGGCGCTCTGGACCACATTTGCCACCGGGGTTCCGCGGGAAAAACACCGGATTGATAATTTCGTGTTCAAGCCGGTTAAAAGTTATCAGACCGAGATAATGGACAGCCGGATTCGGGAAGCGCCGGCGCTCTGGGAGATTCTCAGCCATTACGGGAAAAAGGTTGCGGTGATTAACTGGAATTCCGCGAGTCCGGCCGAGCCGATTAACGGCGTGTTTATTGCGGACGGGGCGCGGAAAGATAATTTGAGCGCGGAAAATGTTTATCCCGCGGAGTGGATTGATCAACTGAAAAGTCTGCCGGTTTTGCGCGTGGAATGGTTTGAAGAGCTCTTGCAAAAATGGAATCATCCGATGCCGGAAAAAGGCTATCAGGAAGACATTTTCGTCGCGGCGGCTGCAATTGAGATTTTAAATAAAGAACAGCCGGACCTGATGATGATTTATTTCCGGAACCTGGATATGGTTTCACATCTGTTCTGGAAATACCGGTGGCCGGTCGGGACGGATTACCAGTTTCAAGTTTCCCAAGAAGACCAGGAACGGTTCGGGAATGTTATAGAAAGATATTATGAATTTATGGATGAGCTGATCGGCAAAATTATTGAAGCCAGTCCGGGCTACACGGTGATGATCTTTTCCGACCACGGCCAGTCCGTGTCCAAGCCTCCGGAAAATATTTTCGTGGATTTGAATCTTCTTCTTCACCGGCTGGGTTTTCTGGAATACAATTTTTCCCGCTGTGAGGAGGTGCTGGAGAAGATGAAGGCCGAAGGCTGGTATCAATCTCCGGACCCGGCGAAGGAGCTCTTTTTTGACTGCGAAACTTTGCGTCGGGAAAGGATCAGCGATCAAGAAAGCCTGGCCGCCTTTTTGGCCAAAAAACACGGGGCCACCCCGGAAAAACTAAGGGAAGCTTCCGGGCTGATTGATGAGCTTCACCTCAGCCTGAGCCATCCGGAGTTGAGCAAGGAAATCAACTGGCAGAGAACCAGGGCGTTTAATCTTGATGATTTTCATAAAAATATCCGGGGGATTTATCTCAATCTCAAAGAGCGCGATCCGGAAGGCGTGGTTGAATTCAAGGATTATAGCCGCACCCGCCAGGAGGCTATTAAAATTCTAAGCTCGCTTCAAAACGAGAAGGGCGAGAAGTTTTTCAAAATGGTCAAAGCCCATCCGGAGAAGAAAGAGCCGCTGGCTAAAGGCATCATTGACCCGCCGGATCTTCTGGTTGAGTTCAATCCCGGGGTTCTTGGGGGACAATATATTTCCCGGAAAACGGGGGACTCAAATCCATTTTTCATTTCTATGCTTCTCTGGTCTTACCAGGATGTAAGCGGGGATCATTCGCCGGAAGGGGTGATCATTATTTCGGGCAAGGATGCGGTTTCGGGCCGGCAAATCTCCGCGACCGTCTATGATCCGGCGCCGACCATTCTCCGGCTGTTTGCCGCTCCGATCGGCAAAGATCAGCCGGGAAAAATTCTGGAGTCTGCTTTCAAGTTCCCGGCTAAAAAAATAAAATATGTGGAAAGCTATGCCGGCGGCGTCAAAATTCCGGTAAGCTGGAGGCCGAAGCAGATGAGCCGGGAGGAACAGGAAAGGATGAAGGCGGTCGGATATATTAAATAGAAGGAAAGGGCGCGCAGACAGTCCCGCGAATACGCGGGACGCGCCACGAAGGATGGAAAGGTAAAATGATTACCATAATTGGAGCCGGAGTTGCGGGCTTGAGTTGCGGGTTGCATCTGAAGGAGCTGGGAATACCCTTTCAGATTTTTGAAAAGGAATCCCGGCCCGGGGGACTGATCCGGACGGAAAAATCCGGCGAGTACCAGTTTGATTACGGCGGGCACCTTCTTCATTTCCGGGGTTCGGACCTGGAGGATTCAGTCAAAGGCCTGCTGGGAGAAAACAACCTGGTCCGGTTCAAGCGCCGGTCCTTTATATATTCCAACAAGGTCCTGACCCCCTACCCTTTCCAGGTCAATACCTTTGGCCTGCCCGCGGAAGTGATCCGCGACTGCCTGCTCGGATTCTTTGACACCAAGCTCAAGGCCAGCCGCGCCAAAATTGACAACTTCTTTGAGTGGATCCTGTTCCACTTCGGATTCGGATTCGCCCACCATTTCTTCTTCCCCTTTAACCAAAAATTCTGGCGCATTCCTTTAACCGAGCTGGACACCGAATGGGCTGAATGGTCCGTGCCCAAGCCAACACTAAAGGATGTGATAGATGGCGCTCTCGGCATAAATGTCCAGGATTTTGGCTATAACATCTATTTTTATTACCCGAAACAGGGTGGGGTTGAAATTCTTGCAAAGTCTTTGGCTGAGAAACTAGGTAAAATTTTCCTGAATCGTGAAATAATTTCACTGAATCTAAATAATAGGAAATTTTTGCTAGATAATGGGGAAGAAATAGGGTATGATAAGGTTATCAGCACGATGCCGTTGAAGGAATTGATTTTAAAGATAAAAGACGCACCGGAGGACCTTAAAAAGGCCGGGGAAGGGTTGAGGTATATTTCAGTTTTATGCGTTAACCTGGGGATAAAGGGGCCGATGATTTCGCCGGCGCACTGGATTTATTTTCCGGAAGATCAATTTAATTTCTATCGCGCCGGGTTTTACAGTAATTTTACAGAAAAAGCCTCGGAACATCAGTCTGTGGTGTTGGAGATCACCTATCTTCCGGATCAGGAGCCATTAAAGGATAAGGACTATCTGAAGCAATCACTGGAGGATTTTCGGAAAACCGGTTTGCTCAAAGACGAGCATCTTGTTGAATACACGGGCGTGATGAAAATTCCTTATGCCTATATCATTTTTGACCGGCATCGGAAGAGCGCTCTTCCGGGCATTCTGAAATTCCTGGAAGAGAATGGGGTTTATTCCATTGGCAGATACGGCCGCTGGACCTATTCCACGATTGAGGATTCCATCCGGGACGGGAGAGAGACGGCAAAAAAAATAGCCAGATGAGGATTAAAGTCATTCACATTATCACGATGCTGGAATTAGGAGGAGCGCAAGAGAATACCATTTTCACGGTATCCCACCTGAACCGCGGGCAATATCATCCTGCGCTCTGGTCCGGGCCGGGCGGAATCCTTGCGGAAGAAGCCAGCAAAATTCTGGGGGATGATTTCAAAATTGTGCCCAACCTGGCGCGCGCGCTCAGGCCGAAGGATGATCTTTTCGTCTTGCTTCAACTCTGGAAAATGTTGAGAGCGGAAAAAAGGCCGGCCCCGGACACCGTCATCATTATTCATACCCATAGCAGTAAAGCCGGAATCCTGGCGAGAATCGCCGGCCGGCTGGCCGGCATTCCCGTCATCGTTCACAGCTTCCACGGTTTCGGCTTCAATGATTTCCAGCCCGCCCTGATCCGCGGGGCATTCATCCTGGCGGAAAAAATCGCCGGCTGGCTCACGGATGGCTTCATCTTCGTGAGCCGGGCGAATATGGCAAAGGCGGAAGCGCTCGGGATCGGCAAGCCCGGCCGGTATCACCTGATCAGAAGCGGGATCAATCTTGATGAATTCCAGCCGGGGCCGATGCCGTTCCCGGCCAAAAGAAAAGAACTCGGAGTCGGGAACGGAAAATTGGTCACGATGATTTCCAACCTCAAGCCCCAGAAAAATCCGCTGGATTTTGCCAGAGTGGCAAATCTGGTTTTAAAAGAAGCTCCGGATAGCTGGTTCGTTTTGGCCGGGGACGGAGAATTGAGACCCGAGCTTGAGAAATTGATTGCTCAGTTCGGCATCGGCGAGCGGGTCAAACTCCTGGGCTGGAGAAGGGATGTGCCGGAAATCCTCCGGGCGAGCGATCTGTTTCTTCTGACTTCGCTCTGGGAAGGCCTGCCCCGGGTTTATCCCCAGGCAATGTCCGCGGGGCTGGCCATTGTCGGCACCAAGGTTGACGGCGGACCGGAAGCGGTGATTGACGGCGAGAACGGATACCTGCTGGAGCCGCGCGATTATGAAGGGATGGCCCGAAGAGTGATTGAACTGCTCAAGGATGATGAGAAGAGGAAAAGGATGGGACGACGCGGCTCGGAGCTGGCGCCGGAGTTTGACATCTGGAAGATGCTGAAAGATCAGGAGCTGCTTTATCAGGGGCTTTTGAAGGAAAAGAATTTATGGAACTGAATTCAAAATTGGATTTCCTTTTCTGGACCGCGAGTTTCCTTTTCGGACTCGCCATCGGCAGTTTCCTCAATGTCGCCATCTGGCGCTGGCCCAGGAAAGAATCTATCATCACGCCCGGGTCGCACTGCCCGAAATGCCATCATCCGATTGCCTGGTATGACAATCTCCCGATTTTGAGCTTTGTTCTTCTTGGGGGAAAATGCCGGCACTGCCAAGGAAAAATTTCCCTCCGCTACCCCCTGATTGAACTTCTCAGCGGCATCCTCAGCGTCATTGCCTTCTGGTGCTTCGGCCCGAGCAAATGGTATTTGGTCTATTACGCGTTCCTGGCTTCCCTCCTGACCGCCAGCATCATAGACCTTGAGCACCGGCTGATCCCGGATGAAATCAGCATCGGCGGCGCCGTGATCGCAATGGGCTTGAGCTTTCTTCCCGGGAAAAAAATCGCGGTCTTTGACAGCCTGGTCGGAGCCGGGGCTGGATTCTTGATCCTGTTCCTGGTTGCGGAAGTCTATTATCTCATCACCCGGCGGGAAGGAATGGGACTGGGCGATGCCAAACTCCTGGCGATGATCGGCGCGTTCCTGGGTTTCCGGTCGCTCCCGCTGATCATCTTCATCGGTCCATTACTGGGGGCCATCATCGGGATTTTCTTCATTGTTTTGAGCAAAGAGGGCCGATTTTATAAAATACCTTTCGGGCCGTTTTTGTCTCTGGCCGGCCTGGTTTATCTGATCATCTGGAGCAAAAACTTCCATTTGCCGTTGGGAGCATTTAACCGGTGGTTCGGAATATGAAAGAAAAGCCAAGTCTCAGTCTGATCAACGAGATCGTCATCAGCCTGGTGGTGATGACCCTGGCCAGCACCGCCCTGATCTCGCTCACGGTTCTCTGGACTCTGCGCCTGCCGGGCGGGGAGACAAATTTTACTCCCTTGATCCTGGTGGCCTATATCGTGCTTTTTGCGGTGGTGATCGCGGTTTTCGGAACGATTCTGCTTTCCCGAACCATTATTCGGCCTTTGAAGAAATTAGTGGAAGCCACGGAGAAAATCAGTGAAGGACATTTTGACATCCAGGTTCAGGTGGAATCTCAAAACGAGATCGGGCAACTGGCAAAAGCCTTTAACGAGATGACCGAAGAGCTGGCTCAACGGCAGAGCCATCTTGAGCAACAGCTTACGGAACTGGCCGAGATCAATCGCGAGCTGAAAACGACCCAGGCTCAACTGCTCATCTCTGAAAAGCTGGCCTCGGTCGGAAAACTGGCCTCCGGCATTGCTCACGAGATCGGGAATCCGCTCAGCATCATCAGCGGGTACCTGGAGATGATTTCCAGATCCAAAAACCTGGAGGAGCGGGAAAAGGATTCGCTGGCGCGGGTGGAGGAAGAGCTAAAGCGGATTCATCAAATCATCCGGGAGCTTCTGGATTACTCCCGGCCCCCCAGCCCGCAAATTGAGATGTTGGATGTCAACCAGGTGGTTCTGGAAAGCCTGAAGCTGATCGAAGTTCAGAAAGATTCCCGCAAGGTAAAAACTAACTTATATCTCAATCAACGGCTTCCTCCCTTTCCGGCCAGCCGGAATCAACTCAAGCAGGTTTTGCTTAATCTCTTATTTAATGCCCTGGACGCCATGCCCGAGGGAGGAAATCTGAAAATAAAAACTTTTTCCTCGGAGACCGATTCCGGGGAAGTGGCGATTGAGGTGATTGATACCGGAGTGGGAATCCCGGCGGAGAATCTGACTAAAATCTTTGACCCGTTCTTTACCACCAAAGAGCCGGGCAAAGGCGTGGGCCTGGGATTGAGCATCTCCCTCAAACTGATTGAGGCCATGAACGGGAAAATTGAAGTGGAGAGCAACCCGCAAGAGGGCTCCACTTTCAGGATTAAATTAAAATCCGGAGGTTCGCAAGGTGAGCAACAAACTTAAAATTCTGGTAGTGGATGACGAAGAGAACCTGCGCCACTGGTTGAGAATCATCTTAACCGATGCCAACTATGAAGTTGAGGAGGCCGGCAATGGCGAACTGGCCTTGAAAAAATTTGAAGACAACCTCTATGACTTTATCTTGTGCGACATCCGGATGCCGAAAATGGATGGCCAGGAATTACTCCGGGAAATGAGACACCGGCAAATTCCGGCCACGGTAATTATGATGAGCGCGTACGGCACGGAAGAGACCGCGCTGGAGGCAATGAAAATGGGCGCTTATGATTATATCTCCAAGCCTTTCCGGCAGGACGAAATCATCCTGGTTCTGCGCAAGGCCGAGGAGCGGGAACGGTTGGTGCGGGAGAACCGGATTTTGAGAAGGCAGGCGATCCGGGAATTCGGATTTCAGAACCTGGTCACCAGAAATCCCCGGTTGCAGGAAATCCTTCAGACCGTATTAAAAATCGCTGATTACAAGACCACGGTCTTGGTCAGCGGTGAAAGCGGCACCGGCAAAGAACTGATCGCGCGGGCGATTCACCAGGCCAGCCCCAGAAAGGACAGCCCTTTTGTGGCGGTTAACTGCGGAGCGATTCCGGAAAATTTATTGGAAAGCGAACTCTTCGGTCATATCCGGGGAGCTTTTACTGACGCCACTTACACCAAGAAAGGCCTGTTTGAAGAAGCGGACGGCGGAACCATCTTGCTGGATGAAATCGGAGAACTTCCCTCCCTGCTCCAGGTGAAATTACTCCGGGTGCTTCAGGAAGAAGAAATTCGCCGGGTCGGAGATACCAAGCCGATCCCGATCAATATTCGGGTGATTGCCGCTACGGTCCGGGACTTATCTGAGGATGTCAGGACCGGCCGATTCCGGGCCGACCTCTTTTATCGGCTCAATGTGCTGAACATCCAATTACCTCCTCTGCGCGAGAGAAAGGAAGACATCCCGATTTTAGTGAATCATTTCCTGGAAAAATTCGCGCCCAGGTTTAATAAGCAGATCAAAGTCGTGAGCAAGCCGGCAATGGAGGTGCTCCTGAATAATGAATGGAACGGAAATGTCCGGGAGCTGGAAAATTCCCTGGAGCGCGCAATTGCCCTGGCGGAAACCAATACCATCCAGCTCAGCGACCTTCCGCCTTACCTGTCTGAAAAAGCCGATACCCATCCCGGGATTTTTATCCCCCAGCAGGAACTGAGCATCAAAAAGGTCTCCGAACAGGTGGAAGTGGCGCTGATCAAAAGAGCGTTGGAACACACGGGGGGCAATCGCACCAAAGCCGCTAAACTTCTGGAAATCAGCCATCGCGCCCTGATTTACAAAATCAAGGAGTATGGTCTGGACAAAGTTATGCCGAGCAGGATAAAATCAGAAACGAGAGAGGAATTAACCGAGGAACCCGGAATAAAGGAGGACTGAAATGAGGAAAAGGAAACAACTTTCGGCGTTTACCTTGATTGAGTTGGCCGTGGTCTTTTCCATTATCGCCATACTCGCCACGCTGGCCTTTGGCTCCATCCTTAATTCCTTGCCCCGAATGCGGGTGCGGGGAGATGTCCGGAATGTGAATCAAATAATGCTTCGGGCAAGAATGTTAAGCATCAGTGAAAATGCCCATTACGGGGTGGCCTTTTACCAAACCGGCTCCAGCGCCCCTTATACCTATTATTATTTCGTTTTCAAGGATGTTAACTCTGATGGTCAATTTACCGACCTGGATGGGGACCCTCTTAATCAATGTGAAATTATTGACACCTGTTCGCCCTACTACCCGGGCTGCAAGGTCTGCACCGCTGGAGGCGAAGATCCCATCATCGGTATCCTCCAGCTCCTGAATAGCAAAAATTTCTTTGACCTGATCTTTGGCAGCTCCCTGGCCTCTACCAATCCTAACTTTGTCGTCTTCGGCCCGCTCGGCGATGCCAATCGCGGGGGAGACATTATTATTCAGAGCAATACCTTGCTCAATGTGGCCAATCATACCTCCTACGCCGGAAGGGTCCGGCTGAATCAGGCATCCGGAAGCACCACCCGCATTCCTCCCTCAATTAGGCCGCATCCCTGAAAAATTCGCCGAGGGATGAAAGACTACTCATACCTGGGTGCAACTATCGCCGCGATGATCTTTTCTTGAAGCTGGAGATCAAAACCATTACCAGACTGAAAACTCCGCTCAAACTAACCCAGAGTCCAAGCCGGAACGATCCCGGCTCATACCAGAAGACAACCTGATGCTCCCCCGCGGGAATGAAAACAGCCCGGAGCGCTAAATCCGCGCGATAAATCCTTGCCTCCTTACCATCCACGCGCGCGCGCCAGCCCGGGAAATATTGTTCCGAGGCCATCAGAAAACAGGCGCGCGGAGCGCGCAACTTCAGCTCGGTCTGCTCCGGATCCTGCCTCAGCGCCTGAACCCAGCTCGGGCCGCCGATGCTCTCCCGGCTGGCATCAAATTTAATCTGCTCGGACACAACCGCCTGATTCCGAAAATAGCCCGGCTGAACCGAGTTAAGTCCGCGAAACATTTTTAACTCTTCTTCCAAATTTTTGAACGGAGCAAACCCGGTCCCCGCAACCAGGAAATATCTGGGAAAACTCTCGGTTAAATAATTCAGACTGAGCTCCCCTTTTTCCGTCCAGTTTTCAACCTGCGGCGCCTGGTATCTCGGAGAGTAAAATCTGAGCCCGGCCCAGGCCAGGGTATCTCCCTGATTATCCCCCCGGGGCCCGCTCAAGCTGACCAGAGAAATAATTATCCGCTCCTCCAAGGAACCGAGCTTGATGCTTGCCGGCTTCCAGCTCCGATCCTCCGACCGCCGGGCCGGATTTAAATATCGGGAATAGCCTAACCGGGATTGCTCCGCCCCGGAAAGGATCAGCTGAAACTGCGCGCCATCCCCGGAAAATTTTCCCTGCCTCGGCGCAATGCCCGCGTCAAAATAAAGCTCGCTCGGCAAAGGCTGGGCCAAAAGCTCGGCGAATAATTTCCCGTTTGAATGGGTCAGCAAAGATTTCTTGTTCGCTCCTGAAATCCCGGCCACTTCCTCCCTCGCCCAGCCCGCAAAATCCCCGATCTCCTTTCCCTCCTTGAGCAGCGTCCCGGCAATCGGCCTGGAATCAAGTTCATAATCCGCCGAATAAAGCATTAAATTTAAAACCGGCGCCAAAGATGAATTCAAATGCTCCCGATCAATCTGAAAAAGTTTATGCTCCTGATAATGCCGATTAATCTCTTCCTCGCCCGAAAGACCATTGATGCCGGCCAGCAAATACACATAACTCCTCGGATAAAGCGGATCATAACTGCGAAGCTCGTCAATCCCCGCCGGCAACAACAGATTCGGAAATAAAATGTCTCCTTCCGCCGAATAACGATACGGCTCTGGAAATACTTCCTGGAGCTCCCTGGCCTCTTCCATCTGCCCGAACAAATATCCGGAAAGCTCAACTCCCCGGTTCATTTGATAGTCAAAATAAACCGAGCCGAGCCCCGCTAAAATGATCAAAATCGCGGAAAGGCTCATCCAAACCTTCCTCCGGCTCATCGCCAGAGCCAGAAGCAAAATCATCATAATCACAGCCAGACGCGCCATCTCCAGCTTCGCTCCCAAACCATAAAAAGGCCTGAACCCGTTCATCAGCGCAATCAGCAGATTGATCCCGGCCCAGACCCAGGCCAGTCCCATCGCTGAAAAATCCAGCCCCCTCCGGCTCTCTCTTAAAAAAGCAAACAGCCCGAACCCGGCCAGAACCGAAACCGATAAACTCAAAACCGGAACCGCATACTTGTAATTATAGGTCAGGCTGAAAGGATAAATCCTGCCCAGCCAGCTGAAAGGCGGAAGCCCGTAAATCAAGCCGAGCAGAAAAATCAAGGAGAAAAACCAGAAACCGATTTTGCGCAGACCGGAACCAATACCCAAAATCGCGCGCAGACAAAAAATCACCGCCACCGTGCCCAGGCCCGGAACCAAAAACCCGATCAAGGCGCTCTCCGAATTCCTCCCGAAAAACCAGGGCAAAAGCATGGAAATCGCATAAGCCGGATCCAGATGCCTGATTCCCGCGCCTTCCTGATGATAGGTCCAGGCCTGACCCAGATATTCATAAAACGGAATCCATTGAGCGCTTGCGAGCAAAATGCCGAAAACGATTGATGAAGCCAGCAGACCTGATTTGCGGCCGAAACCAAGATTACTTTGACGGAAAAGAAAATAAAGCGATGAAAATAAAATCGCGTAAAGCCCCGCCTCCGGAAATCCGCCGGTGATTAAAAGATAAATTCCCAGCCCGGATAAAATCCAGAAAATCAGTTTCCTGCTCGCGGCCAGCCGGTGAAATAAATATAGCTGGAGCGGAAGCAGGCATTCCACATTCAGATGCGACATATAAACATATCGCAGGAAATATCCGCACAGCATATAACTCAAGCCGGCAAAAATGCCGGAGATAAAATCCAACCCGAGCGCGCTTCTGGCGAATAAGTAGAGAAAAAATCCTGAAAGCCAGAGCCGGATTATCAATAACCAGTCGATGGCCGGCCAGAACCCGAAAATAAACTTCAGCCAGTTGAGCGGATAAAAAAACGCGCTCTGCATATTCGCCAGATGCGGCACCCCCAACCCGTTGTGCGAATTCCAGAGCGGGAAATACCCGGCTCGCAATTGCTCCGAAGAAAAATGATCCCACGGATAAAAACCGTAAATATTGGTGATGTCCTGGATCACCTCGGTGAAGATATAGCCCGACCCGAACAGCTTGTCCGAATACAATCCGATCAAAACCAATAAGAGCGCGAGTCCCGCGCTCAAAGGTTCAATCCTTCTTGACATCAACTCTCCTCAAAATCCGGAAAACGCCCATCATTATAAAAGAGACCAGGCTCACCCACAACCCGACCCGGAAATCGTAGGGCATAAATTTATCCACCATCTGGTTTTCCCCTTTCTCAGTCCGGCTCGCGCGCCAGCCCTCTGCTCCGGTCAAAATCTTTTGCTCGGCGCCGTTCCCAAACACCCGCCAGCCCGGATAATATAAATTATTCAAGGCGACCGCCTCCGGTTTATTACTGATTAATATCAAATCTCCATATTCTTTCAGTTGATAAACATTTTCATCAGGCAAATGAAAGTCATCTTTCCTTAAAAGCGCATATTTTATGCCTGACCCGGCAAAGTATGAGAATATTTTATCTCTCAGCGGACGGTAATAATAAGCCGGATAAAAATATAATGACCTTTGCATCTCATCAATGTCATTAAACGCATCCATCCGCCTGACATACGCTTCCGGATAAAGCGCGTCGGAACTGCTCAGGTCATTGATCCCATAGAGCATTCCCAGGTTGGGCGGCAATGGATTGGGATCCCCCAGAAAAGCCGCCCGGAAAAGATTGCGATTTTTATCTTTAATCATTTGCTGGAGCCATTCCGATTGATCCAGATTCTTCAAGCCCAGATCCAGATACGGCTTGACGCTGAAGCTGTTAATCAATAACTCCATCATCAAAGCCAGCGCGAAAATTCCGCCGGTAAAAGACCTTCGGCTCAGGAGTAATTTGATCCCCAGCGCTGAAATAATGGAAAGGCATAAGAACATTTCCGAATAATAAAATTTATAGTTGGACAGATGAGAAAAGGGCGGAATCAGAGCCAGCCAGTGAAAGGGCGCAATCCCATAGGCCAGGCCGAGTAAAAGAATCAAAATCAAACTGAAAAAGCTGAAATCCGGTTTTGTCCTTTTCAAATTGAATAATCCGATCATCACCAGAAAGGCGCAAACCACTCCGATTCCGGGCATCACCCCCGGCACCGCGGATTGGGTATAATCACTTTTAAAAAGTTCTCCCAGCCCTTGTTCCAGAAGCCTGATGTTGAGCAGATTGTTTCGGCTGGCAAATTTCCCGAAAGGAAAAACCAGCGAGGGCAGGGTTTTAATATCCAGATGAAGAAGCCCGAATCCCGGATAATGCATTGACCAGCAGCGCGGAAGATAATTAAAAAAAGGCAACAGTACCAAACTGGCGAGCGATCCCGAGACCACGGCTGCCGAAATCGCGAGCGCGATTCTCCGGATTTTTTCTTTGCCGGTAAATTTTTTTTGAAATAACCTGAAGATGAAATATAATCCGGCGAAAAGCCAGCTGTTGAAAATCGCTTCCGGATGCCCGCCGAGAATGATCAGCCAGCCGATCAGCGCAATCAGCAAAAAAGGTTTGAGCCGGGGTCTTTCCGCGAGGTTATGCCAGCCGATCAAAAAGACCGGAAGTAAAATTTGAGAATTGAGCTCCACCAGTTGCATACACCATAAGCCGTATCCGCCCAGGGGCCAGATCAGAGAGCCGGCCAGGCTCGGTAAAATTTCCAGCTTGAGCCTGCTCAAAAACAGATAGAGGAAAAATCCTCCCAGCCAGAGCCGCAAGAACAGCCAGAGCTCAAATCCGAATTTCGGGCCCAGCGCATAAACCACAAAATTGAGCGGATAAAAAACCGCGGTCTGAAGATTGGCCAGATGCGGCTGGCCGAATCCGGTGTGAGGATTCCAGAGCGGGAAAGAGCCTTGTTTCAACTGCTCGCCGTTGAAGAACATCCAGGGCCGCTGCTGGAGTAATCCGGAAGGCTCAATCAGCACCGCTTGATAAAGCGGACCGAGCCGATGCCGGAGGGTGAGAAAAAACGCGCCGACGATAAAAAATTGAATCAGCGCGATCAGAATGAGCTCTTTGGTCCTTGCGCTCTTCATTGATTTTGTCAGCCGGCTCCCTTTCCCTTCTTCAGCTCTTCCAGCTCCTTGCGCAGGAACGACATTTCGGTGATCACGCTTTGCATCTGGTCCGAGAGTTTGGTGAACTTGACCGAGAAATGAATGCTGATCAGGATTAAGAAAAGCAGCGCGAACAGGAACAGGGTAGTGGTCGGCGCCACGGCTCCGATCAGTTTGGAAAGCCAGATCAGGATCGGGTATCCGATCACCAGAATCAGGATCCCGATTCCGGTCGCCAGCCATAGGAGCGCATATTCCTCCCGGAGCTTGCGCCGCCGGATCAGGACTGCAATCAAGATGATCAGGGCGCTGGCCGCCAGGATCGCGAAAACTTTTTGCTCAATATACACTTTCTATCTCCCTCCTTTTCTCTTTCAAGTCTCTGCGCAAAGCAAAATGGACCATACTCAGACTGATCTTGGCTAAATAATAAGCGGGCTTAAGCAGGCCGGAATGCATTGATCCCGGCCTTTTCGCCGGCCGCATCCGGACCGGGACTTCCTTGATCTGAAATCCCATCCGGCTGAGCATAATCAAAACATCCGCATCCGGAAAATCCAGCGGAAAAAACTTGCTGGCAAAAACTCGGGCGACTCCGCGGGTGAGCGCGATCATTCCGCTGGTGGGATCGGTGATTTTCTCCTTTATCAGGGCGCTGGTGGCAAGGCTGAAAATTTTGCTGCCGACTTTCCGGGAAACCGGAGCGGCTGAAGTATCTTGCTCCAGAAACCTTGACCCGATCACATAATCAGCCTGTCCTTTCCGAAGCGGAGCCAGCAGGGATTCCAGAAAAGCCGGATCGTGCTGACCGTCCGCGTCAAAAGCCAAGAAATAAGACATCTTTGAGTAGCGCAAGCCATAGCTGAATCCGGTCTTGAGCGCGGCGCCATAGCCCAGATTGGCTGAATGTCTGAGCACCTCCGCCCCTGAATTCTTCGCCTGGTCGCCGGTATCATCTTTTGAGCCGTCATCAATGACCAGAACTTTGCCGGCAATTTTTTTTAGCTCCGCCAGCGTGTCCCCAATCACCGCGGCCTCGTTAAAAGCCGGCACGATCACCAGCGCATCCTCAATCATTTCCCTCTGACCATCTCCCGGTAAATTTCCTTTACCTGCTCTGCCACCGATCCCCAGCTCAAATTTTTTTTAATCCACTCCTGAGCCTTTTTGATCTCAGCTTTCATCTTTTCCCGATCCAGTTCCTTCACCGCCCCGGCAATCGCCGGCGCATCCGCATAAGGCACCGCCAACCCGCCCCCGCTTTTCCGGATCCATTCCCCGGCTCCGCAATCATCCGCCACGATCGCCGGGGTCCCGCAGAGAATGGACTCAAACTGAACCAGCCCGAAAATCTCGTATGCGCCGGCATAAACCGTGGCCAGCGCTTCCCGATAGGCCGCTTCTTTCCAGGGCGAATCAAGCAGGCCGGTGAAGATCACGCGCTCATTCAATCCCAGCTGACTTGCCAACGCTTTCAGCTTCGGCGTCATTCCCATATCATTTCCCGCGATCACCGCCTGGATCTTCTGATCCGGCAAAAACTTGAGCGCAGAAATCACATATTCAATGCCTTTGCGCGGGGTGAGCTTGCCCAGGTAAAGTAGATAATCTCCCTTGATCCCGAATTTTTCCTTGAAATTCACCCCGGGATTCGGATTCTCAACCAAAACCCCGTTGGGAACGACCCGAATTTTATCCGCGCTGATGCCCAACTCCCGAAACTGCTTTTTCTCCGCCTCGCTCACGGCAATGAAGAGAGCGGCATTTTCAACTTCGCGATCCCCGCTCAGCAGATCGTAAACCGCTTTCAGTCCTTGTCTTCTTTCAATATTGACCAGCGTGCCATTGGGCTGAAGAATAATCGGAACTCCGGCTTGATTCGCCCAGCGATTGATCCGGGCATTCAGGAAATTTCTATGCCCGTGAAGATGCACAAAATCATAATTCCTGATTCCTTTCTCTTCTTTCGCCAGTCCGCGCGGGAAGAAGAATTGCCAGTCATAGGCGAGCCGGTTGCTCAGATTTTGATAAGCCCGGACCGGGATGCCGTCAATCGTAAAATTTAAATTTTCCCTCCTCTGCCGCCGGTCAAACGCATCAGTGGTGATCACCTCTATCTTCACCCCGAGCTTGAGCAGGTCCGCGCAGAGATGATAGCTCAGGCGGGGAATTCCGCCATAAGCCCAGGCCGGATAAAAATAAGGCGCCGAATGCAAAACCCGCATCAGCCTTTAATCACCTCCGCATAAAATTTTGCGACTTCCTCCCAACGGTATTTGTCCACGGTTCTGAAATCAACTTTGAGCCCTCCTTGCAAAACTTTCCGGACCCCCTCGGCAATTGCGTTCGGGTTTGATTCCGCGATCTCCAAAAATCCCGCCTCTTTCAACTCCTCCGGCGCCGAGCAATAAATTGTTCCGATCACCGGCTTGCCGGAGGCCAACCCTTCCAGCGCCACCACCGGCATCCCCTCGCTCTCGCCGAACCGATCCGGCATTGAAGGCACAACCACGGCATCCGCCAAATGATAAAGCAGGCTGATTTTTTGATGCGGAACCGCGCCGAGAAATTTTATCCGTCCGGCCAGCGCCAGATTTTTCACTTGCTCTTCCAGGCCGGTCCGGAGCGATCCTTCCCCGGCGATCAGCAGCTGTATTTCCGGGAAATCCGGCATCAGCAATTTGACCGCCTCAATCAGATTGTTCACGCCTTTCTTTTCCGTAAGTTTGCCGACAAACAAGAGCAATTGCTTTGCCAAAGGCGCAATTTCTTTTCTGAGCTTTTCCATTCCTTCCCGATCCGGCCGGCGGAATTTTTCCGGCTCAAATCCCATCGGCATCACGAAAAGATTCGCCTGACCATATATCGTTTTGATACCATCGGCCATTTTCCGGTTCACCGGAATCAATGCTTTGGACCATTTTGCGATCAGGCGGATGAGAAATTTCCCGACCGGAATCCGGGAGAGGAGGAAATAATCCGCGGCGTGAACCGTGGCGATGTGATGGATCCGATGCCAGCGGCACAAACTTGCCAGGATCAGCCCGCTCGGAATCAGCCAGTGGCTGTTTACCGCGTCAAACCTTCGCCGGCGCAAAATCCGGTATCCGGCGAAAAATTCTCCGAGCAAAAACGGGACCAGCGCGAGCCAGGCGGATTTCCTTTGCCGGAGATGATTTTGCAAGCCCTGGCCGTCGGCGAGAAATTCCCATCTCTCCGGCAGATATTGGAACCGGAAAATTTCCAGCCCGGTCCAGACCTGGTGCCTTGCCGAGCCGGGAAAGTGCGGGGCCAGAACCGTGATTTCAAAATATTTCTGAAGATTTTTGGCCAGATCAAACACGAACGGCGCCGGGCCGGGATCATTTTCCCAGCGCGGGAAAGTGGTTGAGACGATCAACAGCCGGGGCTTGGTTCCCATTCTATTTCCTTTTTCCATTTTACCGCAACTCAGAGATCAGCGCCAAAGGTCTGAAAAAGGAATTTTCGCTTTTGACCCGGCGGAGGGGAAAGCTTGAATTTATTATTGGGTATGATCCTTTTCGCCGGCTTCCAGTTTCCGGATCCGGTAAATCAACTCCTCCAGCATCTTGCGGTTTCCGGCGATCAGGTCTGCGATCAGGCCGATGAGCATAACCTGGAATCCGATGATCAAAAGCACGGCGCCGAAAATCAAAATCTGGATATGGCCCTTGCCGCCTATGGTGAAGAAATAATACAGAAACCAGGCGCCGATCCCGAACCCGCCGAGAAAAATCACCGAGCCGATTGCGAGAAAAATTCTCAGCGGCTCATACCGTGAATAAGTTCTTACCATTGCTTCCAAACTCCTTGTCAGATATTGTCCCAGGCTCTGATAAAGCCGGCTCTTCCGGCCCGGCTGGGGATTGACGGAAACCGAGACCCAGGCGATCTTCATTCGGTTCCGGCCCGCCTCAATCAAGGTCTCCACGCTATAGGAAAATTTTCCCAGCACATTGAGTTTAAGCGCAGTCTCTCTGGTAAAGGCGCGGAACCCGCTCGCGGCGTCCCTGACTTTGACTCCGGCAAGCAATCCCACAAACCAACTGCCCAGTCTCTGAAGCAAGAGTTTGATTGCTGAGTATCCTTGAATCTCCTTGAGCCTGCGCTCGCCAATCACCATTTCCGCGCCGGAATTCAGAATCGGCTCAATCAGGCGCGGAATTTCCCTTCCCGGATACTGGTTGTCGCCATCGGTGTTGACGATGAGGTCGGCTCCGCTTTTCAGCGCGGCTTCCAGCCCGGTCCGAAATGCATTTGCCAGGCCGGTGTTTTTTCCGATCTGAACCACCTGGTCGGCGCCGGCCTGTTTTGCCAGCTCAACGGTGTGATCCTCACTGCCGTCATCAATCACGATTACTTCCACTTTCTCCATTCCCGGAATCCGGCGCGGGATTTCTTTGATGGTCTGAGCGATAGTCGCCTCCTCATTATGGCAGGGAATCTGGACCACCAGTTTCATTCTATTTGACTAATCCTTTGGACTTGAGTTCCCCCAGGCATTTGTCCGCCAGGTCCAGCACTCCCTCTTCCTCTTGAGCCCAGTCCAGAAATTCCGGCAGGCCCTGTTCAAATTTGATCCTGGCCTCAAAGCCGATGCTCTCTTTTGCCCGGGCCGGATCCGAGTAGCAGTGCCGGATGTCTCCGACCCGGAAGTTGCCGGTGATCATCGGAGCCTCATTCCCGGCCAATCCCTTGCTCACGCCGGCCACCACCTCCAGCACGCTCAATGCCCGGCCGGTGCCGACATTGAGCACGATCTGATTTTTGCCCTGCCACTTGAGCGCGAGAAGATTTGCCCGCGCCACATCTTTGACATTCACAAAATCGCGGGTCTGGTTGCCGTCCTCAAAAATGATCGGAGGCTTCTGATTGAGCACGCGGCTGGCCGTGATCGCGAGCAAGCCGGTGTAAGGATTGCTCAGGGCCTGGCGCGGGCCGTAAACATTGAAATACCTGAAGGCAATGGCCGGGATCTTGTAGGCGGCGCCGATTACGAGAAATAGTTCCTCGGTGGTTTTCTTGGTGACGGCGTAAATGGACTCGCAGATGGTTCGCTTGTCCTCGTCGGTGGCCGCGGGCCTCAAAACCGACCGGCAGTTTTCGCATTCCATTTCCCAGCGCCTGGCAGCCAGTTGATCCTGATTCCTGGTCTTCGGCGCCACCGGCCCGCACTTGGGGCAGAGATACCTTCCCTCTCCGTAAATTGACATTGAGCTTGCCGTCACCAGCTTCTTGATCCGGTCACGATGATCAACCACTGACTGGAGCAAAACCGCGGAGGCGCCGTCATTGGTGAGCACATATCGGTCAACCTGGTACATTGACTGGCCCACCCCGACCAGAGCGGCCTGGTGAACCACCGCATCCACCCGGCTGACTACGCTGTCCACCAGTTTCTTGTCCCGGACATCTCCGCAAATAAATTCCGCTTCGGGATTGAAATATTCCGGCGCGGTTTTTTTCCCGCCGTGAACCTGCGGCTCCAGGTTGTCAATCACCGTTACCTGGCATCCCGTTTCCACCAGCAGGTCCACAATATGGGAGCCGATGAAACCGGCGCCGCCGGTGACTAAAACCTTCTCCATCCTATCCTCCTAATCCTGATAAAATTCCTCCTTCAGCTTTTCCAAAATGCCGGCGCCGATTTTATCCCAGCTGCATTTTTCCAGAAAAAGCTGATGGCCTGCTTGGGCAAGATTTCGCCTCAGCTCCGGATCATTTCTCAGGCGCAAAATTCTTTTTGCCAACGCCGGGCCGTCTCCCATCGGGCTGAGCAAACAATGTTTGCCGTCCTTCAGCAATTCCCTTGCGGCCGGGCTGTCTCCGGTGATCAAGGGCCTTGCCAGCGCCAGGGCCTCATAGGCTTTGTAGGGAATGACCCGGCCGGCTTTTTCCGTAATGCCGAAAATTCCCAGGAGGAGATCCGCGGCCGCGGCTTTTTGAACCAGCTCTTGATGATTGAGCCATTGAAGGAACTGAACCTTCTTGAGTCCGAGCTTTTCGGCTTGCGCCTTGATTTCGGGAAAAAGCTGACCCCTGCCGATCAGGGTGAAGCGAATCCCGGATTCGTCCCGCAGCGCCTCCGCGGCCTGGAGAATCACCTCCAGTCCGTGCAAGGGAATATATGAGCTATAATTCAGCACTTCAAAAACTTCTTCCTGTCCGGGCAGACCAAGGTGTCTGCCCTCTGCTTGTCCGGGCAGACCAAGGTGTCTGCCCTCTGCTTGTCCGGGCAGACCAAGGTGTCTGCCCTCTGAAGGGCGCACACTTGGGTGCGCCCCTACATCTGCTTCCGGCTCGGGTCTCGGATAAAAATTCGCCTGGTCCACTCCGAGCGGAATCGCCAGAAATCTTTCCGGCTTAAGCCCGAACTCCCGGCAAAAATATTTAATATGCTCATTGGTGTCCAGCAAAGTCAGGTCCGAGCATTTGACGCTCAATTGATCCAGCCGCCTGAGAATCCGCGCCCTCAAAGAACCCTCGGGATAAAGTCCGCGATCCTTGACCATTGTATCATAAAGCGAGTAAAAGGCATCAAAGATGACGGGCTGATGGTGGACGATTTTAAGCAAACGCGCGAGAAAAACATCCAACTGCCCGAGGTATCCGACGAACATAAAGTCAAATTCGCCGGCCTTGCGGTATTGATTGATCAGGCGGAAATAAGCCTTGACCAGCGCAAAGACATTTGCGGGCAAACCTCGTTGGACCGCGGTCATTTTGTCCTGAAATCCGGGCCAGAGCTCGGTATGACATTCTTCCACTTCCGCGCCGACTTCTTTCAGGCCGTTGATCAAGGCCAGGTTGCGGGCATACTCCTCGCCCGCGGAGTAGGTTCCGAAATAAAGGATTTTTATCCGCTTTTCTTGAGCCATCGGTTCAACCTGAAACCGCTTCTGAATAGATCCCAACTTCCGCCGGACCGGAGCGCGCTCCGGAGGAGGTATCCGGGCCGAAAATAAAACCGCCGGTAGGCTTCCCTTAAAATCCGCCGGAGCTTATCCTCACTCCAGTAATCGGTAATCAACAGCGGTCTTCGCTCTCCATATTCTTCCGGACCCGGCCCGGCCGCTTCCTGATACCACCCTTTCTCAATCGCCATCTGATAAAGTTTACTGCCCGGAAACGGGCTCAGGCTTCCGAATTGAACATAATCCAGGCCGAGCGAGACCGCAAATTCAATGGTCTGAATTTCATCCTGATAAGTCTCAGCCGGAATGCCGAAGATGAAATACCCGAGCGTCTTGATCCCGGCCTGGCGGGTGAGCTTGACCGCCTCCCGGATCTGGTCCAGGGTTACACCCTTGTTGAGCCAGTCCAGGCTCTTCTGATGAGCGCTCTCTATGCCGTAGGCGATCACTTCGCAACCGGCGCGCTTCATCCAGGAAAGCATTTCCGGATTCACGAGATTGACCCGGCCCTCGCATTTCCACTTGATTTTGATCCCGCGCGCCAGAATCAGCCGGCAGATTTGCATCACCCGCTCTGGCTCCCGCGTGAACAGGTCATCGTAAAAGATCAGGTGTCGGACTTTCCATCTCTGCTGAAGCTCTGAGATTTCCGCGAGCACATTTTCCGGGCTTCTGGGGCGGAAGCGGGTTCCGCAAACGGACTGGTCGCAAAAGATGCACTGATAGGGACAGCCCCGGGAGGAGATGATGGTGGCGATGCGCTTTCCGGGCGAGAGCGGGTGGCGATACTTTTTCATCGGCATCAGGTCCCAGGCGGGAAACGGGAGTTGATCCAGATCCGAAATCAGGACCGGCGCTCGGGAATTTTTCCGGGAGATCAGGCCGGGAAGGTCCGGACTTTTTTCTCCGCTCAAAAGAAGTTTCACCAGCTCCGGAAATTGATCCTCGGCTTCGCCCCGGAATCCGAAATCCAGTTCCGGGCATTCCTGAAAAATTTTTGACTGAACCGCGCTCGGATGGGGCCCGCCCAGAATCAGCCATCTGGTCTGGTCGCGAAGTTTTTTGGCGAGTTGATAGGCGGAATTGGACAGCGGGGTGGTTGCGGTAATGCCGATGATTTCCGGTTTCAGCGCGGAAACCGCCCGGGCAATCGCTTCCTGATCCAGATTCAGGGCAGGCGCGTCAATAATCTTTACGCTGACGCCCTGCTGGCGCAGGGCCCCGGCCAGGTATCCGATGCCGAGGGGCGGAACTTTCAGGGCGGGAGATTTGCCGGGAATGGGCGGGTTGATCAGAACCACTTGACTCATTTCAATCCAGCCTGGAGATTTCTTTCAGCGGGATGAATTGGTCAAGAAGGAGCCTGGAAAGGTCCTGCTTGGCTTTGCGGGAAGACCGGTATTTCCTTCGGTATTTCAACTGGTTAGGGACGCTCAGGAAAGCGTGTAAAAACGCTTTAAAAAGCCCTGGGAGGCCCGAGAAAATGGGCAGGGGATAAGGCCGATTCCGGGTGGAAAACGGGTGTAATGCCTGAAAGATCAATCGTATCAGGCTGGTTATGGGGGATACCAGGATCAAACCCGGGGAATAGTATCGGAATAAGATCCAGAGCCGGTTCCGCTCCACCTGGTAGAGCTTGAAAGCGCTGTATCCGCTCTTGATGGCCGTGGTTTTGGAATAGCGATGATAGATGACAGCCTTTGGCTCAAACCGGCATTGCCATCCGGAAAGAAAAGCCCGGATTCCCAGGTCGGTATCTTCGCTGTAAATGAAGAAATCCGGGTCAAAGCCGGAAAGCTCATCCAGCATCTGTCTGGAAAGCATACAGGCGCACCCGCTCGGGATCAGGACTGTTTCCCGATTCAGCCGGGGGCTGTCTATTTCTCCGCGATGCTTGGCCCGGCTCAATCCATCCCGCCAGAAGCCCACTCCGATCCCGTCCAGCTCGTCCCGGTCGGAATATCTGACGATCCTGGGAACAACGATTCCCGTTTTTTGCCCGGAGCGGGCGCAGTTGAGGGAAAATTTCAGCCAGAGCGGATCCGCGACCGCGTCATTATTAAGGATGCAGACCCAATTGCCGGTGGCGGCCTGAAACCCCTGATTATTCGCCGGGGAAAAACCCAGGTTTTCGGGATTCTCAATCATCTTGATTTTGCCTTTGAATTCCTCGGCAATCCTTTCCCGCGAGCCGTCGGTTGAGCCATTATCAACCACGATCACTTCCGGCTCAACCCCGAGCTGGCCGAGCACGGAACTGACGGCCTGCCGGGTCAGGTCTCCGCCGTTTAAATTAAGAATCACCACACTCACTTCCGGCATCAGCGCCACTCCTGATAAGATTCCAGTATTTTCCGGGCCACCTTTTCCCAGCTAAAATCCTTCTCGGCCCGGTCCCGGCCCTGGGCGGAAAGCTCTTTTCCCCGGCTTGGCTCCTCCATAAGTCTCACGATTCCTGATGCCAGATTTTCGGCATTTCTCTCAAAATCAGCCGGAACATATTCCACATACTCCGCGCATTCGCCGGCCAGCTCGCGATTGACCGGCCGGTCAAAGCAAACGGTGGGCAGTCCCATTGCCAGGTAATTTAAAATTTTGCCGTTGCCCTCGCTCCTGGCAATCTTGGGCGCCAGGGCGATATTTCCGAGAGCGAGAAATTTTTCGGCCTGGAAATAATCCACCCGGCCGGTGAATTTCACCAAGCCGGAAAGGCCCATTTTTTGCGCCCGGTCCGGATATTCCCCGAGCGGATAACCCATAATCAAAAACTGCGCTTTCTGTTTTCGCGCGGAAAGAATCTGCGCCGACCGGAGCAGAAGCTCAATCCCCTGGTAGCGGTTAAGCAATCCCAGATAAATCACCACGGGAATTTCAGGAGACAGTCCCAATTTTTTCCCTAATTCCTGATCCGGCTTCTGCGGGACAAATCTCTCGGTGTCAACGCCATCCCCGATGACCAATGCCTTGGGGTTTGCCCGGGCATTGAGCTCACTCATCAGCGCCGAGCAATTGAGCAGAATCCGATCCACCCGGGAATTGATCCAGGACTCGGCGCTTCGGAAGAGCGCGGAAACCGGCCGGAGCCGGAACCAGGGCTGATGCTCGCTCAGCTCTCCGGCTAAGCTGCCCTGATAGTCAAGCACCACCGGCAAATTCGCGCTTTTCGCGAGCAGCCCGAGAAACGCCCCTTCGTGAAGATGACAATGAATCAAATCCGGCCGGAATTCTTTGATTTGAGATTTGAGCAGAAAAAGCAAAGACAGGTCGGCAAAAGGCTTCCTGATACTCGGACCCGCCTCCAGCTTTTGATAGGCGCCGGCTCTTTTGATTTCCAGCCCGGGCAAATCCTTGCCGGCGAGATAGGTTACGATTCTGACCTTAACCCCGAGCCGGATCAGCCATCGGGCTTCCTCGTAAATCCGGATATGACAGCCGCGGTCGGAGAAAAAGGGCGTGGGGGCCAGGAACAGAACTTGGCTCATTCTTCAAAGCCGATTTTTTCCCGGATCACATAGGTGGGTTTATTCTGGGTCTCATAATAGGTTCGGATCCCGATTTCGCCGAGCAAGCCGAGGGCTCCGGATTGCATCCCCAGGATGATGAGCAGGGTGCCCAGGACCAGGAAGGGATTTCCGGTCATATCCATTTGCTGGAAAACCTTCATCAGGATCACTGCCAGGTAGGCGAGGGATCCGAGGAAGGATAAGAACAATCCGACCATACCGAAGAAATGAAGCGGTCTTCGGAAATAACCGAAAAAGAATTTGATCGTGACCAGATCAAAGAGCACATTGAAAATCCGGAACAGGTTGTATTTGGATTTGCCGGTCAAGCGCGGCCGATGATTTACCTCAATTTCCGCGACCCGGGCGCCTCCCCAGAAAACCAGGGCGGGAATCATCCGATGCATCTCTCCGTAAAGATGAATCCCCTTGATGACCTCCGCGCGATAAACTTTTAAAGTACAGCCAAAATCCTTGAGCTTCAGCCCGGTGAATAATCCGATCAGCCAGTTGGCCATCCGGCTCGGAACGATGCGGGAAAAAAATTGATCCTTTCGTTTCCTTCTCCAGCCATTGACCAGGTCATAGCCCTGGGCAAGCTTATCCAACAGGCCGGGAATATCCGCCGGATCATTCTGGCCGTCTCCATCCAGGGTAATAATCAGCTCCCCCCGGGCCGCGGAAATTCCCGCGCTCAGCGCCGAAGTCTGTCCTAAATTTCGAGCTAATCTGACAGCCCGAAATTCCGGGTATTTTCCGCTGGCCTTTTTAATGATCTCCCAGGTTTGATCCCGGCTGCCATCATCCACCACCAGAATCTCAAAATCCGCCTTCATTCCTTCCAGCGCCTTTGCCAATTCCTCCAGCAAAGGTTCCAGGGCGGATTCCTCATTATAAACCGGAATCACCACCGAGAGTCTTTTGGCAAACTGATCCATCCTTACCTTTTGATAACCGATCCTAAAAATAGTTTCTTGACCTAGAATTATACCTGAAATTGCCGAAAAGAAAATAAAAACACGAATTTGGGCGCACACGCGGGTGCGCCCGTACGGTACGGGCAGAGCCGTGTCTCTGCCCGGTTTTGTTTCAGAAAAAAAGCGCCCCGGGTTTTTGCCCGGGGCGCTTTTAAGTCGCAGTTATGAATTAGTAGGCGAAGTTGTAATGGTAAAAGATGGTATCCTGCGCATTATAGTTGATGGCGAATTCAACCTGCCAATTGTTCTGGTTGTTCCAATCCAGGGGCCCGCCCAGACCGCTGCTGGCAACGGTGCCGGAGTTGATATTGATGATACTGGCGTTCCACTCAAACTTGGGCCTGAACCACCAGCCCTTATTGAAGTTCAGGGTAGCCGTGATGCCATCATAGAGGTCGGGGATGACGCCGGCAATGCCATTCAAGGTTACCGCGCCAGGAGTCATTTCCGGGATATGAACCACCACGCTGGTGGCTCCGGCCGTGACGGGTCCCATCGCTTGCATGAACTGGATACCCTTGCATCCGCCGCCATTCTTACTCGCGGAATCTCCGCCATACCATTCATCAATCAAGCACTCGCCTCGGGCAGTTGTCAGTGACCGGTCAATCCAGTATTCCACATAGTTCAATGAGGCGAACACTGCGAGGTTGCAAGAACCGCCGGTGGCGAATGTGAGCTGGGTCTGGCTGGAAACCGCGTTGAGCGTGCAAGGACCTGTGCTCCGCGTAGCTGGATTTCCTTTATTAAGATAGAGCAAGTCTCCCGCGGTTACACCCAAACTCAGGAACCGGGCATCAAGATCATTTAAAGTGGCCGGGTTACCGGAAATTATCATACCATCCGAATCATGCACTCTGCCTTTGAGAGACTTCCCGGACCCGACAGTAGAGAAAGTAAAGTACCAGATATCCGGGGTTTCGGTTCCCACGGGCACAAAACCCGGGACCGCGGCCTTGACATAGAGCCGGTTGAAGCCACCGACATCCAGTCCCCTGGTCAGCCACTTGTTTCCAGCCGTTCCCGGATTAGCCGTGCTATAAGTATACTGTCTCCGGATTTCACCGTTCCGGTTGATCCTTCTCCCTCTACCAAGCTCTGGAGTTGAAGACCATTGCGGAGCCGGATACCAGTAAGAGTCCGCAACCGGCTGCATTCCATAGGGCATTTCCAATAGTCTCTGCACAAAGAGCGCATTAGTGCTATAAGTATTCGCGGTAATGGCATTACTATAGCTCTCAGGTGGACCCAAATGGGCGATCCTCAGATTGGTGCCCGGCACGGAGCCGGTGCTGTCTCCACCATGCGTGGTATCTTGAACACCACCCTGATCACCCGCCACATAAAGATCACCCCATCCATCCGCAGGAGTAGTATCAGCATTTTTGCGCGGATAGTCCCTGGGATCGGCATTATACAGGCCTCTGAGGATGAGGACCAGGGCCGAATAATTAGTAGGCCCGCCATTCTCGGTCGCAGTCCAGTTAACGGTAGTGTCTCCGGCAGCATTACTCGCGCGGAAGGTTCCTTCGCGGCCCCACCGCTCGGTATCAGTGGCGGCATTATTCCAGTACATCCAGTTAGAAGTTCCCAGCTTCTGGCCATAAGTTCCCTGCGAGGTGCTGGCCATAAATCCCACTTCAAAGGTAGTGAATTCCTGATCGTCGATTTCCACATTCAGCTGCAAGCCAAAGACCATCACTCCGGTAGCGAACCCGGTAAAGGCTCCGGTAACAATCCCGGTGCTATTCCGGACGAACCGATCATCCCAGGAGCCCGCGGCCATATTATAAGGAGCTACGCTGTACTTGGTTTGCAGTTCGGCATCAGAGGAATTCTGCACCTTCTGACCCGCCACATACCAGCCGCGAGTGTCTCCAAGTCCCGCATTCAGACGGGCCGGGTCAATCGGAAGCACCGGCTGCACGCTGATGGTTAGTCTCCGGTCCGTGCCCGTGTCTGGATCATAACCAGGAGCCAGGAGATCCGGAGCCACCCATCTCTCGCGCAGGTCGGATTCAAATTTAGTTTCGCCGCCGGCTTGCGCATTCGGCTTACCGGTCATATTAATAATTCCATCAGCAGTCATCGGATCCGGTATTGCAACCGTATAAGTTCCCAAACCAGTGATCGTTAACGGGAACATAAACAGATTCAGGCCGGAGTCAAAGATAGAGGTGGAGAAGCCGCTGGCATTAACATAAATGCCAACCACCATGAACGGCAGATTCTGGCCCGGAATAAATTCCCGCATTTCATACCGATACTTTCCAGGATTGACGGTGAAGCTCTGGCACGGAGTATTGAAGGCAGTCCTGATCAGTTCCGGCAAGATCAGATGCGGGGGCATTCCGGTTGAAGTGACCATATCCATATCGCCGCCGGCAACGGTGTCCAGACAGAAAGAGATTGAAGTCTCATCATCTCCGGCAGCCATAAGATTATTTACCAGGTCCAGCAGGGTATAGACGCTCCTGGTAGTAAAGAGCACCAGGCCGGCTCTCAGCTTGGTGGGCTTGGCAAACGCTGTTCCCACCCGAACCGTATTAACATTGGCCCGGTCAATCGGAGCGATAAAGGTGGAGAGGTTAGCCGGCGGAATCGTGCCGGTAACCCTGGTCATATAGCGGCCCTGATGGGTGCCGGTCACATCCCATTTATTAAAATATCCTTTGGAGTTGCTCATCAGAGTGAGTCTAGCCACAATATCTTTAGCGTCAATTTTGGTCATATTATAATAAGCATAGTTCTTATAATTATTGGCTCTAGTGCTCAAATCGCATCTCAGGGCGCCGCATTTGAAGCCGAGGGTAATCTCATCAATCGGCACCGCGGCTATAGAAGCAATGCTCAGAAGACCATTTGTTCCGGTAAAGTATTCTCTCTTGTTAGTGCCCTGAATAATCTGGACATAGGCTCGTCCTCGGTCGGCCCCCGGAGAACCGGTCACCCAGTCCCTCTCATCCATATCTACCACCTGGATAGAAACCGATCCATTGGCAACACCGAAACCCCGACGATAAATATCGCCGCCGATATAGCCGCCTCCCATTCCGCCGATGCTTCCCTGCCAGCTAGGAGAAGCGGCAGTGCCGGTCTTCATCGTCCTGCCGATCGGCCCAAATGTGCCGCCGGTGTTGGTGGCGCTGATCAAGCAAGTATAACTCATCAACGGCGCCAAGAAGGTGGCTCCGCTCGGGACGCAGTCAACATCAGGGTATCCACCGGGCAAAGTGCAGGTGTAAGCCACTACCGGACCGCTGGTGGGCGTGCAGTTGATGATAATACTGGTCGGACGATCACCAGTGGTATCATTGAACAGGAGCGTGATTCCTTGGTATTGGTGGGCATTGCTATAGAACCGGCTGGCAAAATCAGACGGGAAGACCTGGTAAATGTCCGGGATAAGGGCGGTGAGTGAAGTAGTCACGACCACAGTCTCAACATCGTTGGGGCCTCCGCTGGCAGTAGCGCCCCAGGTGATATTCTCAGAGCAAGCGGTGGCCACCGGAGCCGTATAGATGCAGGTGGTGGTAACGATACTTCCGCACCCGGCCGGATCCGTCCAGACGCCATAGGGGCTGCCGCACAGAGGCTGCGGCGTGCAAGTGCCCTCGGACCAGGTAATCGTGCTATTGGTCCCAAAGGGAATAGTTCCGCTATAATTCAAGGTAATCACCCCTTCGGGCTTAACATCCACGACGGTGATTGAGTCATCATTAGCGCAGGTAAAAGAAGAGGTTCCCGTGGTCTTGGCCGAGGAGATCCCGCAGGCCCAGCTAGCCCGATCGCAGTCCAGTTCCGCGCACTTACCGCTAGTCCCGGCCTTGGCGCAGTTAGTTCCGGTGATAATGGCATCCGTATCCGCATTATCAGTGCTGTCATTACACGGGGCGCCTTCGTTCCAGGTATATAGACACCCGAGCGCAGAAACAGTCCCCTCGTTTATAGCCGGAATTGAGCAGCTAATCCCGGTTATGACATCGCTATCATCGCTGGTCACGACCGTGGTGCTTTGACCGGTTCCCGGGTTAGTCACGCCGCAGTCCGGCGGATTATCGTTTCCGCACAGTTCGGCAACATTAAGAGTGCCGGCGCCTCCGGAGCAGCCCGAGCCGGAAACAGTTGAAGTACCCGTGACATTTTCCCCGCAACCATCATCGTAGTTCTGGGTGAGGGTATAAGGGATACTAGTGCCTTCATTGCCCGAATTGGGAACAACCGTCACCGTGGTCGGTAAATCATTGTTAACCACCGGGATATTAGGCGAATTCGTGGGGGTGCCAAGATAGGTGCACACCACATTGCAGTTTCCGCCCGGACTGCAAGGAATCTGGCTTCCATTCAGATTATACGGGCCAGTGCCGCTCTTGGTGCAATTTCCGCTCGCGGTGCTTGACGCGGTATAATCCACGGTAGAGCCATCGGTAAAGGTTGCCCTGACATAATAGAGCCATTTGGCCTGACCCTCATTGATCGTGGTCAGAGCTGAACCGCGCAGACCATAAGTAACCTGAAGCTCCCAGGTATCAAAATCAACCCAATCCGCAAAAGCATCAGTATTGATAAATCTGACATCCAACTCCCCTACCCCGGCTCTGGTGAATCCGCCGGCAGGCGCAGTAAGGGCCCCGCTTAAAACGCCCTCAGCCGCAGAAAGGGTTACCGCAAAAGCATTAGTCCAGGCGGTTCCTTCATTCCAGCTATATTCCATATTATTATTAGTGTTATAAGCAGCCCCGGTCATACGCCTGACCGTCAGGGTTACCGCGCTAATGACGGCATTAGATGGAATTGTTGAAATATCCCATCTATCCACCCGGGCGCGATTCGCGCTCGTGCCATTCACCCGATAATAAACATTATTGTCAGAAGTAAGATCGGTCAGGGGCTCTATCGTGCTATCGCCTAGACCCGTTGGCTGCGGCTTTTTGCCCGCGGCAGAGATCGGCACTGCCAGCCTGGTAACCTGATTGGTCGCGGCGCCCCATCTGGCAAGGACCCAGATGTAGTCAAAAGACACGGTATTGGCGCCGGCATTATCGTTATTGCGATATCTCACATCCATCTTCTTTATCCCGCCAACCGTGGTTCCGCCTGCCAGGGTCAAGGTATAATTACGAAGCGCGCTGGCGCAGTTATTAGGAAGCACCGCGGTATTGGTCCAGGTTGATCCCTCGTTAAAACTATACTGGATCGCCTGACCGGTTAAGGCGGTTCCACAAACCGAGTCGGTCATCAGGGTTGTTCCGGTAAGCACCGTGACATCGGCTGGAAGGACGGTGGTGCCAAATTGCACCCAGTTATCAAGCCACATAATATGCGTATTAGGAGTAGCCACATCTTCCATTCCGTTCATCACATAATTAACCGCATTATTATCATCCAGGTCTCCGACGGTGTCTCCGGTAATATCTCCCGGCTCTTCTACCAGGGTGGAATAGATCACGGGCTGGGAAAGAGCCGCTTCAAAAGGATCGCAATTGGTAATCCCGAATGAGATCACATTCACGGTCTCGCCATCCGTGGCTCCGCCGACCGTGGCGGTCCAGGAGATTCTATCATTATTACAAGCGACGCCGCCCGCGGTATAGATACAGGTGCCGGTATTAAAGGTTCCGCAACTGGTTGTGAGCGGGGTCCAGGTTCCGTCCGCATTCGCGCACAGACCTTCCGAGCAAGCCTCGGTCCAGGTCGCCGTGCTGGTGGCGCCAAAATCAGTCGTACTGGTAATATTCACAGTGATCGGTCCCTCGGGCTTGACATCCACCGCGGTGATCGCATCGCCGTCATCGGTGCAGGAATAGGTGTCATCCGGATCCGCGCCGGTGTCCTTGGCCGAAGTCAGGTTGCAGGTCCAGCCTAACCGATCGCAGTTTTTCTCGTCGCAATTTGCGTTCGGGGCGGCCTTGGTGCAGTTCGCGCCCGAGACCACGACATCGGTATTCCCAACATCATCAGTATCATTGCAGGTGCCGCCTTCAGACCAGTCATACGCACAGCCTAATGCCGCGGAAGCTCCCTCTCCAACGCTCCCAATGGAGCAATTGAGAGCCACAATCGTATCAGTGTCATCTAGCCCGTTAAAGGTGTCCGTGAAAGTGCTGGCAGTGATGGTGCAGGTGGTGGCATCGTTGCCGCAGAGCTCGGCGCGGCATCCATAATTGCCCACTCCCTTGGAACAAGCCGTGCCGGTCACCCCGGCATCAGTATCCGCATTATTGCCGACATCATTGCAGTTGCCCCCGCCATCGCTCCAGGAATATAGACAGCCCAGAGCCGCGCAGTCCGTAGCCGGAGTCAAGATCGGGCCTTCAGTATCCGAAACGATTGAGCAGACAACGCCGGTGATGGTATCAACATCGTCATTGCAGGCATAAGTATCATCCGGGTCCGCGCCCGTGTCCTTGGCGGAAGTCAGGTTGCAGGTCCAGCCATCATTGCCGCAGACCTCGGCGCAGGCGGCGTTGGGAGCGGCCTTGGAGCAGTTCGCGCCGCCGACCAGGACATCGGTGTCTCCATTATCAGTAGTGTCATTGCAGGTGCCTCCTTCAGACCAGTCATATTGACAGCCCAGAGCCGCGGACCCGCCTTCAGTCGCGCTCACAATAGAGCAATTGAGAGCAACTATCGTATCGGTGTCATCCGTGGCAGTAAAGCTGTCCGTGCCCGCGGTCTTGACGGAACCGATGACGCAGTTGCCGGAATCATTTCCGCACAGCTCAGCCGCGCAGCCGTAGTTGCCCACGCCCTTGCTGCAATTGGCCGCGCCGCCCACGGTGGCGTCGGTATTCGCAATATCAGTTAAGTCATCGCAGGGGCCGCCCTCTGACCAGCTATAGAGACAGCCTAATGCCGCGCAGTCCGTGGCCGGAGTCACAATCGGACCCTCGGTGTCCGCGGTAATTGAGCAGACAATTCCCGAAATCGTGTCAGTATCATCCAATCCATTAAAGGTGTCAGTATATGTGGTCTTGCCCGACCCGATCGTGCAGGTGGTATTATCATTACCGCAAAGTTCGGCGCGGCATCCATAATTGCCCGTGCCCTTACTGCAAGCCGTGCCGGATACCGTGGCGTCGGTATCCGCAATCTCAGTGGTGTCATTGCAGTTGCCGCCCTCGGTCCATCCATACAGACAGCCCAAGACAGCGCAGTCCGTGGCAGGGGTCACAATCGGTCCCTCGGTGTCGGAAACTATACTGCAAACCAATGCATTGATGGCATCGCCGTCATCCGTGGCAGTGAAAGAATCCGTGCCCGCGGTCTTGCCGGAACCGATGACGCAGTTGCCGGAATCATTTCCGCACAGCTCAGCCGCGCAGCCGTATCCGCCCACGCCCTTGCTGCAATTGGCCGCGCCGCCCACGGTGGCGTCGGTATTCGCAATATCAGTTAAGTCATCGCAGTTCCCGCCCTCTGACCAACTATAGAGACAGCCTAATGCCGTGCAGTCCGTGGCCGGAGTCACAATCGGACCCTCGGTGTCCGCGGTAATTGAGCAGACAATTCCCGAAATCGTGTCAGTATCATCCAATCCATTAAAGGTATCCGTGAAAGCGCTGGCAGTGATGGTGCAGGTGGTATCATCATTGCCGCAGAGTTCGGCGCGGCAACCATAATTGCCCGTGCCCTTACTGCAAGCCGTGCCGGTCACCACCGCGTCAGTATCCGCATTATTGCCGACATCATTGCAATTACCGCCGCCATCGCTCCAGGAATATAGACAGCCCAGAGCCGCGCAGTCCGTGGCCGGCGCCACAATCGGACCCTCGGTGTCCGAAACGATTGAGCAAACAACGCCGGTGATGGTATCGCCGTCATCGTTGCAGGTATAAGTATCATCCGGGTCCGCGCCCGTGTCCTTGGCAGAGGTCAGGTTGCAGGTCCAGCCATCATTGCCGCAGACCTCGGCGCAGGCGGCGTTGGGAGCGGCCTTGGAGCAGTTCGCGCCCGAGACCACGACATCGGTGTCTCCATTATCAGTAGTGTCATTGCAGGTGCCGTTTTCAGACCAGTCATATTGACAGCCCAGAGCCGCGGAACCGCCTTCAGTCGCGCTTCCAATGGAGCAATTGAGAGCCGCAATCGTATCAGTGTCATCTAGCCCGTTAAAGGTGTCCGTAAAAGTGCTGGCCGTGATGGTGCAGGTGGTGGCATCGTTGCCGCAGAGTTCGGCGCGGCATCCATAATTGCCCGTGCCCTTACTGCAAGCCGAGCCGGTCACCGCGGCGTCAGTATCCGCATTATTGCCGACATCATTGCAGTTGCCGCCGCCATCGCTCCAGGAATATAGACAGCCCAGAGCCGCGCAGTCCGTGGCCGGCGCCACAATCGGACCCTCAGTATCCGAAACGATTGAGCAAACAACGCCGGTGATGGTATCAACATCGTCATTGCAGGCATAAGTATCATCCGGGTCCGCGCCCGTGTCCTTGACAGAGGTCAGGTTGCAGATCCAGTTATCATTGCCGCAGACCTCGGCGCAGGCGGCGTTGGGGGCGGCCTTGGAGCAGTTCGCGCCCGAGACCACGACATCGGTGTCTCCATTATCAGTAGTGTCATTGCAGGTGCCGTTTTCAGACCAGTCATATTGACAGCCCAGAGCCGAGGAGCCGCCTTCAGTCGCGCTCACAATAGAGCAATTGAGAGCCACAATGGTATCGGTATCATCAGCTCCGGTGAAGGTATCCGTAAAAGTGCTGGCAGTGATCGTGCAGGTGGTATTATCGTTGCCGCAGAGTTCGGCGCGGCATCCATAATTGCCCGTGCCTTTGGAACAAGCCGAGCCGGTCACCGCGGCATCAGTATCCGCATTATTGCCGACATCATTGCAGTTGCCCCCGCCATCGCTCCAGGAATATAGACAGCCGAGAGCCGCGCAGTCCGTGGCCGGCGCCACAATCGGACCCTCGGTGTCCGAAACGATTGAGCAGACAACGCCGGTGATGGTATCGGTATCATCATTACAGGCATAAGTATCATCCGGATTCGGGCCCGTGTCCTTGGCAGAGTTAATGTTGCAGGTCCAGCCATCATTCCCGCAGACCTCGGCGCAATTGCCGCTGGCGCCGACCTGGCCGCAGTTCGTGCCACTGACCACGGCATCGGTGTCTCCATTATCATTAGTGTCATTGCAAGTGCCGTTTTCAGACCAGTCATAGGAACAGCCTAAAGCCACCGCGGCGCCGCCTTCATTCGCGCTCGCAATGGAGCAATTGAGAGCCACAATGGTATCGGTGTCATCCACTCCGGTATAAGTATCGGTCTTGGTGCTCGCGGTAATCGTGCAAGTCCAGCCGGTGTCATTCCCGCAGAACTCATCCGCGCAGCCGGTCGTGCTTACCTTAGAGCAATGGGCGCCGCTGACCACTGCATCCGTATCCGCATTATTACCGACATCATTGCATTGCAAGGTATCGCTCCAGATATAGACACAGCCCAGGGCCGAGCAAGTGCCTTCGGTAACATTCGGGCCGATACTGCAGTTCAGTCCGGCAATTGTATCGGTGTCATCAAGAACATCGATCACATCGCACGGTCCGCTCGGATCGCAGACATTGCAATTCGGCGGATCGTCATTCCCGCAGGTATTGGTCAGGTTAGCGGTTCCACCGCCTCCGGTGCAGTTGCCGTTCACGGTTGAAGTGGAGGTCACATTTTTGGTGCCGCCCTCGGCGCAGTTTGCGGTCAGGGTATAACCAACAGAAGTGGCTTCGTTCCCGCTGTTAGGGTTAACTATGACGCTGATTGGCGTGCATACCGCGATCGTCACGCTCGCGGTCTCGCTATCGGAGAGGGAGTTATATGAAGTCCAGGTGATGCCTTCAAGGCAAGGAGCGCCCGCGCCGGTATAGAGGCAGGTGCCGGTATCCAGAGAGCCGCATCCGGCTGGATTGGTCCATCCGAGGGTAGCGGCTTTAGCGGGATCATAATCCAGGTTGCCGCACAGGGGTTCCGAGCAACCCTCGGTCCAACTGACCGTGCTGGCCGAGGCAAAGTCAATCAATCCGCCATTACCGATAACGATCGGCCCTTCGGGCTTGAGATCCACCGCGGTGATTGAGTCGCTGTCATCGTTGCAGGAATAGAGATCATCCGGCGACCCGGCAACCTTGGTAGAATCCAGGTTGCAGACCCAGTTGGTCTTATCGCAGTTAAATTCGTCGCAGGCTCCATCCGTGACGACCTTGGTGCAATGAGCGCCGCTCACCGCAATATCGTTATTCGCAATATCATCCAGATCATTGCAGGTGCCCCCGCCATCGGACCAGCTATAGAGACATCCCAGGGCCGCCTGGTTGCCTTCGGTTATGGCGCCAATTGAGCAGCCAATCCCGTTAATCGTATCGCCGTCATCATTGCACAAATAGGAATCGGTGACGCTGCTGGCGGTAATGGTGCAGGTTCTGCCCGTGTCATTTCCGCAGGTCTCGGCGCAGGTGCCATTAACCCCGCTCTTTCCGCAAGCAACGCCGCTGACCAACGCAGCCGCGTCCGCGCTGACACAATTCCCGCTTTCGCTCCAGATATAGACACAGCCCAGGGCCGCGGAGCCGCCTTCAATCAAATCGCCGATTGAGCAATCCAGGCCGGCAATCGTATCGTTATCATCGTTACAGGTATAGGTATCCGTGTCCGTGGTCTTGCCCCAGCTGATATTGCAGGTCCGGCCGGTGCCATCCCCGCAGACCTCGTCGCAAGCCCCGTTAGTGCCGGACTTGCTGCAGGCGGTGCCGGCAATACCGGCTTCCGTGTCCGCATTATCGCCCACATCATTGCAGTTGCCGCCGCCATCGCTCCAGGAATATAGACAGCCGAGCGCCGCGGAGTTGCCCTCAAGCACAACCCCGATGGAGCAAGCCGCGCCGGTGATCGTATCGCCATCATCATTGCATAAATAAGAATCCGTGCCCGCGGTCTTGCCCGAACTGATGGTGCAGGTTCTGCCCGTGTCATTTCCGCAGGTCTCGGCGCAGGTGCCGTTAGCACTGCTCTTTCCGCAAGCCGGGTCTCCGCCTACGCTGACATCGGTATTCGCAACATCATTGGCGTCATTGCAGGGGCCGCCTTCGCCCCAGGTATATAAACAACCCAGAGCCGCAGAGCCGCTTTCAACCATATCGCCGATTGAGCAAGCCAATCCGGTAATCGTATCGTTGTCATCGTTACAGGTATAGGTATCCGTGGCCGTGGTCTTGCCCCAACTGATATTGCAGGTCCGGCCGGTATCATTCCCGCAGAGCTCGTCGCACCCGCCGTCCGTGTCGCCGATCTTGCTGCAGGCGGTGCCGGCGATACCGGCTTCCGTGTCCGCATTATCGCCCACATCATTGCAGTTGCCGCCGCCATCGCTCCAGGAATAAACGCACCCGAGCGCATCGGAGTTGCCCTCAAGCACAACCCCGATGGTGCAAGCCGCGCCGGTAATCGTATCGCCATCATCATTGCATAAATAAGAATCCGTCCCGGTGGTCTTGCCCGAACTGATGGTGCAGGTTCTGCCCGTGTCATTACCGCAGACCTCGGCGCAGGTGCCATTCGCGCCGCTCTTTCCGCAAGCCGGGTCTCCGCCTACCGCGGCGTCATTATCCGCGATATCATTCAGGTCATTGCAGTTGCCGCCGCCATCGGACCAGCTGTATAAACAGCTCAGAGCCGCGGAGCCGCCTTCAGTCAAATCGCCGATGCCGCAAGCTAACCCGATAATCGTATCTCCATCATCATTGCACAAATAGGAATCGCCAAAGCCGCTGGCAGTAATGGTGCAGGTTCTGCCCGTGTCATTTCCGCAGACCTCGGCGCAGGTGCCATTCGCGCCGCTCTTTCCGCAAGCCGGGTCTCCGCCCACCACGGCAACCGCGTCCGCGCTGATACATGTCCCGCTTTCACTCCAGATATACAAACAGCCCAGAGCCGCGGAGTTGCCTTCATTCAAATCGGGCATGGTGCAAGACAGGCCGAGAATCGTATCGTTATCATCGTTACAGGTATAGGTATCCGTGGCCGTGGTCTTGCCCCAGCCGATATCGCAGGTCCGGCCGGTGCCATTCCCGCAAACCTCGTCGCAAGCCCCGTTACTGCCGGACTTGCTGCAGGCGGTGCCGGTAATACCGGCTTCCGTGTCCGCATTATCGCCCACATCATTACAGTTGCCGCCGCCATCGCTCCAGGAATATAGACACCCGAGCGCATCGGAGCTGCCCTCAATCACAATCCCGATGGAGCAAGCCGCGCCGGTAATCGTATCGCCATCGTCATTGCATAAATAAGAATCCGTTCCCGCGGTCTTGCCCGAACTGATGGTGCAGGTTCTGCCCGTGTCATTTCCGCAGACCTCGGCGCAGGTGCCATTCGCGCCGCTCTTTCCGCAAGCCGGGTCTCCGCCTACGCTGGCATCGGTATTCGCAACATCATTGGCGTCATCGCAGGGCCCGCCTTCGCTCCAGGTATACAAACAGCCCAGGGCCGCGGGGTTGCCTTCAGTCAAATCGGGGATTGAGCAAGCCAATCCGGTAATCGTATCGTTATCATCGTTACAGGTATAGGTATCCGTGTCCGTGGTCTTGCCCCAACTGATATTGCAGGTCCGGCCGGTATCATTCCCGCAGACCTCGTCGCAAACCCCGTCGCTGCCGGACTTGCTGCAGCCAGTGCCGGCAATATTGGCGTCCGTGTTCGCATTATCGCCCACATCATTGCAGTTGCCGCCGCCATCGCTCCAGGAATAAACGCATCCGAGCGCCGCGGAGTTGCCCTCAAGCACAACCCCGATGGAGCAAGCCGCGCCGGTAATCGTATCGCCGTCGTCATTGCACAAATAAGAATCCGTCCCGGTGGTCTTGCCCGAACTGATGGTGCAGATTCTGCCCGTGTCATTTCCGCAAACCTCGGCGCAGGTGCCATTCGCGCCGCTCTGACCGCAAGCCGGGTCTCCGCCTACCGCGGCGTCATTATCCGCGATATCATCACTGTCATTACAGTTGCCGCCGCCATCGGACCAGCTATATAAACAGGCCAATGCTGAAGAATTGCCTTCGGTCACGGCTACGATCCCGCAAGCCAGGCCGGTAATCGTATCCGTGTCATCCACTCCGGTATAAGTATCGGTAAAGCCGGTGGCGGTAATGGTGCAAGTCCAGCCGGTGTCATTCCCGCAGAACTCGTCCGCGCAGCCGGTCGCGCCCGATATAGAACAATGGGAGCCGGTGATCAGGGCATCCGCATCCGCATTATTATCGCTGTCATTGCATTCCAGGGCATCGCTCCAGATATAGACACAGCCCAGTGCCGAGCAAGCGCCTTCGTTGGCACTGACAATAGTGCAGTTCAGGCCGGCAATCGTATCGGTGTCATCAAGGACATCTATCACATCGCACTTACCGCTTGCGCAGACATTGCAATCCGGCGGATCGTCATTCCCGCAGGTATTGGTCAGGT
>Ga0315277_10000141_pt1 | contig 119874 bp, 115 predicted proteins | sample YL17G05_15_MG_FD_203695 | JGI IMG/M metagenome (GOLD analysis project Ga0315277, IMG submission 203695) | Sediment microbial communities from Yellowstone Lake, YNP, Wyoming, USA - YL17G05_15 | ecosystem: Environmental > Aquatic > Freshwater > Lake > Sediment | place: USA: Wyoming | collected...
AATCGTTCGGATCGTGTGCCAGGTGGTTCATCAATATTATTTCGTTTCTCAGAACTCTCGGACATTCCTTAAGGCCTTCTTTTATGTCGCCCGTTTCTTTCAGTTTTTTCCTGAAGCTGCTTATTTCCTCGCTTTCCCCGCCTTCATGCGTCAGGTATAGCCATACCGCTGCCTTAAGGTTGTTCCTGAGTATCTCCCGTCCGACAAGATGCGTATCGCCCCGCATGCCGAACCTCTGCTCCCCGAACAAATTGACGAGCCCTTCCTCCTTGATTCTTTCCAGATTGCGTTCAATCCTGTCCTTTTCTCCGGCTTCGATATCCCTTATGGTTATCGTGAATTCGTTCGCCTTCAGGTCGCCCAGGTTTATCCTCTCGCTTTTCTCCTCGAAATTCGAAAGCTCGATGTCCCTGAGCCTTACGTCTTTCAACCGCTCAAGAGACACATTCCAGACTGAAATCTTCTGCGTCGTGAGAGCGCGCTTGTCCTTGACGCCGGCGTAGCCGAACCTCTTTACAGAAACGCCGAGCCTTCTGGACAGGATTTTCAGGCAGCGGAAAAGGTCATAGTTCCTTTTGGTGAGATCGAACCAGACATAGGTTTCGTTCTCTTCGCCTTTCCATCCTTCCCTCCGCGGCTGCTTTTCGAAAACCTCGCGGACGATGAAATCCTCGGGAGTCTGCTTTATGCGCGGCATATGCATTTTTTATCTTCCGGCATTTTAATATATTTATATGGATTTCAGGAAAGAACTCGCTTTGATGCTTAAGAAGCACAAGGACGTCAGGAAAAACACGCGCCACGAGGAGCTTATCCGGGACGTGCTGGAACAAAGGGGAGCGATGGTTTCCTCGAACGGCTGCCTCGCGAAATGGACCCATCCCGAATCGACTGGCCGAAGCCCGAAGGACACGTACATCGTGATGGGCAAGGAAACCGAAAAAGGCGTGGACTGGGACTCGCCGAGCAGCAACCCCATGGGCCGGCCGACTTTCGATATGCTGCTCAAGGACGCATTGAAAATGCTTGGGAGAAAAAAGACGGTTTATTGCAAAAACCGCGTTCTTGGGGCGGACGTTTCTTACGCTTTGCCCGTGACCATCGTGACAGACAGCGCGCTCACCTCGCTCTTCACCTATCACATGTTCAGGCCCGTGCCGAAGGACATCGAAGAAAGCGTATTCGCCCGCAAGGATTTCGCCCTCCTCGTGCTGCCTTACGACAAGCTCGACCGGAAGAAATACAAGGGCAGGCTGAGGGTCGACCTGGACAAGGACCAGACCTCGGACATGGCCATCGCCATGGACTTCACAAACATGATAGGCATTGTTTACGGCTCGTCTTACATGGGCAGCGTGAAGAAGCTCATGTTCACCGTCATGAATTACCTGCTCCCGGCGAAAGGAATTCTTCCACTCCATTGCGCGGCAAACGAAGGGAAGAAAGGCGATATTGCGCTCTTCCTCGGCCTCTCGGGAACAGGCAAAACCTCGCTCTCGGCCGACCCGAACCGCGCTCTCCTGGGCGACGACGAGCACGGCTGGAGCGACCAGGGGATAGCGAATTTCGAGCACGGCTGCTACGCGAAACTGATCAAGCTCGACCCGAAAAAGGAGCCGGAAATATACGATGCGATAATGCACAAGGACGATTACCTGAAGCATGGCGCGATAGTCGAGAACGCGATGATTTACCCGGACGGGAAATTCGACTTCAACGACGGCCGCTTCACCGAGAACTCGAGAGGGTCGTACCCGTTGAGCTACCTGTCTAACGTAAAAAAATCCTCGACCGGCGCCCATCCCAAGACGATAATCTTCCTGACTGCAGACGCGAACGGCGTGCTGCCGCCGATATCGAAGCTCGACGAGAACCAGGCCATGCTCTGGTTTTTGATGGGCTACACGAGCAAGCTCGAGGGAACGGAAACGGGCATCGTCGAACCGAAGACGACGTTCTCGCGCTTCTTCGGCGAGCCGTTCATGCCCAGAAACCCTGGCGTTTACGATGGAATGCTCGGAGAGAAGATGAAAAAGCACAAACTGAGGGTCTATCTCATAAACACGGGATGGAGCGGCGGACATTACGGAGTGGGGAAGCGCATAGACATCGATCTCACGAGGAAGATGGTGAACGCCGCGCTCAGCGGCGAAATTGAAAAGGCGAAGTTCGAGGAAAACAAGCTGTTCCACATCATGGTCCCGAAAAGCTGTCCCGGCGTGCCAAATGGGATTCTCGACCCGAAAAACACGTGGGGAGACAAGGCCTTGTACGATCTTCGCGCGAATAAGCTCGCCAGAGAATTCTCTGACTATTTCGACAAGGCATACGCGGGAAAAGGCATAAGCAAGGCGATTGAGATGCAGTGCCCTGGGAAATAAAAATAGGAATTCATGCACCATTCTGCGACTTCTTGATTCGTTGAAAAGTTTCACGTAGTTTTTCATTCCACTCTTTAGTCCAAAATGAATTCGTTTGATCTTTATCCAAGATATGTATCATATTCTTCTCTAATATAAAATTAACTAGTTTTTCCGAATCTACAATCGCGTCTTTATTTTTTAAAACTTCTTCCAGTCCAGTAGACAACGTTGTGTTCGTCTTTTTTTTAAATTCGTTTACTTGAAGAAAATGATGAAAAAGCATGAACAATCTGAGAGCCAAAATAGGATAAAGATTCTTTTCATAATTTTCCATATTATAATAAGCAATTCCAACCATGCTATTTTCCAGTTTTCCTCTATCGTATAAACGCATCAAAGTAAATGGTGAATATGTTTTGAAGGAATATTTATTTTTGTAATCCAACGAAACCCACTCGTTCAAAATTTTTATTACTCTATTTCTTTCTTCTATTTTTTCCAATTCATCTAATTTCAACTTAAAGATCAATGGTCCAATTTCAAGAGAGACTTTATAGTCGCCATTATTCGATTCAACTATATCTTTTTTTCCACATTTCAAAAGGTCAATAAAATTAGGATAATCATAGGCAATAATTTTTTGAAGATTATTATTTAGATTTTCAACAGAATATTTATCGATTGGCTTCATTATTATCGAAAAATTCTCATTTACACCTGAAGGATTTCCAAACTTCAATATAATTTGTAGAAGCTGTTGGCATGAATAGATTTCCATCGACCTATCTTTGCGGTTGACCAAACACAAAAAGAAAGGTATTTCAAAGCTAGATAAGAAATTTATATGCGCTTTTGATAATGTAATTTCATCTTTGTTTTTTGATTTTACTTGTATAGCAAATGTTGCACCGGGCTTAAGTATCCTTTGTTTACCTTTACTATTTATTTCGTACAAAGTACAGAAGAAATCAACACCTATATCATCTCTTTGATTTACAACAACTGGAAAAGAGATATTAGAAAGTAAAAGTTCAGCAAGTGTCTGAGAGCGCCATCCTTGATGGTATGAGTCCTGCTTCTTGCCCATATTTACATAATTTATTAGGAAAATATAAGTTAAGTTACTTGTTACGTGGCGTTAATCGATCATTCACACGAACCCCAGCGCTTCCGCTACCAGTCCCAGCTCCGCCCCGCTCGTCCGGTCGCCCGCGATGAAGCCGTTCGAGTTTGCGACCAGGCCCGACTTTACCCACTGGTTTCCGAAGTTGATCGAGCCCTGCAACACCAGAACTCCCAGCATTTTTTCAACAAGATTCTTTTCCTTTTCGGAGATTGATTTGTGGGCCAGGCAGCCGTTCGAGTTGCACACGGCAAGCGATCCGACGATATCCATGCCCGATATGGTTCCCACCCGCGTATTGACGCCGAGGAAATCACGGATTTCTTTTGCGTGCGCTTCGAGCTCCTTTGAGATTACGCATCCGTTGTCATTCGCAAGCATGAGATTGCCTATCGCCGTCTGCTTCGTCTCCAGAACGAGCACGTCGACGTGCGCTTTCAACTGCCTTATCTCGTCGTCCTCGAGCCTGGCGGATACGATGACGCCTCTCGAATTCCCCGCGGCAAAGATGCCCAGGAAGCCCGTCCTGAGAGCGGAAGCCTCGTAAACCGGGACTTTAAGCACGTTCTGCATGAGCTTCGCGTCCTTCTTCCGGATGTATTTCTTTACGATGCAGAACTTGTCGGTCGCGATGGCGAAAAGCCCTACGTTCGGGTTGTTCTCAAAATTGAGCGTGGAGAATTTCATAAGAATCAAGATGAATCAGAGATTTAAATTGAAATAACGCCTTAAAATGATGTCTACGCCTTCTGCTTTTCTTCTGCTGCTTCGACTTTTTCCAGTTCCTTTTCGACGGCGTCTTCAGCCTTCTTGGCTTTGGCCGGCATTGTTTTGTCCTGCTTCGTCTCCTCTTCCTTTATCGCCTTCTCGACGATCGCGTCGACCTTTTCCTTCGTGAACTCCTTTTCAACGCGCTCTTTCAGTTCCTTTTTCCTAGCTTCCTTGTCCTTCTTTTCGCCGCTTTTTCCGCCGCCGAGCCGCTCCCTGAGGCCCGCGATTCCGGACTTCTTTTCGGTTTTTTCTTCCATGACCTCTCCCGGCAGCTTGACGCGAACCGTTTCGCTGTCTCCGCTTACCTCGACCTTTATCCTCGGCGGAGGTTTCTGGAAGCCTCGCGAGAAAATGAGCTCGTTTACGCCCTTCGAGACTTTCACGTTCTTCGCTTTCGTGTGCCTCGCAACGAAAGCCTTGACATCCCTGATGGCGCGGTTGCTTCTTTTTGACCGCGGTTCCTCTACCCATCCGCTCCTGAGGGGGATCGTGTAAACCTTTTCCACCGCTTTTGCATCGGTCTTCTCAGCCATAAGCTTCGCCTTTTAACAGCCTTTCATTCGCCATTCGGGCTAAACCCTTAGCGGGCCGCTCCTCCTGGTCCTGGCTGCAGCCACGCGTATCCTTCTCGCCCTCGCACGTTTGAGGCCGAACTTCTTTATGTCGGCCCAGCGCGGCGCGGACCTTACCTTGCCGGCGGAAGCGATTCTCAGCTTCTTTCCCGCTGGCTTGTTCCTGCTCATATATCATCACACATATTCACAGCACGGCGGCCTGGTTTTAAAGCACAGCCGTCATTCGAATCTTAAAGTTTCCTTATTTTGAAGTCCTTTTTCTCCGAAAGCAGCTTGAGGACCTCCATAATCTGCGCGTCCGAAACGCTGTTGCCGAGCCTTCCGGCCTGATAAACCTGCAGGAGATAAACTTCTGCCTGCGCGGCGAGCTCGGGATTCGCAAAGCGCACGCGCCCGAGCCTTTCATACGCATCCTTCGAGAGTATCCTGCCGAGCAGCTTCTTCTTCATTGCCTCCATCTGCTCCGTCTGTTTCTGCTGGTTGTAATCAACGTAATCCATGACCTTCGCCTTATTGCTTCTCGACTGCTTTCGAAACATCCTTCAAGAACGTCCTTCCTTTCTCGGTCAGCATCCGGCCCTTTCGCTTCTCGTTCTTCACGAATCCCGCTTTTTCCAGCTGCTGGAATATCTCGCGTATCACCGAGCCGGACGCGGGATACTTGTGCTCGGGCTTGTGCCCCCTTCGCTTTCGAGCGCCGTAAATCCTTCTCATTTTGGAGACGCCAATCGGGCCTTCGGAGTAGAGCTTTCTCAGGATGGACGCCGACCTGACGTACCACCAGTTCTTCTGTGCCGGAGGGCGTTCCTTGCATACTCCCGTCTTCGCGAATCTCGCCCATTCCGGCGGCTTCATCACTTCCATCTTCTCCAGTTCTTTTGATACGCCTTCTATCAGTTTATCGGCTTCAACTTCCTTTATCATAATGACACCTGCAATATTCTGTTTCTGTGGTATTATACTATAGGTAATATTTATATTGGTTTGCCCTTTTTAAGCTTTTGAAAATAATTCTAAACTGATGCCATGGCATGGAAAAGGGACAAAAACACGATAGCGGAGAGGTTCATGAAGGATGAACTGCCGGGGTTTCTTACCAAGGAGTTCGATGCCAAAGGCGACGAGTTCGTTGTCCTTGAAAAAAACGGGGAAATATACCTCGAGAGGGATCATGGAACGCTGTCAGTCAGCAGTTTCACGGGAGATTTCACGGACATCCTCATGGTCGACAAGTCCGAGAAAACGCTTGAAAACGAGATAAAGAGCGTGTTCCTTTCCGACGGCAGGAGCATCGGGATGAAGCTGACCATAAAATTCCGGATATTCAACTCCGACCGTTTTTCCAAAAACCTCATGGGCCAGAGGAAAAGGCTTTTTCTCGACGACGTCTGGAATGAGGTGGTTTCCGATGTCATGTACAAGAAAATACTCCCGAAACTCCAGAAAAAGCCCGCAAAGGACTTCGCCAGCGGGGATTTCAGGGAAAGGGCGAGGGCGGACATAGAAACCGGCGTCAAAAAGAAGTTCAGGGGGTGGGGCCTGATGCTCATATCGCTTTCCACGAACTTCAGTGTGCCCGATGAGCACGAAGATGCGGAAGAAGAGGAGATAAAGTGGGAAGAACCCGAAAGCGCTGAAAAACATGCGAAACCCGGCATGACGCTCGAAGACGAGGCGGAGGAGCTGGAAAAGGAAAGGCTGGAGAGGGAGGTTGCGATGGAGCTCGAAAAGAAGCAGATGCAGAAGGATGCGGAAGACGCGATGGAGGCCATGGAGCTGAAGGACATCCAGGAGAGGAAAAAGGCGCTCAGGGAGAAAGAAGCGAAAGAGGATGAAACGGACAAACTGGCGGAAGAACTGGAAAGCCTGAAAAGGGCGAAGGAGATAACGGAAAGGAAGTTTTACAAGAAGGAGCTTTCCGAGGAATCGTTCCAGCGCATGATGGAGGATTTCGAGAAAAGGATAATAGAGATAGAGACCAGGCTCAGAAAGAAATAATCGGCTTTATTAATTTCCGGATTAATTCTTTATCATGGACGAGACTTCCGATTACCTCGGCTATTTCTCGCTCAAATACCAGAGGCTCACTTACGAATACCTGGTTGCCGTAATCGTGTCTTTCGCATATCTTCTGATGATAATATATACCATACTCAATAACGTACAGATGGACATGTACATCCGCGTTGCGCTGCTTTCCGCGAATCTGCTGGCGATCCTGCTTTTCAACATGGGCATGAGGAGGGCGTACATCGACTCAATAGCCGACATCGAGAAGAAGATGTCCGAACTCATGAACGTTTACTATCCCGGCAAAAGCGACGACCTCAGGGAATTCGGCCTTGCTGCCAGGGAACTCACAAAAATTCTTAAAGGCAAAGAAAAGGGGAAAGGGGAATAGTTTTAATCAGTCCATTGTTTCTATGGTAAGCGCCATGAACGCGAGAACGAACCCGACGGCTATGGACAGCATGAAATTGAACGACGAAATCTCGGGCGTGAGTATGAGCTCGGAAGCATTGTAAATCACGAGCGTCGCGGCAAGCCCGAAGAGCGGTATGGAAACTATGCGCGAGGTCTTCTGGTCTTTCAGGCGGATGTTCTTGCCCAGCCATGCCACTGTCCCGGAAATCCAGAAAAAGTAAACGGACGCAACGAAGAATGAAGCTGTCGCTTCGAAGAGCCCCACGCTCATGAAATTCATGACCGCATTATACCCCCTGTAAATGGCAAGCGCTGTTACGGCGATGGAAACTATGTACAGGAAAAAGGCCAGCCTGCGGCGGGCCAGCGACTCCTTCATCTCGCCAAACGCGCTGAATATGTAGTCCTCCAGCTTGAACCCTTTGACGAAGAGATACGCTCCTACCACGATGACTATGACCCTCCATCCGGTCTCTCCGAGCGCGGCATAGAGAAGAAGCGCTATCGCCGGCAGGCCGAAGAAAAACCTTGAGAATTTCGGGTTGTCCAGCGTTTCTTTGAGGAAATCCTTTATCGCGTAATAACCGGATTCCAGCTGCTCGGCCTGCCTTACCACGATTCTTTTTACGGAAAGTATGGGTATGCGCGACTGTATGATGGGAATGACGTATTCGTCATCCTTGCCGTCGCTGACTAGAATCACGAAATCGCTCGGCCTTTTCCCCAGGATATCGTCAAGCTGCCTCGATATTTCGCGGTCCGCGTCTATGCCTCTGTTCTTGTGCCCTGTTATAACGGCGATTTCAGCGTCGTATTTTTCGCCAAGCTCGTCGAGTAGCTTTACCGCCCCGAAAATCGCGTTGCTGTCGCTTTCCTCCGGATCCTTTATGCTAAGCTTCATGGCGGTTTCGAGCGCTTTTTCCCTTCCTACGACAGGCCCTTCTATCCCCGCTTTATGACCGATGTCGTTATCCCTGTCAATGTTCATGACCAGGATCTTCTCTTTGGCAGCCATAAGGACACTTATTTAATTGATATTATTCCTTTTAAAGTATTTTAATTTAAAAATATCTGGCTGTAGAGGTGAATTATTTAAGTCATGATGATAAAAACTGGTTATGGCAGCTTATGCGAAAGCTAAGATAGGGATAATAGGGGGGACGGGGGTTTGCTCTGAAGATATGCTGGAAGGCGCGAAAAAACTCGAAATTCGCACGCCTTACGGCAGGCCCTCCAGCAAAATAACCGTCGGTTCGTTCAAAGGGGAAAAACTCGCTTTCCTTTTCAGGCACGGCGAGTCGCATTCGATCCCGCCGCACAGGGTCAATTACCATGCGAACGTATACGCGCTGAAAATGTTGGGCGTCGAGAGGGTGATAGGCATAGCCGCCGTCGGCTCGCTGAACGAGAAGATGAAACCGGGAGATATCGTGATTCCGCATCAGTTCATAGACATGACGAAGCTGCGGCCAACGACCTTTTATGACGGGCCGAAAGTCGTTCACGTTTCGCTGGCCGACCCGTTCTGCAGCGAGATGAGACCCGCAGCCTTTTCAGCCATCGAAAATCTTCGCCTGCGTTGCCACAAGAACGGGACGTACATCTGCATAGAAGGCCCGCGCTTCTCCACACGTGCAGAATCGAACCTTTGGCGGGCAATGAAAGCGGATATCATAGGCATGACCCTCATCCCCGAAGTAACGCTGGCGCGCGAGAAGGAAATGTGCTATTTGACCATCGCGACGGTTACCGATTACGACTGCTGGAAAGAGGGCGCCGTCTCTGCCGAAGAGGTGACAAGTACGATGAAAAGGAGCACCGAAAACGTGAAGAGAATCCTTGATGAGCTTATTTTGAAATTTCCGAAAATAAGAAACTGCGCGTGCAAGTCCGCTCTGCATGATGCCGAGATTTGACTGGTTTCATTTGCTTTATTTTTCAAAATTATTTGCACTTGTGAGGAAACTGGGTAAATTTTTAAAATACTCTACGAGAATGTTAATCGGTTTAATGCAGGCGAGGTGATGGCATGATAGCGGAATTTATGAAAAGGGTTCGAAGTTTACGGTCTATTCAACGCCCACCTGCCCTTACTGCCACATGGCGAAGGATTACCTGAAAACGAAGGGTGTTAAATTCAAGGACGTAAACGTTTCGTCGGATCGTGAAGCCGCAGACGAAATGATAAAGAAATCTGGCTTCACGGGCATGCCGCAGATCGAGATAAACGGAAAAGTGATGATAGGCTTCGACAGGACGGCGCTCGAGAGGGAATTGAAGAACTTATAAGGCGTTTTGGGATAATAGTATGAGTTGATGTCTTGCATGAAAGACAAGCCGGAGCGATTTTGTCTGAAGCTTGAGGAGGGGTAAGTATGATGTCGGACATACCGAAGAGGATTGGGAAGGAAAACGTGGACGCGCAAATAGCGAGGGTCGGCATGATAGCCGAGCTCGACGCCGTGAACCTTTACGAGCAGATGGCCGCGATGGCGACAGACAATAAGCTCAAAGAGGTCCTTCTGGACATAGCAGGGGAAGAGAAAACTCACATGGGAGAGTTCCAGGCAATGCTGCTTCGCAAGGACAAGGAGCAGGTCAGGGAACTAGAAGCCGGAAGGAAGGAAGTAGAAGGCAACGATTAGGTTTTGAAAGTCTAAGTTTCGTATGGTGATTAAATGGTGGTGCTGTGGAGATGCGAAATTTGCGGCGATCCTTACGTCGGCAACGCGCCGCCCAAGAACTGCCCGTTCTGCGGCGCGCACCAGAAGTACATAAAGGCCGCGAAGCTGGCGAAGGTCACTTTCGACGTGAACCTCAACAAGAAAGACATGGAGAATGTTAAACGTGCGCTGAAAGTCGAGGTCAGCAATTCAGCTTTTTACTTCTGCGCGGCGAACAAAACAGATGACGACGAAGGGAAACTTTTATTCAAGGCGCTCGGCAAAATAGAAGCGGAGCACGCGAACGTGTGGAGGAAGATTCTGAAGCTCGATGCCGCGCCGAAAGGCGAGGAGCCGTGCCACTCGAAAAACAAGGAAAACCTTGAGGAATCGCACGCTAGGGAAGCGAAGGCGATAGAGTTTTACGGCAGGGCTGCAAAGGAATCGCAGAATGCGCGCATCAGGCAGATATTCGAGGCATTGATCGAGGTCGAAACGGACCACCTTAAACTTTCTGAGGAAAGGCTGAAATGACGGTGGAAATAAGATGAGGGAGGGTTGTTATGGAAGGAAAACTATACTCTTTGCCGAAACTGAATTTCGGTTACGGTGACCTTGTCCCGCATTTGTCCGAGGAGCAGGTCAGAATACATCACGAGAAACATCATCAGGCATACGTGAACGGAGCAAATGCGATATTGCAAAAACTGGACAAGGCAAGGAGCGAAGGGACAGACGTTGATATGAAATCCACGCTCAAGGATCTGTCTTTCCAGATTGGCGGCCACCTGCTCCACTCGCTTTTCTGGGGCAACCTTTCGCAGAAGGGCGGGGGCCAGCCGAAAGGCAAAATCGCTGAGGCGATAGAAAAGGAATTCGGCAGCTTCGAAAGGTTCAGGAGCGAGTTCACCAAGGCGGCGGCGAGCGTCGAAGGTTCCGGATGGGCTGCGCTCGCCTTCTGCAGGCAGACTGGACGTCCGATGATAATGCAGGTCGAGAAGCACAACACGAACGTCTACCCGATGTTCAGGATACTGATGGTCATCGACGTCTTCGAGCACGCTTATTACATCGACTACAGGAACGACAGGGCAAAATTCATCGAGGCCTTCTGGAACATTATCGACTGGAGCGCGGTGAACAAGAGGCTCGAGGAAACGCTGAAAGAGAAGTGAAAAGACCCGGCAAGCGGGCGGCAAATTGAAACGGCGATTTACGGAATTTAAAAGTGTCCCAAGCTATGCCAGAGTCTCAAGTATAAAGGCGAGCCCCATCCCGAAGATAATCCCGATGCTTATCGAGTGAAGGTCGCATTCTTTCGTCGCAAGCGGTATGAGCTCGTCCATGACCAGATAAACCATGACGCCGCCAGTGAACGCGAGGGCGATGGGTAGGATACCCGGCACAGCGGACAAAAATAGCGCGGATACAACGGCTCCGAAAGGTTCCACAAGGCCGGAAAAAAGCGTTATCATGAACGTCTTTGATTTTTTCATTCCCCCTGCCCTCAGCGGGATCGCGACTGCTATTCCTTCCGGTATGTTGTGGATTGCTATGGCTAGAGCGAGGACCAGGCCGAATGCCGGAAGCACCGTGTAACCTATGCCCACGACCGCTCCTTCAGGAAAATTGTGCAGCGTCATGCCGATTGCAACCATGACACCGACTTTCATGAATCTCAGCCTGCTTTCGCCCTTGAACCCGCTTTCCTTGATGAAATACTGGTGCGGGACGAAAAAATCCAGGGCCATCATAAGCAAGGCGCCTCCCATGAATGAGACGACAGCGAGTTCGTATGTCCCGAATTGTATGGCCTTGAAGAACAGGCTCAGGAAAGCTATGACTACCATTACGCCGCTTGAAAATCCGAGGCCGAAGCCGAGCGAACGCCGGCCGATTTTTTTGAGGTATATTACAATAAGGCCGCCGAGGGCGGTCGAGAGTCCCGCGATAAGGCTGATGACAAAAACTTCAAGCATGCTAATGATTGGGATTTTTTAAATAAAAGACTGGAAGGGGCATCACGAGCATTCTGATATTTTTAAATGATGAAAACCAAAATATTTTCATGGCAAAAAAGAGGCCGAGAGACAGGCAGCGCAAAAGGGGAAACGCGTTCGAAGGGAGGGTGAGGGACTTCGGCGAGGAAGTCGGAGACATAGGCGAAAAATTCGGCAGGAAGATGGACAGGCGCGGCAGGAGACGGGAAAGGAGAGGCAAGGAATGGGACAGCTGGTTCCACGGGACGCTTGGAGTGGTCGGCCCGCTGGTCTCGAGCGTGATAGGCATCGTGATTCTCGGCCTGCTCATATGGGTCATGTCTTTCGTCAACTCGAAAGTAGGAAGCTGGTTCATAACCGACATAAGCGTGTTCCTTGCGAATAATATCGGAGCGTTCTTCCTGATTTTCCTGTTCTTTTCATACACGTCGTATTTTTCCAGGTCAAACCACAGGGTTTACAGGCTCTTTTCTCCTGTTTCCTTTGCCTTCGCCGCTGCGGTATGCTTCTGGATAGGCGCGCATGCCATGAACACGGTAAACGTTTCGCTCGGTGTCCCTCTTCTGTCGGCAATCGCCTTCTTGATAAACGAGAACCTATTCCTCGTATTCTGGCTTTTCCTGTGCCTGGGATATCTTGTCCTTGCAATAATACTTGCGACAGAAAGGACAATTTTCAGGCCTGCGGGGGCTGAAGAAAAAACAAAGCCTTACCGAAGCCGGGAAGAAGGCGAAATACGCAGGCTCTACAGGTCAGGCAAAGACCGCATACTCGGCGGCGTATGCGGCGGGATGGCGGAGTATCTCGGGATCGACCCGGTGATAATACGGCTGTTCTGGGTCATAGGAACGCTTGCCTGGGGCTTCGGGATAATCCTGTACATAATTTTCTGGATAGTAATACCCAGGAATCCCGGGCACAGGTGGAAATAGATATTTATTGCTGATTTTTACAAACTTATAAAACTCGCAGCTGCAAAGGGATATTTGTGAAAAATGATATGGAGCGTGCCTGCGACCTCCTGAACAGTGAAACGAGGAAGATTGTGGATGGCCGCATAGAGGAATTTAGGAAGCTTGGCAAAAAGGACGGGAGGGAAATATTCAAGGAGCTGTGCTTCTGCATACTTACCGCGAATTACAGCGCAGAGGGCGGGATTCGCATCCAGAAAGCGATAGGCAACGGCTTCCTCACGCTCCCGGAAAGCGAGCTGGCGTTACGCCTTAAAGCGCTGGGCCACCGCTATCCTAACGCGCGCGCCAAATACATAATCGAGGCGAGGAAACACGCAGGCTCGCTCAAAGGCATCATCGAAAGCTCGCATGGCGTAATGGAAATGCGCGAGTGGCTGGTGAAGCACGTCAAGGGTCTCGGCTACAAGGAAGCGAGCCACTTTCTCCGCAACATCGGCTATACGGATGTGGCGATACTCGATTTCCACATAATAGACATACTGGAAAGATGCGGCACGGTCAAAAGGCCCAAAACGCTGACGAAGAACAGGTATCTGGAAATAGAGCGCGTTCTTAGGGATTTCGCGAAAAAAAGAGACATGAATCTCGCGGAGCTCGACCTGTATCTCTGGTGCATGGAAACCGGAAAGGTTCTGAAATAAGCCGGAATGCGTTAAACACGCTGATGCAGGCAAATGGCCGCCTGTTAATTATTTAAATATATAACAGCATAGATTATCCTATCGGTGCGGCTATGAAGCTGAGAAAAAAGAACGAAATCACGAAGGCGCTGGTTGAAAAACTGTATAGCGACGGTGCCAAAAACAAGGCAGGTGTCTGGAAAGCTGTCGCAGAAGATTTGAACAGGCCAAGAAGGGTGAGATTCGAGGTGAACCTTAGCAGCATCGAAAAATACGCCAAGCCGAAAGAAATGATAATCGTCCCGGGCGTCGTGCTGGGAACCGGCATCCTGAAAAAGCACGTCAACGTCGCGGCCCTCAGGTTTTCAGGCGGCGCGAGAGAAAAGATAGAGAAGGCCGGAGGGACATGCCTGTCAATAGGCGAGCTTTACGAAAAAAACCCGAAAGGAAAGGATGCAAGGATAATCGGATAGGAAAGGGTATGACTGTTATAAACGCCGAGGACTGCGTTGCAGGGAGGCTTGCTTCTTACGTAGCGAAAAGGCTGCTCAAAGGAGAGGAGATAGTCATCGTAAACGCCGAGAAGGCGATAGTGACCGGGAACCCGAAGGCGACCGAAACGTTTTTTGAAGAGAAGATAAAGAGGGGCGACCCTTACCACGGGCCGTTTTATCCGAGGCAACCCGAAAGGATTTTGCGCAGGATCATAAGGGGCATGCTCCCGTACCACAAGCCGCGCGGAAGGGCTGCTTACAGGAAATTGAAGGTATACAAGTCAATTCCCGGTGAATTTAAAAACGAAGAGGCAGAACTAATAGGCGGTGCAAGGAGAAAAATCAAATGCAAATCCGTTCATATTGAGAACATATCAAAAAAATTCGGTGTTTAAATGGCTAAGAAAAAGGCAGTTCATGCGGAAGAAGGGAAGAAAAAAGAGAAGAAGGGCACTAAAGGCATTATATTCAAGGTCGGCAGGAGAAGGATGGCTGTCGCAAAGGCGACCGTGAGGCCCGGGGCAGGAAAAATACTGGTGAACGGCGAGCCGCTGGAAAATCTCAAAAATGACGTTCTCAGGCTAAGGATGGAGGAGCCTTTCATACTGACGGAGAAGAATGACTGGAAAGCCTATGATTTCACGGCAAGCGCAAGAGGCGGCGGGTCCACGGGCCAGGCCGACGCGGTCAGGCAGGCGTTCGCACGCGCGCTGGTGGAAATATTCGGCGCCGAGCTAAAGCAGAAGTTCTCGGAATACGACAGGAACCTGCTTGTCTACGACCCGAGGAGGACCGAGCCCCACAAGCCGCCGAGATCGTCTCAAGGCCCGAGGAGATACAAGCAGAGATCCAAGAGGTAAATCTCTGGCAAAGCTTAATAAACAATAAGCGAATGATGGTTATGGAGTATGCAAGAATCAAGCTGGCGGGAAGGGACTACAAGAAGCTGGACGAGATATGCGGCCTGATAAAGGAAATCGCCGAGAAATACGGCGTTTCGACCCGCGGCCCTATACCGCTTCCGACCAAGAGGCTGAGGGTGACGACGATGAAAACGCCCTGCGGCGACGGGACAGGCCACGGAAACGCGACCTATGACCGCTGGGAGATGCGCATCCACAAGCGCATCATTGACATCGGCTCGAACGAGCGCGCTCTCCGCCAGGTCGTGCGCCTCCCCATACCAGAAGACGTAAAAATCGATATAGAGCTGAGATAGCTGATTCTTAAGGGCTGATAAAAGCTGGATTCCGCCAAAGAATGAATTTTAAACCGCAAACCCAATATTATTTCAGTGCGGTGGCAAAATGCTCGTCGAAAAGATCATGAACAGGCATGTTATAACGGTGGAGCCTGAAACCATCCTGCTCGAAGCCATGCAGGTCATGGTAGACAACCACATAGGTTGCGTGGTCGTGGCGAAAAGGGAGGCGAAGGGGGAAAAGCCTCTGGGCATGCTGACGGAGAGGGACGTTCTGACTGCGATTGCTTCGGGAGATGTCAGGGACGTAAAGAAAACAAAGGTAAAAACCGTAATGACGCATTATCTGATAACGATCGGGCCCAAAAGGACCGTTGACAAGGCTATAGAGCTGATGACAGGTAACAAGATAAAGAAGCTGCCCGTAGTTGACGACAAAGGCAGGCTGGTCGGGATAATAACGGCCAGCGACATAATAACCATCCAGCCGAAAGCCGCAAAAAAGATAAGGCGCATGATATCTCTCAGGTTTCTCAAAAAGTAATACGCTTCAAACGCTTATTTTTTCTCTTCGACTAGGACGCCGTTGACTACGCCGTCCTGGCCGGGACGCGACGTGATCCTGACTTGGCCGGCCTCGGTCTTGACTATCGCGCCCTTTGTTACGACATTCATCCTGACATAATGCGGGTTCGCGGGGTTCTTGTCGACAGTGATAATCTTGAGTTTCCTGATTTTTTGAGTTTTCGGGTCGGCGACGTTGACTTCATTTACAGAAAGCAGCTCAAGCTTGCTGGTTCCGCCCCTTGTCCTCTTCACCTTGACACGCCTTTTGGCATCTATCCTGGTCTCGATGAACTCGCTTCCCCTGTCCATCTTCCTTTTTTTCCTGAGCCTTTTGACCAGTTTTCCTGTCGGCCCTCTTCTCGAAGGCAAATGCCATTTGACCATAAACGCACCGATTCTGTTTTCCGATTCTATATTATTTCAAAACGGTATATTTAAATGGATGGCCAGCTTTTAAATAGCTGAAGGCTAAAATAATACTATTATTTTACCCGATTTTGAATTGGGTGTATGGAGGGAGGTTATGGAAATGCAGCAAAGACCATTGGACGTTCTGGGAAGTTCAGAGCACAAGAGGATAATAATCCAGATTAAAAACAGGGACAAAATAATCGGCACGCTGAAAGCGTTCGATTCGCACCTTAACATATGGCTGGACGACGCGGACGTGCAGAGCGCCGACGGCGAGAGAACGGAGAAGCTGGGCACAGTTCTCGTACGCGGAGACAATATCGTGCTGATTTCTCCGGGCAAGTAAAGGTTAAGTTTTTTAAATAATCGATTCAACAAGCGTATGACAGCTTGGATATAAAATTCAGGCTGTCTTTCGGAATGTGATACTATGGCGAAGGGAACCCCCAGCATGGGCAAGAGGAACCAGAAGACGCATGTTTTGTGCAGAAGATGCGGTCGCCATTCATTCCACGCGTCCAGAGGCGTTTGCGCGGCATGCGGTTTCGGAGCGACGAGGAAACTGAAGAAGTTCAGCTGGCAGTGGAAACCGATCGAAAGAGACAAGAGAAGGAAGTAGCTGCGCCTTGGTTTGTTTGACTTATATATAACTTGCCAATATATTCTATTAAAATGGGCCCGTAGCTCAGTCGGCAGAGCACCAGACTCTTAACCAGATATAATGAGGATTCTTGAATCCTGTGATTTGGGGATATCTGGGGGTCGCGGGTTCGAGTAAGCTTTTTACCCAAAAAGCTTAAGCAAAAACCAGCAGCTTATGCTTGCGGTAAGACTTCGAATTCCCCGCCGGGCTCATTTACAACTTTTTCGAGAAAAGTTGTAGGTCAAAAGGAGCTTCACTTGCAGGCTCGTTCGCTTCCTGATTCTACACGTCTTCGTCTACGGAAGTGAGAATGCTTTTTATCGCCTTGTCGCCCGCCTTCAGCACTGGCTCGCCGTGGCCAGGCAGGATTTTCTCTATCTTCAGCGAGGAAATCCTTTCGAGCGACTTCTCCATGTCGGCCTCGCTTCCCCCCGGCAGGTCTATCCTCCCGACGCCGTCCGCGAAGACGGTATCGCCCGAAATCAGTATCTTGTCCTTCGGGTCGAAAAGGCAAATCGATCCCTGGGTGTGGCCCGGAGTGTGCAGGACCTTGAAGCCGAATACCTCGTCGCCATCTTTCAGCCTAGTCGCGACTTTCATCGGATGCATCTTGCCGCTGAAATACGACGAATTGCTCATGTTGGCGTCCCCTTTCTCGAGGACGAGCGCATCTTTTTCATGGATGTGGATTTTCGCGTTCTCGAAGAAGCCATTCCCGCCTATGTGATCCCAGTGCATGTGAGTGTTGACGACGTTCTTTATGCTCTCGAAATCGAGCTTCAGCCTCTTGAAAATGTCGTAAAGCCTGACAAAATTCGAGCCAGTACCGGAATCGATGACGGTATCCTTGCCAACAAGATAGATGTTCGAATCCAAATCCGACAGGTGAATCAGCGTTATCCTGTCGTTTATCTTGGTAATCATCGGCAGCGCCATGCCAACACCCCTGATATATTTTTCGGGCCGAACAAATTTAAATGGATAGCAAAAAATGCGAAGGATAAAAACTGATTCTGTTCGGTGAGTAACTTGCGGATAGTCAAAAACAGAGGAAGGCTTATATAAAGATCATGAACTTTAGGGCCAGCTCGATTATTATTATCAGAACTGCAATCCCTACCACATGCTCTGGCTTCAGCTTTATCGCTTCTTCCGACTCCTCGAAATAGCGGATGAGGCCGGCGGTCGACTGCGGCATCATGTTCCTGTCTTTCTTGCTCATGATATCACTTTATATTTCGGCCGGGTTTTTAAATGCTTAATATTTCATTTTCTGCAGGTATTCCACTTTGGCCTGGTATTCATTCTTGCTGCTGTACTCGTCCAGAAGCCCTGTGCCAACGTTTATTTCGTATTTTTCATCTTCTTCGGCTTCTTCATCGGTTTTTGATTTTTTGATGTGGGCCTCCCAGCATTCGTATGCAGGAGGGCAGTAGGATTGGACAAGGCTCGAAGTTGGAAACTTCCATAATTCTTTTCCTGTTCCGGCGTGGATTGCGTAGACATGGCAGTCCCATGAGGCGATGTATACCATTTCACCGCACAATTCAGTGGAGATGTAAACGTTGCCGTCGGTCCTGAACCTCCAGGCTTCCTTTCCGTCCATATCCAGGCAGTAAAGGCATCCGTCATGCGATCCGGCGTAAATCCTGTTTTCATAAATTGTTGGAGTGGTATCGGCCTCGTCCCCGGTCCTGAATTTCCAAATCTCCTTTCCTCTCTCTGCATCAACGCAGTAGACGTATCCGTCCCTGGAGCCGAAATAGACCTGGCATCCATGAATAAACGGGGAAGAGAATATGCCGCCACCCGTCCTGAAACGCCACAGCTCATTCCCATTCAAATCTATTGAATACATCTGTCCCTCATAGGAACCGATGAAAAGCCTGTTATCATGAATTACAGGAGAGGAAAAGATTATGCCATTCGCCTTGAATTTCCACTTCTCTTTACCGGTTTTTGCGTTGACTGCGTAAAGATAAGAATCCAGGGCGCCGAAGTAAAGGACGCCTTCATGAATCACGGGCGAGGAGGAAATGCTCCCGCCCTCGCCGATCCTCCACATTCGGTCGAATTTCCTGACCTTTCTGACCTCGAAGTCCTCCAGCTCAAAGGAAAATTCATCGAATGAAAATGCCTGCTCCATATCACAACCTCAATATTTCATCTTCTGCTGGTATTCGGCCTTGACTTGGTATTCGCTATTTGTGTCGTATTCGTCGCGCAAACCTATGGAAACGTTCAGCCCGTATCTGTCTTCGCTCTGCATTTCTTCTTCCTTTTTCTCGCTCTTCACGACTACCTCGAACATGTCATATGGCTTTCCTATGTCGGATTGTGTGAGCGTCGAAGTCTGGAATCTCCAAATTTCCTTGCCCGTTTCAGCATCGAGACAATAAACGTGGCAGTCCATCGAGCCGAAGTAAACTCTTCCTTTGTGAAAAAGAGGGTATGTGTAAACTCCTCCTGACGTACGAAATCTCCAGATTTCCTTTCCGCTCAGGTCCAAGCAGTGGAAGTTGCCGTCATCGTTCCCAAAATAAAGTTTATCGCCAAAAACAGCCGGTTGCGCGACTATGTTTCCTGTTTTGAAGCGCCAGATTTCCTTGCCGGTTTCCGCGTCAAGGCAGTAAAGTATTCCATCCCTGCATGCTGTATACAATTTACCTTTGTGGAAGAAAGGAGAACTTGAATGCCCGTATTTTCCCGTCCTGAATCTCCAGACCTCCTTCCCTGTTTCTATATCCACAGCGTAAACATTGCTATCGAAGGAAGTGACGTATATCTTTCCGATGGCTATACGGTATGGATTGTCACTCAAAACTTCGTCCCCTGTCCTAAATCTCCATATAACTTTTGCTGAAGCTTTTTCCAGGCAATAAATGTAATTGTCGTAAGATCCGAAAAACAACCTATTTCCAAAAATGGTGACAGATGTTGCAATAGGTCCTCCTGTCTTAAATCTCCATTTCTCCTTGCCTTTTGAGATATCCACTGCATAAACATAGCCGTCCTTTGAGCCAAAATAGACGAAACCCTGGTCAGCACCTCCACCCATGCCTATCTTATCACCCGTTTGGAATGCCCACACAATTTTACCCGTTTTCTTGTTTATAGCATAGAATTTGTAATCATGAGAACCTATCATGACAAAATGTTTCCAGAAAGCAGGATTGCAGAATGCGATTATTCCACCGAGCTTCGTTCTCCAGATTTCTTTCCCGGTTTCAGGGTCTACTGCATAAACATTCTGGTCGAATGACCCGAAATATAGAATTCCGTCTGATATGGTTGGAGAAGAGGCGACTGATCCTCCTGGGGTTGGTTCCCATCCTCTAACAAAGCTTTTTGTCTTTCTGACCTCCAATTCCCCGAATTCGACCAAAAAATCGTCGAACCTGAAGTCAACCATAGTAAAGATTTGAAAAAGAGATTAAAAGTGTTGTGCCGGGCATAGCCCACTTTCTGTCATCCCGCGCGCTTTGATGCGCGAACGGGGCGATAGCATTTTTCTGACTCGTCTTCCGGCCGCATTCGACCGGTCAACTTTCACCCGCGCGGAACGGGCTATTTCACCCTCTCGCCTCTTCGACGCTTTCCCTCGCGGAATCATTGCTCGGAGGCGGAAGTGGATTTCTGCGCCCGGACAGGCTCTCTCGAACCCTGGCTTGCGCCAGCGCGCTTTGCTAACGCAAAGAAGCAACAGACGCAGATTTCATCTGCGTCATACGCCTCTCGTGCGCCGGCACGAGTGTATGGAACTTACCTCCCTGCTTGCGCAAGGCGAGCTATCCACCCGGCTCAACAAGATTTTTTGCGCTTGATGATTTAAAAAGGTTATTTTAACGAATTAGAAACCGACAAAAGCGAAATAAAACGCATTCAAGGCCTTTTGATCAAGGCGGCGAATGTGTCAACCCTGATTCACGGGGGCTGAACAGCGCACCCTAAAGATCAGACCATGGACCAATTATAAATGAGCGAAAAAGTTTTTTAAACATTTCCGTTTGGGAAAATAGATTTTTGGAAATATACAAACCAAAGTATTTTTTACTGTCCATTATAGCTTCCGCCGCATGCCGATTTTTTCGACTCAAAACTGAGTAAGATAAATGCGTAGCTTCCGCTAATAGCGATTAATAAAAAAAATAGAAATTAGGCGAGTTGTCCTTTTGACAAAGATCTGTAAGGTGATTGGTGAACGTGGGCTGAATACCTCGCCGAAGCTTGGTACGTACACCCCGTTTCCATCAACCTCGTCGTATACGAGACCTTCCTCATCGCGCCGATACTTGCGTATCAGTTTGATGAATGGTTGCCTATTTTCGGGAGAGGCTTCGGGCTTAGATGCTTTCAGCCCTTATCCTCAGCGGCGTAGCTACCCGGCAGTGCAGATACAACCGGTACACCAGAGGCCACAACACAGTGTTCCTTTCGTACTAATTGCATTCTACCCTCAGGCAACCGACACCTTCAGCAGATATAGACCATACTGGCTCGCACCGTATTTAACCCAGCTAGCGTGACTCTTTAATGAGTGAACACCTCCACCCTTGGACGCTGCTGCACGTCCAGGAAGAGCCGAGCCGACGGCGGAGAAGCAACGAGCGCGGTCGATTTGACCTCTCATTTCCCGATATTTTCATCGCTGCGTTCTCACGAGGGAGAACGCAACTCAACAGCCAACAGGTTTTATACTGCTAGTGTTTGTCCTGACAAAAATTGCGGTACGCACGAATGCGCACCATCTTTTTGTCCCGACTCGAGAACGAGAAATGAGTTATGAACTCTCACGCGCCACGACTCCATTACCCCCAAGGTAACTTTTCTGACAGAGCTGGCTCTCAGTTAATAGAGACACAGCGGATCGCTAGGCCACGCTTTCGCGTTAGGATTCCTCGCTATGCGAAATCCTATCAGGCCGGCTTTTGCCCTTGCACTCTACATCCGATTTCTGACCGGAATGAGCCGACCTTAGGGCGCCTCTGATCCTTTATCAGAGGCGTACCGCCCCAGCCAAACTACCCATCAATTGCTGTCCCCCTAAGGGTAAGCAATATGTTAACGGTGGGGTGGTGTTACATTGTCGCCTTCCCCAAACCCGAAGACTTGGGTGCGATGCTCCCACCTACGCTATGCGACCATCAACATATTACAACAACAGACTGTAGTAAAGCTCTATGGGGTCTTCTCGTCCCGCTGAAGGACTCCGGAATATTCGCCGGAAATTAAGTTCGCTAGGTGTCAGGTCAAGACAGTGGGGATGTCGTTAAGCCATTCATGCAGGTCGACAATTAATCGACAAGGGATTACGCTACCTATATCCATCCTTTCTTTCGTGAACGTTTCTTTGAAACGAAATTGCAGAAAGAAAGGTTCTAAGACGGTCAGAGTTACCGCCGCCGTTTACCGGGGCTTGGCTGGTTTTGGCCAGTTTAACACACCGGCACTGGGCAGGCATCAGGAGCTATACAAAGCGTTTCCACCTGGCAGCCCCCTATGTTTTTTAACCGGGAAGAACGGACGGAAATCTTTTTCGAAATTGGATTTTTTATCTGTTTTTATTTCCGCGCCTAACATGGGCCTGTCCAATATTATCGGCGATAAATCTTAACGAATCCCTTTACTCGTTTTTGCTGCTCAATTTTTCAGTAACCAGTTTGGTTGGCGACCGGGCACGGTTTCATGAGCATAATATTATGTCCGCGCTTCCCGCTTGTTAAACAGTCGCAACCCCCATGTTACTGAGACCTACTCGTCCTGGCTGAGCCAGAGGAGTAGGCACCCCTTATACCGAAGGTACGGGGCTATTTTGCCGAATTCCTTGACCTGACTTCTCCTATTACACCTTCGCCTTCTCAGCGAGGGGCACCAGTAGCGGTTCTTGGTACGGTCATGAAAGATCCATTCCGGCTCCCTTTTCACCGGCTCTAGGAATCAACCGAACGGACATACGCCCGCTATTTCCGGCTTGGCCTGTTTCTCACCATTACGGTACTCCGCAGGTTTTACCGGTTAACCACAAAATGGTCGATTTATCCCGAAGCGTCAGGAACCAGACTTGTGTTGCCACTCGTACTTCCATGGTGCAGGAATATTAACCTGCTTCCCTTTCGACAAATTCCAATTGGGGTTTACCTTAGGACCGACTAACCCTCAGTCGACGAACGTTGCTGAGGAACCCTTGCCCTTCAGGTGGTGGAGTGTCTCACTCCACTATTGCTGCTACTTTCGGCAGGATCCTTATTCCTGTAAGGTCCACTCCCTCTTACGAAGAAGCTTCTGCCCTATCAGGACACCTCTCTACCATTTTCCTTTCGGAATCCAAGATATCGGTACCAAGCTTAGTCCCGTCCATTTTCAAGGCCCACAACCTAGATAGGTGAGCTATTACGCACTCTGTCTTTCGAAGGACGCATACCGAGTATGCGTCAATCGCTTAAAGGGTGGCTGCTTCTGAGCCAACCTCCCTATTGTCTATGGTTGAAGACGCTTTTCTTCACTTAGCTTGAATTTAGGGACCTTAATCTCAGGCTGGGTTCATTCCCTTTCGGAAGCCGAGCTTACCCCAGCTCCCCCACTCCGGCCTTCTGCGGCGATGGTAGATTCCGAGTTTGACAGAACAACTGGACCTTTCGGTCCTTGGTTGCTCAATCAGTATCTATACCCTACCATCCGCCTCCGGCCAGGCTGTTCTGAGGAACATTTCGAGAGGAACCAGCTATCGCTAATCTCGATTAGCTTTTCACTCCTAGCCCCAGGTCACGTGAGCGATTTGAATCTCAGCATCCCTACCGGGCCTCCATCTGGCTTTCGCCAGACTTCACCCTGCCAAGGGCTAGATCGACTAGCTTCAGGTCTTATCCCTGTGACTGTAGGCTCTTTCAAACCTGATCGCCTGTCAGCTCGAAGCTGATGCGCGATTCTCGCTTTCGCTACGGGTTCTTGAATTACCCTCGCCACAGAAATAAACTCCCTGCCGCGTGATTCCGCACGGGCGACAAAACTCCTGCAAGCAGAAGCCTTGTCTACCTATAGTTGCATGGTTTCAGGCTCTTTTCGTCTCCGTTTAAGGATACTTTTCAGTTTTCCGTCACCGTACTATTAAACTATCGGACTCGAGGTGTATTTAGGATTGGGAGTTACTGGCTCCCGCATTCCCAGTGGATCTTCAACCAATGGTACTCTGGATGCCCGCTATCATCCTTCTTCCGTCCCCCTACGGGGCTATCACCCTTTATCGCGAATCTTTCCAGATCACTTCGGACTGGGAAGTTAGGATGAGCACGGGTCCGAACCCCACATCTCTTCTGGCTCTCACCAGAAGATTCGGTTTGTCCTCTTCCCTTTTCAATCGCCTCTACTCAGGGAATAACTATTGTTCTCTTTTCCTGCTCCTACTAGGATGTTTCGATTCAGAGCGTCACCGATGACCCGAAGGCCAACGACCGAAGTCAAGAAGTCTCATTAGGAAACCCCGGGTTCAAAGGCTGCATGCGCCTACCCCGGGCATATCGCAGCTTGCCACGTCCTTCTTCGGCCCTCGAACCAAACCATCCACCACGCAACGTAGCAGATCCTTTTTGTCAGGACAACTCGCCTATGTTTCATCATCAAGGAACTCGAAAGGTGTTCACCTCGTCATTACTGGCCGCTCGCGCGGCCAGTTCTGGTGATTATCCGAAGTTCATCATCCCTCTCCAATCCGCCCGCCAAGATTCGTTGTCGAGCTTCATATGTCGAAAACGGCCTTTTGCATCAGACCGCAATCGGTTCGTTGTAATGTGGTTAGCATGATTCCGTGATTTCGAGATTTGCTGACCTTGTAATTTTCTGTTATTTTATTGTGACTTCGGACTAGCTATCCATCGAACGACACATGCTGTGCATGTGTCATGTCGCTAACTCTAGCTTGTTCAGAAACAGATAGACAGACATACTCGCGTACGCCGACTTCCTCACTGCATGACCATCGCCCCCTGTCACGGGACAAAGTCCACGACTCTGAACAGCTTTGGATAGCCGATGATTACGATGATTATTGGTTTCGATGATTATCGATTTTCATCACATTGTGCCATCATTGCGCATGCAAAGCGCTTTTTCGGCACAGCGTGCAACTATAATATTGTCCCAAGTTATTTAAATACGTTCGTTTTTGAAAGGCTTTGCACTTAATCTGACGCTGTACCTAAAACTCTGACCAGCGGAACGCAGTGAAGCGGCAGACCTGCGTCTGTTTTTGATTAACCTTTTTGGAGAAAAAGCTTCTATGGACCGAGTGGGAATTCCACGCCCGCCCAAGCCGACCGTTGCGAGGTTATTTGGGTAAAGCTTGTGTGGATTGGGCTACATCCACACATTCTTCGATGCGTAACTTATCTTGTTTTTCTTAAAGAACTTTTCCAGCTCCGCTTTTTTGGCGAACGGGATGAATACGCATCCCGAAGCCAGTTTTTCTCCGCTCAATTGATGCAGGAGCCCCTTGTATTCGTATTTCTCCTTCGTTCTGGAATAAAATTCCCTGTTGAATTTCGCCTTGCTCTTCTGGGTAAGGGAATTGAGCTGGAATGTATAAACTGCGTATGGCTTTTGCTTCAATAACTGAACGGCGGGGATTTCAAGGAAATCGCGCAGAAAGAGTATCTTCCCCTCCCTAAGAATGTTCTGCAGCAGGCCGGAATCCGTTTTCCTGAATTCCTCCCCGGTCCTGATGGCCGGCTGGATGCTTTTGCCGATTCTCTCTTCGATGCGGATTATCGCGTCTTGGATTTTTTCCGCGGCGCCGCCTTTCGAAGCGAGAATGAACAAATCAACGTCGGATTTCGGGCCGAAATCGCCCCTCGCATAGCTACCGTACAGGATGACCAGCCTGACTTCAGCGATTGAGGAGAGCTCTTTGGCTATTTCCCTAAACATTTTCTGCAATTTTCTCACCGAACCTTTCTCCGAAATATTCCAGAATCATCTGCAGATAGTCCATTACGGCCTTCGCCCTCTTCCCGTTGGCCCCGTCGTACCCGAGGTCTCCATAGGCGAACCAGAGTTTTCGCATGGCGTCATTAACGGCCTTCGGGAATTTCCCGTTCGAATAAGAATGCCTGTCTGCATGCGTGCCGAAATGCAATCCCTCCCTGGCGGCGTCCGCTTCGATGAGCTGTTCGCAGACCTTGGTCGCGAGATCCCCCACGACGGTCACCTGCCTTTTGCCATATGCATCATGCAGCGCGGAAAGCTTTTCTCTCGCCATGCCAAGATGTTTATCGAATTCGCCCATAATCCCTCCTTTTGCCAATATCGTTATCGTAACGAAAAATGCCTATTTTCGCCTCTTTTTCGTTATTGTATCGAAAAGCTTATAAAGCTTGCATCCAGGGCTTGCCACTAATTGCCGCCCCGCTGCCTCAGCGTTCTCTCAATGTCCTTCAAGTCGAAAAGCGTTACATCCGGTTCCTTTGGCTTTTCCCTGTCCCTGAACGATTTCGCGAACACGGCGAAGCGTTCCTTCCGGGATTCGTTGTTCCACTGGACGAGTTTTGCCTTCTCCCTGAGCGATGCGAGGATTTTCCCCGCATTCACGCCGTCCTGCCATTTGCATTCCGCGAAGAGGATTTCTTTAGTCTGTTCGTTAAGCGCCACAACATCGATTTCATTATCCTTATGCCACCATCTTCCTACCTTATTGTAAGACCCCGACTCGGCAAGGAATTCCCTGCAGATTTTTTCGAACGCCGCGGAAGTGAATGAACCCAGCCTGCTTTTTATCTGGCTCATAACAAAATCATCGCGGCCTCCCTCTATCTCGGAGCGGAACGGAAAGACAAAATAGTACCAGAACCTGAAGAAGTCATCCTTGATTATATAGAGAGTCTGCTTGCTCTTTGCCTTGCTTACCGTTACCGGCGTAATCCTCTCAATCAGATGCAGATTTTCCAGAACCTTGAGATATTTGGGAAGCTTGTGCACGTCTATCCCTGTCTTGGTTGATATGTCATTCATCTTCGTGCTGCCCTCTGCTATCTTTTCGAGCAACGCAGAATACGTGGAAGGCTCCCTTAACTCCTCGCGCAGGAGGAAAATTGGCTCCTCGTATAATATGGAATCTTTTGCAAGCATTTTTTTGATGTTGGCCGCCAATGATGCTTCGTCGCTGAATTCCCTGAGGTAAAGGGGTATGCCTCCAAGTATGGAATAGCATTCTATGGCAGTCTCAATACTATACTTTGGGAAAAAGAGCATTGCTTCCTTGAATCTGAGGGGGTCTATCCTTAACTGTCCTGTCCTTCTCCCAAAAAGCGGGCTTTTTGAAGACAGGACGTCACGTTCCATCATCCTGACAGACGAACCGCAAAGAATCAGAAAGACTTCGGAATCTTTCAGGTATTCATCCCATCCCTTTTGGAAAAAGGACGGCACTGCTTTGTCTGATTCAACAAGATACGGAAATTCGTCAAACACAAGAATGAGTTTCTTATTTTTCTCTTTTACGTATGAGAAAAGTTCCTCCCACGCTTCTATCAGCGGCGGGCGTTCGTTGAAAGCGTCGGAAATCCTCTTCACAATCCTGCGGATCTGGTCCCTGCTCGCTGACTTATCAGCCAGATGATAAACATGGGGCTTGTCATTATAGAACTGCTTTATGAGCTCCGTCTTGCCGACTCTCCGCCTCCCATAAATAACCATGAAATGCGGCTTGTTCTCCATGTATCTTGAATTCAACGCCTTGAGTTCAGACTCCCTGTTTATGAATTTTATACTCATAATAATTATACTCATAAGTTTAATATTTAAAGATTTCACCCCCTCTCTAATGCAAGTTCTTCAGCATGCGTGCTCCCTCCGCACGACGTTGTTTCAATGCACGCGCTTTGCAATTTCCTTCAGCGACGCGGGGATTTTCTCCGCATTAACGCTGTTCATAAATTGTATGAACGTGTTCATACTAATTTAAGCACACGGAGACATGCAACGTTTTTTAGTATAAACCCTTATCCGCGGCAAATTCGCTTTTCTCCGCCTTAGCCGGTTTTCAAGAAAATGAAGTGATAGGGACTGTTACATATGTAACGTTTACGTTACAATTTTTTCCGTAAAAACAACTTTCGGAAGCGAGCGGAACGCAGTGAAGCGGCAGACCTGCGTCTGTTTTTGATTAACCTTTTTGGAGAAAAAGCTTCTATGGACCGAGTGGGAATTCCACGCCCGCCCAAGCCGACCGTAACGGGTTCGCTGGGCGAAGTTTTGAACCCACGGCCTCTCGCTTGCAAAGCGAGCGATCTACCGCTGATCTATCGGCCCATAACCATCGAATGACAGCCTGCATCATATATCCAAGCTGTCTGCCGCTGGTTGCGAATGGCGCATACCAGGTACGCGCCAGTCTGTTTTTGAAGATGTGTTGAATGAGTAGGAGAAAGTTCTAAGAGCGCGAGATATTATATATAAGGAGGTGATCCAACCGCACGTTCCCGTACGGTTACCTTGTTTATCGAGTGACGAGATGATATTCTTCGCTGAAGTAGCGCCAGACCAGTGCTATGCCTGATCTGTTATGCGCACACTTCAAGCTGTCATAAGGATTCTTCTGGAATCCCTCAAATTGCCCATCTCGTCACTTTACGACTTAGCCCTCCTTGCAAAACCATGGTTCGATCTTTCTCGAAAGAAAAACCTCACCAAGACTTCACTCGGATGGCTTGACGGGCAGTGTGTGCAAGGAGCAGGAACGTATTCGCCGCTAGAGTTTAGGAAGTTTTTTGCTGAAGCTTTTTCGCAAAAAGCTTCTTGCTAACCAGCGACTACTAGGGATTTCGGCTTCACGAGGGTGAGTTGCAACCCTCGATCTGAACCAGGGATGGTTTTGGAGATTAGCTTCACCTCTCGGTGTCGCATCTCATTGTGCCATCCATTGTAGGCCGCGTGTATCCCAGAGGATTCAGGGCATACGGACCTGCCGTGGACCACACCTTCCTCTGACTTATCGCCAGCGGTCCCCCATGAGTGCACCAATAGAATTGGTTAGCAACATGAGGCGTGGGTCTTGTTCGTTACGTCACTTAAGACGACACCTCACGGCACGAACTGACGACGGCCATGCACTACTTCTCAGCGTGTCTGGTAAGATCTTGAGTCTGACCTTCATTCTGCTGTCGCCTCTGGTAAGGTTCCCCGCGTTGAGTCGAATTGAACCGCAGCCTCCACCCCTTGTGTGCTCCCCCGCCAATTCCCTTAAGTTTCAGCCTTGCGACCGTACTCCCCAGGCGGCCCATTTAACGGTTTCCCTCCGACTCCGGAAACCCCCGTAAGATTTCCGATGTCTAATGGGCATCGTTTACAGCTAGGACTACCCGGGTATCTAATCCGGTTCGCTCCCCTAGCTTTCGTCCCTCACCGTCGAATCCGTTCTAGTCAAGCGCCTTCGCCATTCACCTGGTGATTGCCAACAAAAAGATCAGAGAATTTCACTTTCTTCGAAGGATGCGAAAGTGGAATCCCTTCCTTGAATTTGATGATGTTCTCCTTTCCGATTATCCAAAACCGTAAGGAAAGCATTTCACATCCGTCTTTTCTCGATTTCAATTGGTCGAATTTGATTTCGGATGTGCAAATTCCAAGGCTTTCTAGCATCTCTCTTATCTGATTTAGATAATCACGAAGATTATCTTCCAGATAGTGAATTTTTGTTGCTTTCAAAACAATTGCCCTGCTGCGCTTCGAATCTCGTAGATATCCATCGTCGTCGAATAATGCTCCCAAAAAAGAGGCTTTGGTTTTATTGTTTCCATTATAAACCCATGCTGGAATGAAAGTTTTTTGTAAAACTCTTGAACCAGCAGGTGCACCTCTTTTACAAAGCGCATATCCAACTTTATTGCTGTATTGATATCTCGGAGTTCCAGCAATCGAAGTTCCGATATTGAATGGGACTTTTCCGAAAATTTTCATCACAATATCTTTTACTTCGGTTTGCAGTTCAGGCGTCGCGTTTGTGTAAATGAAATATTTCTTGTTTTTGTGTATTGAACCGTCTCCAAACACGTGTCCTAAAAGCCGAGATGTTAGATCTAAGTTATTCGCCATGTATTGTACTTGTTTTAAGCGAAATATATTGGCAATCGCCAACAGGTGGTCCCCCAAGGATTATAAGATTTTACCCTTACCCCTGGAGTACCCTTGACCTCTCCCGGTTCCAAGTCATGCAGTATTCCCAGCAAGCCGACTGGTTTGCCAGTCGATTTCACCAGGAACTTGCAAAACCGGCTACGAACGCTTTAAGCCCAATAATCGTGGTCACCACTCGGGGCGCGGGTATTACCGCGGCGGCTGGCACCCGTCTTACCCACCCCTTATTCCTTGAGCTTTTTGGACTCTAGAAAAGCCCCCTCCTAAGAGAGAGCACTCCGGATTTCTTCCTCACGCTTGCGCGCATTGGGAAAGTTTCGCGCCTGCTGCGTCCCGTAGGACCTGGATTGTTGTCTCAGAATCCATCTCCGGGCTTCCTCTCTCAAGGCCCGTACAGATTATCGCCTTGCCAGGAACGTAACGATAGACGACTTGATACTACATTCCAGGTCGTCATTCGCTTTTACCCTGGCAACAAGCTAATCTGCCGCAGTCCCATCCTTAGTTCAACAATAGAACATTCCAGTATCTATTACCTATCTGGCTTTAGCCTCAGTTTCCCGAGATTGTACCAGGCCCAAGGGCAGGTTGACTACGTGTTACTGAGCTTTATGCTATGGTTTAACCCATAACTTGCATGGCTTAGTCATATCCGGATAGCAGTGACCTCCGGCAGGATCAGCCGGAATTAAAAACTGGCGGGATATATATCTCCTTGTAAATCTCGCTGCTATTCTCACATTCTCCTACTTCAAACTTAATCATATAGATGGAATCGCATCTTGGATTCGCACCCAAGGTCATCATTCTCATCATTGAAATTAAGCTCACATCTTCGACCATAGTTGTCGTTTTTCGACCCCTATGAGCATATATACTATGACACTAGGTATTTTTAAGCTTTCCTGTGACCTGATTTTTCCAGACTTTTTTCCAGTCTTCAATGAAGTAAAAAATTCAAAACAAGACGCCCGCAGCCTCCATCGCCTATTTTTCAGGCTTTGCCTTCGGATTCGAAGGCGCTCCGCCGAACAGCTTGTAACCGACCAGGACGAATACTGCCAGAAGCGCGTATCCGGCGTAAATCATGTAATTTGAATAGTACGCCGCCAGATTCAGGCCGAACGCGGACGCATATGCCAGATCGAACACGACCGCTATCGCTATCCACACGACTGCCGTGCTGGCCATGCCGCCGGCCGATACCTTGACCTTGCCGACATACAGTTTAGTTAGCAGCAGCGCGAGGATTATTATCGTAACGATAGCCGCTATATCGACATACGCAGGGCTTGCCATGAAAACGACCGTGGTGACCGCAAGCAGCACGACCGCGAATATCACGCCGAACAGAACCGACAATTTCAGTTCCGTGATAACCTCCTGTCCATACTATATAAAAATTGGCCAAGGTAGTATTTATTATCGGTAACCAACAAATTAACTGACCGGGTGAGAGCATGGGAAAAAATGGGAAAAACGGGCATAAAGAAGGCAGGAAGCCCGGAAAGGAAGAGATGGGGAGCCTGAAGGTTTCGAAAGCGCAGGATTTCTCGGAGTGGTACAACCAGGTCGTCCAGAAAGCCGGGCTGGCAGACTACGCCCCGATCAGCGGGTGCATGATCATCAGGCCGTATGGCTTCGCCATCTGGGAGAAGATACAGCGGTGGTTCGACGACAAAATAAAGGCAACTGGAGTCGTCAATGCATATTTCCCCATTTTCATACCGGAAAGGTTTCTCAAGAAAGAAAGCGAGCATTTCGAGGGTTTCATGCCGGAAGTGGCATGGGTGGAGAAGAAGGAAGCGAATGAAGAGCACTACGCCCTGCGACCTACGTCGGAAACGATAATGTATGATTCTTACGCGAACTGGATACGCTCCTGGCGCGACCTTCCGCTTCGAATAAACCAGTGGTGCAACATAGTGAGGTGGGAGGTAAAAGCCACGAGGCTTTTCCTGCGGACCAGGGAATTCTTGTGGCAGGAAGGGCACACCGCGCACGCGAGCGAAGAGGAAAGCGAGAGCGAGGTCGCCCTGCGCGCAGCGCAATACAAGGAGCTCGTCGAGACCCAGATGGCCATCCCGGTCATAATGGGCAAGAAATCGAGAAGCGAGACCTTCGCGGGCGCGGACTACACCATTGCCCTCGAAGCGCTGATGCCCGACGGCCGCGGCCTCCAGATGGCGACCTCGCACAAGCTCGGCCAGCATTTCGCGAAGGTCTTCGGCATCAAGTTCACGGACAAAGAAGGCAAGGAAAAGCTCGCATGGCAGACATCGTGGGGCCTGAGCACGAGGACGATAGGCGCGATCGTGATGGTCCACGGCGACGAGAAGGGGCTCGTGCTCCCGCCAAGAATCGCGCCCATACAGGCGGTCATCGTCCCCATTTACGACAACCAGACCAAGAGCGCCGTCATGAAGGAATGCGAGAAGCTGAAGGGAAAGCTTGAAGGGAAGTTAAGGGTCCATCTCGACGACCGAGATGTCTATTCGCCCGGATGGAAGTTCAATGAATGGGAGATGAAAGGCGTTCCCATCCGCATCGAGATCGGTCCGAGGGATATAGAGAACAAGCAGGCGGTTCTCGTTCAAAGGGACATGAAGGAAAAGAAACCGGTAAAATTGTCCGGAATCGAAGCGGAAGTCGAAAAGACCCTTGAACACGTGCAGGAGAACCTTTACAGGAAGGCGAAGGAATTCATGTCAGCCAATACAAAGGACGCGAAGAGCTTCAATGAGCTCGGGAAGCTGATCGCGGACAAAAAAATGGTTAAAGCCAACTGGTGCGGCTATGGCGAATGCGAAGAAGTGGTTAAGGAGAAAACGGCCGCGACCATAAGATGCATCGAGAGCGAGACGAAGGAAGGGAAATGCGCGGTCTGCGGCAAGCCGGCGAAATCGATTGTATATTTTGCGAAGGCGTATTAGATATGCCGTTATCAGAAGTTAAGAGAGTAAGCGTAACTTTTTAATCGTAAATCATAAAACAAGGGCATGGATGTTCAATTAACAAAAGATGAGCAGAAATTGGTCGATTACGCCAAGAAAGCGGTGGCAAAATATAATGCACAGCGCAAGGCGAAAGGAGGAATCGATACAATCTATGCGTTTGTGTTGTCGGATAGCGGCAAGATTTATGACGGCGCTTGTTTGGAATCAACTATCGAATCTGCTGGAGTATGTGCAGAGCGGCTTGCTATTGGAAACATGATTCTGAACGAAACCTATAAAGCCAAAATAATAAGTGTAGTCACATTTGACCCTGTGCCAAACGAGCAAGAAGAAAGCTCAACTCCTTGCGGCACATGCAGGCATGTTATATGGGAAAATGGAAGCCCAAATACGACAGTTATTTGTGGGCAATACATTCAACGAAAGAATGGCTGGGAATTCGTTCCAAAGATGGAAAAATATACAATCAAAGAACTTTATCCAAAACCATACAAAATGGTCAAGTGGAATTAGCTTACCCGTCAATTGCAACTAAAACATTGCAGGTCTAGCCCCAGCCCCTCCTGACAGTGCTGGTTTTCCTGCCGAAGACGAATTTTATCAGGAGCGGCGATGCCGCGTTTATGAGGACGAATGATGCGATGAGGCCGATGTAGAAAACGGGGCTGAGCTTCGTTACAGCGATCGCCACTATTACAACGGTCATCTCGGACAGAGTGACGAAGCCTGACGTGAGTTTCAGCGTATCTGCCATATTGTAACGGAAAATCTTGAAAGCTGCGACTGCCGTGACGACTTTTATGCCGACTATTATGCCCATAATCATCAGTATCGGGATTATCTGGCCGGCGGCTGAAAAAAGATTTATCGAGAGCCCCACAGAAGCGAAGAATACCGGGATGAAGAAGTTCTCCCCTATTTCCTTGACCTTTCTCTTTATCACCGGGTACTGGGCGCTCCTGCACAGCAGCATCCCGGCGATGAAGACTCCCAACACCGAGGCGAGGTTCAGGCCCTGCGTTATGCTGCCGAGCGCAAACGCCAGGAGAAGCGTGAAGGCGAAAAGCGCGTCCTCAATGCCGTACTTCTGTATCGAGCTGGTTAATCTGGTGACGGCCTTGAACCCGACGCGGCCCATGACGACGAAAAGCCCGACGACCAGAAGGATGGTCGTGAATATGGGCCACAGAGTTATTTCAGAGCCCATCATTATGTTCGCAACGATGGCGACGCTGATTATGGCGACGACCTCGTCGACGACCTCGAGACCCATGAGCGTCTGGCCATCTTGCGTGTGCAGCTGTTTCATGTCGGAGAGCGTGCGTGCGACTATCGCGGTGCTCGCTATCGCTATTATGGTCCCCATCACGACCATCGTGTATATGTCCCAGCCGAGAACGAAGCCCGCTCCAAAGACGGCGATGATGACAAAAACGACCCTTGTAAGCTCGATCCAGCTGAACTTCTCGGCCCTGCCCTCGAGGATTTTCCAGTCTATGCTCAGGCTCACGAGCAGGATCATGAACAAAAGGCCGAGATCTGATATGACGGTGATCAGATTCGACGGACCCACCACCGCCAGCAGCGAAGGCCCGAGTATGATGCCCGCGACCAGTTCGCCTATGACGCTCGGCTGCTTGAGCTTGCTGAAAAGAATGCCTCCTACTTTTGCGCCAAAAAGCAGAATCGCCAAACCAAGCAGCGGGTCCAACAACATTTTCCTTCACCAAGCAGTTTCCGATTACCATTTTACAACCCAGGCTGCCAGACGATGGCATGCTCTGGTTTGTTCCCGATAATTTAAGTTAACCTTACGCCCTCTTAAATAGTCATCAGAATCTAAATTTTAACCCCAAAAAAATATTTTAATAATCCAGCCGTCATAGTAAAACTACAAAGCGGAGGTAACAAATCGGCTATGTGGCCGGCTGCAGTGGCGAAGCCACTGAAGCGAATCTCACGCTGTCGCGTGAGGGTTTGCAGGTATTATGAGGCGAAAGCCTGTGACTTCGCAGATACCGGCATAGGAGGGTTCGACTCCCTCCCTCCGCTTTAAGCCTTTTACCAAAAAGGCTTAATCGAAAACCAGAAGCTAACGCTTTCGAAAATCCCTCCCTCCGCTTAGATTTTTCTTCTTGGTCACAAAATAGAACATTTGTTCGATTTCGAAACCGGTAAAATACTGGGCCGATAAAAAGTTGAAATATTTTTTTATATTTCAAGATTCCAAATACTCGTATGGTTTTTGAGACATGGCTGTACGCCCTCGCCAGCGTGCTGGTCGTGAGCGCGATCTCGCTCATAGGCATCGTAACGATTTCGGTAAAGGAGGAAAAGCTTGCGAAAATCCTGCTCTACCTAGTCGCCTTCTCGGCCGGCGGCCTGCTCGGAGGGGCGTTCATCCACCTGCTCCCCGAAGCCGTCGCAGCGTCCGGCTTCACCCTCGCCGTCTCGCTTTCCATCCTCGCCGGCATGATCACGTTCTTCGTCGTCGAGAAAGCCGTCCACTGGCGCCACTGCCACGTCCCGACCAGCGAAAAGCACCCGCATCCGTTCGCCTACATGAACCTCGTGGGCGACAGCATCCACAACTTCATCGACGGCCTGATAATTGGCGCGGCCTACCTGGCCAGCTTCCCGCTCGGCATTGCCACCACGCTTCTCGTCATCCTGCACGAAATCCCGCAGGAGATTGGCGATTTCGGAGTCCTAGTCCACGGCGGCTTCAGCAGGAAGCGCGCTCTCTACGTCAATTTCCTGACCGCCCTGACCGCGGTCGCAGGAACGGTCATTGCCCTTGCCGCCGGCGCCATCTCGCAGAGCATGACCATCCTTCTCGTCCCTTTCGCCGCGGGCGGCTTCATATATGTCGCTTCCAGCGACTTGATCCCCGAGCTCCACAAGGACCATTACGAAACGAAGCGCTCGCTGGCTCAGCTTCTCGTCCTCGTCGCAGGAATCGCGGTCATCCTCGTCCTAAAGATTGTTCTGGGCGGGGATTGATTTCTGAATTACAACTACAAAGACAAAGCATAAATTTCCAAAAAGTTCGCTTTATGTCCCAATTTCATGGGTTAACAGAACTACAAGTTCGATTAATAGTTGTTATATTCAATTCCGAAACCAGCCTCGCCAAAAGATTTTAATACCTCTTGTTTATAACATAGGTTATGATAGAATTTTACAGAACATTATCTAAAGCAGAAGTTGATTCAAGATATTTGAATTTGAAAGACGATTCTGAAAAAAGATATGGATTTGACTTTCCACCTCATGCTACAAAATTAATCATAGTTGATAACCAAGAAAGAAAATTCAATGCCACTAAGCATCATGAACATCAAATATGGGGAAACTTGAGAACATGGTACGAATCCAATAATATTACCGCAGGAACTCGAATTCTTGTAAAATTTAATCCAGACGAAAAGATTAATGGGAATCATGTTGTCCGACTTCTTATTGATAAAATAGGGGGAATTAGAGAAGGAAAAAATATTGAAGAAGAAAATGAAGTCTCCGAACCTAAAAAAATAGAAATACCTCTAGAATTTGAAAGACAATTAGAATCATTTTTGGAAAAAAATCTCAATAAATTAGATCAAGGATTAAAATTATTCAAAGATGACGTTGGCAACTATGGAAGACAATACCTCACAGAGATTGGACCTATAGATTTACTGTGTGTTAATAAGGAAGGTAATTTTGTTGTTGTTGAATTAAAAAAAGGGAGGGGTTCTGATTCTGCTGTAGGTCAAATACAAAGGTACATGGGTTGGGTTAAAGAAAATCTTTGTAAGAATAATCAAAATGTATTCGGCATTATCATTACGCATGAATTTGATAATAAATTAAAATATTCTGTTGTTGCTAATGATAAATTAAAAATACGATACTATAAGATTCATCTTGAATTTGTTTCTGAAGAAGATGTAAGAGAACCAAACTAATTTCTGGCGGGTTTTGGAACTCTTCGCCAATTTTTGCTTCGCAAAAACCGTTACATTTGGCTCGGTCTTTCTTCGAAAGACGAATATAACAGCGATTTAGAGGTTACGCAAACTTGCAGTTTGCTCCACCCAAATTTTTTGCCATCTCTGTTCTCCCTCGCACCTCTGCTTCACGGGGCTCACGGGGGCAAAAAACTTCTCTAAATCGCATATGTTCGCGCGAAATTTCACTCACATCAAGTTGGTTTCGACAGCCAAAACCTGTTTGACTTTTTCAGTTATTCGTTCCAATCGCTTCCGCCTTCGCATAACCAGCAGATGTTATCTGTAATTCCGAGGGCGCAATCAAAAAATAATCGCCAAAAAACTTTCAAAATCAAAAGGTGTCGGTATAAACAGAGAATATAGGACGGGTTTGGAACGAAATAAGGAAAGGATTAGGATCTATCTATTGCGGTGCAGGGACAATATGTGTCCGACTAACTTCCGGAATAGTAACTGTATCTGGATACCAATAGTCACTCAATTTACCATTTTTATGTAACCTCATAATTTCCAGTTTAGACATACTCTTCACTCTTTTTGCTAGTTCTTTGTCAATACGTTTTTGCTCTAGGTCTTTGCTGTAGAATGGGAATTTATGTCTAACGCATATATTTTGCATTCTGACATTTCTTCTAAATTGTTTTACTTCTGCATCAGTCCACTTTGGATGGATATAATAATCGTTACTTGTTTGTGGGTTTTTTTGGTCATAGTTATCAAAAGTTTGGTTTAAGGGTCTGAACCTGCAATCTGCAATTTGGACTCCCCATTCCCAACATTTCAGTCTTTTTTTCTCCATTCCTATGAAGTCATAGTCCCAATTATATAACATAAAAACGTAGATGTCTTTTGTGTTGTATCCTGCCTTAACAAGTGTGTCTAGTTGTTTTTTTATTAATTTGTGCTCGGAGTAATCGTGATCCCACGCAATTCTTGGGTTTATGAATCTGGCCTTTTTTATTAATTCTGCTAACTTAGGTGTGAGTAGTCTCCCGTCTATCCCGCATTGGCATTCACAGTAAACAACTCGCCCATTATATGATACTTCTGAAATCTCCTTTAGTATTTCTTCGATATAAGGATTTGCCAGCAAGTTATTATCATAGAAGATTATTCTGTTACTGCAAATTTCATCTTTAATGCTTTTTTTATACTTGAATTTTGGTTCAATTTTCCATGTCCCACAGAACTTACATTTTCTAACACAACCTCTTGATGTATGAACAATCTGGTAATCTACGTCAACTAAATCGTATGCTGGTTTACATTTTTCAGCTTTCTCATCAACTCCAATAAACACGTCGTCACATCCTGACTGCTTACAATGTTCTGGCATAAGAGAAGCATATATCCCCCCTACGATAACCTTTGCATTAGGGTACTCTTTTTTGTAGAAATTAACACTATCCCAAACATAACTCGACCAGTATGTGAAAAGAGAGCTTATCTTAATCTCATCGGGTTTAAAGTTTCTTACCTTCTTATTCCCTCTAACTAGTTTAACCTTGTCCTTCTGTTCTCTATGATAAGCTGCGAGTTTTAAGAGGCCGAGGGGTAGAAAATCACGATGATTCGTGCTTTTTGGAGGGATGGGAAAACTGGGTTCAACTAGTAAGACTTTCATTTTCTACCACCTTGATCCAACCATACGTTTTTATAGCAATGAGAGTTGCAAAATATCTCAACAGCATCTATCCCTCCGTCGGTCTCTGGAAAAGTGCTATTTGTAAACTTAAATGGAAATATAATACCATTTTTAATTCCCAAAAAACTTTGACTCAAAAAATCTTCAGCTTTTTGAATACGAGGTGCACCAGAGATACCCCTACTTAATGCACCAATTATTACAAAATGCAATAACCATTCCCCACCTGTGCCTTTATAGTTGATGACGGGTAAAAATTCTGGTGTAAAATCACAATGAGTAAAATATCCTCTGATTGTCTCAAAGACGTACGATTTTAATAACCTTACTTTTTTCTCAGGGTTTTTTAATTTATTTACCTTTGAAAAATAGTCTTCTAATACTCTTGATTCTGCTGTGGTTACAAAATCATCCGCTTCTTTGTCCCAGAAACGAGAATTAATTGTCAAAAACATAATAAACTTTTTAGTTCGACTTGACGAAGCGATATCTCTCTGCATTTCAAGGAGTTTTCGTATTGCTTGAGATTTGTAGTATTTTTGGACATTCCCTTTGTCATCCATCACTTCCAAAGGAGAAGTGATTCCATTACAAAAATCAAGATTATAAATCGTTACAACATCATTCTGGCCAAATGAATTCCCATTAGTATCTCTCCCTCGTAAAACCACTTCTTCAATATACCCATCATAAACACTAAATGAAACTAATTTTCTGGTGCGTTCAAGTTCTCTCAGTTTGTTTTCTAATTCGTCAACCCTTTTTCTTGGTTGGCTTGTAGAGGAGGGGTTGGGATAATCTCGACATTGAAAAGCAATTACGTGATCTATATAGTCTATCCATTCACATAAATCTAATGCTTGAATACCCGGTAAGCCCATATAGATAAACTTATATCGTAAATGTTCATGGATGAATTTAATTAGTGGTTTACACCATTTAGTTCTTATTATCTTTTTTGAGGGATTGTCTTGGAACTCTCCCATTTTACTCCCCGCTTATTCTCTCTTCAATATTCCTCTTTAAGTCCATTAGCAATGATAGGTAATCTGCCTTATTACTCGCAATGGCTTGTATGTACTTCTCATCAATAATTTCCATAACTACTTTGAGTTGTTCTGACAACTCAATATCTAAAGACTCAAGAAGTTCTAAAAGGTTTTCAGGTTGTTTTTCAGGTTCTTTATGTTCAACTTTAGGTAATTTTTTGATTTTTTTAATAGATTCCTTTTCTAAAGATTCTGTCCTTTTTGCTTTCTTTTTTCTATGTTGATCAATAATTCGTTGTATATCCTTTTCAAGTTCTTTTGCAAACTTTACTACTTTCTCTCCATCTTTAACCCTCTCGGACCGTATTGCTTTTCTGTCTAGGCGACCATTTATCAGGTCATAAGTTCTACGAACTTCTATAAGTATATCTAATAGTTTCTCTGTATTTTCTGTGTAATAAGATATATTTGCTTGGGATTCCTTAAGCCCATTAATGGCATCATCTAACTGTTCATCTGCTAAAGTAAATTCTTGATGTTTATTAGCTTCATCGTTGTAGTATGATGCAACTTCACTCAAAGCTTCATAAAAAAGACTTCTCAATGGCGAGGTTTCAAAATCAGTACGTGCAGCATTAGGTAATAGATTTTGGTTTAGAACTATTATCTCACCAATATATCTATCAAAGTATGTGTTCCTACTAAAATATTTTACAATGTGACTGCGGTCACCTATTGCAAAACCTTGTTTAGTTATTAAAAACCCCCTTAATTTTTTATCGCTTATCTTCTTCCTAGCCGAATTTAGAGAACCCCAAGCTACTCCAAAAAATTCACCACCACTTTTAACTTCCTTAAATAATGGCTCTAATGGCTCTCCATTATCACTTTCTTTAAAAATTTCGTCTGTATATGGACGATATAGTTTTTCGATTTGAGTATTAACCTGCAAAGTTAGATTTATCAAATTAAATTCTATATCATGTTTTTTAGATAATTCAAATATCTTATCCTCAATAATTTTTGCCCATTTAAATTTATCCGGATTGAAATGTAATGGCACAACTTGTCTCAAATACTCTGCAATGTCCTCAAATTTTGAAAGTGATTTAAAAAAATTAGATTCAAGACCAATCATCTCAACTCGTGTTCCAAATTTGTTGAATTCCTCAGGTCTAAGTGCTTTTAATTCAGTGTGTTTTTGTAACAGGGATTGTAAATCCACAAGCTGTTCCCCAGTAATCTTTCCTTTCGCTCGTTCTTCTCGTTGTTGGTCTATCACATCCCTCATCAACTTAAAGTTAAAGATTAGCAGACCAGATACTTCTTCTTTTTTAGTAGATTTCGAATAAATGTGTAGCTGGTCGCATAAATGAAAGGCACTATATATTCCAATACCTCTAAATCCAACATCTATTTGCGGGTTTTTATCAGAAATCCCAAGTCTAACAGCATTTCTTAGTGTTTTTTCATCCATCCCATGACCATCATCTTCAACTACGACAGAGTTTACCCGTATTTTTATATCAATATTTTTAGCCCCAGCATCTACTCCATTCTGCACATATTCCCTAAGGGCATCCCGTGGATCAGGATACATACCCTTAGTTAAAATCGAAACGATTTCAGCGCCTATATCATGTTTTGTGACATTTAAGCTCATTTTAATCAGCCCGACTCCTATTGATAGATTATTGAGTTCCTGTGTGTTTAAATCTATCGATAATACGCTTTTATGCAACACTGGTTTTAGCCCAGTAGTTGTACAGCAGATTTGTCCATTATAGTCATTGTTTTTTAGAAAAAATTTCAGCAAAAATATGGCGCCCTCGGGAACTCTCCGACTTCGGCATCGCCATCATACTATCGGCTTCGGGACAGATAACATACGGCTAAACGACTCAGCTTCGCCTCGTCCAAATTTTTCTGAATTATGGGCTATCATCACGGTTCAGAAAAACTTCGTTTATCCGCATATGTTACACGAAACAATTCTTTCTTCTACTCGTACCTCAGCGCCTCGATCGGGTTGAGCTTCGCCGCCTGCCTCGCGGGCAGGAGGCCGCTCGCGAGGCCGATGAAGCACACGAAAAACCTTAAAAAAGCTTAAATATGTGAAAACACATATATTCACATAGTTGAGGTAGAGGTGATGACATGACAAACCTGACTTTGGCCGTTCCCGCCAAGCTGCATGAAAAGATGAAGCAGCACTCCGAGATAAGGTGGAGCGAAATAGTCAGAATGGCCATACAAAAGAAGATTGAAGACCTTGAGCTGATGGACATGCTGACGAACAAGAGCAAGCTTTCCGCCAAGGATGCGATGAAGATAAGCGAGGAGATAGACGAGGAAGTTGCCAAGAAACTGGGATTGATATGATAATAGTAATTGATACCAACGTCCTGATTTCAGCTCTCATAAAGGATTCGCTTACCCGCAGGATCATTGTAGGCTATGGGATGGATTTTGTTTATCCGGAGATATCATTGCATGAGATCCGAAAGCATGAAAAACTGATAATCAAAAAATCCGGGTTGACGGTGGATGAATTCCACCGCCTTCTAGCAAGGATACTCGATTATGTCGTGCTTGTCCCCACGGAGGTGATCGAGGAGCATGTCCGCGAGGCAAAATCCATAATGTGCGACATCGACCCGAAGGACACCGTCTTCATCGCGACCGCACTTTCGTTCGAAAATGCAGTCATATGGAGCGAGGACAAGGACTTCGACAAACAAGATAAGATCAAAGTCGTGAAAACAAGGCAGCTTGCTAGGCTATTCGAGAAATAGGTTTTACTTTGATATCACCCCCAGATTGTATTCGGCCGCCGCCCATGTATAAGAATTCACTCGGAGGGTATTTTTCAGAAGATCCAGTTTCGCCCGGAATTCAGCGGAATCGGATTGGTGCATTGTGATGCACGAATATCCGGGTTTTTAGTGCATCACGATACTCTAATTTCGGCGTGTGGAATCCCCGATCCGCATTTCGTCCGCTTCATCTGGCAGGCAAGAGGAAAAGGCAACGAATATAGCCGACTTTAGGAACAGACTTGACTTTTAGAGCAAAGCAGGTGGAGGGGAAAAGCTTTGAAGACGTTACTGTAATTGGGATGGGAGTCTTGGGGGGGGAGACGGCCCGGTGAATAGATTCAGCGGGGATTTGCCTCTGTTTAGATGAATTTTGGTGCTGCAACGATTCATGCGCTCTCGATCTTACTAAGTCGATTAGAATAGCTTGAGAGCATGCGACCTGAACGAATTTAGCAGAAACAAAATGATTTTAAACATAACGGGGTCTTTTCAACTTCTATTCGTATCTCAGCGCTTCTATCGGGTTCAGCTTCGCCGCCTGCCTCGCTGGCAGGAGGCCTGACACCAGGCCTATGGCGACCGCGAACAGCATTCCCTGGACGATGAGCCTCGGGGTGACGAGGGCGAGTGGCGTTCCCAGAATCGAGTTCAGGAAGGCCGCGCCGCCGAAGCTCAGAAGGATGCCTACCACCGCGCCCAGCGCGCTTATCGAGACGGACTCGAAGACGATCGATGCCAGCACCTGGCGATTCGTTGCGCCGATCGCCTTCATCGTTCCGATTTCGCGTCGCCGCTCGCGCACGGCCATCATCATGACGTTCATTATCACGATTCCGGAGATGAGGGCGGCTATGCTGCCTAACGCAAAGGTCAGGAGGCTGAGCTGGGAGAGCATGTCGCCGACGGACTTCATTATCGTCTTGTCCGTCGCGGCCTCTATCTGGTCGAAGTCGTCGTTTATCGCCTTCTCTATCCTGTCCGCGTCTTCGGGTGTCGAAGGCTGGATCATCATGAGGGTGATCGTGTCCTTCTCTCCGGAAACTTCCTGGAGCACGGAAAGGTCGGTCATTATGCCGTTGTCCATCTGGTCCTTTCCGGTCTCCTCGAGCTTGCCGACTATCTCGAAGTCCTTCCCGTCGATTTTTATCGTATCGCCGACGACGAAGCCCTTGGAATCCGCGGCTTTCTTGCCCACCACGACCTCGTATTGGCCGTCTTCGCGTTCCCTGCCCTCATCGAGCTTTATGTTCGATCCCCTGAATAAGTCGTTGCTCTCCGGCGAAGTGCCGGTGACCGAGCCGACTTCGTCCGTGTTCACGAACAGTATTTCCGCGATTTTTTCGATGCCGGCGATGTTCCTGACTTCGTCCACGAGCGACTGGTCTATCTTGCTGTTCCGTACCATGAAACCCGGGATGCCGCTTTCGCGGACCGTGACCAGCCCCGCAGTGATGCTTATCTGGTCGTTTACGAAGGTCGTGATGCCTTCCGAGAACGAAGAGACGCTGGTCACCAGGAATATCCCTATGGTCACGCCTAGCATGGTGAGGAACGTCCTGAGCTTGTGACGTCCGAATTCCTTGAGCGCCATTTCATATATCATTTTTTCTCACTTTTTGTTTTCCTTTGATGATTAACCTTTTCTGATCGCGTCAATCGGGTCGGTCTTGATCGCGACCCACGCGGGATACACGCTGAACAGGAGGGTGAGGATGACCCCATAAGCGACTGCCCCGCCTGCGAGCAGGGGGGTGATGACGGCGATCTTCGTGCCGCCTAGGAGGACGTTGTTCAGGAGGTCGACGAAGAAGAACGATATCGCGAGGCTTATCAGGCTCCCGGTAACGGAAAGGATTAGGCCTTCCTCGATTATCTGCTTGAATATCGTCCTGCGGAACGCTCCGACCGCCTTAAGGATTCCTATCTCCCTCCGCCTCTCGAGCACGGAGGTGTACATGGTGATTATTATGCCTATGCCGGCGACCAGCGACGCTACGAATCCAATGCCCAGCGTGAAGATGTTAAGGGTCGCGGTCGACTGCTGCGCCGTCTTGAGCGCGTCAGCGATGGTCATGGCCATTAAATCGTCATGCTCCTCTTCTATCGTGTTCTTTATCTCGTCGACGAAGGAGATGTCCGCCGGCTCGATGACTATCTGGTTCGCCTCGCCCTGCATGTCGTAGATGTCCTCGCCGTACGCGTAGGGCATCACTATGAGCAGATCGAACGATCCCTGCCCTTCTTCAGCGATGCCGAAAACTTCGACCTGCTTGTTGTTGAGGGTTATGAAATCGCCAGAAGAGGCGCCAAAAATGCCCGCGGCAACGGATCCCATCACGACTCCCTGCTCGTCGTTGTCGGGCCAGTAGCCTTCCTTGAGGGCGAGGTCCGCGGCGCCGAAGAGATCGAGGTCGTTCATGTCTATTGCATCGACCTCGCCGAACATGCTGCCCGGGATTTTGCTTATTATCGGGGCGACGCGGCTCACACCAGCGATGGAGCGCAGGGATTCGATTTCATCCGCCGAAATGGTTCCTATATTGAAGCTTCCTGGCGGACCGGACATCATGGACATGTCGAAGCGCTTTGTCACGAAAATCGTGCTGGAGCCTACCTTGCTGCCGCTCGAGGTAATCAGTTCGTTGACTCCCGCCGATATGGAGCCGAGAGAAATGATGGCCGTTATCGCTATTATTATGCCCAGGACCGTGAGGATAGTCCTGACCCTATGCTCCTTCAGATCCTTTATGGCCAGATCGAGCATATTCACCAACTATCTCCCCGTCCTTGATCCTTATCTCCTGGTGTGCGCGCTGCGCAAGGTTAAGGTCATGGGTGACTATGATCAGCGTCTTCTTCGTCTTTGTATGGAGGCTCTCGACGAGCTCGAATATCTCCTTGCCGGTCTTCGTGTCGAGGTTGCCTGTCGGCTCGTCCGCGAGTATGATTTCGGGCTCGTTTATCAGCGCTCTTGCGATGGCGACCCGCTGCTGCTCGCCGCCGGACATTTCATTAGGCTTGTGGCTCATCCTTTTTTCGAGGCCGACCTTTATCAGAAGCTCCCTTGCTTTCTTGAACGCCTCGCCTTTGCCGTATCCGCTGAACCTCATGGGCAGCGCTACGTTCTCTATCGCGTTCAGGCTGGTTATCAGGTTGTAGGCCTGGAAGACGAAGCCTATCTTCTTTCTCCTTATCAGGGCAAGCTGGTCGTCATTCATTTCCGAGACGTCCCTGCCGTCGACCAAAACTTTCCCTTTCGTCGGCGTGTCCAGGCAGCCGAGTATGTGCATGAGAGTCGATTTCCCCGAACCGGATGGCCCGACTATGGCCGCGTATTCTCCGGCCGCGATTTTGAGGTTGATGCCTCTCAGCGCATTCGTCTCGACGTCCTTCATGCAGTAAATCTTCCACACGTCCCTGAGTTCAAGTATTATCCTTTTCATGCGCCGCACCGCTTAAAAATCAGATGCTATTTTTTCAGCCGCTTCCTGATCCTCCAGACGTAGTAGCTTTCCAGCACCACCACGACTATCAGGACCGGGACGAGTGGTGAAAGGCCGGCCTCTCCGCCCTGGGAAGAGCTGGCGGATGACTTGGTTATGCTGACCGGGTATTCGCTGCTGAAAAATTTGTTGCTCTCGTCCAGGTAGGAAATGTTCACCGTCGCCTGGCCGTACTCGAAGCCCGTGAAGCGTATGGTCTTGGACTTCGACGGCCTCAGTTCGTTCGCGATTGCCGAGTCCGCGGTCTTGCCTCCCTGGACCAGAAGAATTTTGAGCGCTTTGGCGTTCGCCGTTCCGATGTTCTCTATGTCGACCTTGAAGTCCGAGCCGTCGATCTTCGCGCTCAGTATGTCTATTATGGGCTTGCCCCTTATGGGTATGCCCAAGTAAAAGGAATCCGCCGCGGGCGTACCGCTCTCGTCGTCATAGCTCAGCATGAGGACGCTCGGGTAGGTCGTGTATTCGGCGGAGTTGTCGATGCTCATCTGGAACTTCGCTTCCTTCGTCTCTCCGGCGTTTATCGTTCCTATGTAATGGAGGCCGCCTGACAGCACGGGTACTATGAACGTCGTGTTCGAGGCCAGCGCCGCTTCCATTGACGAAGCAGAGCCCGTGCCGACGTTTTTTATCGATGCCGTGATGGTCACGGTGTCGCCCGGTTCGATATCCTGGGGATCAGTAACGATGTTGTCAAGCACGAGCTTGGGCTTCCCCTGCACCTGAAGTATGACTTTGTTTGTGATCTGGGTATCGCTGCCCGCATTGTAATACTTGAACTCAAGCTCGTAGTTGTCGGATATGGCGTCCTTGTCCACATATAATTTGTACGTTGCGGTAACGTGATCGAACGCCGCGACCCTTGAAAAAGTTTTAATTTTTTCCTGGCCCGGAAGCAGGGTGAAAGGGCTCTTCGAGTTTATTTCGAGCATTACATTGTCGGCAGAAGCATAACCGCTGTTCTGCAGCGAAACTTCTATGTCAACAACCTGGCCCGGCTCGACCGGGTAGGGGTTTTGCTTTGTCAGAACCACCTGCAGATTGCCGGTTATGGCCGTGGCCGAAAATGCCCCATGGGCTAGCAAAAGCGCAAACAGACTCATGGCAAAAATCGATATTATCTTGTTTTTCATGCAAACCACGGGATTAGAATGATAATATTGTATTTATTTATATAAAGTTTATCAGGATTTTCAGGATTTCAAGAAGACAAGAAGGGGAAAACCCAAAAAACCGGGGAAAACTAATGTTATTTGTTTTAACGCGATTTAAAAGCGTTCTGTAAATCTTTATAAAATGTTTTTACAATACCATAAAGATTTGAATGGACTTCAAAGGCAGGGACATAATTTCTATCAGGGATTTTTCGAAGGAAGAGATTCTCTACATCCTCAAGGCCGCAAGAAGGATGGACAAGCGCCCGGACCCTTCCTTGATGAAGGGGAAGGTCATGGCCTCGCTTTTTTTCGAGCCTTCGACGAGGACGAGGCTCAGTTTCGAAAGCGCGATGACGAGGATGGGAGGAAGCGTCATAGGATTTTCCGAGCCGGGGACCACGTCGCAAAGGAAAGGCGAAACGTTGTGGGACACGATGAAAATGGTCGAGAAATACGCGGACGTCATAGTCATGCGCCATCCAGCCGAAGGCGCTGCGAGGATCGCGGCGGAAGCGGCCGGAATCCCGATAATAAACGGAGGCGACGGCGCCAACCAGCATCCAACGCAGACGCTTCTCGACCTTTACACCATACAGAAAGCGAAGGGCAGGCTCGACGGCCTGAGCGTCGGCTTTCTCGGAGACCTGAAATACGGCAGGACCGTCCATTCGCTTGCCATCGCGCTTTCCCATTTCAATACTGCCATGTATTTCATCTCGCCGGAAGCGCTGAAGATGCCCGATTCCTATCTCGAGGAACTCGGCAAAAAGGGGATAAAATGCCGCGAAGAAACCGACCTCATGAAAGCCGTCGGCAAGCTGGACATACTTTACGCGACCAGGATACAGAAAGAGCGCTTCCCGGACCCATTCGAATACAAGAAATACGCGGGCATCTACAAGCTTGACAGGTCGATACTTCCTCACGTAAAGCCATCGCTGAAAATCATGCACCCTCTCCCGAGGGTTGATGAACTGAATCCGGAACTCGACGAGACCAGTCATGCGCTTTATTTCGAGCAGGCGGGCAACGGCATCCCCGTGCGCCAGGCTTTGCTTTCGCTCGTGCTCGGGAGGATAAAATGAAGGCCAAGACGCTCAAGATATCCGCCATAAAAGAAGGGACCGTGATAGACCACATCTCGACCTTGAACACGTTCAAGGTGGCCGAACTCCTTAACCTCAAGGACGGCCAGAACGTCGTCACGGTCGGCGTGAATTTCGAGAGCAAAAGGCTGGGCAGAAAAGGCGTGATAAAGATTGGGGGGCGCTTCCTCACGAAGCAGGAGGTCGACAGAATCGCGCTGGTCGCGCCCGAGGCGAACATAAACATAATAAAAGGGTACGACGTGACGAGGAAATTCAGCGTGAAAATACCCGACGTGATTCATGGAATAATAAAATGCGCAAACCCTGACTGCATAACCAACAGGGAACCCGCAAAAACGAAGTTTCATGTTCTCAGCAGAAACCCGCTGAAGGTGAGGTGCCACTATTGCGAAAGGGTGGCGGAAAAGGAAAACATAGAGCTGGTATAGATGAGCATGAACCTTGAGACAGAGTTCTGCGGAATTCGCCTGAAAAACCCCACCGTGCTCGCTTCCGGTATTCTGGGCGTGTCGAAAGCGTTGCTTTCGGATGTTATAAAAAACGGCGCAGGGGCGGTCACGATAAAATCAGTCTCCTTCGAATCCCGCGAGGGTCACAAGAACCCGACCGTCATCGCTTTCGATGCAGGGATGATGAATGCGGTGGGCTATTCGAACCCGGGCGTCGCCGGTGCGAAAAAGGAATTCGCTGGCCTGGAGAAACTCGGCGCCCCTGTTTTCGCGAGCGTTATAGGCCAGGAACCGGAAGATTTCGTGAAAGTCTTGGAAGGGCTAAAAGGCCTCGGATTCTCGGCCATCGAAATCCCTCTTTCCTGCCCGCATACGCCGGGCTTCGGCACGCTCGCCGGCCAGGACACGCCTGAAAAAACGTCCGAGATAACCAAAGCCGTGGTGAAGCACGCCGAGCTTCCGGTGTTCGTCAAGCTCTCGCACATCACCAGAAACATTGGAGAAGTCGCCAGGGCGGCCGAGAAGGCGGGCGCCTCGGCGATAACCGCCATTAACACCGGCGGCCCGGGCATGATAATAAACATCGAGGCGAAAAAACCGGTCATGGGCTTCAAAATAGGAGGCATATCGGGACCGGCGTTGAAACCAATCGCCGTACGCTGCGTTTATGACATCTACGAGAACGTGAAAATCCCCATAATAGGGACAGGCGGCATTCTCAGCGGGCGCGATGCGATAGAGATGATGATGGCCGGGGCGAAAGCGATAGGCATTGGCTCCGGCATTTATTACAGGGGAATGGACGTCTTCAGAAACGTATGCGACGAGATTGCCGGATGGATGAAAAAGAACGGTTACGAAAGCCTTGACGAAATAGTGGGTGCTGCGCATGGCTGAGCTTCCGGAGATGGCCAGGATAAAGAGAATAGCTGACGAGAATCCTTACGTGAAAACGTTTTTTCTTGACAAAAAAATCGACGCGAAGCCCGGCCAGTTTGTGATGGTATGGATACCGGACGTGGACGAGAAGCCGTTCTCGCTTTCTTGCATAGGGAAGGAAACGGCGATAACCGTCGAGGAAAAGGGCAATTTCACCCGCGCGCTCTTCAAAATGAAGGAGGGCGATAAAATCGGGATTCGCGGGCCGTATGGAAACGGCTTCAGCCTGAAAGCGAATGCGTGCGTGGTCGCCGGCGGCTGCGGCGTCGCTCCTCTTTCACCGCTCATCGGTCAGCTGAAAAATCCCTTTGTCATACAGGGGGCGCGCTCGCAAGACCGCATCATTTTCGGCGATAGATTCGGGGGAGCGGTCATCACCACGGATGACGGCTCGGCGGGAACGAAGGGCTTTGTCACGGACGCGCTCGAAGATGCGCTGAAAAAGAGGAAATTCGCAGCCGTTTACATGTGCGGGCCGGAAATCATGATGAAGAAGGTCTTCGAGCTTTGCGAACGCTACGGAGTCGAATGCGAGGCGAGCCTCGAACGTTACATGAAATGCGGCTTCGGCGTATGCGGCCAGTGCGAGGCCGGCGGGCTGCGCGTGTGCAAGGACGGGCCTGTGCTCTCGTCCGCACGGCTCAGAATGATCAAAGACTTCGGCAATTTTGCCAGGCTGAAAAGCGGCGAAAAGGTCGCGATAAGCGAATACGCAAAATGGAGATGCAAATGAGCGGAAGCGTGATTATCGAGAACGGGATGGTTTACGTGAACGGCAGGCTTATTGGAAAAAACATTCTCGTCGAGGACGGCAAGATCGCGAAAGTGACGAACGCGAAAATCCAGGCCGACGAAACGATCGATGCCGCCGGCCTGCTTGTCCTGCCGGGCTCGATAGACCCTCACGTCCACTTCAGGGAACCGGGCCTTACCTACAAGGAAGATTTCCGGACTGGCAGCTTTGCAGCGGCAGCGGGCGGCGTGACCTGCGTGCTGGACATGCCAAACACGAAACCCCCGACCCTTACAAACAATCTGCTTCTGGAAAAGACCAGGCTTGCCTCAAAAAAATCCGTGGTTAATTTCGGTTTTCATTTCGGCTCTTCTCCGGAAAATCTTGCCGAGATAAAAAAAGCGAAACGCATCGCCTCCGTCAAGATATTCATGGATGCGTCCACGGGGAACATGCTTATCGAAGATGAAAACGCCATAAGGGACATAATCAGCAACTCCCGGCTTTCAGCGATACACGCGGAAGGCAGGAACGTCAAAAAAGCGATAGGCATTGCACAATCGCTCGGAAAAAAATTCTACCTGTGCCATATAAGTACGGAAAGCGAAATGGGATATGCGAGGCAGAACAGGAAGGAAAACCTGTTCGTCGAGGCAACGCCGCACCATCTTTTCCTTACGGAAAACGACCAAAACAGATTGGTGAGGATGAAGCCGTCGCTCAAGAACGAGAGCGACCGGCGCTCGTTATGGGATGCGCTGAACGACGGGACCATCGATACGATAGGCAGCGACCACGCGCCGCACACGATCGAGGAGAAGCAGGCCGGCGATCTTTACGGCGTACCGGGCGTCGAGACCCGGCTGCCGCTCATGCTCGACGCCGTTAGCAAGCGCAGGCTCACGCTCAAGCGCATGGTCGAAACCATGTGCGAGAATCCTGCAAAAATTTTCAGGCTTAAAAACAAGGGGTTCATAAAAGAAGGGAATGACGCCGACCTCGTGATAGTCGACATGAAACTCGCAAAGAAGGTGAGAAACGATGGGCTGTTCACCAAATGCGGCTGGTCGCCGTTTGAGGGATTCGAAATCCGCGGCTGGCCGACGCACACGCTGGTGAATGGGAACGTGGTTTTCGAGAACGGGGAAATTCAAGATGGAAATAAGGGAGAGGTGGTGGAGTATGGATGATTACAAGAAGGAATTCATAGAGTTCCTTGTGAAAACCGGCGCGCTGAAGTTCGGCGAATTCAAGCTGAAGAGCGGAAGAATTTCCCCCTATTTCATAACCACAGGCATGTTCAATAACGGCAAGACCATTTCCAGGCTGGGGCATTTCTACGCCGAGGCGATAAAGGATGCGATCGGAAGCGAATTTGATGTGGTTTTTGGGCCCGCTTACAAGGGCATCCCTCTTTCCCTTGCCGCAGTAATATCGCTGTCGGAAATGGGCATGAACAAGGGCTTTGCCTTCAACCGCAAAGAAGCGAAGGCTTACGGGGAGAAGGACGCTGTAATAGGATCGGAAATTAAAGACGGCGTCAGGATCGTTCTCGTCGATGACGTCATAACGTCAGGGACGTCGATAGGTCTTTCGGTCGATCTCCTGAAAAAGCTGGCGAATGTCGAGATACCATGCGTAGTCATATCAGTAGACAGGCAGGAAATCGGGCTGGAAGGGAAATCCGCAACGGAAGAAATAAGGGGTAAATACGGCATAAGCGTCAAATCAATAGCATCGATAAAAGAGATTATAGACTACCTTCACAACAGGAAAATAGACGGAAAAGTCTATGTTGATGATGAGATGAGCAAGAAAATGCACGAGTATTTGGAAAAGTATGGTGTAAAATGAAACTGTCCGAGGCGATAAGATGAGCATAATAAAAATGGAAAGGAGCATAATACCGGCATGCGACCTCCCCACGCTTGAAGCGCTCGAAAAGCTGGTCAGGGAAACCTGCGATATAAAGGGCATTGGCGGCTACAAGATAGGCTTCGAGCTCGTCATCCCTTTCGGCATGCGCAGGGTTATTGAAACCATCAGGAAACACACGGAACTTCCGATTATCTACGACCACCAGAAAGCGGGGACGGACATCCCGGACACCGGCGAGAAGTTCATGAAGGCGTGCAAAGGCGTAGATGCCGTCATACTTTTCCCGCAGGCAGGACCGGAAACCGAAAGGAGGTGGATAGAAGCGGCGAGAAACGAGGGCATGGGAGTGATAATAGGAGGCGAGATGACGCATCCCAAATTCCTGGAAAACGACGGCGGCTTCATCCTTAACAGCGCGCCGAGGACGATTTATGAAATAGCCGCTTCGCTTGGCGTGAAGGATTTTGTCGTACCAGGGAACAAGCCCGAGCGCATCCTTGAATACAGGAAGATGCTGGAATCGAAAGGCATAAAGCCCGTTTTCTATTCGCCCGGCATGATAACGCAGGGCGGCGACATCAGCGAGGCGGCGAAGGCCGCCGGAAGCGAATGGCATGCCATAGTCGGACGGGCGTTATATCAGTCCGGGGATATCAGGACAAAGGCAGAGGAACTGGCGAAGAAATTGCATGGCTTTTGAGAGTTCGAGATGCTAATACGGCGCCGATATAATATTTAAATATTCGTTTATATAATTGTCTTTACATATTGACATACTGGGCACTGATACGTTGAAAAAACAGGATTCTAGTGCTTTGGGTGCGGACATGGCAGAGGAAAAGGGACAAAAAGAGCAAAGGAAGGAAAAGACGGACAAGAGGAAAGAAGAGCACAAGGAAGCTGCCAGACCCCCCGAGAAAAGACTGCAGAACATCATAAGGCTTGGCGAAACCAACCTCGACGGAAACAGAAAAGTAGCGCACGCGATAATGGACATCAAAGGCATCTCTTTCGCGATGTCAAAAGCCATATCCGAAATTTCCGGGTTTGGCGGCAAAAGGGTCTCGGAGCTTTCAGAGCACGAGATCCACAAGCTGGAGGATATTATAGACAACCCGGAAAAATACAACGTGCCTCCATGGTTGTACAACAGGAGAAAGGAGCCTGAAAAGGGCCTTACAAGGCACCTGACCACCTCGCAGCTCGATATTACGCAGAAAACGGACATAGACAGGATGAAAAAAATAAAGTCGTACAAGGGCGTGCGTCACATCCTCGGCCAGCCAGTGCGCGGCCAGAGGACGAGGAGTTCGTTCAGAAGCGACAGAACGGTCGGGGTGCAAAGAGCGAAAGGCAGGCCAGGCGCTGCAGCAGGAAAGAAAGGCAAGTGATGATTATGAGAAGGCTGAAAAAGAAGCTGAAAAGGCCGAGAAGGCCATGGGATTCGTCCAGATTAGATGAGGAAGCGAAAGTGCTCAGGGAATTCGGCCTCAGGAGAAAGAGGGAAATATGGAGCGCGGAAGAGATAGTACGCAACTTCAGGCGGAGGGCAAGGAACCTGATAGCTGTCAAGGACGAAAAGAAGGCCAAAATCATGCTCGACAGGCTGGTGAGCATGGGCCTGATCCAGAAGGGGCAGGGCCTCGAATACGTCCTCCAGCTGAAGGTAAATGACCTGCTGAACAGGCGACTACAAACGCTTGTTTTCAAAAAAGGCTTCGCTTCAACCGTTAACGGAGCGAGACAAAGCATAACCCATGGCCATATTTATGTCGCAGGGAGAAGAACGACTTTCCCGGCCTGCATAGTTCCGATTGAAAATGAGAACCTGATAGAAATCAGAGGTGGCAAGAAATGAAGGATGAAAAATGGGGCGTTGCCCACATATATTCTTCGGCCAACAACACCATAATCCACATAACAGACCTTACAGGGTCTGAAACCATTGCCCGCTGCTCGGGCGGCATGATAACAAGCAGGGACAAAGACAAGGGTTCGCCGTTCCCTGCGATGAAAGCCGCAAGGAAAGTCGCTGAAGAGGCGCTTGCGAAGGGCATAGTAGGCGTTCACCTGAAGATCCGGGCGCAGGGCGGCCACAAGAAGAAAATCCCGGGCGCAGGAGCGCAGCCGGCGATACGCGCTCTCGTAAGGGCGGGGCTGAGGATAGGAAGGATAGAAGACGCAACGCCCGTGCCGCACGACACGACAAGGAAAGCCGGTGGTCGCGGAGGCCGCCGCGTATAGACGAGCAAAGTGATGATTTTATGGCAAGAGGACACAAGCCGCGCGCTGGGTCGAGGGCTTTCTGGCCAAGGAAGCGCGCGAAAAGGATATACCCGCGAATGAAGCATTCAAAGGAGCTGGAGAGGATAAAGGAAAAGATAGGCGTTACCAAACCCGTCGAATTCGCCGGCTACAAAGCCGGGATGACGCACGTGGTTTTCTCCGACACGAAAAAGAAGAGCGTCACGCACGGCCTTGACGTCTCAAAAGCAGTATCCGTGGTGGAATGCCCTCCGCTTTTCGTTTTCGGCATAAAGCTTTACGGAAAGGAAAACAACGCATACAAGGACGTTGGCATGATCTGGGCCAAGGACCTGAAGAAAGACATGGCCAGGAAACTTGACATTCCGAAAAAGGGAAAATCGCAGTTTTCCGATTTTGACGGGAGGCTCGCTGAACTCGCCGACATTCGTTTGCTGGTTCACACACAGCCGCGCGAAACCGGGATCGGCAAGAAGAAGCCCGAGGTTTTCGAGCTTGACGTTTCCGGATCGACGGAAGAAAAGTGGAAATACGCGAAGGAAAAGCTCGGGAAGGAAATTGACGTTTCGGAGGTTTTCTCGGAAGGCGAATACCTTGATATGAAGGCCGTGACCAAGGGAAAAGGCTATCAGGGCCCGGTCAAGAGGTTCAACATCAAGGTCAGGAGCAGGAAGAACAAGGGGAAGATGAGGCACGTCGGCAACCTGGGCGCATACACGCCCGCCAGGGTCCTGCCGGGAGCGATCGCCCAGGCCGGCCAGATGGGCTTCCAGAACAGGACGGAGTTCAACAAGAGGCTGATAAAGATAGGGAAGGACGGCGTCCGTGTCGCTGGCGGGTTCGTGAATTACGGCGAGGTCAGGAAGAATTACGTTCTCATCGAAGGTTCTGTGCCCGGTTCGAAGAAAAGGCTCGTGTTCTTCAGGAAATCCTTCAGGAATCCTGATGCGAAAGACCCTGTAGAAATAAAATACGTGCATCTCGGGTCGCAGCAGTAACTTTTCGGACTGCTCGTTTCGGATTTCAATATATTTAACCAGAAAACCCCAATTGTTTATTGATTCCTATGGACGCATGGTATTTGGTAACGCTCGCCGGAGATCCGCAGATGTGGGCCCTGTCGACCGTGATTCTTGCGATCGCATACCTCCTGCTCAGAAAGAAACTCGAGCCGGGTAAAAGGAAGCTGTTCAAAAGGGTCTTGCACATTTACGTGCCGGGCGTGATAACGACGCTTCTCATCGTTCTCATCCTCAAAAACGCGATTATCGTAGAAAGGCCGTGCACGCCATGCGGAGCCCTTTTGGAAATCGCGGAAAACTGCAACCCCTACTGCGAAACTGACAGCTCGTTCCCCTCCGGCCATGCGGCAGTGATATTTTCGGTCGTAACTTCGCTTTATCTTGGCCTGGAGAAGAGGAAGTTCATGCTGCTTTACGTCATATCAGCGCTCGTTGCGTCTTCCAGATACTTCCTGGGCGTGCACAGGATTACAGACATAATCGCGGGAGCAGTGATAGGAATTTTTATCCCCTTTGTTTTCTCGCTTGTCTACAGGAAAGAATTCGGAAAACCGCAGAAGTAGGCTGGGTTCTCTAAGCCTTGTACCTCATAATACCGCCTATCCCGCCCATCTCCTTTAGCTGGTTTCCTTCTTTCGTATCGGAGGATATCATTTCGACCTGCGTGTCCATGCTTTCGGCCTTTTTCAATATTTCGTCCGTCAGGTCTTTTTCAGCAAGGATTTCATAAAGTTCGTTGCACTTGGGGCACTTCATTGCTTCCAGCTTTTCCCTCGTCGTTACAACGTCTTTTTCCTCGTTGCATTTCGGGCAGCGAATTCTCGCCTTCACCCAGTCCAGGTGCTCAGAAATAAACAAAATTTCAACCGTTCCCAGCTCAAGCGCTTCTATCGTTTCCTTGAGTCCGTATACCGCAAGACCGGAGTCCCTGCCGAGCTCGTTGAAAAACCTCGCGAGCAGCTTCTTTTCCTTCATGACGCTCGCTTCTTTAAGCGCTTCTTCTGACCTGTCTACCGCTTCGCCCAAACCGTATTCTCCCGTGTACGAGGTATCTACAACGGATATGATTTTGTTTTTTAAATCATATCTCAGGAAATCGCCATTCGCAAAGGTGTCTTTCACCGGGCCCGGTCCCCCGACAATCACGCCTATCATATCCTTGAATTCACTCAGCTGCTGGGAAGCGACCTCGCCGACCTTCTTCATGAAGTCGTTTAAAAGGCCTTCGCGTATGCGCGCGTAACGAGCCTGTGAATTGTGGAGTATTATACCGTTAGCTATGAAATTTCCGCGAGCAGGGACTTCCATGTCGTAAAAAAATCCATCAGTTTTTATCGGTTTTTTGGATGCTATTCTAGCCGATATGATATCGGATGTAGCGATACTCTCCATGAATTTTGTGATTTCGCTGCCCGGGCTCTTTTTTCTGAACACGGACAATATGTTCTGCCTGAATATCCTGTAGCTCATGTTTTTCTTGTCGAAAAAGAAATCTTGGGTTTTCGGGAAATCGTCAGTCGTTAAGCCAAGTTTGTGTGCAAGCGAAAGCACGTAGCTTCCTTTGATTGGGATTTGATCGCAGTATGTCATTTCGCTTGAATTGCGAAGAATGCTTTTCAAAATGTCAGATTTTTTCCTGGAGGAAAAGCCTATTTCTCTCCCGAACCTTTTTAGTGACTCGTAATCGGTTATCCTTACACAATATTTCTGTTTCTTCGCAAAACTGCCTTTTGTTCCGACTTCCCTCAGAGAAGAAATTATGCCGAATCTCAGAAGCATCAGCTGGAGCGAGCGCATCGCATGCTTCATGTTTGTCGTTAGCCCAATCTGTCTGGAGCCTTCGTTTATCCATCCTTCAGCATCAAAGAAACCCCTCAAAAATCCGGACAACTCTTTGCTCGGCAATGAGCAAACCGATTCGGGTATGTTTTTTCCATGCGGTCTGAGAACTTCGGGGAACAGATTATCGATAATTTCCAAGAGGCCCTTGCTATTTATTCTCAGCTCCCAGTATCCCTTGCCGGCTCTGAACCTTAGGGCGGCATTAATGCCAAAAGTCTTTTCTATCGTTTTTTTGTATTTCCTCGCGACCTCTTCCTCATTTTCCGATATGCTTATCCTGTTTTCATCCTTGTTGCCGTCCCCCAATACATATCCAAGGAACGAAGCAAGTTCGGAATTTATCTGTTTTGGGAATTTCAGAGATGATTTTTTCACAAGGTAATGCCTTTCGAAATCCTCAGCATTAATTCTATACAATTTCAAAAGTTTGTTGAGGTTTTTCCTTTCAAGACCCATTTTTCCAAGCTCGAATTTTGAAACGGCGGTCTGGGTAAGACCTACCGCCTTAGCGGCTTTTTTCTGAAATATTTTCAACTTCTTCCTTTTTTTTAATAGCAGATTCCTGCCGCTTTGCTTCAGCTTGAACGTGTATGGAATTTCAAAGCTTAGTGCTTCTTTCTTGCCCTGAACCGGCATGTTCTTTGACAGCAGTATGGAATCCCCGACATCGAGGTTTTCAGCTGACTTCTCTTCGAAACCAGAGCTTCCGGGCACGAAGAACTTGTGTTCAGGGGTGACTTTGATGCTTATAGTAGGCGCCTTTGTCGTAATTTCATATGCTTTGTCTGAAGTCCTTTTGAAATAATGATTATGCTTTCCTGTGGCGTACGCGAGTTTTTTGAAATCGTAGCACATGAAATTGTCATTTCCTATATCTTTTATTTTGCGTATTTTCCCGTCAGACATCTGCATGAGCGCATCTTCATGCACGCACCATCCGCCTTTATCCGTTTTCCCAGGTACAAGCGAATCCAGATGCTTGAGCGGCTTGACCTTCTTGCCTATCAGAACGCCGACGTCGCCTTCGGATTTGTCGAGCACGACGATCCCGAATATCTCCCTTTCGCGTATCATCTCCTTGAGCGGGTCAAGCACGAATTTCTGGTCGCACCAGTACAGCCTCTGATTGAGCGGCTCGGGCGGCTCGAGAACGAATAGCTCGATGTCCGCCACGCCCTCGCGCTCGGAAATGTTGCCCGAGAAAACGACCAGGCCGTTGGGCGGCGTCTGCTTGTAGAGCTTAAGATGTTGGGTTATGCGCTCCAGCGCCGACATCACATTCTTGCGGACGGCCTTGGACTTTATGTTCTGCGCGGTCGACTTCTCGTTGTTTATCTGCTCGACCACCTTGAAGAGATTGAACCCGGCTGGAATGTAGACCGACACGAGCTCCGTGTGCCTTCCGCGGAAGCCGTCGAGTTCTTCGACTAAATCTTTCAGCCTTCGCTTCCGGATGTCCTCGCTCGTCATAATAATCACTTGTCTTAGCAGGTTAAAATAAAATTTAGGCGGCCACTACTTAAACATGGCTGTCAGGCCTTTCTTTCGAATGTGAGCAGGCTTCCCTTGAACATGTCCGGATTCACAACAAGAACTTCCTCGAACATCACAAGATTCACATCATAATCGCTTTTCTGCTTGTATTCAGATGTTGACGAATATTCGGATGTAAACTGGTAATCGGACAGCGAGACGGTCTCGCTCTTCCCCTTTTTATATCTGCTTTCCTGAATGGCCTCATCTATACGGCTCTCCTTCTTCAGTTCAAGCGAGAACTCCTCGTGCGGAGGCGGACCAACCGAAGGCGTGGAAGAACTTGTGTTTACTCGCCATATTTCCTTTCTTGAATTCTCGTCTATCGCATACAGATGACAATCCCTCGAACCGATGAAAATCATGCTGCCTTTGAAAGAGGGGGAGTCATGCGAGCCCCCTTTGCCGAGATGATGTCTCCATATTTCCTTTCCTTCATCTGAAACAACGTACAAGTATCCGTCTTCGCTTGGGAAATAAACCTTTCCGTCCCTGTATGCCAGCCGTATTATCATTCCGCCAGTCCTGAACCTCCACATTTCGTTCCCGTACATATCAAGGCAGAACATGTTGCCTTCCCTGGTTCCCACGTAAAGGCGATTATTCATCTCAACCACGGGGCATGTGATGCCATACGTTCCTATCCTCAGCCGCCATAGCTCCTTTCCTGTTTCGGTGTCGAGACAATAGACGTTGTTGTCAAACGAGCCAAAATATATTCTCTTGTTCTTGACAAGGGTGGGCGAATCAAACACTATTTCCCCTCCTGTCCTGAAGCGCCAGATTTCTTTTCCCGTCTCAGCATCAAGGCAGTACATGTTGCCATCAAAGCCTCCAAAGAAGATTTTTCCTTCGTAAAAGGAGATGATGCAAGCAACGTAGTCAGAGGTTTTGAACATCCATTTCAACGCGCCTTCATGGTCGACACAATAAACGTATCCGTCCTTTGAGCCGACGAATATGGAGTCTTCGGTTATGGTTGGACCTACCGAAATCGGCCCGCCTGTCTTGAACCTCCATAATTCTTTTCCTGTTTTTTTGTCAATGACATAAAGACATCCGTCAAATGACCCGAAAGATACAATATTCCTGTATATGTCAACAGAACCGAAAATGACGCCTCCTGCCCTGAATCTCCATATAATTTTTCCTGTATCTGAATCCACCGCATATACATGCATGTCGGTCGAGCTCATGTATATGATGCCGTCCTTTTCCATGTGGAACGCCACGCTTCCGCCGAAGCTCCACTGCCATATGCGGTCGAATTTCTTTTTCCTTTTGATTTCAAAGTCCTCTATCTCGACATCAAAGCCTGAGGCTTCAAAGTTGTCAAAGCCGAACTCCATATGCTCTCGACCTCCATTACTCCTTCGAACATAATGAAACTCACGTCGTAATCTGACTTTTGCTTGTATTCGGATGTTGTTGCGTATTCGGATGCCACATGGTAATCTGACAGGGAAACTGTTTCTTCGCCTTTCTTTTTCCTGTATCTGCCCTCTTCCACGGCATTCTCTATCAATATGCCTTTCTTGACCTTCAGCTCGAATGCTTCGTGCGGTGGGGCAAGCTTTGTCACGTTCATGTCGCTCGTTGCAAATCTCCACCTTTCTTTGCCATCCATATTCAGGCAGTATAAACGGCAATCAAAAGAAGGGAGGTAAACCATATCCTTCCATATTACAACTGCCCCAAAAAGCTTGCCGCCGGTCTGAAAACGCCACTTTTCCTCGCCGCCAAGAGTGAGGGCATGGAGCGTTCCGTTTTCGCTGCCTATAAATATGCCGTCTTCATGGATGACGACAGCGCTGGGAAGATTTCCTAGATTGAATCTCCACAGCTCTCTACCTTTCTTATCAAAGGCAAAGAGTATACCGTCCCTCGAAGGCTGCAAAACCATATTTTCATTTACCGCGGGTTGCATGCAGTTGCCATATTTGCCAGTCATGACCTTACAAACTTCTTTCCCGGTTTCCGCATCCAGCATATAAACATAGCCGTCCATCGAAGCAAAATACAGAACTCCGTCATACGCCGATGGCGCTGCCTGAAGGCTCCATATTTCAGCGCCTGTACGGAACCTCCATATCTCATTTCCTTCCAGATTAAGACAATACATGTTGCAATCATAGGAGCCTATGTAAATTTTTCCATCCCACACAATGGGGCTTGACGCAATCAGGTCACCGGTCCTGAATTTCCAGATTTCTTTGCCGGTTTTCCTGTCAACTGCATAAAGATACCCGTCATTCGAGCCTGTCAGAATGAGATTTTTGTGAATAACAGGAGATGATGTTATTTTTCCTCCGGTAGGGAAGCGCCACAGTTCCTTTCCCCTGAGATTTATCGCGTAAAGGTTTTTGTCGTAGCTTCCCACGAAAAGCATGTTATCCGAAACGGCTGGCGTGGACCATAATTCCCCGTGCGTCCTGAACCTCCATTCTTCTTTCCCGGTTTCAGCGTTCACGGCGTAAACGTAGCTGTCCGCGCTTGCAAAATATATTACTCCTTCATGCACTATGGAACCGGCCAGGATGCCTCCGCCGCCGCTGGACTTCAGATGCCTGTCCATTTTCCTCGTTTTGACCAGTTCAAATTCTTCTAGTTCCGCTTCAAAGTCCGAAGATTCGGTTCCTTCAAATCCGAAATCCATATTTCTTCCTCCTCCAAAATACTGTCCAAAATCACGAAATTGACGCTGTAGTCGCTTTTCTGCTTGTATCCGGATTCTGCGTGGTATTCGCTCCCTATCTGGTAGTCGGAAAGCGAGACTGTGTTGTCCGCTTTCTTGTTTTTGTATTTCTCCTCGCTTATGGCGTCCTCTACATGGACGGATCTCTTTATCTCGAATACGTATTCGCTCTTGACGGGAGGGGCGAACGCGATTTGCTGGCTGCTGCTGCGGAAGCGCCATGCCTCCTTTCCCGTCTTCCTGTCCACCGCGTAATAATTGCAGTCCCACCCGCCGAAACAAACGAGATTGCCGACTATTTTCGCATCATCGAAGATAAATGCGCCAGTCCTGAACCTCCAGAGTTCCTTCCCGGTCTCGGCGTCCAGGGCGTAGAAATGCGTGTCTTCCGAGCCGAAGTAGACGACTCCTTCATGAACGAGGTTCTTGGCTATGAAGCCGCTTGCCTGAAAGCGCCAGACCTCCTTGCCGTCCAGCGTAAGCGCGTAGATGATGCCATCGCGCGTTGAGTGATATAACTTGTCCCTGTAAAGCGATGGTGTGCTCACGTTGCCGTATTTCCCGGTCCTGAAGCGCCAGATTTCCTTGCCGTCCTTCACGTCGAGGCAATAGAGATAGTTGTCCATGGAAGCGAAATACAGCCTGCCGCCGCTTATGGTAAGCTGTCTGTTGATTTGTATGTCGTCGCCTGTGACGAAGCGCCATTCCTCCCTGCCCGTTTTGGCATCCAGACAGTAAAAGTTATGGTCGCACGCGCCGAAGAAGATCCTGCCGTCGTAAAACGTGACTGTGGAAGCGATGAAGCCGCCGGTCCTGAAGCGCCAGAGGAGCCTGCCGCTTGCGGCGGAGACGGCGTACATGTTTTCGTCTTCGGAGCCGAAAAACACCATGCCGTTCCAGACGCCAGGCGTGCTGAAGAGCTTGCCGCCGGTCTTGAACTTCCAAACCTCCCCGCCGGTTTTTATGTCGAGCGCATAAAGGTGCGTGTCGTAAGAAGGAACGAAAACAAGCCTCCCGTCCGTCGATGGCGCGCCGTAATTGCGGTCATGTGCCCTGAACTTCCATAACTCCCTGCCGTTCTTCCCGTCTATGGCGTAAACGTAATGGTCGCCGCAAGTTGCATATATCACGCCTTCATGCATGAGGGTGAAGCAGAAGCTGCCGCCCTCGCCGAGCCTGAATACCCTGTCCCACTTCCTGGTCTTCTTTACCTCAAATTCCTCTAGTTCCGTCTCGAAATCCGCAAATCCGGATTCAAATTCCCCGAATTCAGCCATATCATATCCTCCGCATGTTCTTCAAGCAAGACCCAGCGCACGTCGTAATCGCTCTTCTGCTTGTATTCGCTCGTCGTCGCGTACTCGCTGGATACGTGATAATCAGACAATGAAACCGTTTGCTCCTTCCCCTTCTTGTATTTTTCCTTGGCATCCAGGTGCCCGGTGAAGCCGGACTTGCTGACCTCCAGCTTGAAAGATTCGTACGGCGGCGGGAGGGGTGAAATGGTCAGCGTGGAAGTAGCGAATCTCCACATCTCCTCTCCTGTGTCCGCGTCCAGCGCGTAAAGATGGCAGTCCATTGAAGTGAAGAATACCACGTTGTTCAAGACTGCCGCCGACGTGTATATGTTGTATGCTGCCCTGTACCTCCATATTTCCTTGCCGTTCATGCCAAGGCAATAAAAGTTGGAGTCGCCTGCTCCGAAATATACCCTGTTCTCGTATATCAGCGGTATAGCATCAATTGGCTCGTCCCTTTCTGCCCTGAACCTCCAGAGTTCCTTTCCGTCGAGGGAAATCGCATAGAATATGCCGTCCCTTGAGCCGTGGTATATTACCCCGTTGTGGCAGACGGGGCTTCCTGCATTCCCGTATTTTCCTGTTTTGAACCTCCAGATTTCCTTGCCATTCGCTATTTCAACACAGTAAAGATAGCTGTCGAACGAAGTAAAATAAATTCTTCCGTCCATCGCAAGGAATGGCCTGTCGTTGTGTATTTCCCCGCCTGTCCGGAAGCGCCAGATTTCCCTTCCGGTCCTCTTGTCAAGGCAATAGAAGTTCCTGTCGAAGGAACCGTTGAACATCACGCCGCCATGAACTGTGGGGGCCGAGGCTATCTCGTCCCCTGTCCTGAACCGCCATATCTCGCCGCCCGTTCTGCAGTCGACCGCGTAGACGTTCCCGTCCCTCGAGCCGAAATAGACGATGCCCTCCGAAACATCAGGCGAAGCGTCTATCTTCCCGCCCGTCCTGAATGACCATTTGTATCTCCCTGTTCTGGCGTCAATGGAATAAAGGTTGTGGTCGAAAGAACCGACGTAAATGACGCCGTCGGCGACGGCTGGTGTGCTCTCGCATATGCCGTCGCCTGTTTTGAACTTCCAGATTTCCTTTCCGGTAGATGCATCGACAGCGTAAACATAGTTGTCCATGGCCCCGAAATATATCACGCCGTCAATGAGCCTTACGCCATTGTTTATGCTGCCGCCAAACCCGACTTCCCACATCCGGTCGAACTTCTTCGTCCTCTTTACCTCGATGTCTTCGAGTTCGACATCAAAATCGGACGATTCGAAACCTTCAAATCCGAAGTCCATAGCTCTTCTACCTCCATGACTTCTTCAAACATTACAAAGTGCACGTCATAATCGCTCTTCTGCTTGTACTCGCTGGTCGTAGCGTACTCGCTCGCCACATGATAATCCGACAGGGAAATTATCTCTTCCTTCTTCTTCGACCTGTACCTGCCCTCCGAGATCGCATCGTCGATTTTGGTCGACTTGCTAACGCGAATCTCGAACTCCGCTCCCGATGGAGGGATGGTCGCCTGGACCAGCGTGCTCGCATTAGCCCTCCATGCCTCTCTGTGCGTTTTTATGTCAATCGCGTAGACGTGGCAGTCCCACGAGCCGATGTATACGATGTTCCCCCGTATTTTTGGCGTGTCATACAAATAGCCGCTCGTCCTGAATCTCCACAGTTCCCTGCCGTCCATGCCAAGAACGTACAAGAAGCCGTCCTCGGACCCTGTGTAAATCTTCTTTTCATGTATGACGGGAAGCCCTTCTATAATTCCGCCGGTCTTGAACTTCCATATCTCCTTGCCTTCCGGCGTCAGAGCGACAAGATAGCCGTCCCTTGTCCCGTAGTACAAAACGCCATTGTGCTCCACGGGCGCGTTGCCGCAGCCGAATTTCGCGGCCCTGTATCTCCATACTTCCTTGCCAGTTTCGGTGTCGACGGCATAAAGATACCCGTCGAAGGAAGCGAAGAACACCGTGTTACTGTATACCAGAAGGTCAACATCATTATGTGCTTCCGCTCCTGACTTGAAGCGCCAGATTTCCTTTCCGGTGAACCTGTCGACGCAATAAAGGTTGCCGTCAAAGCACGTGAAAAATAATTTCCCGCCGAAGACTTTCGGAACGGACATCATCTCGTCGCCGGCTCTCAATCTCCATTTCTCCCTGCCGGTTTCCGAATCGAGCGCATACACGGAATGATCCTTCGAGCAGAAGTAAACCATGCCATCCGCGAAAGCCGGCCCGCTTCCGACCTTGCCGCCTGTCCTGAACTGCCATACGAGCTTGCCCGTGTCCTTGTCAAGGCAGTAGAAATTGCCGTCATAAGAACCCGTGTACAATTTCCCCCTGTAAATTTCAATGGTGCACATGAAAACATCGTTGCCCTTGAACCTCCACATTTCCTCTCCCGTGCCAGCATCGATGGCGTAGACAAGGGAATCGGCGGCGGAGAAGTACAGGACGTTCCCGTGAAGCTGGCTCTGGGTTATGCTGCCACCGTAGATTATCCTCCATACCCTGTCAAACTTTCCCACCTTCTTGACCTCGAAATCCTCTATTTCTGTGTCAAAATCCGCGGTGTCAAATCCCTCGAACTCAATATCCATAATTCTTCACCTTCCATGATACCTTCGAAAATGACGAAACTAACGTCATAGTCGGATTTTTGCTTGTATTCCGAAGTTGTGGCGTATTCGGAAGTCACGTGATAGTCCGACAATGAAACCCTTTCTTCTTTCTTTTTTGACTTGTACGTGCCTTCCACCGCTCCGTCAAAATGCGTCTGTTTCTTTATCTCCGTGCTGAAAGCCTCATAGGGCGGCTGAAGGGAGGACGGATTCGTATCGCTTGTGGTGAACCTCCACATCTCTTCTCCCGTCAGGGCGTCGATGCTGTGCACATGGCAGCTCCATGTTCCGAATATTATCCTTCCTTCCCAGTAGGAAGGTATGTCCCACATCTTGCCGTCTATCCTGAACCTCCAGATTTCCCCGCCCTTCAAATCCATGCATCTGAAATAGCCGTCCTCGGAACCGAAATAAAGCCTGTCGTTCACGGCAATGGGCATTGTTATCAGGTCTCCTGCCTTGTATCTCCAGAGTTCCTTTCCCTCCAGGGATATTGCAAACATTATGCCGTCACGCGTGCCCTGGTAGAGGACGCCTTTATAGTATAAGGGCGGCTCTGCAATACCGTACTTCCCGGTCTTGAAGCGCCATACCTCTTTCCCGGTTCTGTAGTCAAGACAGTAAAGATTGCAGTCAAAAGAGCCTATGAAAATTCTATTGCCTATAATCGGGGACGGCATATCGCTATGGATTAAGTCGCCCGTCTTGAAGCGCCATATTTCCCTGCCCGTTTTGAGGTCAAGACAGTAAAAATTGGAGTCTCCGGAACCGATGAATGCCATTCCATCGTGAATGGTTGCCACCGAGAGTATGTCGTCCCCTGTTTGGAACATCCATACCTGCTTTCCTGTGGCCGCTTCGACCGCGTGCACATATCCTCCTCTGGTGCCGAAAATCAGAACTCCCTCTCCGTAAACAGGGCCGTCGAACATCTCGTTATTGGCCCTGAATCTCCATATCTCTTTGCCTGTGCGTCTGTCAACAGCATAGCAGTTGCTGTCGAAAGACGTGAAAAAAACCATGTCACCGACTATTTCGGCCCTGCAAGTTATTATGCCTCCGGTCTTGAACCTCCAAAGCTCCTTGCCCGTCTCAAGGTCGACCGCGTAAAAATTGCCGTCGGCGGCCCCGAAGTAAGCCGCGTTGCCGCGTATTTTGGTGTAGCTTATGCTTCCTCCCCTGCCTATCTTCCACAGCCTCTCGAACTTCTTGGTCCTCTTCATCACAACGTCCTCTATCTCGACATCAAAAGCTGTGGTTTCGAAACCCTCAAAACCGAAATCCATCCAAGATCACCTAGCCCGCACGAAAACTGCCGGATTTGCCTGAGATTCGCCTGATTTGGGTGTTAATTAATTATATTAAGGGTTTAAAAATGTTTTTATCACTATAAAGTTGTAATATTTTCCTATAAATCCATCTTAATATATAAAAATAGTTAAATAACTATACGACAAAGATGCACACCGTCAGCTTAAATTCATGAAACAACTGCCCATCGAAACGTTAGCCCCGTAGTCTAGCGGCCAAGGATAGCCGGCTCTGGACCGGCTGACGACGGTTCGAATCCGTCCGGGGCTATTCTTTTTATCCCTTCCAAGGTCAATAATAAATATGGTCAAGATCACTTCCGTGAGCTTCGGCGAGGTCGAGATAAACGGCAAGACATACTTCTCCGACATGATCGTCTGGTGGGACGGGAAGATCGAATTCCGGACGAAATCGCATACGTTCGGCATGAGCGAATTTCTCAAGCTCGCCGAGAAGAAGCCGGAAATAATCGTCATAGGCGTGGGGATGAACAACATGTGCAGGATCCTCGACGAGGTGAAGCAGGCGGCCGAAGACAAAAAAATTGAAATATATCAGGAGCTTTCTCCCAAGGCTGCGAAGATGTTCAACGGCTTCATAGCCGACAGGAAAAAAGCGGTCGCAGTCATCCATTCGACGTGCTGAAGGCGGGCATAATGGCTGATTTTCGGCCCCTGAATTTTATTAAAAGGCAAGATAATTCTTTACCATGGGCGTCAATCTTTCCGGCTTGGTCTCCGGCAGGCAGATAGAGCTCGCCGATCTCAGAGGGCGAAGGATAGCGATAGACGCTTACAACACTTTATACCAGTTCCTATCGATCATAAGGGACCGGTTCACTGGCGAATCGCTGCGCGACTCGAAAGGGCGAGTGACTTCGCATCTTTCGGGCCTGTTTTACCGGACGACAAATCTTATAGAGAATGGCATAGAGCCCGTATTCGTCTTCGACGGAAAGCCTCCTGCCTTCAAGCACAGGACTGCCGAGATGAGAAGCGCTGTCAAGAGGGAAGCGGAGGAGAAGCTGGAGAAGGCGAGGGAAGAAAGGGATTTCGAGGCCATAAGGAGATACGCGCAGGCGACGTCGAAGCTCACGGGCGAGATGATAGAGAACTCGAAAAGGCTGCTGGGGTACATGGGCGTCCCCGTGGTCCAGGCGCCGAGCGAGGGCGAGGCGCAGGCGGCATACATGACTAACAGCGGCATAGCCTGGGCAAGCGGTTCGCAGGACATGGATTCGATACTGTTTGGAGCCGACAGAATGGTAAAGAACCTGACGGTAAGCGGCAGAAGGAAGGTCGCCCGAAAGGAGGATTACGTTGAGGTCAGGCCGGAGATGATAGAGCTCGACCGCGTCCTTTCTCAGCTCGGTATCAGCAGGGAGCAGATGATAATGACAGGCATCCTTATAGGAACCGATTACAACCCGGGCGGCGTGAAGGGCATAGGACCAAAAACAGCGTTAAAACTGGTGAAGGAGCACAAAACTCTGGATAGCATTCTGAGGCACATTAAATGGGAATTTGATATCAAACCTGAAGAAATATTCGGATTCTTCATGAACCCGCCCGTAAGCGACGTGGAGATAAAGAGGACGAAGCCGGACATGACGCAGCTCAGGGATTTCATGCTCGACTTCGATTTCTCAGAGGAAAGAATAGCCAAAACAATCGAAAGATTATGCGCTGGCAAAGACAAAAATTGCGGCGGCCTGCAGAAATGGCTCGTCAGATAACCGCCAATTTTGTTTTTTAAAAAAGAAAAACAATAATCAATATATACTCATTTGAAGAAAGTTATATCTCTGCAAAATTTATGTGGTTGTTCGTATGCTTGAAAGGGTAAAAACAGGGATACCGGGCCTTGACGAGATAATGAACGGCGGCGTACCAAAAGGCCAGTTGGTCCTCCTCTCTGGAACCTGCGGGACAGGGAAAACGACGCTTTGCACCCAATACGTCTATAACGGACTGACGAAGTTCAAGGAGAACGGCATATACCTTTCCTTCGAGGAAATGCCGCAGAACATAAAGAACAACGTGAGCCAGTTCGGATTCGATTTCGAGCCCTTCGAAAAGGCAGGGAAATTCTCTTTCATCAAATACGACCCATACCATGTGGAAGAAGTCTTTGACATAGTGGAAGCCGCCATACGCGACACCAAGGCGCAGAGAGTAGTCATAGACTCCGTTTCCGCGCTGGGCATTCATGTCAGGGACAAGGCAGAGCTGAGGCGCATGATATTCAACCTCTCCACGACCCTGAGGAAACTCGGGTGCACGGCAATGATGGTATCGGAAATCGTGCCGGGAAGCTTGGGCATCTCAAGGTACGGGGTCGAGGAATTCGTCACGGACAGCGTCATAGTCCTTTACTACGAGAGGAACGAGTTCTCCTTCAACCGCGCGGTGCAGATATGGAAGATGAGCGGCTCCGACCATTCGAAAAAACTTCACCCGTACAAAATAACGGACAAAGGCATAATCGTCCAGGCCCAGGACGAGGCGTTCATAAGAAAATCCTGAGCCTTTCCCCGAGTTCCGTGAAGTCCTCCAGGCGCATTTCTTCCGCTCCTTTTTCCAGAAGTCTCTCGTCAATCTCCATGCCGCCGATGGCACCAAGCGCGAGCTTTTTTGTAAAGTTTTTCGCAAGAATTTTTTTGTTGAGGTTTATAAGCGCTTCCATGAGCGCGTTTTTCAGCTTCTTTTCACTCTGCAGGAATATCTCGCGGAAAACGAATTTCTCCGGGTCTTTTTCGTAGTCATTTTTCGGCAGCGGCCTAAGAAGGATGGCCACGGAATCCGTTCTGGGCGGAGGGAAAAAATCCCCGGCCGGGATTTTGAGCTTGGATTCTATGCTGAAAAAACAAGCCGCCTTTAACGAAAGCAGCGAATAATTCTTTTCTCCGGGTTCCGAGGAAATTATACTGTAGAAATTCTCAGGGACGCTCATGACAGCGAGATCAAATGACCTTCTTAACAGTTTGCCGATGAGCGGCTCGCATATGGAATACGGGATGTTGGAGACTATCTTGTCGAATTCGATTTCGTCTATCACGTCCAGCGCGTTGGCGTAAATTATCTCCAGGTTTTCGTAGTGAAGCCTGCCGAGCGTTTTGGAGAACCTCCTGTCAAGCTCGACCGCGATGATTCTAGCCTTCTTCCTGGCAAGCTGTTCCGTCAGAATCCCTGTTCCCGCGCCTATCTCAAGAATGACGTCCTTGCGCGTTATGCCAGCGAGGTCCACGATCCTTTCCACGGTCTTGCGGTTGGTCATGAAATGCTGGTCTCTGGAGGGATCGGGCATGACCGGGAATTTTTCTTGGTTCATGGCTTTTTCTCTTTAAGGAAGTGGTCTATCTTTTTTACTATCTTCTCGCCGGAAACGACCTCCGGTATTATGACCACATCCGCTCCTGCCTTGTAAATCCTTTCAGCGTCCATTGCGTCATGCGCCCTAGCAAAAACCCTGATTTTCGGGTTCAGCATCTTTGCCTTTCTGACGGCGAATGAGGTGACATCGGCGTAGGGTATGGTCATGATCAGCAGCTTTGCCCTGTCGAGGAAAATCCTGCCCAGCATCTCCTCGTTTTCTGCGTCGCCATAAACTACGTATATTCCCCTGCTTCCCAGTTTTTTCACGATTTCCGGGTCCCTCTCCACCACGACGAATTTCTCTCCCTTGCCCTTCAGGTATTCGACTATTTTTTCTCCCATCCTGTGGGCGCCGAACAAAACCGTGTGGTTCTCCAAAGCCCTTTCCGGAGGGTTTTCAAGACCGTGGATGCTTTTGGGGTGCAGCAGATGGATAATGCGTCCTATCCTGAAACGGGAAAAGAAGCTGTAGAACATGTTCCTCGTATTAAGCAGGTACGGAGTAAGCAGGATGGAAATGACGACTATGCCGACGAGCAGGGAATAGAATTCCTGGGTTATGCTGCCCAGCATGAACAGCTCAGCGGCTATTATGAACATGAACTCGCTGGTCTGGCCGAGGCCCAGGCCGATGTAGCTGGACGTTCTCCCTCCATATCCCATCAGGAGGTACGTCGCGGCTAGAATAACCGGCTTCACAAAAAGCAGCATGAGCAAGAGGACGGCGAAAACCGGGAAATAACTGCCAATCGCGAGGAAATTCAGCTGCATGCCGAGGCTGGAAAAGAATATTATGGAAAAGAAATCTCGCAAGGCGTGCACTTCCCCGCCTATCTCGACGTTGTATGGGAAATTCGCCATCGACAGGCCGGCTATGAAGCCGCCAATCGCGATGGAAAACCCTAGCGAATACGACAGGCCGATGAAAAGAAAGCAGTTCGCGACCGCCGTGATGAAAAGTATTTCATGCTTCTTCGCGGCATAATCCAGTACCCTGGGGAACAGGAACCTGTTCGCAAGGATGGCAATCGCGAAAATACCCAGGCCTTTCAGGACTACGAACGACGCGAATTCTATCGAGGGGAAAGACGATAAGCTCCCGAGAAACGGGAGCGCGACGACCGCGACCACGTCCTGCAGCAAGAGAACGCCTATCATTATCCTGCCGTGCAGCGTGTTCAGCTCCTCCCGGTCAGCAAGGATTTTCGCCACTATCATCGTGCTCGAAAATGCCATCAGGAGGCCGATGTAAACCGCAAGCGTTCCCTGAAACCCGAACATTGCGGCGACGACAAAGCCCAGGATGAAAGTCGAAATGATTTGCACGGACCCGCCCAGCAAAGTGGCGAAGCCCACTTGTTTCAGTCTCCTAAAGTCGAGTTCGAGGCCCACGGAAAAAAGAAGGAATACAATGCCCAGCTCGGAGAGAAGCGAGATCTCGTCCGTGTTCGTGATCAATCCAAGTCCCGCCGGCCCGACGATCAGTCCGGCTAGGACGTAGGCTATTATAACGGGTTGCCTGAGGTATTTGGCCACATACGCGAGGACGGCAGAGGCGAATATGATAAGACCGACGTCGAACAAGAGGGGTAAAGCCATATAATATAATTTTATTGCCGCATAATAAAAATGGACTATGGGAAAGGAAGAGGACATTAAAAAAATCGAAGATGAGATTCTCAAGACCAAGTACAACAAACACACTCAATACCACATCGGCCAGCTAAAGGCGAAGCTTGCGAGGCTGAAAGAGGAATCGGAGAGCGCGGGCAAGTCCGGTCCCGCGGGAAAGGTCTTCTCGGTCCGCAAGTCCGGCGATGCGACCGTGCTTCTGGCCGGCTTCCCTTCGGTTGGCAAATCGACACTTCTCAACAAGATCACTTCGGCTGATTCGAAGGTCGGGGATTACGACTTCACGACGCTGGACGTCATACCGGGTGTGATGGAATACAACTCCTCGCGCATACAAATACTTGACATACCCGGCATCGTATCCGGCGCGTCATCGGGCCGCGGCCGGGGGAAGGAAGTCCTTTCCGTAATCAGGAATGCCGATCTGGTTCTGATAATGATAGAAAACCTGCAGCAACTGCAGGTGATACAACGCGAGCTTTACGAAGCGGGATTCAGGCTGAATGAGAAAATCCCGAATGTCGTCATAAAGAAAACGGATCGAGGTGGGGTTAAAGTAAGCGCTGGCATGAAGCTGAGGCATATCGACGAGAAAATGGTGAAATTGGTGATGAACGAGCGGGGCATTCACAACGCCGATGTCATAATACGCGAAGACATAACTCTGGACCGTTTGATAGACGCGACCTCCGGAAACCGTGCTTATATAAAGGTTATAATCGTTTTTTCCAAATCCGATTTGCTGACGGAGGAAAGGAGGAAAACACTGCCAAAAGACTTCATAAAAATCTCCTCGATCACGGGCGAAGGGATGGAAGAGCTCAAGAAAGCGATCTGGACCAGGCTGGAATTCATGAGGATTTACATGAAGAGGATCGGCAAACCCGCGGACATTGAGAAGCCACTCATCATGAAGAAAGGCGCAACCGTCTCCGAGGCCGCGGAAAAGATTCACAGGGAATTTGCCAGGAACCTCGACCATGCCAGAATATGGGGGCCTTCCGCAAGGTTCGACGGCCAGAAGGTCGGGATAAAGCATGTTCTTAAAGACCAGGACATTATTGAGCTGCACATGAAATGAGGGGCCGGAAAAAACGCGAATTTAAAGAATATAAATTCTAAACCTGAATAAGAATCATGGCGAAATTCAGATGTTTTCAGTGCGGTTGGGAAGGGAAGCCCGTGATAATGGAGCCCGCGACCAAGGCCTGCCCTAAATGCGGTTCGGTAAGGCTTGAGAAGCTCGAGAAATAGGGGATTTCACATTTCATAATCATCTATTTATACAACCAATACAATTACACTAATCGGTTTGGCGTATAAAATTCGGGTCGTGCGATGACAGAAGGGCAGTCGTGCAACAAGTGCGAAAAAAGCGGTACTTCTGCAAAACTCGTCCTCTGCGGCAAGACGAAGAAAGTCACGTGCAAAGACTGCTGCATCAGAAGTTCAGGCGGCCTGGCGGCGTGCCACGAATGGAAATTCTGCTGGCCGACATTCTGGGTGTAATATGCCCTTCTTTCCCAGCATAGGATACGAACGTGCTGAAAAAGATTGCGTCACTTCCCTTTGCCTTCCCCCTTTCTTGCGCCCGCTTTTCTGATGGCGTAATTTACAGGGTTTTTTATCTTCCAGCATCTTTCATCCGGCATGCAGACACCGAAATTCTTGTACCATCCCTCGTTCGCGCAATTGGGGGGCAAGGCGTCCTTCCCTCTCGCTCTATGCCACCTTATATGCGAGCGGATGTAATTTTCCTGCAAGGGAGGCTTGTTCTTCCCGTTCCATGCAACCATGTACTTCTCGATATCGTTCCAGCTCCATTTCGATGACCTGAGGAAGTTGAGCAGAATGAAAACAGAGCGCTTTCTTCCGTCGGAAAGCCCGTTGAGTATGCTCTTTATGCAGGGCGGGAACCTTTCGGGAGGAACGGGCGCGGTTATCTCGGTCCTGCCCTCCATCCGCTCCTTTATTCTCTTTTTAGTCCTTACGTTCCAGTCTGTCGCCTCCGCCACCAGAAGCTCGGCCTCGTTATTTTCGCCTTCGTTGAGGAAGCCGTTCCATACCTTCACCACATCAGGCCTGGCAAGCGTCCTTTCAAAATCCTCAAGATGCGCGCTCTTTATCGGCAGGGAAACGAGGAACGTCTTGCTGTTGAGCGAATACGGCATGCGGAAAAGATGGCGCGGCGATATCAGGACCGGGTCGACATCGACCACCTCGTAAACGTTCATCCCTTCGTCCGTCAGTATCTTGCCAAGCGGCTTGCCCACCTGATGCGAGATGTCCTCGGCCGAGAATTTCCTGAAAAGATTTTTTTCCAGCCTTGCGTAAACGAAATCCTTGAGGTACAGAACGATCTTCCTTGCGAGCTCCGGGTAAAGGCTGACCGAAGGCTTGTAGTCCACGGTTTTTGGTATCGCTTCCCACGGAACGCCGATGTGGAACCCCTTGCCTCCCGTGAACTTTACCGATACGCCTTTAATATCATGTTTTTTAAACCCCCATATGAACGCTTCCGAAGCGATTTTGCCGTGCTCGAAAAGCTTGCAGTCGATATCGAGAATCAGGTCCCACCCGATCCTTAGCTGGTTGTAGTTGTCCTGGCGAAGGCTCATGGGCTGGGACCATCGCTCGAGGGACGAGTGGAATTCGACCACGCCCGTCTTCACCATCGCGGTTATGTCGTTCTGGTAGAGTATCACGTTGGGCCGCTGCGAGAAATTGCCGTTCCTGAACGCGCCAACGACTTCCCTGCCCTTGCCGAAGCTTAGCATGAAGTTCTGCACGTCCTCCCTGGAATAGTATCCGTAAACCTTCCTGAGATCCATCATAGCTATAGATTATTGCAAAGGATTAAAAATTATCGGATATATTGCAGGCCGGATAAACTATAGATATGAGGGTAGTCTTTTCCAAAAAGTGCCTGGAATACGACGCGCCAGGACACCCGGAATCGAGCGACCGAGTCAGAAAAACATACGAGATGTTAAGCGAAAAGAAGGGTTTCAAATTCATTGCACCGGAATCCTGCCCGAGGCAGGACCTGCTTCTCGTTCATTCGCCCTCGCTGGTCAACACGATAAAGCATGGCAAATTCTTCAACCCTGAAACTCCTGCTTTGCCGGACATTTACAAGTATGCGAAGCTCTCGGCAGGCGGCGCGGTGCTTGCGATGGAGTTCGCGCTGAAAGGCGAAAATGCGTTCTCGCTTATGCGGCCACCCGGCCATCATGCGGGAAAAGCGACATCGGAAGGGTTCTGCTATTTCAACAACGTGGCGATCGCCGCCGCGAAAGCGCTGAAAAAAGTGCAAAAGATCGCGGTTCTCGATATCGACTGCCATTTTGGTCAAGGTACCCAGGAAATATTTTTGGGCGACAAGCAGATAATCTATGTTTCCCTGCACCAGTACGGGGCCTTGTTTTATCCCGGCACTGGAAAGCACTCGGAAGCGAACTGCCACAACTTCCCGCTCGAAAGCGGAACCGATGAGACGCTTTATCTCCAGAAGCTGGAGGTCGCGCTGGACATAATCGGGAAGTTCAAGCCCGGCCTTCTGGCGGTATCAGCGGGCTTCGACACGTTCAGGGACGATCCTCTCGGAGGGATAAAACTGGAAATAGAATCATACTCCAAAATCGCGAAAATTATATCCGAACTTAACATGCCGAGATTCGCCGTCCTCGAGGGCGGCTACAGCGACAGGCTAGCGGAATGCGTCTGCTCGTTTCTTAAGAACTTTTAAAGCTTGGCGCGGATTTTTAGTTATGGACTTCGGATTTGAAGGTTTCGAGTCAGCAGATTTCGACGTAGATGTCGAAGAAATCGTCGTTAAGAAGACGAAGAGTTACGACAGGGCGTGGAAGACGGGCACTGGAGGAAGCATAGACAACAACCCAATGATACACAAAGGGGTTGTTTATTTTGGTGCCGCTGACGGCTACGTTTATGGTGCGGAGGAGAAGACGGGAAAGGTTGTATGGACGTTTAAGACGAATGACAGGATTATAGGCTCTTCGCCTGTTTTGTTCAAAAACTCGATAATAATCGGCTCATATGACTCGAACATGTACAGGATTGGCATAAAGACGAGAGCTCCGGTATGGGTTTTCAAGACGGGCGGGGAGATATTCAGCACGCCTTTTGTTTATGGGAACAAAACTTATTTCGGTTCAAGGGACGGGAATGTTTACGCTGCTGACTGCGAAACGGGCAAAGAAATATGGAGGTTCAGGACAGGAGGCGACATATCGTCCACCCCGACCGTTGAAAGGGGGAAGGTGTATATCGCGTCCTACGACCACAACATGTACTGCCTTGACGCGGAAAGCGGCAAAGAGCTGTGGAGATTCAGGACCGGGGAGGAGATGATAAACAACATGCCCTTCCCCATCAGAGACGGTGTGCTGTATTTCGGGAGCCTCGACTCGTACCTTTATGCGGTAGATGCCAGAACGGAGAAGGAGCTGTGGAGATTCAAAGCGGGCGATTACGGAATCGGTGGAGGCGTCCCGGCCATATGCAACGATGAGATTTATTTTGGCTCAAGGGACGGAGTGTTTTACTGCCTCACAATGGAAGGCAAGGAAAAATGGAGATTCCGCGCCGGCGGGCCGATAATTGCACAGGAGCCGGCCGTTTACAAGGATATGATAATATTCGGGTGTGAGGACGGCAACGTTTATTTCCTTACGCTGGAAGGGAAGGAAATATGGAGGTTCAAAACAGGTGGAAGAACTTACGGCAAAATACTGCTACAGGAAGGAAAAATCTATGTAGGTTCTTGGGATTGCCGTTTGTACGCGATAGACATTGAAAAAAGGAAAGAGTTGTGGAGATGTCAGACCTCGATCACAAACGAATCGTACATACCTCATGCTCACGACTCCTTCAGCGCGGAAATAAAGAAATCGGGCCTCATAGAGGACGCGATAAGCGAGGACAGCTATAACTCAAAGAAAAAAGGCGAAAGAGTTTCCCTGTCCGATTACCACGTGACCTCCGAATATTCGACTACATCCGAGTACAAGCAGAAATCAGAATATGACGTGAAATCGTCAATATTCGAAACGAATATAAGCCCTTTCTGCCAATTAAGTTTCATGAACTCCGGCAAGACCACGACGACAACCACTACGACATGCTAGTCGCTGGTCTGGGCCGGACTGATTCTTTCGGTTCTCGGCCAGCCGCGGGTATAAGCGGGTATGAAGGATTAATTAACAGGAATGATAAAAAATAAAGGTAGGGTGATGGCGGATGAAAATACTATTGCTGCATTCGGATTTCATAGAATGGGAGCCAAAGGAGAAGGCGATAAAGCAGGCTGAGGAAGTCGAGAAAAAAGTGAGCAACGTGAAGGATGTCCTGGTCGTTTTTTCCGCGGTCGAGAAGAGCGATGAAGGTAAGGAGAGCGTCATAATCGACAAGGCTTCAAAGGAGATCCTCGACGTCATGGCCGAGGTCAAGGCAAAGAGCGTTGTGGTATATCCCTACGTCCACCTCACGAAAACGCCGTCGTCGCCTTCCGCTGCTCTGAGCGTTCTGAAAGGCGTGGAAAGTCATCTGAAGGCTAAGGGGGTTGACGTCCATCGCGCGCCGTTCGGCTATTACAAGAGGTTCACGATATCCGTTAAAGGGCACCCGCTCTCCGAACTTTCAAGGGAGATTGTCGCCGAGGGCGAAACAAAGGCGGAAGTCTCGAAAGCGGTCGAAAAGGAGAAAGAGCTCCGCTCCGAATGGTACGTGCTCGACATGGAAGGCAGGCTGCACAAGCTGCGCATTGAAGACGGAAAGGTTCGCGGTTTCGACTTCTCGCAGCATAAAAACCTCGGGAAATTCGCCCAGTACGAGATGGCGAAATCCAGGGTTTCGGACAAGGAGCCGCCGCACGTGAGGCTCATGAGAAGGCTCGAGCTTGTAGATTACGAGCCCGGCAGCGACCCGGGCAACCTGAGATTCCTACCAAAGGGTCGGCTCATTAAGAGCCTGCTGGAAGAATTCGTGACGAAGAAAACCGTGGAATACGGAGCTATGGAAGTCGAGACTCCTCTCATGTACGATTACGAGCACCCTGCCATGAAAGACTACCTGAACCGCTTCCCGGCGAGGCAATACACCATCGAAACCCCGAACAAGCGCGTCTTCCTGCGTTTCAGCGCCTGTTTCGGCCAGTTCCTTATGGCCAAGGATGCGAATATCTCGTACCGCAACCTGCCGCTCAGGATGTACGAACTCACACGCTATTCGTTCCGCGTCGAGCAGCGCGGCGAACTCGCCGGCCTGAGAAGGCTGCGCGCGTTCACCATGCCGGACTGCCATGCCATATGCAGGGACGTCGACCAGGCCAAATCTGAAATGCTCATCAGGCTCGACCTCGCACAGGACATACTTGACGGCATGGGAGTGCCGCTGAAGGACAACCTTGAAGCTGCGCTCAGGGTCGTCAAGGAATTCTACGACGGCAACAAAGACTTCGTGCGCAAGCTCGTGAAGAAGATGGGCAAGCCCGTGCTACTGGAGATGTGGGACAAGCAGTTTTTCTATTTCGTTTTCAAGTACGACCTAAACTTCGTGGACGCGATCGACAAGGCCGCGGCCCTGACGACGGACCAGATAGACATCGAGAACGCCAAGCGCTACGGCATAACCTACATGGACAGCGACAACACGAAGAAAACGCCGGTGATACTGCATCTTTCGCCATCCGGAGCGATAGAGCGGGTGATTTACGCGCTTCTGGAAAAGGCGGACATGGAGGCGAAGTCTGGAAAGCATAAGAACCCTACTCTTCCCTTATGGCTCTGCCCTACGCAGGCGAGGTTCATCCCCGTCTCGGACAAGTTTCTGAAGCAGACCGAGAAAATCGCGGATTCCATCTCGAAAGAATGCATACGGGTAGATGTGGACGACAGGAAAGAAAGCGTGCAGAAGAAGATACGAGATTCCGAAATCGAATGGGTTCCTTTCGCAATTGTGGTGGGGGAAAGGGAACTGAAAAGCAAGAAGCTCGCGGTCAGGTTCAGGGAGACAGGCAAAGTGGAAAATATGACCATGGGCGCGTTCGTAAAAATGATCAGAAAGCAGACGGCGGATATGCCCTTCAAAGGCCTGCCACTGCCGAAGCTGCTTACCAAAAGGCCGATTTTCATAGGCTGACGCGCGCTGATGATGGAAAAGGTTTTAAAAAGGCCTTTAAAGAATTATAATCCAAGCTATAGATGGTCTTATGAATCTCGTTTTGCTCGGCCCTCCGGGGATAGGGAAAGGGACGCAGGCGGACATGCTTTCAGCCAAACTGCGCGTCCCCAAGATATCCACCGGGGACATGATGAGGGAGGAAGCGGCAAAGGGGACGGAACTGGGCAGGAAAGTCAAAGCCTACATGGACCGCGGCGAACTTGTGCCGGACAGCACGACCATAGAGCTCATGAGGAAAGGGCTGGACCGCCCAGACTGCAGGAAAGGTTTCATGCTCGACGGCTTCCCGAGGACGCTGGCTCAAGCGAAGGCTCTCGAGAAAATAACCGCAATAGACCTAGTCCTGAACCTCGCCGCTTCAAAAAGGGAGATAATTGAAAGGATAACCGGAAGGCTGACATGCAGGAAATGCGGCGAAATATACCACGTGAAATTCGCCAAGCCAAAGAAAGAGGGTGTCTGCGACAAGTGCGGGGGAGAGCTTTACCGCAGGGAAGACCAGAAGGAAGCAGTAGTGAAAAAAAGGATTGAAGTATACGAGCGGGAAACGAAACCGCTCATAGAATTTTACAGGAAGAAAGGCATTCTCAGGAACGTTGACGCGAAAGGGAATAAAAATGAGGTCAGCAAAAGAATAAGCAAAGCAATCGATGAATTCATGAAAGGGGTGTGATCCGATGGAAAGAACGCTTGTGCTCATAAAGCCTGACGGGGTCGAGAGGAACCTCATAGGCGAGATAATAAAGAGGTTTGAGGAAGGCGGCTTCAGAGTCAAGAACATCAGAATGGTCACCCCAAACAGGGAGTTCGTAAAGACGCATTACGCCATGCACAGGGGCAAGCCGTTCTTCGGCATGCTCATAGACTACCTAGCCGGAAAGCCGGTGGTGGCGATGATTCTCGAAGGCAGGAACGCGGTCTCGAAGGTCAGGGAAATCACGGGCGCGACCGACCCGAGCAAAGCCGATAAAGGGACGATACGCGGCGATTTGGGCAACGATTCCCGGGAAAAGGCAGACAAAGAACATCGTTCAATATACAACCTCATCCATGCCTCAGGCACGAAAGAGGAAGCCGAGACCGAGGTCAGGCTGTGGTTCGGGAAGTAGATCACAAGGGTGAAAAGGTGGGCATTTTTGGCCGTCTGAAGGAGAAAATAGGATTTCTTAAAAAGAAGCCGGAAGACGAGAAAAAGCAGCCAAATTCTGTCCTCCCAGCGCCTCTGCCGCCGCCTCCGCTGCCTAAGATGACGGCTCCTCCAATGCAAAAACCCGAGGAGAATATTCACAAGGAAACTTCCACTCTAAAAACCAGTACTGAATCGGAAGCGAATGGGATAAAACTCCCAGTCAAAAGGCACATAATAAAGAAGCTTGAAGATCCCTTCAGCAAAAAGGATAAATCGAGAATTTTTGCAGAAAATCTCGATTTGATAGAGCTGTTCAAGAAGGGCGAGTTCAGCGAAAAAGAAATCTTGCGGAGACAGCGGTCGGCCATCAAGGCGCGCCTGGAAAAGAAGCGTATCGACCCGGGTGCGGCAAAGGGTCTTCTGAACGATTACGGGTATTATTTCAGGAAAGAGCTGGAAGAGGCAAAGAATGTCAGGGAAGAGCGCAGGAAGGAAACTGCTGCGGAGTAAATGGGCTGAGACTGAAAAGATGCAAAAAAACTGAAAACGAAAAAATGTTTTAAACCAATTTAAGTTTGCTTACTTCAAATATAATTATGCCTGAAAGGGAAGAAAGATGCCAGGTTTGTGGTAGCGTTCTTCAAAGGGGTCAATTCGGCCTTATTTGCAAAAAATGCAACAAGGAATTCTATTATAACGAAAAAAATCCTGCGCCTAAGGGCGGAGAAACTGGTTTAAAATGTTCAGCGTGTTCATGGAATTTGGTGCAAAGTCCATATAATCCAAAACTATATGTTTGCAGCAATGGAAACTGTCCTTCAAGAGATGAAAATGATACCCCTCGTAGTTTAGATGAAATCAAAAATGTTGCATCATCGCTTCAAAGCATTGACAAAATCGTCAAGAATTCCATACAAAAGCATGTTGGCAGGGGTGGTACTCCTCCAAGAACATGGGAGGAAGCAAGGGAAATTGTCATCAAAGAATACCCACTAGTTGCACCGTTATTTATAGTTCCTAAGCCTAAGAAATCAGGGAAAAAATCCGACTTTCTTTTATCAATTTTTATAGAGGATCTTCTTATGAAAGGGTGGACGGAAGATAAAATTTTGAAGCTGCTCATGACCAGAAAAATGGGGAAGTTGGGAGGGAAAGACGGTCAAACCGCTCTTTCCAGGAAAGATAAAATTGACGTTGAAGATGCTAAAAGGAGTGCGAAAGAAAGATCGGCAGAAGCAGGAAATCTGAAATTCAGAATCTCCCAGCCAATTGTGAAGATAACTCATGCGTTGAAAAACGACGCAAAAACCAGACTGGCCAGAAAATCACAGGAATTGCTGGAAAAATGGAGAATCGCCGAAGCAAGAATCGAGAATGTAATCTCTCTGATGAAAAATATTTTGAACAGCCCGGAAATGTACGAACCGGCCCAAATAAAGATGGCAAATGATTTTCTAAGCTTGTTTGAAGCCAAAAAAGAGGGAAGCGAAGATTATCGTTCGGTGTGAATTATGGAAACTTGTCCTAAACCTTTTAGGAGGCGGATGAAAGGTCAAGCTGCAGGAGCAGCCCCTCCTCCCGGTCCGCCCCCGACTAACATACTTACCGATCCAAAAATTGCAGGTCTACTTACAGCATTACTTGGCAGACTGACTGCAAAGCCTCCAGGGTTCTTCGGAGGTATGGGAGGTGCTGCTACAAGAGGTGTTTATGATGGCATTTCTGGGTCAATTTCAAATCCAATGGTGCATTGGGCAGATCTTGTCGCATATGGACTGCCCGCATCATGGATAAACAATTTCAACGGGCGCTGTCAGGAATATTTTAACCAAGGGCTGGACTGGGCCGTGACGCAGGGCATCAAAAGGCCGATAAACTGGGCAGGAGGCAAGGCTGTTGATGCTGCGAAATTCGGCTGGAAGGCGACGCTCGGCGACATGGCCACACGACCGAGGGACTACGCCCCCAAGGTTTTCACGGCGATATTCCCGACTTTCATCGGCATCCTTTTCGCTGCTTATACGAACAACCTCTGGTTCCTGTTCGGCTTCATGTCGATCGGCGTGGTGCTCGTATCCCCAAGCCCGAAGGACACCGCCCAGGAGGCGTTCGGCCTGTTCGGCATGAGGAAAGCGAGCAGCGGAGGGCTGGCGTATATACGGAGCATCGCTAAAACGACCGCGATCGTGTGCTTCGCGGTCGGCCTGAGGCTCATGGGGGACGTCTTCAACTTTTTGCTCATACTCGTCTGCTTTTTCGGTTATTTCGCGCTGAACATAGAGGTAGACCCCAAATCGCCGGCCCAGATAACGGAATCGCTCATAAGGTTCGGCTTCCTCGGCGCGTATTTCATACCTTTCTACATCTTCGGCGGCATATTCCATTCCGTGCCGCTCATCCTGATAACCCTCGCCTTCTTCGCGGTTCCGCCGGTTTTCGAGAGAGGCAGCGGCCTACTCGGAGGGCTCAAGAATGTGGGCGCGGAAACAGGGGAGATGATGAACAGGCTCATATTCACGGCCGCGATGATAATCACGCTCGTGGGTGTGATGACTGGCATATGGGACCTTGCCGGGACCGGCACGATGCAATATGTTTTCCTTTACTTCTGGGTCATAACCTTCATAGGCGGAGTTTCGTCGCCTTCGGTTTCGAGACCTGTCATAGGGGCGCTCATGCTTTCGGCCTCGGTCATAATCTTTGGACTGGGGCCCGGCTCCCAGGATGTTGGAGGGGCACTTTTCGGCCAATGGTGGCCTACGCTCCACAATACAATTGAAAACGGCCTCAAGCCTGTAACAGAAATGTTCGGCGCGCTGACGAGCACTTTCGGGCAGTCTTTCCTTCTTTTGACGAACCCTGTCGGCTTCGCGCACCAGGTGATAGAAGGTACGTATGTCAATACTGAAGGCGCGGAGAAGGTAGGCGCTTTCGGAGTGGAGATAGAAGAAGTAAGGACCACTCCTGTCTACGTCGGCCAGCCGTTCAGCGTTATAGTGAAGGTAAAGAATTCGGGAGGTTTCCAAGGCAAGAACGCGGTCTTAAGGCTCGATTCATCCCTGAAATACAGCACGTCAAAATACAACATAGACGATTTCGTAAAAAAAATGCAGGGCGTGGCATCGTCTTTGGACGAACTGGCCACAAAAGGCGGGTCAGGCACGCTGACCTGCCCCGACTCGACCTTCATATGCCCCGACGGAACCCCCAAAACGTACTACCACACGTGCGAAACTAACGGCGGATGCTCGGATCTCAGCTCGATTTATGATTCGGTCTATGCCTCTCTTTGCAGAGGTCACATGGGGCCGTCCTCCAGCGGAAGTTGCGGTAATTGTTTGTTTATCTGCCCCGGAGGGGACGCCAACAGCGTATCGAGCACTTTAAACCCGACGACAAAAGAGTGCTTAAAATGCGCATTCCCGAGATGTTCAACATCTGCCATTTATAACCAGCAATTCTGCAACGGCAAAAACACGGCAGCTGCTATGGAAAAACTTACCAGCGATTTCTCCGGGTTTTATTACGACATGAAGACCATAGCGGTCGAAACTTATGACGACACGCGCACCGAATTTTCCGGGATAGCATCCGAGGTGAACGACACTTTCTGGAATGCTGCCGACTGGGGAGGCATAGGGAAAAACCTTTACGGGCTTTTCATCGACGTGAGGGAGAAGGTGGTTTACCCTCTGGGAGGTGTAATACTGTCTCCGGAATGCAGAAATGATATGGTTACGAAAGTGGAGCAGAGATGGGACGGGTTATCCAAATCTTTCAATAGCCTCTTCGGCTTCAAAGAAAGCGACGTGCCCACGGGTGAAGGCATAGTGAACATGTGGCCCTTTGGAGGCTTTAAAACTCTTGCGAACTTGGTGGATATAGCGGAAATACCGATTAAAATAATTGACGTGGCAGGCGAAACGTTTAAAATAACCATAAATGCCCTGAACGCGATAAACTGCCAGCTGGGCAGGATTGATAATATTTATAAGGATGTAAATGCCAGAGGCACGTTTACAGACAGGAACGGAAAACACATAAGCTTCTCAATGAAAAACGCCATACTGGAGATAAAGAATGACGATACAGGCGCGGTTATAGCGCAATACACCAAAGAACAATTCAGGGCCAAACTGGGGGACATGGCAACGATTGCGGAAAACCTGATAAGCTCGCTTAAGACAAGAGTCCTGAACCTGCTCAACGCGGTGAAGTGGAATGACATTGCGAGGAACGTCGCCGACGCCCTGAAAAGGACCAGGAACATAGCGGAGAAGCTGTCCAATTTGTTCGGCGTGAGCGAAGGCAACGTGCTGGGCAAAACACAGTTTGGCTTCAGTGACGCCAGGACGAGAAAGCTGCTCGGCAACATGTTCCAGAAGGACACGAGGCAGGTATTTCTGGAAAGCACCGGGATAGAATGCACCATCGTGGCTAATTCCGAGCTCAGAAAGAAATACATACCTATGAACGTGACGGTGACTTATGGTTACGAGGCCGATTCAGAGCTTTCCGTAGATTTCATAAGCGACGGGGAGTGGCAAAGGAGGGCGGCCGCAAACGAGCTTACGACGACGAAAATCCAGTCGAGGATGGTCTCCTCGCCGGTCAAGCTTTCGGTATCCACGTTCGACCAGCCGCTCAGATCAAGCCAGTCGTTCGCTGTCGGCTTCGAGGTAAAGAGCGGGGAAGGCGAGCGGAGCATGGTGAAAAACGCGAAAATCGATATAACGTATCCTTGCGAATTCGGCGGGACCAAATGCGTCGGCGTGGGAAAATATAGCGCCGGAACTCAGTCAGGCGATGACTGCAAGCTCAAATGGGAGGTTTCCGACGTAGACAGCAAGCAGGGCAAGGCGATCTGGTGCAACTTTGACCAACCCAACATGAACATGGGCGATGCGCCGGCAAAAACGTATGTGGTCAAGGCTCACGCTGATTACAATTTCACTAGATGGGAAACCGCCAACACGGAAATAAACTTCGGCGGCATCTGCTGCTCGAAAAATGACTGCGCAAGCGGCCAGGTATGCAACGGCGGATCATGCATAAGCGGCGAGACCCAGCCGCAGGTGCGCATTCCCGGGAACGCGTGGATACATGGAACCCAGCGCTCCGACGGAACGGTTAGTTTGTCCAAAATGGATGGAAACTATCAAACTAATCTAAGTTCTTATGGCAAGGGGAATGTTACAAATTATCTTAATTTCAATACTCCCTTTTCGCCGGTGGCTAGCTCGACCATATCAGCTTTATATGATTCACCCAAAGGAGCGGATATCGATCCTGCCTTCGCCGCCGCGGTTTTCATGTATGAGACCCCCGGGGGGTGGGCGACAAATACGGTGAGGTGCAACAACCTGTTCGGCATACGCTATGACAGCAGCATAAGCGGCATGAGAGCGTGCCCAGCAAACCCAAACCTGGCGGCATATTTTGCGTCTTTTAGTGACGCTTTTAATGCAGCTTTTAATGCATTCTCGGCCAAGATTAGCGGTTGCGTCAGCCAGGGGCGCGACACCATCAAAGAAATAGCAGACTCGCATTGCTTCCACAAGGACACGGACACGAACTGGGTGAACGGGGTTTCAAACTACCGCGCAGGCATCCAGAGGACGTTCTTGCTTGAATATCAGTGAGAAGAGTTCCAAAGCCTTTGATAATGATGGCCCAGCAAAATCACTTGCCAGAGAAGCGATTGGCGGTTTCGTTTGTCATCGATTCGGACACCTGTCCCCAGAAATTTCTCTAGCGGTTACCTCTGGGATTCACGCGGAAGGGCTGGTACGGCGGGCATCTCTCATCCGAGAACCTGTACGTCCCGTTCCTGAGATCCCTCAGCCTTACCGGGATCTTCGTCGGCTTTGGCAGATAGCTCGGCGGCGCGGGCTGCTCCAGCACAGGATAGCTCTTCCGGGCCGGCGGCTCAACAGTCACTTCAGGCGGCCTAGTCTCCACGACCTCTTCTTTGTGTGGCTCCGGCGGCTTTTGAGTGACCGTTTTGGGCATAATTGCTTTTTTCACCGGTCGACGTATAGTGGTTGGCTTCTTCTTGCATAAGTCATATAAATCGCAAAATTCTCCCAATGTCATTTCATACGAACAGGGCTTTTCGTTATACTTGCCAAGTCCATGCAGTGTTATCATGCCTCCCTTTACCGCAAAATTCCTTTCCGGAAACGCTATGCATACGTTGTCTTCTGCCTGGCGCTGCTGCGCCTGCTGCTGCCTGGTATCCATAGAATAATATGACTTCTTTTGCTCAGCTGGCTTCTGGGGCTTTCTTGGACAGCCCACTAAGTATAGCGCAAGTGCCAGTCCTGTCAGCCCTACTCCTGCTGGTATTGCATACTTAGGCTTAATCGGCATTCCGCCCAGATATTTTACCATATGTTACATACCCCCCAATAACGATTCTGAATTCTCCATTGCGCCGGCGTATCGTGCATAAGCGTATTGTATAATAATAGATTTTTTGAGGCTTTATAAAGCTTTCGTTGAGTTGTCACTATATAATAATAACATTTCTATAATAATTCTCTAATAATTGGCCGCCAGGCCGCCTGTTTTCAGACCCCGGCCATGAGGCGAATCATGTCGCGTAGACCCGGCGCGAGGCCGATAACATATAAGCATTCCGCGAGTCTTTTTATATTATAAATCACCATATTAGTTGAATTATAATATAGATGGGGAATGAAAAGCTATTTTTTGAAAAATTCCGGGGAATTTTCATCGTTCTTTAGATGCGAAAATGGGGCGATTTCTGTCAAGGTTCTTTTTTGTTCAGAAAGCTTCTGCAGATTTCTATCAGTTTTGGTCTTATCTTTTTTTTGAAGTTCTCGAATTCTTCGGCATCATATTTTATAATAACCAGGTACTCTATCTTTTCACCGCCCATGAAAAATTCGCCCTTTTCAAGAAGGTTCAATTTCTCCTTGATTGTTTTGCCAAGCCCTCTTTTTATCAGGGAAGAATTCCTTATTTTTTCAACTATTTCACCAACTTCGGGGGCAAGAGACCCTCTTATGAGGAACAGGTCAAATAAATCCCGTTCTTTCAGTTCGGCTCTGGTCAGAATCGCCCTGTACTTCTCGACTATAATCTCTTCCATTGGGTAGCTCAATGTTCTGAAGTTCTGAATGCTGAGACCGAGGGTAAACATAAGCTCTCTTGAATCAAATAAATCAGTTATCGCCTTGATTGACACTTCCTTTGGTGGGTAAATGACTTTTTCGATAAAATTTATTTCTATTTTTACAAACCTGTTTCCAGAATAGTACAGCCTGAATATATAAACTGTCCTCCCATGGAGAACGGTGCAGAATTTCGTATCGCTTCTGTTCGTGCTGAATGTCATTCCAAGAGATTCGGCAACCCTGTTCAATTCCGGGACGAAGGAATCTATAAAATTCCTAATTCTCTTCTCCCTTGAGTTTCTTTTCATTCTTCTTAATTCATTAGAGTCTATGTGCACAAAGTCCAAGTCTTCTGAAAACCTGTGATATTTCAGGTAGTTCCTTGACAAAAGGGTGCCTCCCTTGAAGATAAGCTCTTTTCCGAGACCAAGTTTCTCGAACTCGCCCATAATAAGAGTCAGAATCAGGTCCTTCTCGATTATCTCATCGGGCACATTCATGCCAAGGTTTTTCTTGACTTCAGCCACATATTTATTCAGATTGATTTTCTGAGCCATTTAGGATACCTCCTAAGATATTTCGCTGTATGGTTTACAACTATGATTTTGCTTGATTTCCTGAAATAGACAATATCGATGTGTGTTTTCGCCTGGTCAGAATAAAGGAATCTGATGTTATTTTTTGTCCGTCCCCTTTTCAGGCCGAATATAAGGGTATCCTTTATTTTAAAGAATCTAACATTCATTTCAAGGATTTTCTTTTTCCCGCTTATATTATTGTTTATTATTGTCAGTATATTCGGGGTTTGCCATGTCTTTCCAGACAGGTATAAAGCCGAACTCATACCCAAATACCATTTAATACCAACTCTGTTCAATACGACAAATAAGAGTTCTCTGTCTTCATAAGCACAAAAACCTCTTTCTCTCTCATCCATAGAATTTATGTAATAAAAATGCAGAAATATCCTTCTTATATATCCGTGCCTCGAAAGGTATTTTAGAGTATTTTTAGCATTCACTTTTCCAAGAGTTCTATTGTATTCATCGATTATCTCAATAATCTCTGATTTGTGGCAGATTTTCTCTTTCCTGTTGAGGAGTGCCTCATAAATCTTAATTATACGGCCCATAATCTTAATTGCAATTTTTCCGTATATAAAGCTTTCTATCTTATTTATAAAAGTGTCATTTTTTGACACTTTTTAATAAGTCTATATGTGTTGTAATTCAAAAGCCATGATATTCGTGCAGCATTCTGCTACATTCGTAACAATTATTTTGTTACATTGGTAACAAATTACACTCTACACCCCTGCCATCAGCCTTATCATGTCGCGCAGACCCGGCGCGAGGCCGAGAATGAGTATGACGATTTTCATGAAGTTCCTGAACTCGCCCTTCTCCGAGTAGCGGTCGATTATGTAAAGGACGGGTATGAGGACCGCAAGCTTGAGCAGGAACATCGCGGCAGGGTTGGAAAGGCCGATGAGCAGGCGGGGCAGCGGGTGCTGCTCCGAGTAGCCGAAAAAAGTCATAGCGACGTAAGTCGAGCTCGCGTCCAGCATGTGCGAGGAGAGTATCACGGAATTCTGCTGCGTGAACACGTCCTTGAGCGGCTTGAACGCCTTTGAGCCGGCATGGACGGCCTTTTCAGAGAACTTCCAGAGCAGCAGGAAAAGCGCTGACCAGAGAGCCGTTATGCCCAGCACCAATGCAACAGGTGTCAAGTCAAATGCCGGCATCAGGCAGAAGTTTATTATGTCGAGAACTATGCCGACTGCCAACATGAGTTTCCAGTACGGAAATTGCGCATACTTTTGGAAAGCCAGGGATATCAGCAGGACAACCAGGGCAAGGGTGAAGGTTATGAAATACGAGCCCGGCGTAGGGAATACCGGAAGCGAATAGAAGTCGCCTACCCTGCCGGTGAGTTTCCCATAATAAGCCGCGTCATGGAGGACGCGCGTGCTCGCCCCCCACAGGATGAACGGAAGGATGGCATAAAGGAAGCGGCGGTCTATGCGGATTTTCATTTTCTTCAGAAGCCTGAAGACGAAATAGACCGCCGTTACAAGGATTATGCCGTATACTATCGAGTTGACCGGATTGAACCATCCGTTCGAAAGGATGGGGTTGAGAAAATACTCGCTGACGAAGTCCATAGTTTTTATTGGTCCCGGCTTTTATAATCTTTCTTCGGTTATGCGGACTCCTAAACAGGCAGAAGTCCGCTCCTCAGCATGAACATGAAGATTATGAAGACCGTTGCGAGCATTATGAGGGAGTGCTTGATGCCGGCAACCACCGAGTTCTCCCCGAGCTGGCCCGCTATCAGCCCCATGAACAGGGCCTGTATTATAAGCACGCTGAAGAAAAGCGAGAGATAATAGCATCCTATGCCGTTTGGCACCGCGAAGGACGTGCACAGTATGCTAAAATACCCGCATGGGAAAATCATGTAGGTGTTTTCGCATGGATTGCTGAAGGCCAGCACAACCGGCGATATGCCTGCCGTTTTCTGGGACTGGCCCATCATTGGAACCAAAACGGCTATTATGGTGATTGAAATGGCGACGAACATGAAGAATATGCCGTACATTATCATCACGTGTTCGCGAGCGATGGATTTCCTTTCCTCCTCGATTTCCTTGAGCGTCACTATATCGCGGGAAAGCGAATCCAACGTGTAGGATATGTTCGCTCCGGAAAGGTACGCTTCCTTCACTATCCCGAGAACCTCCGTGATTAGTTTGGACGACCTGAAGCGCTTTCCGAATATTTCCAGCGCGCGGAGGAAATGCACCCCCCACGACAGCCGGTTGGAAAATTTCTGCACCTCAGGCGTTAGCTTCCCGTAGTTGTTTTTGTTCGCCATCTTTATTGCCTCGGAAAGCGTTATGCCAGACCTCTTGAGCCCGGACAGATCGCGGATAAAACTGGGGAATTCTTTCTCGGCCGATTTTATCCACAGGAATTCGGTGTACTTGATGAGGAAGAGGGGCGTTATGACTATGAAAAGCGCGATTATGCCCACATTGATTATTATGCCCACATCCTGCGTGAGGAAGGCGAAAACGGTTATCATCAGGAGTGCCACCAGCATCGAAACCAGCAGTATCCTTCTCTCTTTTTCCATGTCAGAACCTCCGGCGGGTTCCGATACTTCCCGCAACCGTCTTCATATCATAAATTCCGTTTACCGTCTTCATATCATCACTCCGTGGGCGAAAGGCTCTTCAGCAGCACCAGAAATCCCGTTGAAATAAGGGGTATGAAGAAGAACACAAGGAACGTCTGCATCAGCAGTATGTCCCCCCCTATCAGCGGGGACATTATCGAAGACAGTATGATGAAGAAGAGCGTCCCGACTATGATGAGCGTTATGTAAATCTCCGTGTAGAAGCTTATCTGCTTCGAGTAGTCGTTCAGCGAGCGCCTGTAATCCGCCATGAACTCCTTTGACTTTTCCGACAGGTATTCGCCGAGATCTCCTCCTCTTTTTATGACCGAAAGCATGCCCCAGAGCATTTCCGAGAATTTGGCCGACGCCGTCCTGTTTGCCGCCTTGGTTATCGCAGTCGAAACGTCCATGCCCAGCATGTGGATGTCCCGGTAAATCTTCTCGCATTCCTTGCCTATGTTCCCCCCTTTCATCGAAACTATCTTGAACACTTCAGCGGGATTGATGTCCGACGAAGCAACCGTGGCCATGTATATCGCAGTGAAAGGAAGCGTTTTATCAATCCTGCCCTGCAGGCCCTTCGCTTTCATGGCCGGGTAATAATAGCCGGCAAAAAATACCATAGCTGCGGCGGCGAAGGACAGGATAATGGAAAGCGTATAGGAATAAAATGCGCGCATGGTGGTCAGGGTTATGTAGAACGACCCCGCCATTATGACCACCGCGAATGTTACGATTGACATAAGTAAGAGTACCGAAACGTATTCGTCAACCGTGTATTTCATCATGGCGTGCTTCAGCTGTGTCCTCAGGTTATCGAAATAGTCAGAATATGGCGCAACTATCTTTCCGAAAAGCCTGTAAGATATTTTCCCGAGCATATCCGTTCCTTTGTCCGGCGCGGCCAAATTTGTTCAGAACCCGAAAAGCCAACGCCACCTCATACGCTTTCAATGATGCTTATTATCCTTTCTGGGTTCGAATAATATCCGTTTATGACGTTCGCGATTTGCATGTAGTCGAACATGCGCCTTTCATGCATCCATTCCAGCACGCCTTTCCTCGTCCTGATCTCCTCCATCAGGCTTGCCTCGGTAAGGCCAAGGGATTTGGCAATATGCTCCAGAACCTGGCTTTTTTCTGACGTCTCAAATATGTCTTCTACCGGCTTCCATCTGAATACCTCAGCCGTGACTGGTTTGTCGCCCTTTATGCCCGCAACCTCAAGAATCTGGTTCACGCGCCTCACGTAACGGTCCCTTGATTTCACCTGCAGAAGAAAAATGATTATGTCAAGATTCTCCAGAAGGCTGGCCGGGAGGCTGATGGGAGGCGTGGTAAGCCTGTCCATAAGCTGGGGAAGGCTGGCCGCGTGAATTGTCGCCATCGCCGCATGGCCCGTCGCGATTTGCTGGAAGAGAACATACGCTTCCGCCCCTCTCACTTCTCCCACTATGATGTAATCGGGCCTCTGCCTCAGCGAGGATTTAAGCAGGTCGAAAAGGCTCACCTCTCCCGCCCTCTTGCCCTCGGCTATCGGCGTTCTTGCGACTTCGGGAACCCAGTGGGGATGGGGAAGGTTCAGCTCAGGCGTATCCTCGATGGAAACGATTTTCATGTTCGGCCTTATGAAAAGGGAAAGCGCGTTCAGCAGCGATGTCTTGCCTGACGCGGTCCCTCCGGAGATAAGGACGGATTTGCGGTTCTCGATCGCCAGCCAGAGATAGGCAAGCTGCATCGAATTCAGCGTGCCGTATTCCAGCATGTGGACCGGGGTGAGCGGCGACTTGGTAAATTTGCGTATCGTAAAGTTAGAGCCCCTTCTCGCGATGTCCGTCCCCAGAGTGGCGTGGACCCTCGAGCCATCGGGAAGCGACCCCTCCACCAGCGGTTCCGCGACTGAGATCGACTTCCCGCATTTCTGCGACAGCTTCATCACGAACGTGTCCAGATCGTCGATGTCCTCGAACGCGATGTTCGACATGATCGAGCCGAAAAGCGGGTTCCTGTGGTAGATGTATAACGGTATTTTCTCGCCGTCGCATGATATGTCCTCAATGTTCCTGTCCCTCATCAGGGGCTCGATTTTGCCCAGACCTATTATGTTCCTCTGGACGTAATAGTTTATGACATCGATTTTGCCGCGGTCCATGTATTTCATCCTGGAGATTATGCTCTTAATTTCCTCCATGAGCAGCTCTTTCGCCCGTATCTCGCCGAGCCTCATGAAGTCTATGTCCAGCCGTTCTTCAAGCTCCCTTTTCACTGCCTCTATTATCTCCTTTTCTTTGTCGGTTATGTAAGGTTCAACCACGGAGTATACCAGTTCATTCCTGGCTGGTTCCCATTTTATCCTTGCGTATGCGTATACTTTTTCGTTTTTGCTCGGGCTTTCAGGAATCAGCGGATATGTTATGTTTATGCTCCTCAGCATCTCTTTTTCCTCGCTGGACAATGGCGTAGTGAGCGGAGCCGGGACCTTTGGCACTTCCATTCCGATGCCGGGCGTTTCCTTGATTATAATTTTTTCGGATATGACGGACACGGCAGGAGGGGCCTTTTGTTCAGCCCATGGGAACATGAAATTTTCCTTCGAGTAGGGGAACCTTCCTTTTTTGGCGAGTTGCTTGTTTATTAAAAACCCCCTTTTCAGCCTTCTTACTATCTTGCTTGAGTTGGCACCGGGCCTTTGGGCATCAGGTTTTCCTTCATTCGAAGCAGCCGGTTTTTCAATTCTGAGCTTTCTCATCTTCATAAAACTCGCCATCGATTCGCCTTGTATATTCCTTGTATATTAATTGAGGTCCATTTCTTATATTTGTTATAAATCAGTAAAAAGGTGCTATTTGCTTATGCAATTCGTCACGCATTTCTTTTGTTCGGAAATACAGACCTGCCGCTTTCAGAAGCAACGGTTTTACTCGGACTGCTGGCAACGCCTCTCGGTGGGGCAGATGTAAATAAGGTTTGAATATTTGTAGATAACGATTTTACCCAGGTCGCTCACCACCATGCCGCTGAAATTATACATTTCGTTGAGCCCGTAAAGCGGCGAAAAATCGCTTATGTTGCCTTCCATCGATACGGTTAGGCCGGTCGAATTCAGACTTATCCTGTAATAGTTGTTTCCTATTATCCGGGGTATGGGCAATACTACGGAAGAGTTCATGTCATCCTTTTCGCAAATCTTGATGATGTTCGAAAGCACGTATTCCTTCACCCCCGTGAGCTGATCCTGCACGGATGAAGACACATAGTAATTCTGGTACATCGCGAATAGGGCAAAGGAAGTTATAAAAATTGTTATTGCTATGCCGAAAATCAGAACCTGCTCAAAAACCAGAATCTGGCCCTTGACCTTCGAAATCATAGGGGTTGCACTCTGATTTTCGACACGACGAGATCTCCTCCGTTGTGCGCCTGGCCGGCGCGGGTCTCAGGGTTTCCGTATGATATGATGATTTTGCTGTTTCCGCTTAACCTCCCCGATTGGTTAAGCAGCTGTATTTTATAACCCTTCCAGGGTTCGCTGCTGTCCAGTTCCCTGTAGCGCAACGAGAATATGAGGGTGTACGTATTCGTGCCTGCGTTTTGTCCCCTGAAGCTTATCACGCCCGGCGTCTCGCCGTAGCGTGCGACAGTTCCGTTGTCAACCGTATTGAAGAGGACCTCACTTCTGGTTATCAGCGGCTGGTTAACATCGAATTCGTACAGGATGGTGTTGCTAGATTCATTCAGTATTATCAAGCCCGGGACAGGCAGATCCATAGTTTCCTCGCATGCCCCTTCGGAAGAGCATGCCCCGGCCATGTTCACTATCTTTTTATCGAGGTCCTCCATGAACCGGACCGCAGAGGTGAACTGCGTGATTGCCGAGCGTTTCTGTATCATGGGCTGGCCCCATGTCAAGGCGAAGCCGACCAGCGATATGACTATTCCCGATATCAGAACGAGCGTAATCGCCTCGGTCTGGGCCTTTCTCATATCTAATATTTGTTTATCGTGCAATAAAAAGTTTGAATTTTTAAACGGCGTTGAGGCATATCAAGTTTTTCTCGCGCCAAAAGTTTTCAGAAACTTGTTATTCAAAGCCAGTATATTCCTATTTTGTTTCAACTCAAATGGATAGAACTTCGCGCGAACGATTTCATAATACTAAAGAGAGGCAGCTTATAGAAAAACCGCTAAGAAGGCTGCCAGAAAGGTGCTGTTTTCTCATTATTTTGAACAATTGTCTCACATGTCTCAAGGCCATTTTTAAACCCTGCCTGCATTTTTAACTTTATGAGGGTTAGCCGCAAGATAAAAGACCTCCCGAAGGCCGAGAGACCGAGAGAAAAGCTGATGGGCACGAACCCGAATTTTTTGGACACGAGTGAACTCTTGGCGATAATCATTGGTTCGGGCACTAAAAACGAGAATGCTCTTAGGGTAGCCAAGAAACTGTTGAAAAAATATGGACTTGAAAACTTATCCTCATCGGACCTCGAAAGTTTGAAAACTATTACTGGCATAGGGAATACCAAGGCCTGCCAGTTACTAGCATGTTTCGAGCTGGGAAGGAGGCTGTTTACAAACAAAAAGGAGATTTTTGTAGAATCGCCCGAGGACGTTTACAAGCTAACGAAAGAGATTGAAGACGCAAGGAAGGAGCATTTGATAGCTCTGTATCTCAGCACGAACAATTCCCTGATAAAGAAGGAGCTCGTTTCGATCGGAAGCCTGAACGTAAATCTGGTTCATCCGAGAGAGGTATTTCAGCCGGCATTAGCGAATTACGCCGCCAACGTTATCCTGGTTCACAACCACCCCTCTGGCGATACCGAACCGAGCGAGGAAGACGTGAAACTGACCAAAAGGATGATAAAGGCCGGGAAACTGATGGGAGTGAAGGTTTTGGATCACGTGATAACAGGGAACGGCAAATACACAAGCCTTAAAGAAACCGGTTTGAAGTTTTAGCTTTTTATGAAATTCTCCATCAACCTTCTTGTTTTTTCTGTCAGAATGTAAACCGCGCAGGCCCTTCCCTTTTTGCTCAATCTCGCCTCTTTCTTGATGTACCTCGCTTTCACGAGTTCGTTTATCGCCCTGCTTATGCTCTCCCTTGATATCGCCCCGTACTTTCCTTCTCTTTCCTTTAAAATACCACCTTTCCTCTTGGTTTTGAGGTATTCTCCTTTGTAGCTGACTGAGATGTCGTATATCTGATCGAAGGTGAGTTCTTTCCTGAAATACAAAAGAGTCAGAACAGGCAGGCTGTATCTCTTTTCAAGACCGAACATGAATTCCTCTAGGGGCATGTTCTTAATTATAAGCCAGATTTTATAGAAATTCCGTACTAATAGAGTACTAAAATACCTAAAAGTTTAAATAGGTGAATGAGAATAGATAGAACTATGGAACATGAGGCGCCAACCGCTGAGAATGTGATAAATTCCATCGACATTATTCTGAAGAAGGAACATGATATGAAGACAAGGATCAAATTCTTTCTTGGGATTCTGAGGGTCTTGGAAGAGGAACCGGAAAAGCTGAAAATGATCGTCATGGAACATATCGATAAATTGGCGAGTGATCTGTAAATTCACCATTATAAGTGAATTCGGATTAACTATTTGTTGGACATGGCCCAATAAGATGCCGTATCCCTTTTTGTATTTAAATCTATCTCCTCATCCCGACTTAAAATGTTTTAATATGTCTTCCCTTATCTGGTCTGCAACTTTCGGACTTCTGAATATCACCACATTTATTTCTGATCTTTTTTCAAGTATGCAAGAAAGTAATTCGTCCAAATTGACTTCCTCTATTTTTTTAATTTTTTTGTAAAGATCATCTATTTTTTCTTTGAGTTCCTTTGAAAAAAATATTTGCATCACATGATCACCTACAACGATAGTATCATAATCGCTTACGAAATTTACTCCAACCTTTACTTTTTTGCCTATTTTTATGAAAAATTCAGCAAACCAGCGGTCCAACGGGGTATTATATTTGCACAGTGAATAAAATCTGTATTTTGAAAAGAAAGCCTTCATATCTTTGTATACTTTCTCCGAAAAACCTACCAGCGGATAAATGTGATAAAAATTACAAACTCCAACCTTATTCTCTGGTTTTGGATATTGCACAATAAAAATGGGTACGCAAAATTCGGCAAATTCTTTTAACGTATCAAAAGTTAGGCTTACAAAATCCTTTTCTATAAGATCCTTTACATGTTGTCTTTGCCCGATTTTATAACTTGTTTCAACTGTACTGGCGAAATCTTCAATTTTACGCAACCATTCCAAATTAAGTTCGTACTTCTTACCATGTCTGACCAACATTTCAGATTCCATAAGTTCATGGGCAGTCTTGTAAACAGCCTGATAGCTGACATCGAATCCCATTTTCTTAACTGAATTGTGGATCATCTTCAAAGAAAGAGGCCATTTGCGGCTTAGGGTAATTATAACGGCGTCTTTAACGTTCCTTGGTTTTTCTAAGTTTGGAATCACATTGATAGGAGACATATTTAAATGACGAATTTTGGGTTTTTAAACCTTTTGGTTGATTTTTTGTAAACCAAAGGTATTTCTCTGTTGGTTTCAAGGCTTCAAATGAGAAGGTGTTGCCATGAAGATCAGCAAACCGGAGAAGAGGACTCTTGAGCATGACTGGTTCTGCGAAAAAATCTACTCGGATATTATCATGCTGTCTCTGGCTCTTAAAGCAAATCGGGGGTGGCTGAAGAAAATTGGCGGTTTTGTATAAGATTCAGTATCTTGGTGGCACGCCATGGAGATTGCATATTATTCGGTCGATGCACTGAAGCATTCCGTAGATGAATTCGTAAGGAATGACCTCATATACGGAAATGGATCCGAGTTCAAGTCGCTGGTGACACCGACATCCGTAATAATCTCAAGAGATGAAACCAGAGATCTAGATTGCGACCTAGAAAAACTATGGGGACTCTATAGAACATGGAATCAATTGTACATTGACTCAATTGATGGCGATGCTCATAAGCGTATCAGAAGAAATTGCGAATATGGGCTAAATGAAAGCGAGATCGAAGTCATGCGCATTGTTTCAAGAAGCAGACTTGAACCGAGAATGACGAGGATTGATTACGTGACTTTAGGCGAGGACAGAAAAGTCGCTGAGGTACAATGGAAATCAGGCGGCCCGGGATTGTTCTTTGGGATTCAGGATGTGCTCTCAAGAACTGTGGAACAGGGGAATGGTTCTGAAAGCATGGGCAATCTAGTTGATGCTTTCTATAGGTTGATATGTGAAAAATGTCGGGATGAAGATTCCGTAGCCGTAAACGACATCAGAGGCGGGTGGACTCGCGGAGAGGAGTATCTCAGAAAGGCGTATGAAAACAGGAGGCTGATTTATTTGCCCGTAGATCGCGCTGAAATTTCCAGTATGATCAAACAGAGTGGGAATAACTTTTTCATTAGGCTTGACGGCAAAGACTACAAGATAGGATTTTTCTACGGATACGGCTGGGAGACTTTCTCCAAGGAGCGACTAATAGCTCTTGCTGAAGGGTCTGTCAGGGGAGATATCTGGATAGAATCACCGCTGAACTATATTTATCGTGAAAAATGGGGGATGGCAATGCCTTTCATGCGAGAATACAAAGACATGTTCGACGACAGGCTTAGAGACATACTCATACCTACAGCGCTTATCGACAGCACGAGTATCGACCTGAGTCCCATCGTACCTCACATCGAACACCGCGAGAGGGAAAGACTGCTGGATGTGAAAAGTTTCGAAGATTTCGGGGATCTTGGCGAATCACTTAGGAAAAAGCTTGTATTTAAATGTGGTTCCGGAACGGGTGACTTCTATAACAGAAGTAGAGGCGTTTTTAGAATAACCGGATCCAGAAAAGCGGCAGAGAACACGTTGATCATTGTTAAGGAGCGGGTCTGTGAGGGCGAGCCATGGATTGTCCAAGAATATATAGATAGGAAATATCCGGTTGACATGAGATTGCCGTATGAGATTGAGACTCCGGAAATTGTGAATGCACATGCCAGATTCATGATATTCGGGGGGATGTTCGGTGACGAGGTTGGTGCTATGGGGGGCATCGGCAATTTCGGTCGGCACTGGAAAGTTAGTGGAAAGGCGCCTGTTGCCGGGATGGGCACGCAGACAGGCACGGCTTTCAATGACATGAGGGTAAGGAAATATAGGTGAAATATAAGAATCCGCCACATTGTTTTAATTATGAATGAAGAATCTGTCCTGATTAGAATCGGTGAATATGAAGGCGAGATGGTCTCTTTCACAAAAGAACTTGTTTCTATACCCACAATCAATCCGCCCGGAAGCGATTATGACAAAGTGGTTAGACTGCTCGAAAGTAGGCTAAAGATGTTTGGACTGGAAACTAAAATAATAACGTGTGGCAGTTACCCAAAGAAAAGGAGGAGTCTCATTGCCAGATGGAACAATGGAAAAGAAAGGACATTGCATTTGAACGCACATTACGACGTGGTCCCGGTCACTTCCGGCTGGACAAGGGACCCGTTCAGGCCCGTGACCGAAGATGGTAAACTGTTCGGAAGGGGGGTTGGCGACATGAAAGCCGGCATCACGATGATCGTTTATGCGGTGAAATCAATAATGGATTGTGGGCTCGTTCCGGAATGCAACATAGAGATGTCATTCACCCCGGATGAAGAGATAGGCGGTGAAGCCGGTGTTGGATACCTCGTGAAGAACAATTTGATTAAGGCCGATTGTGCTATCGTCACGGAACCCACGCGAAAAAATACTGTTTATTTTGCGCATAAAGGAGCGCTGTGGCTTGGGGTGAGGATAAAGGGGAGGCCGTCGCATTCATCGAGACCTTACATGGGGGACAACGCATTCGTGAAAATGGCCAAGCTCGTGACAGTGCTCGAGAATGATGCGAAATTGCTCTCAGGCAAGAAAACGCGACTCGATTGCTTGAACGAAGAGGACTCTCATCCGTCCATGGTTCTCGGGGGCATATTTTCTGGCGGAAGCAAAATCAACACGGTTCCCGATATCGCGGAGTTCACGATTGACAGGAGAATCCTTCCGGAGGAAAGCATCGCGGAAGTGAAAACTGGTCTGGAGAAAAGAATCAGGGAACTGTCGCATGATGTTGAGATTTCTGTCATGAACGTTGCGGAGCCAGCTGTGAGTAACAGACAATCGAGAATAGCTACATGCCTCGCCAAATCCATAAAAGAACTGACGGGTGAAGATGCAAAACTGGTAATGGGGAATGGATTTATGGATATGCGATTTTTTGTGAATCGGCGTGGAATTCCTTGTGTTGCATTCGGCATTGAGAGCAAGAACTCCCACGGCGATGATGAGCATATAAAAATCAAGGACATGGTTGAGTGCACGAAGATCCTTGGAAAGGCAATTCTGAAATACTAAGCCAAATATCGAAAATCGGGTTGCATCATTTTGATGGTGCCTTTATTTCCGTAGAAAAGTTGGCAACATTGCGAATATCTATAACGTTGGTTATGCAACTTGGCTTAAATGTGCAATCATGGATTTTGCTAATATCCCCCAAAGCCGTATATTCGGAAACATTTATAAAGTTTTAACTTTTAAATGGCCTTGAGACACATGACCTACATCATTGCTATACAAGAAACCCGTAACATGTTCTATGCCATTGATGTGTGTCGTTTTCATCTATAGAGTGATATCTGCTGTTAATATTTGTCTGAACCAGAATTTATTCAAGCTCAACAAAAATATATATGTATTGCCTTTATGACAGGACGTTCTGCGACTGCTTTATCTTGGAGTAACTTTCGATGTGTCTCAAGGCCACTTTTAAATAATAACTTGTGATATCCGTGAATCCTGAATTCAAGAGCAGATTAACCAGAACGGCTTCAGATGGTATTGTATCGCTGGCCTTGACAGCTTTGATGACTGTGGGTGGTTACCTTTATTGGGACAACTATTATCGGGATAAGGTATTCGTCCCTCAGGTCGGCGAAACTATAGCGCAGCAATATAGCGCCGGACGATAAAGTTTTAGAATTTCCAATTAAACGTAACGTTAACAAAAGGGCCTGTTATGTCATGGTCCACGGGGAGTTTATACTCCCCCCCAAGTCGGCTGTCATTTACGTCCATGGAACCTTTAACTTTATTGAAGATTTTTCCGCCCCGAAAATCCAATGACAAATTCTTTGGAAGTTTTACCCTAATTCCTCCAAACAACTGACCTCCAAAGTCTCCTTCGTTGAATTTTCCGTTGACACTTATCTTTCCAAGAGGACTCGCGAGCCCATAATCTAACTCTGATTTAACACGTCCATAATTTCCACCGCCTCCAACAAGTAATTCTAAAGGTTTTACTAACGGGTAATCGAAAATCAGATTTGCCTCAGCAATCCCCACTCTCATTTTCTGTCCATTGCTCGTTTCGCCGGGTACACCGGGTATGATAGTTTGTCCTGAATATTTATCACGTATTTTTCCACTTGTATATAACAATTCGCCATCGAGCGAAAGATTGCCCCCCGCGATCCTGGTGATGTCTCTGCCGCCCACTAGCTGAAAAAAATATATGTCCTTTTCATCCCAGGTACGGAAATCTGCTCCCGGCAATAATCCTCTGGTTTGTTGTTCAAGACCACCAACGAGTTTATTCACAGCCCCCAACCTTGGGTAAGCACGCCCAAATCCGAGTCCTAAATTGTATTTCCTCTTTTTATCGCCATATCCCTTTGATGTCGGTAATGTTTTGGATGGGGATAATCCGTTAACCGGTTCGACTATTTTAGGTCTAGGAATCTCAGGAAATTTACCTGATAACAATAGATCATTCGAACATGGTTCACCTCTATTGTCATCTTTATGCGATGTACATGTTATTCTTTCTTCTTCAACAGGCAGTTCTTTTCCATAGGCCCCGCCTGCTGTTCCGGTCAATGCGCCTGAAGCAAGAACTACGAATGTCATACCTTCAGCAAGAGTTCTTCTCAGTTTTCTTCCAATTGCTCCATAAACCGAATGGCCATTATAGGACATGTAAATTCATTATTGATAAATTTTTTAAAGGTATTGTACCCCAAATCCCATTATTTTCACTATAGTTACTATATCTATTTAAAACTTTTTCACTTTTAATAATTATATGAAAGGCAAGGAACTGCGAAAGAATATACTTGAACTCATAGAGCATCACTGGCCGGTCCATGTAAAGGAGCTTGTCAGGGACCTCGGCCTGGAAGTCAGCAATGCCAGCATAAAGAAAGTGAGCTACCACATAAAGGAACTCGAGAAGGATGAAAAGGTAAGGACAAAAAGGATCGGCAAGGCCCTGATAATATGGCCTCATGACATGGAGAAGCTGAGGCTGATATACGAGCTGATAAGGGTGTAATAATGGTACTGTCGAACATCTTGAAAAAGATGTTGATTGCCAGAGCATTTAGCAATGAAAAAGGCAGAATAAGATTGTACAATAGAATGGACTGGTCCATGATACCGTCCTGGGTCTTCGGTGACCTTCTGCAAAAAATAGGGGAACTAAAAGCTGAAAAATACTTGTATGACCTTGGTTATAAGCAAGGCATTAAAATAGCGGAAGAGATGCTGGAGTCCATGAGTTTGAAGCCCAGAAGCGGCTGGATAGCACAGAACGCCGTAATAGCAACGCTGGATTTCATAGGTTTCGGTATACTGAAGTTCATAAAAAGTGATATAAAAAGTGACGGTCATCATCATATAATAATTCACATAATAGATCATCCTGTGACGGAACACGCCAAAAAAATGTTTGGTGAAAAATCAATGGTGTGTTCTTGGTTCAGGGGCGTATACGCAGCGCATGGCGAAATGGAACTCGGTCTCAAAAATGTTTATTTCAAAGAAAACAAATGCGTATGCAAAGGTGATCCTTATTGTGAATGGGAGAGTAAATGGTGATAACATGGCTGTGGGGATTGTAGATAGCGGAACAGATATGATGGTTCAAGGCACGAGGAAATATCCTGTCACAGATCTGGTTAAGGCTAAACCTTTTGTAACTTATAATGGCAGAGGTCCTTATGGAGAATTCGGAAGTGAGAAAGACTTGATAAATTATCTGGAGAGGTTGGATGATGGAAAACTAAGAAGGCAAAGCGACCTATACAGGGTAATGACAAGCAGATTTGGTGGCTGGTTATTTACAGACCGTTTGTATGAAGACAGGCCAAGAACGGAATTAGACGAGGCAATATACAACACGAGATCATGTCGATCCGTCCACGACAGAAAACATCTTGTCAGGGAACAATTGTTAAAGTTGATGAGAGAAGGCAGCGGACGATTTTCATTGGAAGACCCCATGCAAATTTACGATCTCGGCTCAGGTCCAAGTGATTACACCGTCGAGGCTTTCGCCAAGTATGGTATGCATAATGGCAGGGGTTTGCCCGCGCACGCCACTTGCATCGATATTGATCCTGCTGCGATTAGTAGGGGTAGAGATCTGGCAAAGGCTGCGGGGGTTGAACGACATGTTGATTTCAAAATAAGCAATATAGGAAAAATGCTAAGGGAAGGCATAATAAAAGATGTAGACCTAATGATGGCCATAGGCGTCATATGCCCTTTGGAGGATGGCACCGTAATGAAATTGTTTACACGTTCACGAGATTCGCTTGAAGAAGGAGGACACTTCTATACCTGTGCCATGAGACATCATCCACTTGAAGGTGTATTGAAAAGGGCAGGCTGGAATTTAAATCACAGGGAACCTGAAAAAGTTGAAAAAATGATGAAGGATGCGGGCTTTGGCAATATAGAAATCTATCTTACACCAGAAGAACTATTCGTAATGGCATTAGGGCAGAAAGGATAATAAAATTATTTTTTCAAAACAATTCCATTTGAACCCATTTCCATGGGATAGACATCGGTCCCATGCTTAGTTCTTCTCATCTTCCTTATCATGAGCGACCTGATTATACCTTCTCCTATCCCAAAAAGATTGAGGATTATGATGCCGTCTACGATGAATTCGCTCACTCCGTCTCTTGAAAGGCTTCCTCCTCTCTCGCCTATTTCATTTTCGAGTATTTCTGATGTTACTATGGTTGTCGCTCCTGTCTTCTTCAGCAGCCTTATGATTTCGAACAGGCGTTTCCTGATGACGGCAGGATCCTTCATGTACATGCCGATGAGCGACACGGGGTCGAGCACGATTCTTTTTGCATTCAGCTTGTTTACCGAATCCACGATGGTCGAGGAAATGTCGGAAATTTCAAAGGGATTCTGGTATACGAACTTGAATTTCCCTTCCTTTTCGAACCTTTCGAAATTAAAACCGAACCTCTTTAGATCCTCTTTTATGTCTTCCGGGTCTTCCTCCAATGTTATGTAAACTCCAGGCTCGCCTTTCCTAAGTCCTTCCCATATGAACTGGGCGCAGAAAGTCGTTTTGCCGGTTCCTGTCCCGCCTGTGACAAGAATAACCGCCCCTTTGACAAAGCCTCCCTCCATAAGCTGATCGAGCCCCGGAATGCCCGTGACAACCCTTTCTACGGAAGCCGTGGGATGAGATTCCTGCGGTTTGGCATTTTTGACCATAATATATTTTCCCCTCCTTTACTTAAATTTGTTTAAGGGTCCTTTTCGTTACAGCACATTTTTACCTAATTTTTCCTCTCCACCAGATATTCCGCGAAGCCTTCAAGTATGTTCCCCAGTCCGCTGGGCAAGGAAGACGATATTATCCTGCCCTCTTCAGCCAGCGACCTTGCCCTGCCCCTCGCGTAATCCAGCGAACGGTATTTCTCAAAGAGCGCCTTCATATAAAGTATGTCTTTCCTGCTCGTCTTTCCCCTCGCTTTGTCGAGGATCCCGAACATCCGCCTCCGTTCGCTTTCGCTGCATTTCGAGGCACAGTGAACGGCCATGATGCTGCGCTTCCCTTCCTTTATGTCAGATCCGATTTCTCCGCGCCCCTTGCCCTTCGTAAGGTCCAGCAGGTCATCCGCTATCTGGAATGCCGGCCCGACTTTCATGCCGAATGCCTTTATCTTCCCTGTCAGGTCACGCCTGCCCGCGACTATCGCCCCGCCGACCATCGGAAGCGTGAAATACCACGCGGTTTTCAGCTTTACCATCTCCATGTAGTCGGCTTCCTTCGGATTCCGCTCCCTTCTCAGGTTCATGTCCATCGCCTGGCCTTCGGCGGTTTTCACGCACGTCTCGGCTATTTCGCTGACCAGCGTCAGTTTGGTTTTTACGTCAAGCCCGGAGTTTACGACAATCTCGTAAACCTTCTCGGACATGAAGTCGCCGATGTTTATGCCATGGGCGAGGCCATACCTGACCCACACGGCCGGCCTGTCCCTGCGGACGCGATCGCCGTCCTCTATGTCGTCGTGCACGAGAAACCAGCTGTGGAGCAGTTCGCAGGCTGCGGCGAAAGGCATCACCTTCTGGACGTCGCCTCCCAGCGCTTCGCAGGTCAGGATCGCCAGAACAGGGCGTATCCTCTTCCCGCCGGAATCGAGATGATACCAGACCGCGTCGTTGAGGTTCGCCATGCCATTCCTTGGTATCGCGTTCTCCAGCTCCTTCTCTATCTGTTTCCTCCGCTCCTTCAGAATCCTCTCTATCTCTTCCATCATATTTCCTATAATTGGCCGGATTGCTTAAAAATCAAGTTTTCTCGTCCGCTTTCGGCTCTTCTTTCGCTTTTGGCGCCTCTTTGACCTGCTCCTTTGCTTCCTTTTTCCCGCCTTTCCGCCTTAGCAGCCTGAGCGGCGAGAAGGCGAGCTTTATGAACTTCCATCCCGTCCTGACGGCTGAATAAGCGATGAACAGGCCCATCCCGGTCACCGCGAACCATATCATGTTGTATAGGTTGACCGGTATGCTGAGGCCGAGAACCATGCTTCCTATGACAGGGAACATCGCCGCGACCAGGCCTATGAGGAACGTCTTGAAAAGGAACTTGACCAGCTTGTAGGCGATGACCGTGAAAATTATGAAGATTGCGAAAAAGAGGAGGACGTTCTGGTCGCCGAGGCCGCCAAGGCCGCCAAGCCCGCCGAGGAATTCGAACATGCTTATAAATTGCTTTCCTTATTTTAATTAGTGTTTATGAGCGTGGAAACCGATTTAGGGGAAGAAACCGAGAAATGGCTTGCTAAGATAAAGAGCAAAAGGGGGAAAACTGTTTTGATAGACAAGACAAAATCAGAATTACTGGAAAATATGGATGCCTACATCGCCGATTCGGAGCATTTTCTGAAGAAAGGAGACCTAATAAGAGCGTTTGAAGCCGTGATATGGAGTTGGGCTAATCTTGAACTGGGATTGCAGCTTGGTATTCTTGAGCAAGTCCGCACCACAAACCACAGGAATCACGCCGCAGTTGATTAACCAAAACAGCCTGAAAAGAATGTGCCTTGGCGTGGGCCTGGCTGGAGATACTGAAGGAGCTCGGGGTTCTGGAGTGAAACTGACAAAAAGAGAAAGTTTGTTGGTTATGACAAATAAATTTACCATATGGGAAGAAAAATTACCAAATGTTGTACTGAACAATTTTTTATAAAATCGTGTGACAAAAGATTTAAATAGTACAATTTTATATAAATATTGTACCATGAAAGAGATAATAAGAACAATAGTCTATGAATGGAAGAACAGGAAATTGCCCAAGGTCCTAGAAAGAGAAATAAACTTGTCCGGCTACAAAGACGTTGCGCCCGGAAAGATAATAATGATTACGGGCTTCAGAAGGGTAGGGAAAACATATGCAGTTTTCCATTTTATAGATGAACTTCTGAAGGACATGGACAAAGAAGAGGTCGTATACATAAATTTTGAGGATGAGAGGATACCCGTGGTTACAAAATTCCTTACCGAGCTACTTCCGGTGATAAAGGAGACCAACAAAAAAGAAGTAAAATATCTCTTTCTCGATGAGATACAGAATATCCCAAACTGGAGCAAATGGCTAAGGAGAATATGCGACACCGAGAATGTGATGATTTTTGTTACAGGTTCCAGTTCAAAACTTTCAAACAAGGATATACCAACAGAATTGAGGGGCAGGGCTCTGGAATTGAAAGTGTTTCCCTTATCGTTCAGTGAATTTCTGAATTTCAAGGGTATAAAGGTTGACGCCGACGCCGCAAAATATTCTGAAAATGAAAAGGCAAAAGTGATGAAGGCTGTTAATGAATACGTAACTCTTGGTGGTATGCCGGAAGTCGTGCTCGCTTCTGAAGACAGAAAACCAGAAATAATCCAACAGTATTACGGAACCGTTGTCAGAAAAGATATCGTCGAGAGAAACGGCGTAAAAAACGAAGAAAATCTGAAGAATCTCATGAGAATGCTTATGAACTCGACCTATTATTCGATAAGCAAATCATATGATTCTATGAAGAGCATGGGTTACAAGATTGGAAAAACGACGCTACAGCGCTACATTGGCTATATAGAAAATTCATATTTCATGTATTCTTTGCCGTTTTTTTCATATAAAGTTAAAGATCAGCTTCAATATCCTAGAAAGGTATTCTTCATTGACAATTCATTTATTGGTATGCTCTCCACAAAGTTTTCAAGAAACACCGGTAGGCTTTATGAGAATGCGGTTTTTATTGAGCTTAAGCGGAGAGAAAAGCCTTTGACGGATATTTATTACTGGAAAGACAGGAGCGGAAAAGAAGTCGATTTTGTTGTCATGGAAGATGCCAAGGTCAAGCAACTCATACAGGTATGTTATGACATAGGGGACTATGACACAAAAAAAAGGGAGATCAAGGCCCTGCTAAAGGCCAGCAGGGAGCTTAAATGCAGAAATCTCATGGTAATCACAAGCGAGCACGAGGGGGTGGAAAGGGTAAAGAACAAAACCGTGAAATTCGTCCCTCTCTGGAAATGGCTTCTGGCCGGCAAGCCTTGACCTCCTCAACCTCCCCCCATCCGCAGCTTCGAGGCGATAGTCTGGGCGTGGGCCTGGCTGGAGATACTTAAGGAATTGGGGATTTTAGGGTAAGAACCTTTAGAAGATTTATGTTGGTTGTTGGTATGCAACATATAATAGCAAAGAGCATGGTTTGCCTGAACGGAGGCTCTCCTTTTAGAACAAGAAACTGGTAGTTTGAACAAACCATTATACACTATTTATTTTACCTTGAAAGTAATCTGAGTCGATCTCTGGGTGCCAACTTCTGCATATTGGATCGAAGAGCCAACCTCTTTGATAGTGAATACGCCAGATAAAGACCATTTACCGTTGTTATCTGTTGTGCCGCCCATCTCTGTACAGGAAAGTGACTGGCCAGGAAGCACCGAGGGTGACGGCCATAGAGCGCATATTTTTACCACGCTGTTCGCTGGGCACGAATTCAAACTAACCGTCCACGCTTCGCCGACACTGAAAGTTTCTTTGCTAGGTGAAATCGAGTATGTGCAAATTGATGGCTGACCTTGCAACCCTCCTAGCATACTTTTTTGTATGTAAAGCTTTCTGATTTCGGCTCTCCGGAGCCTGCCGCGGTAACCGTTATTTTGATATTATCATTGCATTTCGCCAGAGGAAGATCGCAGGATATTGGCGCTGAACCGCCGATGCTGGAGCCAAACGTATTAGTATATGCGCTATAGCCCTGCATCATGGGCACGCCGCTCTGAATCATGGGCACGTTGTAGTTGCAGTCCCCCCGGCAACTCCCCGAGGGTTGGCCGCATCCATCGCCCGCTATTGTTATCATTTGCGTGGCGACGCCGCCCTTGCATAAATTGGCAAGAACGTGCAGCGTTCCCTGACCGCATATCTTGTTATCTGTAATCGGTTGCCCATTAAGGCTGTATCTGACATACGTCTGCGTCCCTCCCATTGTCCCCATGTAGTTGCCCATGTATGCCATGCTGTTCGCGAGCTGCTGCAACGAGCCCGAGAACTGGTTGAAGCAGCTCATCATTTGTTGGGTCGTGCCCATCGCCGTCTGCGCCTCTATCTGGGCCTGCTGAGCGCTGGCCAAAGGCCCGCTCGCGCCAGCTGAAGCTGTGGCGCCCGCCTCCACCTGCGCCTCCACCATCTGCATGCACGTCTCGAACTGCAGGTATTGTACGTAGAACTGTATGAATTGCATTATTATGGGCATTAAGCCAAGGATCATTTTGCATACGTCGCCCATGGCGCTTCCGAAAGCCTCCACATCTTTGGAGGTCTTTGTCCACGTTGACTCCTTTCCCGTCAATTTCCCGGCTATCCCAGCCATAGCTGCGCCGAGTGCTTTCGGGAGCACGCAGGTGACCACGCCCCATTTGATGCCCTTCTTCATGTTGTCCAGCATGTCGTTCTTCTCCTTGTCTGCATCGCCTCCGAACATGAGCATGACCGTCAGCGCGAGCCCGATTGTAATGGCCAGAGGGCCTATTATGCCTGCGATGTCCGAGCCGGAAGATGCGCTGGTTGTTTGTGGAGCAGGAGCTGAAGGAGCAGCGGTACTCCCACTAGAGATACAACTATTTTTATGTACACACAAGCAGTTACCATCATTTTTTGCACATTCTAAACATTTTGGTTTCCAACTATTGTCTGTTAATCTTGTACAATAACTATTCATGTCGTTTGTTCCACATATTGCATCAGGATCATTATTTGAATCTGAATCTAAGCAATCTAATATGCTTGGTGTGCTTGTTGATATTCCTGGGATTGGGGTTACAGTGCCCTTGGTCGCGGTGCCCGGTTTCATATTACTTAAGGCCTTTTCAACGCTGTTCACGACCTGGTTGCCGGCCGCGCAGACCGCGCAGAACGACATGAACAGAATCACCCATTTGAAGATGCCGATGAAGCTGTCGAACGTCTTGCGCATTTTTTCCAGCATCTTCTCCGCGTTTATCATTGAATCCATCTTCTTCGGGTGGATCGTCACGGTCCCGTCGAGCTTCGAGAGCGCCTTCTGCTCAAGGCCTCCGGCGTATCTGACATAGAGGGTGACGTTCAGCGAGCCGAGCGCGATGTCAGGCAGATCGGTCTGGCTGGAATCCTTTGTGACGTTGTACTCGTCCGTGCCCGGCAGCTTTATCAGCGGGTCTATCTGGAAGGGGCAGAGGTATTTGTCCGCTTCCTTTGAATTCTTCATGCAGTTCCCGACGGAATGCTCGTTCACGCTGACACCGGCGTTTTTCCCGAATTTCACGTCGAAATCATAGATGCTGAGGTCTGCCATGTCGACGTCGGCATTGTTGTTGTACACCCTGACTGTCACGTTCTGGCTTGAATACGAGGCGAGCGAGCATTGCGCTCCCTTGCCGTAACTTTGTATCTGGCAGTCTACGTCCCTCGTCGGGGTCGTAACTATGTCGAAATCGAACTGGTACTTGCTGTCGTCCTCGACAACCCTGATGTCAATGCTGCCCTCCGCCTTCTTGCCCGTGCTGGAAACGGCAGCGAGCAGTATGTTTCCCTCGCCGGCCGCGCATCTCTGGAACAGGCCGTAACCAACATAAAGGGAGCATTCGTAATCTTCTATGCGATGCGCACCGACCATCTGGTGAGTCTTGAGGGTGCAGACGGTCGCGTTCGCTTCAGGCGAAACGCCCATGCCCTTCGTAAGCTTCCCCTTGCCGTCCTGCGCATTGAGCGTGAAAGACCATTTCAGGTCGTCCTTCGCTTCCGGGTGCAGAAGGTCCGCGTACAGTATCCTGACGTAGCCCGTCTGGCCGATTTTTATGGCCTGGGAATCCACGCAGTTTATCCTGCTCTGCAGAAGGCCGGCCACAATGCCGTTGTCCGCAAACTCGATGTACGGCTGCAGCGGCCTTGCCACGACCGAAACGTCCCTGGAGCCGGAAAGCGTCATGGACGTGCCTCCTGCCTTGACCAGGAACGAGAGGGTAAGCGGGTAATAGCGCGTCCCCCCTCCGGGAACGAGTTCGCCTGAGCCGCAGCCGGCCTTCTCCATGAATTTGTCAACGGGGATGTTGCAGCTTATGCTCTGCGCCTGCTGCGTGCAGTACCTGTCGGTGTGGGCGATGGTCTTGCCGTTGAAAACCATCTCCTCCTCAAGGAGGTTGAACGAGGCCAGGTTCTTGGCGTTTGCGGTCACCTTAACCGTCTCGGGATTCTGCTGCGTCTGGCCCTCGCAGTAAAGCGTTTCAGGGTTAACGGTCTGTATGTCTATTACCGCCTCTTCGGGAAGGACGTAAACATTCGTGGTGTTCGAGATGTCGTATGTCTTCTTGCCCGTCATCCTGAGCGTCAGGGTGACGGGGTTCGGGCCCACGCTCGCTGTCCTCGAGGCCTTTATGGTCGCGGTGCAGTTGAAATCGTATTGCACGCTCGCTTCGGTGCACGTGCCGGCGGATATCCAGGCATTCGGCATCAGCGTTGCCTGGTGCTTGAGCTCGTTATCAGCGGCGTTGTGAGCGGTAACGTAGAAGGAAGCGGATGTCTCGTTGCCCTGCGGCACCTCTATTCTTGAGGGAGTGGTGGAAACTATCTCGAGCCACGGATTAACGCTGGCAGCTGCCGCGACCGCCAGGACGGACGGGAAGGAAATGGTCGTTCCCTGTATCATGAAAAGAACGGGGAGCGTCGCTTTCGAATAATCGGCAGGGATATCGAACTGCGTATTCGCGCACTCGTAGAAATCGCGGTTGCTGGTGGACGAGGCTTTCGTGCACGTCATTTTCTGGTTGGTCTTGTCCAAGTAGGAATAAAGGAAAACGGGAGCGCTTCCGACCATCTGCGGATACTGCACGAAAAGGTTCACGGCCGCGCCTGTCTTTCCGCCCACCACGAGCGTGTCAGGCGCGACGGAATAAACCTGCAGATGGGGTTCCGGCAGGTTAATGTAGACGTTCTGGGGGTTGCTTATGACTTCCCTGCCGGAGTAAACGAATTTCAGAAGCAGCGTAACCGAGCTGCTCATGAGCCCGCATAAATCGTCCTTCGCTATCGCGCACGTGTAAACATCGCCGGACGCGGAACAGGTAAGCGGTTTGTACGTCTTGCCGCTGTCCACCGAATAGGATGTCTGCGGCGTTCCCTGAACGTTGTCAACCCTCGCGCTCACGCTCAGCGACGGATTCTGTATGCAGCTAAGCGGGGAGGAGGCGGAGACTATGGACAGCGAAGGCTGGGCAGGCGGCAGACGTATTTCGAAAAATGAATTCGCGGTCAGCTGCTTCAGCGAGCCTTCCTTGTATGCGTCCAGCCTGAACGAGAGCGTTTCGACGCCCTGACGGCCGGAAGGGATTTCAAGGCTGGCGGAGCACTTGTAATATTTTATGTTCGAATACGAACTTTCCGGGGAGCATTTTGCAGAGGCGAAATCCTTGTCCAGGTACTTGTAATTGAAGTTCCCGTCATTGTATGTTATGAAGTCGGGGTAGTTGACATGGAGAAGGACGTTGACGTTCGTCGTATTCCCGGATTCGACCGACTGGGGCGTGACCGTGTCTATGCCTACCGAAGGCGGAGGGAACGTGACCAGCAAATCGACCGGCGATGACAGCACCTCGGTCGCGCCGTAAACGAATTTGAACGTCAGCTCGAGGTTTTCCTGCAGAAGCTGGCAGACGCTGCTCTCGTTTATGGAGCAGGCATAGCTCCCCCCCGAACCCGTGCAGTTTTTGAGCTCGTTGAAATTTCTGGCGTCGAAGGCGTAATATTTTTTCAGGGTTTCGCCGGATGGATTGGAGACCTGCAGCGTGGCTGTCAACCCCCTGTCTATGCCGCAGTCAAACGGCGAAGGCGAAAGCGGGGCGACCGAAAGCCTCGGCGCAGGCGCTTTAAGCGTCGCCGGGAAGCCGGCCGAAAGCGACGTCCCGCCCTGGTAAGTGAAATAAACATTTATGGTCGCGGTTCCAGGCGCGTTGCATGCCGGGAAGTTTGAAACGGGTATGGAACACTGGTATGAATATATGCTGGCGGTCGGATTCACGATGGAGCACGTCATGGTTCCTCCCCCGGCTCTCGTGCCTCCGATCGTGTAATAATATGACTGGAAATAACCCACGGTGGCGTTGTCTGCGTGCGCGCTAATCTCTATGGCATCGCCGCTTCCGCATGTAACGACCTGCGGCGACCAGCTGTCAATGACCAACGTCGCTCCGCCTGTTACAACAGGGCCGGCGGATCCGGAATAGAAAACGGCCGGGTTGGAAACCTTGCCGTCGCCGGCGAAAACGAAGTCAAACGCTCCAAGGCTTCTGTTAAAAAGATTGCCGGCCAGTTTTGCCGAATAGAAAGAAGGCACGCCCGTCCCGGACGGGTCTATGCTATTCTTGCTGCCTGAAAGAGCGTAAAGCCTGGAAACCGAAGAGCCGCCGACTGTGTTGAAAATCGTGCGGTTCATCCCCCCGGAAGGTATGGCGCTGTAGCTCTCTATGTAAGTCTTTGCGTCATCGGCCGAAACGCCTGAGTTGAGATAAAGGTCAATCGGGTCGGCATTGTAATATATCTGGTTGAATGTCCTTATGCCCGTTTTGGTTAACTTGTCCCAGCTGCCGGTCCAGACCTCCTTTCCGCCCGCATCCAGCTTGACCATCGTGAGAAAATTGCCCACACTGTTGGAGCTGACGTCGTCCCATTTGTAAGTCTCGTCGAAAGTCATGGCCGAGCTTCCCGTGTTCACTGAAATGACAGGCTCTATGCCGTTTTTTATGCAGTCCACCGGGTCCATGCCCCTGCATCTGAAAAGATAGATTTTCTTTATCACGACTGCAGGATCTTTGCCCGAGATCTGGACCCTTGCATACTGGGAATTCTGCTGATAGGGGAAGGAGAAAGTCTCCTGCAGCAGGTCAGAAAAATCGGCCATTGTAGCGTCGGTCTCCTGGCCGGTCGATGTGAAAATCCTGATTTGCAGGGCTGAAACGAACGCCGTGCTGGTAATCAGATACGTGCAAAATACTGCAATTATCTGAAGCATTAACAGCTGCCATTTTTCCATATTTTATCAGCATGAAGTTGAAGACGAATTGCTGACGGCCTTGCCGCATCTGGCATTGACCGCGTAAGTGAGCTTGTCCGCCTCGGAAGGATCGATGCCGCTCTCGGGCAAATCGGAATCGCCGATTTTCGAAACGAACGGCAGATAAACATATATCTCATTTTCGCCTTCCCTGAATCCGAATGACGTGTTTATGTAGCCGACGGGGATGATTTTGTTTTCGTCTTTCGCATCGGCAATGCTTGCCGTGACTTTATAAGCGACGGGCTGCAATCCGGATACGTTCGCTTCCGAAACAAGATTGCCTTCATCATCGTAATTCGTGACCAACAGCGGCGAGTCCTCGTCAGTGAAATAGTTCGGATTTACAGGCGAGAATGCAAGGAAAACCGTCAGATTCTTGCCGAAATCCATTATATTCCTTGAACCTCCCGGTATGCTATAAGATATGCCGCCACCGGTCATGGTTGTTGCCAATGTCTCCAGGCCCTTGAAATGGACCATCACATTGTCCTGCGTTTTTTCCAGCGTGACCGTTTTGTCGCTGACCTCCCCGGAAGTCAGGAGGTCGCCGAAGCTCCTGTAGCCGGCCTTATAAACATGAAGCTCGCTTATCATGCAGGGTATTTTCCCTTGGACAACGCCGCTTTTGTCCGTGACGCCGACATCGCACGTGTAGAAGCTTACGTCAGCGCCTTCCACGGGAGAGCCGGTGGTATTTTTAACGGTTACGCTGGCATCGCACTTCGCCTCGGTGACGCACATCACCGAATATTCGGACGCGTTTCCGAGATTCGCGGTGCAGGCGCCGGGCTGGGTGTTCTGTACGTCAACCATAACGGCAAACTTGAACCACTGGTTAAGCTTCGAATCCTCCACCATAATCACGACTGGATAGCGGAAGGTGTAAGCTACGGAGTACGGGCCCATGCAGAGGGGAATGAGGGGCATGGTGGGCTTTGGAACGACCCTGAGCGGGTCAGGAGCGAACATGAAATTCTTGTCAATCTCGGAGTCCCATGAAGGCGGGTAGGCAAAAGCGACCTGAAGGCCGGGGTAAAGCTTGCCTCCGACATTGTTTATCGGATAGAACGGGTTCTCGGCCAGCTTCAGCGGCTGGGCGTTGAACACGACGTGGGAAACCGTGTATTTTATTATTTCCTTTATGCCCGGCAGCAGCTGGCTCCTTGTCTTGAAAAGCGGGTTGCCGCATCCCGTCTGGATGCCGGCGACAGGGACCCAATAGTCGCTGTCGGGATTCGAATGGGCCATCGAAGCGAGCGTGATAACCTCGAAGAACCTCGATTTGCCGGTGTCGTTGATGAAGTTCTTGGAAAAGTCAAGGACATCGGAAAGCTTCGTGTCCACGGATATTTCGTACGGCTGCTGGATGTCGTACGTCTCGACCTTCGTTGGCAGGAATATCCTTATGTTGACCCTGTCCTTGAATATGTCCACCTCGTATCTGGATTTGCTGAAATCGAATGCCACGTTTTTACCGTAAAACTCCATCTTGTCCTTGAGATTCGCCCTGAGATACTCCATTATGCCCGCGCCTATCTCCTTCTTGACGTCAGGGCTCGTGGTTTCTCCGCATGCCGACCAGACAGCCGTATCGAAAGCCCCGAACTTGACAGAAAACGCCGGCTTGAGAGCGCCGCCCTGATTGTATATGCGAGTGAGAACGGAATTGGGGTCGTCCTTCACGCCCGCCCTTATCAGGTTCGTCACGGAATCCTTTATGGTTTTCGCCTCTTCAGGGATGCCGGAAGGCGGCGGTTGCGTAACGACGGCCTGCCTGGAAACCAGAATGACGGCGGTGACGGCGATTATTATGAGGGCGACTATGACTATGAATTCTACCTGCCCCTTTTTGCGGGAATTCATATAATTATATTTCACATTATCACTTATTAACCTTTGACCGCGTGCGTGGCGTGATTGCCTTTTGATTGCCCGGATCGCCTTTGAATTGCCTTTGAATTACTTTTGAATTGCCCTTATCCTATTATCTGGTTACGGATGCGCAGGTGTGGTTGATATAATTTAGTTTATAGTCAAGTTTTTTATTCTCGTATTCCAGCCTGAACGTGTATTCCTCGGGGCGGTCTTTTGCAGGATCTGTCCCCAGCAACGCATCAGTTTCAGAAGGCCCGTACGTCCCTTTCAGCTTGTCGAAAAGCAGGACCCTCGAATGCGAATTTGTTATGAACAATTCTGATATGAAGTCTTTTGTCAGGTTGAGCTTCTCCAGATCGTAGCCTATGGTTATCATGTCGCCCGAGCATATGTCATCCCCCTCGCCAAGGACGCCGGTCCTGCTGGAGTTGAACATGAGCTTGACCGTGCCCATGCCGTACGTGGCGTACGTAAGGTTCATGAGCATGTCGTTCACGGCCATACTGGTCACCATGGATTCCAGCGTCTGCGAAAAGGCGCCCTGATAGTCTGCCATTATGTTCGTGGCGTTCATCTGGACGTTCATCCGCTCCCTCGCGAGCGTCATTGCTTGTGTGGCTGTAGCGACTACGTTAAACAGCATTAAAATCTCTATTACTATTATAAGCAGGTTGAGCGCCAGCCTGATGTACTGAACCGCAGGGCTCGTCATCGCCTTGCATACGGTCATAATCGGAGCGTACGCAGCGCCGGCCGTAAATATTGTCACGAGCACGAGTACAAACGTGCACAGAAGTCCCCACAATGCATTCTTTAAAGTATTCCAAAAAGCTTTTGCCGTGCATCCGGCCATGTGCCGCTCTACGGTCTCCCCCATCGTAGGGATTTTCAAAACGTCTGGCGATATTGTCTTGTTTTCGAATTTCTGCAAATTTCTAATCTCGTTACTGATGTCCTCTATCCCCTTTTGGGCGACGCATGCGAAAATGTTTGGTCCGACAGTTTGGACAATGGTCATTATCTTGCCCAGCGCGCTGGTGGCAGAGCCGATGAAAGCCTTTTTCACGGCTTCTATGACAACGGTACTTAAAGCTTGCTTCCCCCCCTCGGTTGCCGCCTTCGTCATTAATTGATCGATAAGGGCGAATCCCACGCAGCAGATGTTTATGATGTCTATTACCCTGATCGCGGTTTTTAAGGCCTTTTCAAATTTGCTGTTCGCAAGCCATTCGAGGAAGGCTTTCTTCTGTTTGAGGACGCTCAGCGTGTTGAGGACGTCGTTTATGACCTTCCCTTCGAGCGTCACTTTCGTTGAGGCCGAGATGTTGGTGTAATAGTTCAGGTATTTGACGTCGAAGAAAACAGCGAGGTCGCGGTCCTTGCTTTTCGTCTCGCTTTTGTTGCTCTGCCCGAGCTTGTCAAGGGTTATGAACACGCTGCATTCGTATTTGCTGCTGCTCAGCTTCTTGCACCACATTGTCGTCAAGTCGCCGCCGCCGAGAGAGTATCTCGATTCGAACAGCTTCAACTTTTCAGGGACGTTGCCGGTTATGGTCGCCGTCACGTTCTGCTGCGGCTCCTTGGGGATGCACGTCCCGTCCTCGTCGATTATCTGGCAGCTGAAAGTTGCGAGGGAGGAGAGCCTGAGAGAGAGGCTGAGCTCGTCCGAGAAAAGCGTGGCGGAGAAGTTGTCTGAAAGCTTGTAATCCCCGGCCTCCGCGTTTATAATGACCAGGGCCTCTCCCCCGGCCTCGCAGGTCTGGAACATGGTGCTGGGGACCGTAAGACCGCACAGGTATACGTCATCCCTTCCCTCCTCAGTCCAGCTGTGTATCTTGCCGCATTCTATCATGCTGCTGGAGGTCCCGTTGGCGGAGAATGACCACGCGATGTCGCCGAATAGCGTTTCTGCATTGTGGATGACCACGGGAACGTCTATCTCGCTTCCCGTATTGCAGTTTATCTCAGGAACCGGATACGGCGGATGGGAGACATCGAAGTTTATTTCCAGCTCAGGCCTTACGCCGGCCTTTGTTATGACCAGACCTTTTGAATCAGTCACCGTCGCCGTATTTTCGTTGTAAGAAATATCAAATGAAATGGAAATATCATTCTCGGTTTTGTCAAGCGGGCAGGAGGAAGAATAAGAAAGACGATAAAGCAGCTCCTTGACGTTGAGGCTGCACGCAATCTCCTGGTTGCTTATCAGCCTAGTGACCGGAGTGCAGGAAAGGGCGGAGGTCACGTTATACTGTCTTCCATTTTGCGCGTCTTCTATCTGAGCCTCGCTGCCGACAATGTCGAACTCGGCGACGTTTTCAACGTATGCACGGAACTTTATGAGGCCCGACGAATCGCAGGCCAACGGCTTAAGGTCGTCGGCTATTTTCAGGGCCGGCTCCATGAACGTTTCTGCGGCGAATCTCGCATGGCGTGATTTTGAGCCTGCGCCGAAGGCATCGCCGACCTGATATGCGGAAACGAACGTCAAAGATAAAACGAGATAGCAGGAGAAAAGCGCCAGAAAGAATAAAAGCTGCCGTTTTTTTTCCATAGTTAATTATTTGGCCGCACACAATTTTAAACTTATAAATTTTGAACTGATTATAATTAAGATGGCGCGGGAAAAAATGGCGAAAGGGAAGGCGAAAATCCTGAAAGAAAATGAAAGCCTTGAAAGAATCGAAGAAGCCAAAGCCGGCCCGGAAGCCGAGGATGCGGGCAAGAAGGATGCCAAAGCCGGCGAGAAGGAATTCAACAAGGAAGAGGACGAGAAGAAAAGGATTCTTATCATAAAAAAGTTCACCAAAGAAATCCTCAAGAAATACGGCTCGATGGTGAGGGCCGTGGTTCTGTTCGGCTCCAGCGCGAGAGGCTCGTGGCACAAGGAGAGCGACATAGACGTTTTCATAATCCTCGACGACACGAAACACAAGATCACCCCGAACCTCAAGGAGCAGATTGAAGACGAGCTTGACGTCATAGCCAAGAAGCTGTCGGACAAGCTGTCCGTCCAGCAGCCCTACCTGATGACCGAGTTCTGGAACATGGTGAGGATAGGCCACCCCATCGTCTTCAATTTCATACGCGAGGGCGTTCCGGTCTTCGACCGCGACATATTCCTGCCGATTAAACGCCTGCTTCAGATGGGCGAGATCAAGCCATCAAAAGAAGCCGTCGAGAAATACATCGAGCGCGCGCCGGGGAGGCTGAAGCGCGTCGAAACGGCCAAGATGTACATGGTGGCGGAGGACTGCTACTATGCGATGCTCGAGAGCCTCCAGGCGGTGCTCATGTTCCTTGGCAAGAACCCGCCGAGGCCGAGCGACGCGCCTGAAGCGATGAGAAAGACGCTGGTCGAGATGAAGCTCATCAAGCCGGAATACGCGGACTGGCTGGAAGGCGTTATACAGCGAAGGAAGGAGATCGAGCACAAGCATCTGAAGACGCTGCCGGGCCAGGAACTTGACGACTGGATAGCCAAGGCGAACAAGTTCGTCAAGGAGATGCAGAAGACGCTGGTCCGGATCGAAGTCCTCAAGCGCGAGAATCTCATCGAAAAGTCGTACGCCATAATGAGCGAGACCATAATGACGGTCCTGAAATCCATGGACAAGGTGCCTGAAAACGAGGAGAAAATAAGCAAATATTTCGAGGACTACGTCGTAAAGCCCGGGCTTGTTTCCGACAAATATCTCGAGGTCTTCAACGAGCTCTGGAAGATGAAGAAGCTAGTCAAGGAAGGCAAGATTCTCGATCTCCAGAAGCAGGACATACTGTTCCACAGGGAATACGTCAGGAAGTTCATAAAGGAAGCGGGCAGGATACTGAAGGAGAAAACAAGAACCAAATACTGAGCGGCAATCATTTTTTCTTTTTTGAGCTCATCTTCTTTATATCGCCTATTATCCTCTCCACCACCTGCCCTGCGGTCAGGTGCGTGGTATCTATGACGATGTCGTAATGGGATTTGTCCATGACGTCGAGATTGTAATATTTTCTGTACCTCCTCTCGTCGCTTGCCAGCCTTTCCTTGATGCTCTTCTCCGCCTCGTCCGCGCTTTTCAGATCGCCCTCGTTCCTTTTGCCGCCGCCTTTTTTTATCTCACCGAATATCCTTTTCGCACCCGTTTTTATGTTGACGAGAAGCAAAACCTTTACGGAATTGGGGATGAAATGGAAACTGGTCCTGCCCTCGATTATGAAGTTGTCCTCCTTCCTTCCAAGCTCTTTCTGGTAAGCGTCAACAGTCCTGTCCGTCCATGCCTCGCTCTCGCCCAGCCTGTTGAATTCGCCGATTGTCATGCCTTTTTCCTTCGCTATCCCTCGCCTCATCTGGCCCATGCAGTATCTTTTCATTTTAAGGCGTTTGGCAAGCAGTTTTGCCACCGTGCTCTTGCCGGAGCCCGGCATTCCAGAAATCGTTATTATCATGATTCCACTCTTTGGCCTTTCGATTTTTAAAAGCCAAGTTATCTCACCATGTCGGCGAGATCCTGCAGTATGTCGACTATGTCCTTTTCCCTGTTCGGCGTCTCGAAGATGAGCGTGCCTTTAATGTTGAGCGCCTGTATCGATTTTATCAGGTGCTCCAGGCGCATGTCGGAGCGCAGGATGGGCTTGTGCTTTCCCGCTCCCGTCCGGTCG